>Ga0209374_1002581_pt1 | contig 15375 bp, 17 predicted proteins | sample SaaInlLV_DNA_10m_FD_184683 | JGI IMG/M metagenome (GOLD analysis project Ga0209374, IMG submission 184683) | Marine microbial communities from expanding oxygen minimum zones in the Saanich Inlet - SI075_LV_DNA_10m (SPAdes) (version 2) | ecosystem: Environmental > Aquatic > Marine > Unclassified ...
TAAAATTTGTTGAAAGGCCCAATATATCTCAACAAATTGCTGATGCAAGAGATAAAGGAGATTTGTCTGAAAATGCTGAATATGATGCAGCTAAAGAGGCACAGGGAATGCTTGAAATGAAAATAGCTAAGCTTGAGGAAATGTACTCCGGTGCACGTGTTATTGATGAATCACAGCTTGATACCGATAAGGTTCTTGCTTTGTCGATTGTTAAAATCAGAAACCTAAATACAAAAGCTGAAATGACCTTTACTTTAGTCGCGGAAACAGAAGCCGATATAAAAACGGGGAAAATATCTGTTAATTCGCCTATCGGCACAGGTTTACTCGGTAAGAAAGTTGGTGAAGTTGCTGAGATACAAGTTCCTGCAGGTCTTGTTAAATTTGAAATATTACATATTTCTAGGTAATGTCTAGTATCTTTTCAAAAATTGTTCGAGGTGAGATTTCTTCTTATAAGATTGCAGAAGATGATCACTACCTTGCATTTTTAGATGTTTTTCCACTAGCAGTAGGTCATGTCTTAGTTATTCCCAAGAATGAAACGGATTCCATATTTGACCTTAATGATCAAGAGTATCAGGGTTTATGGCAGTTTGCTAAAAAAACAGCGAAAGCAATCGAAAAGACCATACCTTGTAAACGTGTAGGTATCGCAGTTATTGGATTAGAAGTGCCTCACGCACATATTCATTTAATTCCTTTACAGAGCGTAGAAGATATAAATTTTTCAAAACCGAAGTTAAAATTAGATCCAGATATGATGAAAGGCATTGCCGAAAAAATTATTTCTGGGTTTTAATCAATTATCTTTTGTCAATTCTATTTTCGTTATTCTTGATAAAATTTGCCCACGAACTATAGCCTTTTTTTGCACCAGTCATACCGTTTTGTAATCCATGACAGACCGCTGCAGCAAGTCCATCAGTAGCGTCAAGATATTTTGGCATTTCTTTTAAATTTAACATTTGCATTAGCATTCCTGCAACCTGTTCCTTAGAAGCAGCTCCTCTTCCTGTAATTGATTTTTTAATTTTCAGTGGTGCATACTCAGTTACTGGCACCTCTCTTTGAAGTGCAGCAGCCATTGCAACACCTTGTGCCCGACCTAATTTAAGCATGGACTGTACATTTTTTCCAAAAAAAGGTGCTTCTAGTGCTACTTCGTCAGGATGATAATGATCAATTATTGCTGACGTTTTATCGAAAATCTTTTGAAGTTTTAAATATGGGTCTTTGATTTTATTGAGAAGAAGAACATCCATCATAATCATTTCTAATTTGGCTCCCTTTTTTTTGATAAGCCCAAATCCCATAATCGTTGTTCCTGGATCTATACCTAATATGATTTTCTCTTCACTCAATGGATATAATTTTAGGAGTTAGTGTTGCAATAAATATACTCTTTGTTGAATAAGATACCTAATAAAGAAGATCAGTTAATCTATCTAAGATTTTTGTTTTGCAAATTATTTCTATTCTGATTTTAAATATTTTATTAGCAATAGTACACGTTATGATTTAATACTCATATATTTTGTAGTTTTAAGAAATTCTTAAATCGTAATGCATAAAAGGTTTAATATCCCTGGTTTTTTTGCTTTAATTATAATTGCACTGACTTTTTTTGTTGCTGTATTTGTGTATTATTTGGCACCTGATAGCAGCCCTTATGCCAATGAAATGCATTTGGAGTTAAGCCTGCTAGAACCGCAAAAACAGGTAACGTTTATTAAACTTAGAAACGATAATAAAACAGACGTTTCATTTTTTCACAGACTTATTTATGGTGAAAAAATTAATTATAGACCTGTTCCGGTTAATACTTTTACGCTTAAGGAAAATGAACTCGAGTATGAACCTTATAACAGCTCTTATATAAAGAAACTTAAGTTTAGTGAGCTTAAAGGAGATACACCAGATGTCTATAGTTATGTGAGGGTATATCATTTAGGTACGGATAAATACGGAAGAGATCTTTTAAGTAGACTTATGGTGGCTACTCGTATTTCGTTAGCTGTAGGATTTATTTCGGTATTTATTTCTTTAGTTATAGGGATTACTTTAGGCTTATTTTCTGGCTACTATGGCTCATGGGTTGATAAGACTATTATGTGGCTTATAAATGTCGTTTGGTCCATTCCTACTTTACTAATGGTGATTGCAATAAGTTTGGCTTTAGGTAAAGGTTTTTGGCAAGTTTTTGTTGCTGTTGGGCTTACCATGTGGGTAGAAGTAGCTCGTGTTGTAAGAGGTCAGGTTATGAGTTTAAAAAAAATGGAATATATACAGGCTGCTCAAGTTTTGGGTTTTGGAAATATCAGAATCATGTTTGCACATATCTTACCAAATATAATGAGCCCAGTTATTGTGATTTCTGCAGCCAACTTTGCTTCGGCAATATTGATGGAAGCAGGTTTAAGCTTTTTGGGGATTGGCGCACAAGCACCTATTCCCTCATGGGGCTCCATGATAAAAGACCATTATGCTTATATTATTCTAGATAAAGCGTATTTATCTGTAGCCCCTGGAATGGCAATTATGTTTTTAGTACTTGCTTTTATGTTGTTAGGTAACATGCTTCGTGACAGGCTTGATGTGAGAACATAATTTATGTTTTTTCTCAGTTCCCTCTTTTTAAATTGTGTTCTATTAGAAAATAAGAAGTCCGCTCACAAATATAATTCCACCAACCAACATAATTATTAAGGTGTATGGCAGAATTTCTTTTGCTTTTAAACCTGTAATTCCAAGCAGGGGCAAAGCCCAAAAAGGTTGAAGCATGTTGGTTAATTGGTCGCCATAAGCGAGTGCCATTACATTTTTAGAGATGTTTAGACCTAGTTGCTGAGAAGCTTCAATAATAATTGGCCCTTGAATTGCCCATTGACCACCACCACTTGGAACAAATACATTTACAATGCCTGCACTTATAAAAGTGAATATAGGAAAAGTGGTTTCTGTTGAGATACTAACAAAAAAATCTGATAAGGAATGAATCATTCCAGAGTGCTTCATAATTCCCATAATCCCAAAGTATAAAGGAAATTGAATGAGGATACCAGATGCACCAGAAATAGCTTGATCTATTGCTTTTAAGAACCGATAGAAATTACCATGAAATAAAATACCCATTCCAAGTAATGAGAAATTGATGAAATTGGGACTAATGAAATTTAGATTAACAGACTCAGGAAGAATTACTGATTTGTAAAAAGCAAAAGAGAGTATTCCTGCACCTAATATTCTTGCTAATAATTTTGAGTGATCTAATCGTTCTGCACCCATTAATTCAGAAGGTTCAGAATCTATATTCATACTATTTAGTTGGTAGTCTTTAGCAATACTTTTTTTACCAATAAAGTACATGATTACAGGAACTGTAATCAGTAGCATTATAGATACACTTAAATTCATTGTAGAGAAAACGGTGTCGGTAAAGCTCAGCATATCAGGTAATTGATCTAACTGTTCTTTATTGTAAATACCTGTCATTAAAGATTGAATATGCCCAGATTCAGCAGCTTTTACAGGGGCTGATCCCGATATGCCACCATGCCAAACCATTAAACCAGAATAACCACATGCTCCAATAATTGGATAGTGGAGAGGCCATTTGTTTTGACTTGCATTTTCGGCAACTTTTCTTACGAATATTGCCCCAAATATAAGTCCCAAACCCCAGTTGAATAGACTCACTAGTAATGTTAATAGACACACCCAAAATGCTGCATTGGCAGTGTTGTTACAATAAGTAGTCATATATTTAATGCCTTTATTTACAGGTTGACTAAGTGCCAATACATGTCCTAGAACCAACATAAGCATCATTTGCATGGCAAATACCATCAAAGGTGCATTCCAAAGTCCTTGTTCCCAGTATTCAATGATGGTTAGACTTCGCGAAAGATATCCTAGATCTTTTTCACCTGTATACACTAAGGCGAGTAATACACTTAAAAAAGTCAGTATTACCGCAATTGTAAATGGACTGGGGAATATTTTTTTAAATATATTTTCAATGCTGTTCGCAAATTTCATAGCGTTCATGTTTAAACCACTAAAGTATTAAATTTTGTTTCTAAGTACGGCCCCTTTTTTATTTGTATATGTTTTTAACTTTTATTCTTCTTCGTATCACATGCGCCTTAATTTATTTACATTTGTTTATATAGTTTGGCTTTATGAATGAACATTTAGATGCTTCTTCAGAAGATTTAGGTTCTGAAGAAAACGAATTTGAAATTAAACTTCGCCCTGCAGCTTTTGATGACTTTTCTGGTCAACAAAAGGTGGTTGATAATTTAGAGGTTTTTGTTTCCGCCTCCAATCAAAGAGGGGATGCTTTAGATCATCTGCTCTTGCATGGACCTCCAGGTCTTGGTAAGACAACTTTAGCGGGTGTTGTTGCAAATGAACTCGGTGTTCAGATGAAAGTTACCTCCGGTCCTGTTCTTGATAAACCGGGCGACCTTGCTGGATTGTTGACAAATCTAGAGGAAAGAGATGTGTTGTTTATTGATGAGATTCATAGATTATCTCCTGTAGTGGAGGAGTATCTTTATTCTGCAATGGAAGATTTTAAGATTGATATTTTGATTGAGTCTGGCCCAAATGCACGTTCAGTTCAAATTAATTTAAATCCATTTACGCTTATTGGTGCGACCACTAGGTCTGGTTTGTTAACTGCGCCATTAAGAGCACGTTTTGGTATAAATAGTCGATTAGAGTATTATAATTCTGATTTGTTGTCTAAAATTATTGACCGTTCTGCTGGTATATTAAATGTTCCTATTGATTTTGATGCTGCTGCTGAAATAGCTGGCAGAAGTAGAGGTACGCCTCGTATAGCGAATGCATTATTGCGACGTGTTAGAGATTTTGCTCAAATTAAGGGTACAGGACATGTCGATATGTCAATTACTAATGTTGCATTAGATGCTCTTAAAGTAGATGAAAAGGGTTTAGATGAGATGGATATTATGATTTTAGAGACGATAATTGATAAGTTTAAGGGTGGCCCTGTTGGTGTTGGAACCATTGCGACTGCAGTAAGTGAAAAGGCGGCAACTTTAGAGGAGGTTTATGAGCCTTATTTAATTCAAGAAGGTTATATCGTTAGAACACAAAGAGGAAGGCTTGCTACAGAGGCAGCTTATAATCACTTAGGTCGCGTGTACAGCGACAAGGGCTTAAATTTGTTTTAAAAGGCTAGTATTCTTGGCTGAATAGCTTTAATTAAGACTTTCTATAGAATTGTTTCAAAAGCTTGCTGAATTATATCTGAGTATTTATTTCCATACATTTCGATGCACCACTCTCTTAAACTTTTTGCATCTGTTGTGTTAATCCACTGTATTGATTTTACCAGTTCTTTTTTAAATAATACATGATCGAAACTGACCTTTTCTAATATACTTTTAGAGAATTCAAGCATAGGAAATTTTAGTTATTTTTAAAAATAACCGTCATAAAGGGTTTTTATTATGCGAAAGAAATTAAAAGATATGAACATTTAAGATTGCCACCTGTAGCTGTCTTTCTTTAAATCAGCTAAATCGATTACTCTGTTGATGACTGTCGCTGCAAGTTCTTCAAAATTATTTGGTTTGCTGTAAAAAGAAGGTGATGCTGGCATAATAATTCCTCCAGCTTCTGTAATCGTTTTCATATTGTTAATATGAATAAGATTTAAAGGCGTGTCTCTATTAATAAGGATTAATTTTCTTCGTTCCTTTAAGATCACATCTGCAGCCCTAGTAACAAGATCATTTGAGACACCAGTTGCTATCCGAGCTAAAGTTCCCATAGAACATGGAGCCACAATCATGGTTTTGTATTGTGCTGATCCCGAAGCAAACGGAGCCATAAAGTCATTTTTTTCGTAATACTTAAAAGGATAGTCTTTGTAACTGTCATTTCCCAGTTCAAATTCCCAAACATCTTTGGCATTTTTTGACATTACAACTCCAACAGTGTCTATTTGGTCTTTAAGAACGACCAACTGATCTAAAAGAACTTTAGCATAAATAGAGCCACTGGCTCCGGTTATTGCAACTATAATTTTGTGTTTCATTATCGACTAATTTGATACATGAATGCAAATGAAACTAAAGAAGAGAACTGTCCACTATTAAGTCCCAACTCTTCTTCAGAAGCGTGTTTACGAATTCGGCTTATTGAGTTAGCGTATCTTATATTTAGTTTAAGGTTTTTTTTAAACTCATATTGGACGCCCAATAAAAAATCAAGAGCAAGTGTATTGGGTTTATCTGTATTTATATCAGCCATTTCATCTTGTTCTTTGTAGCCAACTAAAAAAGCTGTTCCAAGGCCACTTTCTATATATATTCCTTTTTTGACTTGGTAGTTCAATGTCGCGGGAAGTTCAATATAATTCAGCTCAAACAAATAAGTTTCAGGACTGTTTTCGGTATAAGGTTTTTTACTTCCTTTTTGCAGATACTGCATTTCCAGCTGATAACTCATTTTTTTATTGATGGGGTAACTGATGTAGGCGCCGAATCTTGATCCTAATTTATTGTAGCCACTTAGGTTATCTCCACTAACTTGACTTGTGCAAAACCCACCAATTAGACCAGCATCAAAATTTTGTGCTGATGTTATTGCGAAACATAGTATGCAAAGTGATGTGAATATTGCTTTCATCTTATTCCATAATATAAGTTTCCTCAGCCTGAATGACTTGGTATGAGTTTGTGTTAGATACAAAAGCGACAACGGACATTTCTTCAACCACCCAATCTTCATCTAGAGTTAAACTAAAAGTATTAGAGATGACATCGCCATTATTATAATCAGATTGACCTAAATCTTCACCCCAAGAGCCAGTAAGGCTTTTTCGCATGACATGATTGTGCTCATAGTCAGCTATTTCCTGAGGGTCTGCATCGTAATCTGTTTGGTATGCAATAATGTGACTTTCGGTTAGGATAACATTTAGACTTAGTGGTACTGAAATGGTCTCTAATATTTCTGTTGTAGTTTCAATCGTTAAGGAATTTGAAGAGGCGTTAAATTCAGTTTCTATTTCAATATGTATTTGAGCATCTGATTGTAAAAGCTCATCCACTTTTTGCGCCCATTGGGAGTGTTGTGTAATATGGTCTGATGAAGGATATCCTACTCTATTGACCATGCCGTTTGGGTTCCCTGCCGCACTATTTCCAAAAAAAGCATCCCATTCATTTCCAGCATTCGAAGTGAAATTTGTAGTGAAATTTCCTCCAAAATCAGAGGCGAAAAAACCAGCATGTACAGCAATAGGTATCAGTTGGTCTCCATAAATTTCTTTTAACTCTTCCGCTTTCTCTGCTGCCCTAGGACAATTACCACATTTGTGTCCAGTATAATCTTCTAGAAGAATTTTTTTACATTTTTCTGCACATTCTTCTACAATAATTTCTTCAGTAAATGGACCCTCAATAACATCACAAGACTGAAAGATGTTAGAGAATGTGAAGATGAACGCAAAGAAATATTTTAAGTTATTCATGATTTAAAAACTTGAAGTGATACTTAAAGAAAAACCATTTGATTTTGGGACTTCCCGACAGACGCCCCCCACACAAAATATACCTTGCCTTTGTTTACCATAACCTAAAGCAAAACGAGTGGTGTTTTTTGTATAACCTGCCGAAATGTTTGGGTAATGTGTTTTATTGATTTTGTTACCGTAATTGTATAGGTTTTGAATAGCAAGGAAGTAGTGTGGAGATACCGTGTATTCAATAAGTCCCATAGCCCAATTACCTTCGTGTTGAGCTGTTTTTAAGTGTTGTAATTCGGTTCGTATTGAGTGTTTGGGTTTTAGTTTGTATTGGGTTTCTAAAACCCAAATACCCGCTTTTATCATGCCATAATTTCCATAACCAACAATAAAATTACTGTTGTAATGTGTATTGAGGTATGTTCCTATAAGTTTTAGTTTTCGATTTATTTTTTTCGAAATCTCGAGACTAAATTCCTGAAAATATTTGTCATCACCGACTTTGAAGAAGTCTGAAGTATATCCAAGTGTTCCAGACGCTCCTATCGCAGTATCTTCGTTAATTGGGGACTTATGAATGCTGTATGCATTAGAAAAATTTGCAAGTATTCCTACCCCATATTTACCTCCTAAAAGTGATCCCTTTTTAATTTTATAGTTTAAGTCGGCTTGGAGTCCCATTTCTCCGTTTGCAATAGTACCGTATGGGTAAATTGTAGCTAGAGCATAGGTGTGTTGTTTGGTTAAAGCAGGTAAAAAGTTAATACTAACTTCCTGACCGCTTAAGTTTCGGTCTGAGTTAAAACTCATATTATCAATACGTTTTGCAGCCAATGAGAGTCCAAACCCTTTTTTGGAGTAGCTTAAGTTAGCTAAAAGTGCTTGTCCTTCTTTGTAAATAAAGTTGTTTGTAGCAGAAGGGTCATTATACTTGTATACATACTCAGCACCCACCATCCATTTTCCGTGGTAGATACTAAATCTACTGGCCCATGAGGCTACATTTTCAGGAAGGATGAAAATAGGGTCTAAATCTTTTTGAAACTTACTGACGAAGCTACCACCAATCATAACTTGAGTTTTAATATCTGAAAGACTTTCAAAAGATTCGTTTAATGAAATTTCGCCATCGAACCCTCTCACAATTCCTTCTGCTTTATCAAAATATAAACGTTGCTTTCCTATTAAAGATTTTAAATAAAGGCCCTTAAACGGTGAGTATTTTAAACGGATACCATCAAAAGCATTGTCGTAACCTAAGTTTCTTTCTTCGTATGCACGGAGGATCATTCCACTTCCAAATTGCTCATAAAAATTACCTAAGGTAATGTCTAAGCCATCCTTGTTAAATTGCGTGTAACGATAGGTAATTCCTTCGCCATTATATCTTTTATCAAACCCTAGTAATACATTGTGGTTTGCTTCATAGCGCATTCCTGCGCTAAAATTACTTGTAGTGTATAGAAGGTTTGCGAAACTATTGATTAGGAATTTTTCACTGGGTAGATTTTCAGAAGTAATACCCAGATTTGCATCTTCATAATAGAGTTGTGAGTTGCTTTGGAAATTTCCACTGAGATGACCGTTTTGAATACCTTGGCTAAACAGTGGTCCTGAGGATAAAAGAAGTCCGTAAAGTACTTTTTTCATAGAAGGTCTTTCTTACAATTTTAAGATTTCTTCATATAATTCTTCCTCATCACCATCAAGATAAGAGGTATGCTGCCAAACAATTTCTTTATTGGCGTTTAAAAGAAAGGTATGTGGGATGGCATTTACGTTTAATGCTCTTTTAAGATCACTATTTGCATCGATATAAATTTCAAATGGCCAATCTTTACCATTTGCAAATGGAGCCACTTTAGCTGCATTTCTAGAATCGTCAATAGATACAGCAATTACTTTTACACCGGTTTCTTCTTGCCAATCATCATAAACTTCACTTATTGCATTGAGTTCTTTTGCACAGGGTTTACACCAAGTTGCCCAAAAACTAATTACAATTGGATTACCTTGGTTTTCAAAGCTGTCTGTATTGATGGTTTTACCTTCAATAGATTTAATACTTACAGAAGGGAGTGTTGTGTTTTTTGTTTGCGCAAAACAAAATGTATTTGCTAAAATAAATAAAATTGAAATTAATGTTTTTTTCATTTTTTCTTTCTCAACATAGTTTACAAAGATACTAATATGTTTTTCATAAAGTATGCCAAAATTACAGAATTCAATTCATGTGATTTATTCAGTAATTATTTGATAAGTATTGCATTGTGAGAAACATATTAGTATTTTTGATGAAAATTTTAAATGATGAATGTACCTGAAGATTTGAAGTATACAAAAGACCATGAATGGGTTCGTGTCGAAGGAGAATCTGTTGTTATCGGTGTTACAGATTTTGCTCAGAAAGAACTTGGTGATATCGTTTATGTTGATGTTGATACTGAAGGAGAAACGATAGATAAAGAAGAAGTTTTTGGATCTGTTGAAGCAGTGAAAACAGTTTCAGATTTAATGATGCCAGTTTCTGGAGAAATAGTTGCCTTTAATGAAGCACTTGAAGATGAACCAGAATTAGTTAATACTGATCCTTATGGTGATGGTTGGATGATAAAAGTTCTTGTGTCTGATTTTACAGAATTAGACAGTTTGTTGTCAGCAGATCAGTACAAAGAACTTGTAGGTGTTTAAAAGTAGTCTTTGGTCTTCAATTTATCCTTCTTTAATCTGGTGTTTAATTATTTTGGTTGGTAGCATATTGCCTTCATCAAACATTCAAAGTGTTGAGGTTTCTGATAAGCTTATTCATTTTGTTTTCTATGCCGTTTTCTCTTTTTCCCTTTTTTTGTTAAGCCATAATGTGAACTTTGGTTTAGATACATTAATTAAAAAATGGACTTTTGTTCTTGCAATTGGAACTCTACTCGGTTTTATTATAGAATGGATTCAGTATGCTCTAATTCCTTCAAGATCTGGAGAATGGTTGGATATTCTAGCAAATACTATTGGCTTGATAGCGATGCTGAGTAGTATATATTTATTAAAAAGGATCAGTGTTTTGTAATCCTTGGTTAAATGTTTAATTTTACGCTGTTAATAAAGAATTTATGGAAATTAAAAAGAATCCAAAAGCGAATTTAGAAACCAAAAGAGGGATGTTTATCCAGATTGGTTTAGTTGTCGCTATTTCGGTTTCTCTTGTAGCTTTTGAATGGAAAAGCTATGAAAAGTCTGCTTCTGATCTTGGATCGATGGAGTTGGCTCTTGAAGATGAGGAAATGATTCCAATCACGCAAAGAGAGATTAAACCACCACCGCCACCGCCACCACCGCCAGAGATCATTCAAATTGTTGAAGATGATGTGGAAATCGAGGTTGAACTTGAAATTGAAGAAACAGATTCTGATGAAGATGAGATTGTAGAAATTGAAGAGGAAGAAGAGGATGATGAAATATTCAATTTTGCTGTTGTAGAAGATAAGCCTATTTATCCAGGTTGTGAAAATGTTTCAAAGGATGAACGTTACATGTGTTTTCAGCAAGGCATTATGAAGCATATTCGTAGTAATTTCAAATACCCTGCGATTCCTAAAGAAATGGGGATTTCAGAAAAAATATTTGTCCAATTTGTAATTGATAAGGCAGGAAGGATTACTAAAGCATTAGTGGTTAGAGGTGAGGATAAGCACCTCAAAGAAGAAGCCCTTCGGTTGGTGAATTCGATTCCTAAATTAAAAGCAGCAAAGCAAAGAGGTAAACCTGTTCCTTGTAGCTTTACCGTGCCAATTAATTTTAAATTACAATAAAATAAAAAACCCTCTAATTAGAGGGTTTTTTATTTTCAGCTATGTTTTTTGCCATCTCAAGGTATCTGTAATTGCTTGATCCATAGAATATTTTGGTTTCTATTTGAGAGTTTTTCCGTCAAATCATTAGTAGCATGAATTGTTTCAAAAACAGCGTTTATAAGTGATACAACAGTGTAGGCTCCAATGTGTTCAGTACCTCTAGTAATGACTATTTTTTAGGATTTTCGATTTTTTAAATCTAAGTCAATTAATTGTGTTATTATACGAATTCGTATTCAAAAATAGTGTTATTTTTGAATATGATTAATTCCTTAATTTATTGATTAGTTTGGCTTGGAATGTTCTTTATACAAAGTCAAAAACCGAAAAGAAAGTATTTGAGAGACTTTCTAATCTTGGTATTGATGTCTATTGTCCTTGTCAACGAACATTGAAAAAATGGTCTGATCGAAAAAAATGGGTAAATGAGCCTGTTTTTAAATCGTATATTTTTGTTAAAGCGCCCGATTCGGAATCACAGAAGCTACAAATTCTTAACACACCGGGAGTAGTTAGATTTCTTTATTGGCTTGGTCAACCAGCTCAAGTTAGGCAAGTTGAAATAGATGCAATACGAAGTTTTTTAGGTGAACATCAATCTGTTGAAAGCGTTTCTTTTGATGTTGGCTTAAAACTTAATGTCAAACAAGGTGTGCTAAAAGGTTCGGAAGGTGTTGTTGTTTATCAAACAAAGAATGAGGTGGTATTAAGAGTAGATAAATTAGGAATGTCTTTAGTGGCTAGGTTACCAAAAGTTAGTGTAGAAAGTATAAATTTATAACACCTCTCTTATTGCCACCAGTTGTGTTCGGATATCTTTAAGTTGATTTACGATTTCCACATTTTTTATTGTACCATCTTTGTTTTCACGTAGTTTTTTCTTTGCACCATCTAATGTGTAACCTCTTTCTTTAACCAGATGAAAGATGATCTTAAAATTATTAATATCTTTTTCTGTAAAATAACGGTTTCCTTTTTTATTCTTTTTTGGTTTTATGATACTGAATTCTTTTTCCCAAAAACGAATTAAAGATTTGTTTACATCAAACAGTGCTGCAACCTCTCCAATAGAATAGTATATTTTTTTGATTGTTTTATCTTTTAAAGGCATCCCTCTAATTTAGTCAAAAGATTGATTTTCTTGAGAAGCTAGCTCTAACATTTTATCGTATTCTTCTACTGTTAAATCGTTGAAGTAATAATTTACAGGATTTACTCTTTTGTTGTCTTTTACTACTTCATAGTGCAGGTGAGGAGCTGTAGAGGTTCCAGAGTTACCTACGTATCCTATTATATCACCGCGTTTAACTTTTTGATTGCGTTTAACGGTGTACTTGTTTAAGTGTGCATAGAAAGTTTCATAACCATAACCATGGTCTATGCGTACTTGGTTTCCATATCCTCTTTTTGATCGTTTTGCTTTTTTAATTGTTCCATTTCCTGTTGCGAAAACTGGTGTGCCTTTTGGTGCGGAGAAATCCATTCCCCAGTGCATTTTACGTGTTTTATAAATGGGGTGAATACGATATCCATATCCTGAAGCCATTCGTTTTAAATTTTTGTTGGCTACTGGTTGAATGGCAGGGATATGGACCAACATTTCTTCTTTATTTTGAACCATTTCCAGTACATCATCAAAAGATTTAGATTGGACATATATGGCTTTTGATAACTGGTCAACTTTTCGGTTTAAATCACTGATGAGCTCTGAATGCTGAAAACCTTCGTATTTTTTATATCTGTTAATACCTCCAAACCCAGCCTTTCTTATACTTGCATCTATAGGATCAGCTTCAAAAATGACACGGTAAATATTGTCATCTCTTTCTTGAAGTTCGTCTAAAATTATAGAAGAATTTGAAATTTTTTCTTCTAATAATTCATATTGAACAAGGAGATTGTTTATTTCTCTTTTTAATTCTTTTTCTTTGGGTGAGTCAAATAAAGTAAAAAACAGTAAAACCAAACATAAAGCTATAGCCGAAGAACTGCTTATAAATAAAAGAATGCGCATGAGCATATTTAATTTGGTGCGCTCAATTTTTTTATAAGAAAGTGTTTTAGTGTCGTAATAATATTTGACCTTGGCCATAAGCTGTAAAATTTGGCTAAATTTGTATTTATTATTTAGCTCAATATGGCCGCAATTTAAGAAAATCTTAATTAAAGGTCGTTATTAAAGCAAATGAGAGTACGGATTAAAATGACAGATACATAGATATTATCCCTAATTATGAAGTCTCAACAAATACGTCAGAAGTTTTTAGACTTTTTTAAAGAGAAAGGTCACTCGGTTGTTAGTTCGGCACCGATTGTCATAAAAAATGACCCGACTTTAATGTTTACCAATGCCGGTATGAATCAATTTAAAGATTTATTTCTTGGTATTAGTGAGGTTAAAGATGCTCGGGTAGTAAACAGTCAAAAGTGTTTGCGTGTTTCTGGGAAACATAACGACCTTGAAGAGGTAGGTCATGATACCTACCATCATACCATGTTTGAAATGTTAGGGAACTGGTCTTTTGGAGATTATTTCAAAAAAGAAGCAATCGATTGGGCTTGGGAATTGTTAACTGATGTCTATGGTATTGATAAAGATCGGTTGTATGTTACTGTTTTTGAAGGTGCAAAAGAAGATCAGCTTGAGAAAGATCACGAAGCTTACGACTGTTGGAAAGCTCATGTTTCCGAAGACCGTATTTTAAACGGAAATAAAAAAGATAATTTTTGGGAAATGGGTGATGTTGGTCCTTGTGGCCCTTGTTCGGAAATTCATGTTGATTTACGACCAGATGAAGATCGGGCAAAAGTGGATGCAAGAACACTGGTAAATTACGACCATCCGCAAGTTGTTGAAGTGTGGAATTTGGTTTTTATGCAGTACAATAGAAAGTCGAATGGAAGTCTTGAGAATTTACCAAACACACATGTAGATACCGGAATGGGATTTGAGCGTTTGGCTATGGCGCTTCAAGGGAAACAATCTAATTACGATACAGATGTTTTTACCCCTTTAATTGATAAAGTCTGTTCCATTACAGGTTTTCAATATGGTAAAGATGAGAAGGTTGATATTGCTTTGCGTGTGGTTTCAGATCATGTGAGAGCGATTGCTTTTGCAGTTGCCGATGGGCAATTGCCATCAAATAATGGTGCGGGATATGTGATTCGAAGGATTTTGCGAAGAGCTGTTCGTTATGGCTTTACTTTTTTAAATGTAAAAGGCCCTTTTATGTACCAACTTGTTGAAGTATTGGTGGATCAAATGGGTGGATTTTTTCCAGAAATTAAAAAACAACAAACCCTTGTAGAGAAAGTTGTTCAGGAAGAAGAACAGTCATTTATGCGAACTTTAGAAAACGGTTTAAAGCGTATTGATGACATCATGAATGCTTCCAAAGAGACGGTAGTAGATGGCGCTAAAGCTTTTGAATTATATGATACGTTTGGATTCCCGATAGATTTAACAGCTTTAATTCTTTCAGAGAATGGTAAGGAAGTTGACATGGAAGGTTTTGATGTTGAAATGAAAAAACAAAAAGAACGTGCTCGCGCTGCTTCTGTTGTTGAAACTGAGGATTGGGTTAACTTGTTTGAAACTGAAACAGTATTTTTAGGATACGATGAATTATCAGCTGACATTAAGATCAGTCAGTACAGAAAAGTAAAGCAAAAAGGGAAATCGTTCTATCAATTGGTATTCGATAAAACGCCTTTTTATGCTGAAGGTGGAGGCCAAGTAGGTGACAAAGGAACGATTACTTCTAATGGTAAGAGTATATCTATTTTTAATACAAAGAAGGAGAACAATCTCATTGTTCATTTTACGACAGAATTACCTGAAAATCCATCCGATGTATTTGTAGCAGAGGTTGATGCACCCAAAAGATTACTCACAGAAAACAACCACACTTCAACGCATTTGTTACACGAAGCTTTAAGAACTGTTTTAGGGACACATGTCGAACAAAAAGGATCATTGGTAAACGATCAATATTTGCGATTTGACTTTTCTCA
>Ga0209374_1002582_pt1 | contig 15365 bp, 13 predicted proteins | sample SaaInlLV_DNA_10m_FD_184683 | JGI IMG/M metagenome (GOLD analysis project Ga0209374, IMG submission 184683) | Marine microbial communities from expanding oxygen minimum zones in the Saanich Inlet - SI075_LV_DNA_10m (SPAdes) (version 2) | ecosystem: Environmental > Aquatic > Marine > Unclassified ...
ACACCTTTAGCCCGATACTCTCTTGGCGCTACGAGTGGGTAAACTGGTTAATCCTGAACTTTGGTTACCACAACGCGCACCATGCCAAACCCACCACACCATGGTTTGAACTCCCTGCTTTGCATCGCGCGTTATTTGGGGAAAACCCCGATACGGTTATTCGCCTATGGCCGCAACTGGTGATGTATCACCGCTATCGCCGCTATCGTATTTTTCACGATGCGCCGGGTCTGAAAAACGTCACTGGCAAGGCCTTTCTTCGGGCTGCACAATCAGCGCAACTCACCGGAGGAAATGCGGCCTCCTTTTTAACCGCCTTCTGACATGTCCCACTCGCTCGAGGTCTATCAATCGCTATGGGGCATGGAGCAACGCATACCAGGAGTAGCCGAGGACCCACCTGAAATCCATCTTGAGCGCATCGCCGAGGCGGGTTACGCGGGCGCTTGTGTCGATCCCAATGTCTCCGAGATAGGCGATTGTCAAAAACTCCGACCGGCTTTCGAAGCACTGCATCTCAAATGTATGGTGAATGCTTTCCCTCATGATGTGGCCTCACTTGAACCGCTACTCAATCTCGCAGGAGAAATGGGGGCCACGCAGGTCAATGTCATTGGTGGCGTCATGCCCCTGAACCCGCTCGATGCGATCCCCATAGTGAATACCTGGCTTGCCATGGCCGAGGATTATCCCTTTCCAGTGCTATTGGAAACCCACCGCAATGGCACACTGAATGATCTATTTTTCACGCTGGAAGTTTTAGCCGCAGCGCCCGAACTACGCCTTTGCGCCGACCTGTCGCACTTCGTTGTAGACCGGGAATTGCAACTCCCACTCAATCCAACTGACTCTGATTATTTTGCAACTATTCTTGAGCGCTCTGACTCTTTTCAGGGCCGGATTTCCAGCGCCCAGCAGATACAGATCCCCTTGGGTTTCCCACAACACACTGTCTGGGTAGAGCAGTACCGCAGCTGGTGGAAGGCAGGTATTAGTCGCTGGTGCGACCGTCAGAGTGAAGATGCCACGCTCCGTTTTTTGGTCGAGTTAGGCCCTCCACCCTATGCCATTACCGATGGCAATCAACGAGAGTTATCGGATCGCTGGCTGGAGGGGCTGACCATACGCCAGTGGGTCGAAGCGATCTGGTCTGAAGCTCACCCCGCAACCACGGCGGCACGTTAGGGCGACGCTAGGTGGCGAGTGTTGCCTTGATCATCTCAAGCGCCTGATCTATCTCTTCGAGAGTATTGTAGTGGGCGAGTCCGAGACGCAACACACCCTCATGGGGATCAAGATTCAACGCACGCGCCACCTCAAACGCATAGTTGTCACCCCAATGACAGTACACTCCCGCCGCCGAGAGCTGTTGAGCGACGGCGCTGGCGGGGTAGCGATCGTGTGTGAATGAGAACGTGGCCACCCGGTGCTGCAAAGTTGGCGCTCCTTGAAGTGCTAATCCGGGCACGCTCAATAATCCTTGCAGGAGACGCTCGGATAACTGATCCTCATGAGCGCCCATCGCCGCGTAGGCGGCTTTAAATTGTGAACGACGCTCACCCTTTTCGCCGGTTTTTTCTGCGAGCCAAATAAAATAGTCCAGCGTCCCCAGCAATCCGGCGATTAATTCAAACGCCGGCGTACCAATACTAAAGCGCAGCGGTAGATCATCGGTCGCACAGCGCAGCTTATAGGCGTGGAGCGCTTCGAGACGCGCGCGCTTTCCAAATACCACCCCAAGATGTGGGCCGTAAAACTTATAGGGCGAACATGCGAGAAAATCGCAGCCAAGGTCCGTTACGTCAATCAAGCGATGCGAGGCGTACTGTACTGCGTCGACATATACGATGACGCCAGCGGCTTGCGCCATGGCGGTCAGGGCTTTGACATCATTGACGCCCCCAGTCAGATTACTCGCATAGTTCAGTGCAAGGAGTCGGGTACGCTCGGTAAGCAGGGGTTCGAGTAAAGCGGGCTCCACCCGCCAGCTGTCACGATCAAACTCCAGCCACTTCACCACCAGATCATTGTCTTCGGCCATCTGTAGCCAGGGCGTCACGTTACCCTCGTGTTCCATGCGAGAAATGATGATCTCGTCTCCGGGCGCAAATTGATGCGCCAGACTCCGTGATAACTGGTAGGTGAGGGTCGTCATGTTGGCCCCGAGAAGCACCTCTCCCGTATCACCAGTACCGAGAAAATCGGCCATCGCGGCCACCGCCTCGGTATACATGGCATCCACCGCGACCGACGTGGGGTTGAAGACACCCGTATTACTGTTAAATCGATGAAAAAAATCGACAATACGAGCAATCGTTTGCTGTGGCACCTGGGTGCCGGCCGCATTATCCAAATAAATACGGCGCTGCCCATTGTCAGTGGTTGCCAGTGAGGGGAACTGGGATCTCACGGCTTCGATAGGAAATGTCATAAAACGGCTCTCGTTACTGCCCGCCCACACTGCGAAGCGCGCAAGTGAGAAGTTGTCCACTACAGGGACTCAAAGAGTGTCAGAAAGCGTGGTTGAATGCATCACTCAACTTGGTAAAAGGCAGGATCGCTGGCTTTGAGCGCAGGAGCGCTATTCGAAACGCGCGCAAACTCGTATCCCTCCACTGAGCCAGTCATTTTCACAGGCCAGAAGCTTTGGCTTCATGCAGGTCATGATGCGAGATGCGCGCTACACTGGCCTCGCTAATCAATATCCGGGTGACAATATGCAACTTGCCGATAAGGTCGCGATTATTACAGGTGCCGCACGCGGTTTGGGGCGGGCCTATTGTGAAGCAATGGCGCGGGAAGGCGCATCAATCGTCGCAGCGGACATTATGAGTTGCGACGATACCGTGGCTTCAGTCACTGCAGCAGGCGGCAGCGCAATCGCTGTCCATCTCGATGTAGCGGACGCTCAAAGCTGCGAGGCCATGGCGATTCAGACGATTGAAGCTTATGGCTGCATTGATGTGCTTATCAACAACGCTGCTCTGTATGCCGGTTTGAAAGGAGCCCGATTTGAGCATCTGGATGAAGCGCAGTGGGATCGAGTTATGCAGGTCAATATCAAGGGCACCTGGCTCACCAGCCGCGCAGTGGTTAAGCACATGCGCGCCGCTGGCGGCGGATCAATTATTAATATTTCATCGTTGGCAGCGGTCTTCGGCTTACCTTACGGACTCGACTACGTCGCCTCAAAATCTGCCGTTATTGGTATGACTCGGGGGATGGCCCGTGAATTGGGAGGTGACCACATCCGGGTCAATGCCGTCGCACCCTCGGCCGTAATGACAGAGGGAACCCAGGAGTTTTTTGGCGAGAAATTTGACAAGGCAAAAGCCGTCATCGCCGCCAATCAGTTAATTCCGCGCAATCTCGAAACCGAGGATCTCACGGGCACCGTCATCTATTTGGCGTCAGATGCGAGTCGCTTCGTTACGGGACAAACGCACATGGTAGATGGTGGGTCCTGGTTTTTATAATTCCGAGGGTCATCGCGTTAGTGATTGGCGCCTTCAATGCCAATCACCCAGAATTAATTTGCGATGGCGCAGGTGAGTATCGCATCGTCACTACCAGTGCCAAGGCTCTTCTCAATCCGCTTCAGCACCACCTTCTGAAAAATTAAACCGCATTTGATCGGCGGACTCCGACGCACGGCGTACCCGCACCTTTTTAGGTGTGGCGGGCAACCATGAGTATTCCACACCGGGTTCGAGCGGTTGCGCCTGCATGCGTTTTTTGAGTTCTGCGGGCGAAAACGGCGTGTTTTGGCTCCATTCCATTGGTGCCCCCTCGGCTTCCGCCTTATGTCTTTGCCGCGCGCGAAAAACTCTAGAGCGACAGGTCGCCCCACAGGTTTTTTGGTCTGGCCTGCCGTGGAAAACACTTTTACAACCCACGCACATAATCCTGACCTTAGCGGCGGGTGCTCGTTTGGCGTTGTGGTGTGCCACTCGGCACTCCTCGCTACAAAACTTGCTCTTTGCTCGCTTTCGGCAACCGTGCCGCGCACAGGCTTTAAGTGAATTGTGCTTATCGTCTGACATACATTCATCAATAAAACGTTTTTTTTGCTATTAGACAACATAAATTTTCATTTTTAAAACATATTTTTGACATTTTAAATTACAGGCTTTATGTCTTAGATTCGAGATATATGTCTTGCAGCTTGCAGACAGCCCATTAACCGACGAAAAGTGCCAACACGAACCAACACGGAGAGTCTCAGGCGGCGACTCAAGCCCTCCCAAAACCTAGCCACTCCATTTCCCCTGCCTCAGAATGATGGCCTTAGGACGCCAAACCCCGTCAATCAGGCCATATCTAATGCACCTGCCCCAACCACCCTGCCCCGTTGGAGCCGATAACACTTGCGCCGGCGCGAGCAAGCAGTGAGCATTGATATCATCCTTATCTGAGACGGCAACGCTATGAAAACGCTGGAAGTATTTTACGACCTCTCTTCTCCCTGGACGTATCTCGCGTTTAACAATATTCAACCTATGATTGCTGAGACCAAGGTCGTGGTGCAGTGGCGGCCCTTTTTGGTCGGAGGCGTGTTCAACGCCGTGAACCAGAGCGTGTACGCAGCACGCGCAGAGCCCATGGCACCCAAAATTGTGCACAACTATCGCTGGCTACATGAGTGGGCGCGGCTCGCAGAATTACCGCTGCTGTTCCCTACAGAACATCATCCGGTAAAGTCGGTGCAGGCGATGCGCTGCTGCTGCGCACTGGAACAGGACCCCGAAGCGCTGCTGAGATTTTCGCTGGCAGCGTTTCGCTCGTACTTTGCCCATGGCGATAACATCGACGAACCTGCTGTTCTAATAGAAATTGCCAGCCAGTGCGGCTTAGCTGGAGAGACCCTTTTAGAGCGAGCTTCAACGCAGCCAGTCAAAGATCAGTTGCGCGCCAATACCGAGGAGGCGATCTCTCGCGGCGCTTATGGCTCCCCCACTATTTTTATCAACGACAAGTTATATTTTGGTAACGATCAATTGCCGTTGGTGAGGCAAGCCTTGCTTGATGAGAGCGAGGCTTACTGACTAAATCCCAGATACCGCCCGTTCACTATTACTTCACTGGTAACCCTATGCTCCATATCAACTCGCGGTGCTGACACAGTGCGGGATGTTGCTGTGGCGAAACTGAGAGGCGTCAACTCGCTCCCCAAACCCGCCTATTAAGCTTACTCGCCATGATGGACTCGACCTCAGCGTTCGCGCACTGCCCGGAATTGGCGCGTTTAGACAAAACCTTGGCGGAGCATGGCAATCAATAACGCTGAATTTACTCGATTCTTACTCGCAGGAAATGGCCGAATTTCGGCCAGTCGATTATTAGGAGACATGGAATGTCCCGATACAGCAGCGTCTCAATTCAAGAGGCCCACAGCAAAGCGGTGGAAGAAAAGCGCTATGCCATGGCGACGCAGGAACTCTCCAAACATACGGTCCGGGTAGGCTTATGGGCGAAGGCATGGTCTATGGCAGGTGGTAACGACCGCAGAACTGCAGCGCATTACCTAGCACTTCGCGTGGAGATGATGGCCGCCGAGCATTCCTTACACGCCTCCGCTGCAGATTGGCGGCTCCGCATAGCAATGGATCGCGCCGCGTGATGTAGCCCGTGCAGCAATAGCATTGCCCTGTTGCCGCTCAATTTGTCACACGTACTGAGCCTCGCAACCCAGTCAGGGCGGACCAGGCTGGAGCGGAGAATCTCACGAGACCCCGCACCACAAGCCAGTCAATTGATCCTTTAACACCTGCCTTAATCTGACGCCGGTATTGGCTTTCCGTCCTCATCGATAATTTGCACATCACCCAGCTCCAAATCGCGAATCTGCTGTTCGATCTGCTCCAGATCCCCAACAATCAGCCAGATCAGATTTTCGGGGTGGATGACTTGTTGAGCAGCCGCGTGAACGCCCGCAAGATCAACTGCCTCGTAACGACGCTTCAGAGAACTGATGTAACTATCGGGGCGCCCAAAGCGGTCGTTACTCAGCAACGCATTCAATACCGCACCGGCCGTTTCGAACTGTCCTGGGAGACTGTTCACGTTGTTGCGGACGCTTTTATCGAGCTCCTCCTGCCGAGCCGGCGCTGAACTCAGAAATTCGTCCATTTCACGCGTCAGTTCCTTAATCGAATCGGCAGTTTTGTCGGTCTGTACCGGCGCGTACGCGAGCCATGGTCGTTGGCCCCGAGCGTCCTGCATGAAGGTATATGCCCCATACGCCCACCCTTTGTCCTCTCGCAGATTCATATTGACGCGCGCGGTAAACGACCCGCCTATGACATCGTTCATAGTCAGAATATCGATGTTGTTATCCGCACCGGTCGATGGCGCAACATGTCCAGCGAGAATCAGCGACTGGGGAGCGCCGGGCTTGTCGATCAAATAGACAGAGCCCTCCTTCATTGCCACCTCGGCAATATTTTTCTCTGGAACCGCCATCCGATTCTCTTTCCAGGCACCAAAGTACTGATTCAACAAGGGCAGCATCTCTTCCATGGTGGTGTCACCCACCACAAACAAAGTGCCGTTACTGGGCCGTATCCAAGTTTGATGCCAGCTCACCAACTCATCCCTTGTGAGCGCGTTTATCGACGCCTCCGTGCCGGAACCCGTGAAGGGGATACCATAGGCATGGTCATCGCCATACATCAGCAATGGCAACGTTCTGAGTGCCAGTTGAACGGGTTCGTTTTTCTCTTGCCCAATCCCAGCGATCCACCGTTTCCGTAACCGCGCCAGCTCATCCTCTGGAAAGGCAGGCTCCTTTACCACCTCCGAGAAGAGGTCGAGCGAGGGCTCCAACTGAGTTTTGAGCGCAGAAAGAGAGGCGGTAGACGTATCCAGATCCGAGTCAGTGAAGATATAAGCGCCTAGCGACTCTGCCTCGGCGGCGATTTGCAGCGCATCGCGACTTGAGGTGCCCTCGTCCAACATAGACATGGTGAAACTGGCCGCGCCTAACGTACCAAATGAATCTGCCGCATACCCCGCATCAAACTGTAAAGCGATGTTGACGACCGGTACGGCATTGCGCTGGGCCAATACAACCTTCAATCCATTTTCCAGCTCCGCGCGCTCAACGGCGGGGAAGACCAAATCTGGCATGGTACCAACCACTGGCAGGCCAGCACTCCGGTCAACCGAGGACTCAGTGGTTGCAAAATCGCCAAAAGGATACACCTCCAGCTTGTATCGACCTCGACCCAGCCATTCGGCGGCCGTCGCCTTGATACGCTCTGGGGTCGCAGCATTGATCCACTCGAGTCGCGTCTTCCAAAAACCCGGGTCGTCAGCGTAGAGCTCGCTTTGCGCTAGCGTGACAGCTTTACCGCCGAAACCGCCAATTTGTTCGAGGCCTCTGACGACTCTCGCGTTAATGCGCGTCTGGACACGCTGCAACTCATCGGCGGTGGGACCGTTGTCGATAAAACTTTGTAGCTCGCGCTCGATAATAGCGTTGACCCTATCCATCGACGCATCGGGCTGGAGCGTAACGTCGATATCGAACATGCTGACCAGCTCTTGACCCTGCAAAGAAGAACTCGCGTCGACTGCGAGTTGCTGGTCATAGATGAGGGCTTGGTAAAGGCGCGAGTTCTTGCCACTGCCCAGAATACTGGCGACCAACTCCAACTCCGCCGCCGCTCGAGTGGTGCGTCCAGGTGCCACCCAATTGTGAAAAACGCGCGCCTGCGGTACCCGGTCATACATCACCTCATGGGTATCGGACAGGTGGGTGGGCACGGCCGCCTTCATTCTCGTGACGGGCGGTCCCGCATCGATATCACCAAAATATTTCGCCGTCAGTGTCTTGGCCTGATCAACGTCAATATCGCCTGCCAGCACGAGCACTGTATTGGCCGCACCGTAATAATCTTTAAACCACTGTTGCACGGTTTCGAGCGAGGCAGCACTGAGATCTTCCATTGAGCCAATGGTGCTATGTCGATAGGGGTGTCCGGGTGGAAAGAGGGCTTCGAGAATACGGTATTGTGTTTTGCCATAGGGCTGGTTGTCGCCCTGTCGCTTTTCGTTCTGCACTACGCCAATCTGGTTATCCAGCTTTTCTTGGGTCACGGCACCGAGCAGGTGCCCCATGCGATCTGACTCCATCCACAACGCCATTTCCAGTGCAGGCGTTGGTACCGTCTCAAAATAATTCGTCCGATCAAACCAGGTGGTGCCGTTCATTCCGGTCGCCCCTACGTTTTCGAAGGGCTCAAAATACTCGGCGTCATAGTTCTCGGATCCATTGAACATGAGGTGCTCAAATAGGTGCGCGAATCCCGTCTTACCCACAGGCTCATTCTTTGAGCCCACGTGATACCAGATGCTTACGGCAACAATGGGGGCTTTACGGTCCTCATGCACCACCACCCTAAGGCCATTGTCGAGCGTGAACTTATCGTAAGGAATATGGATGTCGGGCATTTGCGAGGCTGAAACAAGCCCCACATAAAAAGGCAACGCCAAAGCAACAAGGCACGTTCTGACCAATCGCCGCATGAATGCTCTCCTGATAAATTTTCTGGTATGAGGGCTAGATAGATAAAGTTGCAAAGGCCCAATTGCTGCTGGCTTTTCCCTTAATCACTCCGAAGTAAGTATAGATCTCTTTAGGATCAATTCAGAGCAATAATAAAAGTACAAGCTATCGAGCGTTTTTGCGACACCGCGTTGAAGCAGTCACCCTTAAGAAACATTCGCCCAAGGATTCGAGGGAAGGTTCACTATTTTGTCTTCAAACCCAGAAGGTTACTGCCAACGCTAGCGATAGAGCGGACACAACCGTTCTGACTACGAAACATGCTCGCCTTAATGCAAGAGGCAGGGCACTGAAGTACATGACTAGACTGGCCTGCAAATCATACAAGCTGACCCGTCATTTATTGGCTTGATAGCCATCAGGTTCATGGGCTCCCTTTTCATCACCGTATAGATACATCATGTCTCCCTCCTCGATAAAACCCATCTCCCTATACCAGCCCTTGAGCTGTTGCGTCTGCCAGTCAATCTTGTCGCCACACTCCACCTCGATTGGCAGGGGGTAAATAACCACTGGCCTACCCTGCTCCAGCAATGCATGCACCACGGATCGGCAGATCCCTCGACGACGATATTCGGGGCTTACGCTAATATTCTGCAGGTAGATAATGTCCTCTGCCGGCGACTGTAACTCGCTGCAGTCCTCCGGTGGCTGCTCTCCCGCATTCACTTTGTAAGCGTAAAAATTAGCAACCACCTCCATATTTATCAGTACTTGACCATTCTTGATGTCTAAAATCATGACCGTAGGGCCCCACCAAATCTGTGAAGGCTTACATCACCTCTTTTTTTTAGAGGGTACAATCTAAAAAAACATCACCACCCACTTTAATGAAAAAACAGATTCGCAATCAGGAAGCGGAGTCGCTCGGTTGAAGAGCGATAAGGAGTCAATCGCCATGAATTACAGTTGTTTTGAACTTACCGTTGCTAATCACGTTGCCCATATCCGCTTGAATCGTCCGGAGAAAGCAAACTCCATGATTCCAGCGTTCTGGACAGAGCTGCCAACAGCGGTAACCGCACTTTCACGAGAGGCCTCAGCGCGCGTGATTGTGATCTCTGCTGAGGGCAAGCATTTCTCCTCGGGAATGGATATATCTGTATTCACCGACGGCGGACTAGACACTCCCGCAGGGATTAATCCCTTCATCGGAGCAGAAGCATTCCGCCATCACTGTATGGCACTCCAGGATGCGTTCACCTGCCTGGAAGAGGCACGTATGCCTGTTTTAGTGGCCGTTCAGGGGGCCGCGGTAGGTGGTGCTATGGATCTCATCACGGCCTGCGACTGCCGTTATGCCACCAGAGACGCCTTTTTCTCAATTCACGAGACTGCCATTGGCATGACTGCAGATGTTGGCACATACCCTCGTTTGGTGAAGCTCATTCCTGAGGGGTGGGCGCGTCAGATGTCCTATACCGCTGAGCGCATCAGCGCGGAAAAAGCGTGCACGATTGGATTGTTAAATGAGATCTATGACTCTGCGGAGGAGATGCTTGAGGCGGTCATGAATATTGCCCAGCAGATTGCTGCAAATTCTCCCCTCGCCGTGACAGGGGCAAAGCGCATGGTGAACTATGCTCGTGATCACACTACAGCAGACGGTCTTGACTACATTGCGACATGGAACGCATCAATGCTCGACGGTGATGCAATTCGACAGACCTTTGCGTCTCAAGCCAAGGGGGAGAGGCCGCAATATGATGATTTACTGCCAGTGAAAAAAACCGCGGGTGAATAATGTGGTGCCGCTAGCCGGCATCGCCCCGTCGACCTCCAGCCTATCAGTGTTCAGTAATGAACATCAGGCACCAGTATGTTAATCGTCATGAAAGCCGAGGTCGCACTACCAAGACTGCGATTCAAGATAATGTCGATCACGGCACCAAACCCAGCCAAAGTACTGTTTGCGTAGCAAAATACAGTGCGAATCCCGCCCAGATCACGAAAGCAATTACGCCGACAATTCCGTCCTTCAACCAATCGGGCCGTGGAAAGTTAAACTTTGCAAGGATTACCCACGGCGCGGCGATGAACGCCACAGCGATAAAAACATCAATGATCAAGAACAGAAACTGCGTCATACGCTAAGTATATATGCCCCGCCCCCTATTCGTCGTTGAGTATATGATCAGATGGTCGCGATCATGGCCGCAGTGGCACAGACCTCGGTAAATAGAATCGTGACAATCGTCAATATTGGGTTTTGTGAGTGGCGCTCTTCACATCGTCGCTATTGCATTACACTGAGGGGAACGAGGATCGTCATATGTCATCAAACAAAAACGGCTGGTTATACGCCTTCATCGCCGCCCCTGTATTACTAGGAGCTGCGTACGGCATCAGCCTATGGTTGATGACCGATCCAGAGGGCGAGACGGTCGCCGATATCTCTCTCGCATACGGATTACTGCTTTGGGTCGGCGCGCCCATCGTATTCGTGGCGGCCCTGCCAATACTCGCAGGCATCCTTAAAGCCTTCACCAAACCTGAATGGCTCGCGCGTGCCGCTGATCATCTGGGTAGGCGGCGATAAGGCAGGAGTAGCCAACGCCCTGCGTGACATCCAAATTAGTTTGAGCCAGAACTAGGGCGGCAATCGCTACTGATGTTGCAAAATCGCAACGATAAATGACTTAAATACAACGCCTGTTGCACTAAAATCTTTAATCTCTGTCCCGTAATCTCAGCATCTGATGGTTAACCATCAGCGGAAAACAAACAAAAGGGGATGTGAGATATGTACCGAACGATAGTGTCTTTACTGGGAATCTTGTTGTCCACAGCTAGCTTTGCTGCGCATCACGAAGAACCTGAGCCGATGGTCGCAGAGGTCTACGACTGCTCGCTTAAAGATGGTGTGAGTGCTGGCGACGTTGTTGCACTGGGTTCCGGTGACTTTGCCGGCTTCGTAGGCAAGCACGATTTGAACATGACCACTTTCTTGTGGGAGGCGGTTGCGGTCGGGCCTCCTTATGACGAGCCAGATGTCCGTTGGGTTAATTACTTCCCAACTTGGGGTGATTATTTTGCTGCTGATGCCGCGTGGCGAGAGCATGGTAAGAAAGTCGATGTAAAGATCAACAAGCTGATGACCTGCGGTCGTCCCACTATGTCTGGCTTTCATCAGGCGGGAGAGGATGCCCCTGATGCGCCAGTGAAGCCGTTGTATATTCGTGTTTGCAAATTGAAACCTGATAATACGATTGCAAATGCTTTGGCATATAGAAAAGCAGTTAACAGCACTCAAAATGAGCAAATTGGTAGTACTGTAGGCAGCTATATGTTCACCCCGGGTTTCGGTAATCCCGGTTTCGATTACGGGGCAATGGTTACTGGAACACCTGACGATATGGCTAAGTTGATGGATCATTCTCGTGATGGTTCGACGAGCGAACTCCTGACCGCTGCCGGTTACACAGAGCCGGGTAGCTGCACTGTTGATCTTCATCGTTCACATATGATGGTGTCGCAATAACTCCTGACAGCTCTGATGAAGCCCCAGTTCCTGCTGGGGCTTTATTATTTCTGGAGTGCTACTTAGGTTACAAACTAGGGGCCTGGGTCGCCCGCCTCCCGTAGTACTCTGCCCACCCAATTCACGGAGTACGGTCAATGATTACTGCCCTTTATGCATCTCTGCTAGCCACACTCTTATTCATCCTGTCGATCAGAGTTATCGGCTTAAGAGGCAACCCTGCTTTTGCGTTCATTGCTCAGGGCAAGGGTGACGATGAGTTACTCCAGAGGGCTATCCGTGCCCATGGAAACCTCACTGAGTACCTACCAACAATGCTTATCCTGTTGTTCTTTCTTGAGAGTTCCGGATTAGAAGACACGACCCTACACGTTATTGCTGGTGCGTTCTTGCTAGGGCGGGTGATGCACGGCATCTGCATGGGCTTCATGAGATCAAACATGCCTCTGCGTGTGGGCGGTACAGCGTTGACGTTATTTCCGTTGGCTGCTGCAGCCATGGCGTTGCTCGCACAGATGCTTTAGCGCCATCTACCAACACCCCATCAAGTCCAACCAGACCTATACATACCGGATGGGGGGCCATGGCGACCTGCCTAGGGTGTAGTAGCACTATCGGTAGCACCAAACAGTCCCTTGACGGATGGGGTGACTCTAGGAAATGCTTAGTTTTCAGAGATCTTTGAAGACGGCCCAATTAAGAAGCTACGTGGCTTTCACGCCAACGAAGTAGACAAAACAGTAGACATATTTGTGCCTTTGACAGTGAGCAGAGTTCTCGTAACCTATTGAATTACTGAAGTCAGCAAGGGAATTGGTGCAGTGTTGCGGCAATGAGTCCATCTAGCTCCACACTGCCAGTGTTGCGCACTAAACGGCTGCGTCACATCGAGCTTAAGTTTGATTTAACGGAATCCGGAAAGGTTAGAACTGACCTAGGATTAGCAGGGCGAGGGGCCGTAATTACCCACGCTGACGCATCCTTGGCGGGATAAATCCAAGGTGCCGAGCACCCCCAAGTCAAGGACCAAGCCATAGCCAAGATTGAACACGCCATCCATCTTCACGTTTATATCGACGTCTTTTTGCGGGCTGATAACATTACCAATATACGTTTTGGCATAGATCTCTTTACTGTTACTCAGGCCCACGGCGAAGGTATTGATAGCTCCTACTACGATATTAATATCGACGTCGCCCGTCACATCGGCAAGCACTGAACCAATGTAGGTTTCGGCGGTCGTGCGTTCTCCAACCGTTCCCGTTGCCACTTCGCCCGCTTTGACATGGATCGTGGCATCCCCTCCAACGTTGGCCTCGACTGAACCAATAGCATTGGTCGCGCGGGTATCGTCACCCAAGCTGAAGGCGAGCAAAGCTCCCGTATAAGCGTGATTCCTGTACTGACCACGGACCCGCTTACCTTCTTGGAGATTAGCGACTCGATTGGTAGCGATAGTACGGGAACCTAAAGCCGCCGAAATTACTGGCCCGGTAACAACGGTGATATTTCCCTGTCCAACTTGCCCATCCACATTCCCCATTTCTATATGGGCTTCGGCGCGATAACCAAGTGGTGCGGCTAATGAACCCTCAGACGTCACCGAGATATCTAGCACATCTGCGCTACCTCTAGCGTGTTGGCTCGCCAGCCGGACTGTCGCAGATGTTGACTCGCCTATTGCGGCTGCTAAGGCGGCAGTGGGCTGGAGAAATAAGGTCCCTTTTGTCTCAACATTACCCTGCCAAGCACCGAGATGCATCGTCGATTGGGTGTCATGCCCCATCGATACGTTGATGGGCGTGATAATGACAGAGGTAGCATCAAACGATCCTTTTACCGACCCCATAAGTGAGGAAACTATCATTTCAGCCCTGCTGCGTGACCCCAGCGCCACATTAATCTCGCCCACATTTTGCGTAGAAAAGGTCGCTTGTCCAACAGATGCCACACCCAATTCGTCATAAATAGAATCAACCAGTTGACGCGCTACTGAATGATCTCCGATGGCCGCATTGATGGATGCAACATCATCGCTTCCCAGTAACCAAATTGCAGAATTTACTGTAAGACTTCCTGCGTCACCGCCTATCTCTGCGATGTGTTGTTCTGCAATGGCTTCGTAACCAATTGCGGCATTTACGATGTCTTTGATTACATATACGAGCGTTTCCGAGCCAATTGTGACAAGAGCCACTTCTGCAGATTCATTATCAACCTCCGAGCGGTGACCGTTATCGGGGCGAGTGCCATGACTAGAGTTATCAGCCCCTCCACTATCCTTAGCCGAATCACTCACTGTAGTGGACGGTACCGAGAGACTAGGAGATAAGCCATTGTCAATAGCACTCTCCGCGCCAGCAAACTTTTGATAGATCGAGGCCTGCGCAGCCACTTTTTTGACGGGCATTTGGTCCGCTGCTTTGAAAAATTGATCAGCGGTTTTGTTGTGGGAATCCTTTTCGGCCTGCGCAGATTTCCTATCCGCCTGCGATTTTGATGTCTCACCACCCACACAGAGACCCAGTATGCCAATTCTGCATTTTTTTTCAGGAACATTTACCTGATCCGCTTTAGAGCGCTCTTCACTCCCCTGTGCGTTTAGTTGTTTTTCAACATTGTCAAACGCAGCGCCAACTGCCGAAGCGATCTTACTGGCCATGCCGTCCAAGTCTTCTTTTAGCTCTGTTTTGACGGCCTCTGATGAAACCTCAGCGCCTATCTTTTTTTCGATCCGAGCTATTTCATCTGTGATCGGCTGAAAACTCGCCTTGCAGCCTTCATCAAACCTAACTGACCGCGATTCACCCGCATTTTTAGGCCTGACCGAGGATGCGTGGGCAATCTGTTCGCAGATAGCCTGCTTCGTGACTGACGGAGTGGAGACAGCTGCGATATTATTGCCCACTTGACAATCCTCGTTGAAGTCCAGCGCTGCTCCCCGCCCCGTACCACTGGTATTGGGGGATGCCCCCCTGGCAATTTGGTCGCACAAATTAGCCCGGGATTGATCTGGCACTGAGTTTTCGATAACCGGTTTTGTGACGCTACCAACTCTCTCAGTCAAAGCCGCTTTGGAGATTTCAGAGATCTGGTCAGTCACCTCGAGATTCGACTCATCAGGGATCCGGTTGATCACCATTGGACCAGACTCATCGGGAATCTGATCGACGACCTTCGGATCAGATTCATCGGGAATCTGATCGGCGACTTTCGGACCAGACTCATCGGGAATCTGATCAACGACCTTCGGATCAGATTCATCGGGAATCTGATCAACGACCTTCGGATCAGATTCATCGGGAATCTGATCGG
>Ga0209374_1002584_pt1 | contig 15357 bp, 8 predicted proteins | sample SaaInlLV_DNA_10m_FD_184683 | JGI IMG/M metagenome (GOLD analysis project Ga0209374, IMG submission 184683) | Marine microbial communities from expanding oxygen minimum zones in the Saanich Inlet - SI075_LV_DNA_10m (SPAdes) (version 2) | ecosystem: Environmental > Aquatic > Marine > Unclassified ...
GCTACATTTTTCTTAGACTGTAAGGCAGCTTGAGCTAAAGCGGTTGCACCACCAGCTCCACCACCAGATTCTCTTAATGCATCTAAAGTATTAGCTAAAGCAATGTCAGTTTGCTCAATTTGCATATCAGTAGCTTGTGTAGCAACGGATAGGTTAGCCATAGGATTACTCATCATGCCGCTTAAACTAGTCATGTCTTCGTAAGGATTTATTATTTCCTGTCTGTTAGCCTCTAACTCTTTCATTTTAGCGTTCATTCTTTTAAGCTTTCTCGCCGCTTTTCTTTTAGCTTTTCTAGCTTTACTACCACTGATAATACCACCAATAATACTAGCGCCAGCGCTTATAGCACTACCAATTAATACACTCATTTTTATTTATTTTTAATTTTTTAATATCCATTGTTCATCACGTAGTCTGACATTACTGAAAACAATTGTTTTTCACCACCTAAGTTTGTAGTTAAATCTGTCGCTACAGTTCCTGTTACATAAAATCCTTTTACACCACTTATCTCAGAGCCAAACAATACTTCTCCTGTCGTAGCGTTACTGTTGTTAATTAAATTAGCAACGTATCTGTTTTCTTTTCTATTAAACCCTGCATAATATCTAGGCACTGGTGGGTTTGCATTGCCAAAACCAGGAGGATTATTACCTGGTGCTAAAGCATAATTAGCTCTAGGTATAGCAATTCCGCTAGAATTAAAAGCGTACTCGCCTTCTAATAAACTTAATACTAAAGCTGATTCATCATTTGTTGTTATCCATTGTCCTGACGCTGGGCTTAATCCATCACCAGTTCCATCAGATACTAATGTAGATAATTGCCAACCACTGCTTCCTTCATAACCTATTGTTTTAAAGTTTTTAGAAGAAACAGGTGATTCAGCGTTTAATATAAATGTAACAGAGCTGCGATGATTAACTCCGTAAAAATTACCTCTATTTACAGAAGTAGCATAATGTCTATATAAAGATTCATTAGTAATACTGTAAAAGTTATTTCTTAAACTAAACATTTGATCAGGGTTATAATCAAAAAAGCTAGTCCAACCTTTTACTGTTTCATCAAAAGAAAGAGTGTTGTAAGAAAGTAGTTTTTCATCTAACGTATTAACAACGTACTGGTCGTTATGTATGTCCCAACCACCTATCACTTTATTTACACGATAATTATTTAACTCATCTCTAAAATAATCTATCATACCAAACCTAGATATTTCATCAAGACCAGATTTAGATAACCTCATTATTACATTGTTATTTCTATCAGAAAAATACTTATTATAGCCATATACTGCAAAGCTTTCTGGATTTTTACTTATACCATATTTACCTTGATAAGGTTGTATAACACCTATGGTTAAATTAGAAGATGTAATAGCTGCATTTCCTTCAGCACTATATATAGCATCCTTATCTACTAAAGCTCTACTTACTTTTAATTCTTGAAATATTGTCAAGTTAGTATCTTCTGCATATAGTTTTTGTATTGTTCCATTTGCAGGGTCTGCACTTTTTGTAATATCGTCAGCTACAGAAAATACATTAGTTTTGTTTATACCTGTTCTTGAGTTAAATATACCAGAGTATATTATAGAATTTCCTCTTCTTACTGCGTTAGGTTCTTCTTCTACTAAATAAGCTTTAGCTCCATTGTCAGTTGACAAATTATTATAACCACCTCTTATTCTAGCTTCTTCTATAACCCAGTTAGTGCTTCCATCTGTGTCACTATCAACAACTACAGGATAACCACCTTTTGCTGCTGGTATACCAAAAGAACCGTTCCATATGATAGTATTGTCACTTTCTTTTACAGTCTTCTTTAAAACAAAAGAGTTAAAATACTTTACTTCAACTATCGCTCCCATATTTAATTATTACTTATTTTGTTAGATATTTCCATTATACAATTTCAAATTGATAACCAGTCGTATCTATATTACTAATATCTGTTATATTACCCGTGTTGCCGCTAGAGCAAGTGCAATCACTAGCCGTCCATAAAGCTCTAACAGCAGCGCTTGATGTAGGTGAAAAGAAAGCATCACCATAAGAAGGACATGCTGCGCCTGATGGATTTGTTAATCTAGCATTTGTTCTGTCTATTGTAATAATGTTAGCGCCATTAACGTTGACTAACGTGCTCCAAGGTACAGGAAAAAGATACCAACCATTTTGTTGTGTAGGTGATGCTGATCCGTCTGTTATTTGTATTTCTACAGCTGGAAAGTTATCAGCTTGAGTTTCTCCATCGCAAACTATTTGCCAAGTAATAGCTCTAACAACATCAGGCTCTATAACCATATCAACAGTATATACAGCGTTTACACTAGCAATGGCATCACTTAATCTTAAATTTACCGTGTATTTATTAGGAGGCATATTACCACCTGAACTATTCGTAAGTATAGCTCTTTTTTGATTTGACACCACACTACTTGGTATTGTAAAATAACCTAAATTAGTACCATTTGGCCCTATATCAGTTGTAGGTGAAGATCCAGTTAAATCAAAAACACTAACTATCTCCCATGTTAAATCTTGAGTTCTTAATGTAGTATTATTCGCACCGTTTACACCGTCTAACGTTGCTAAAGATTGTTCGTATCTATTCGTGTTTATTATAGTTCCAGACGCTGGTGTAGCTGCTGTTATAATAGGATCCTCATTTTGTAAAGATACAGTTTCATTATAAAAAGTTTCCGTCACATTGCTTCCGCTAGTTATAACTGATTTAAAAGTAAAAGTAAAAGTTCTTAAAGCAGTGTCATTTCCAAAAAATATATTACTATAATAAGCCGATGTAGTTACTATATTATAAAACCCAGAAGTTGGGTTGCTTAATGTAAAATAATTATTAACATTAGTGCCGTTTCCATTTACTACAGAATAAATAACAAAACTAGTTATATTTGCCGGCGGAATTACAGCACCAAAATTATCCTCAAGAGTAAAGTTAGCATTTAATATTGGCGATGTTGTCGCTAAGGCTTCTGTGAAAGGACTAGTATTAAATGAACTAAAATTAGCGGCACCGTCTGAAGAGTTTAATATTAAGGAATTTAAATCACTTATTAAACCGGTGCTAGTTGTTTCCCAAAATATATCTAAAAGACTTTCTACGGGTTCAGTTTCCATAACAGCTAAATATTGTATACCTGGCGTAGCGTCACTTACTATTGTTATTTCCGTATCAAAAGAAACTGTAACTGATTGATTTACTTTTATTTTCGCTGGTGTTTGAAAAGATATTGAAACACTATTAGCAATATCTACAACATTACTTAATGTTACTTGTGATCCAGCAATACTTTGAACTACTGTTCCTTCTGGTATACCAGTGGCGCTAACGTATTGGTTTGGTTCTATATTAGTTACGCTTGCTACAACCACTATGTTGCTTGTACTAGCAGAGGTAGAAGTTGTTGAAACAACAGTGTTAGCTGCTGTAAAACCTGGTGAGGCAACTATTAAATCAGAAGGTAATCCACCCCCTGCTACTGAGTCTCCTACAGCTATAGTACTAGTAATACCTACTACGTTTTTTAATAATATCTCATCACTAGTAGCGTTTATAGCAACCTCTGCGCTAACAGGTGAATAATTAGTAGTTGCTTTTTGACCTATTTGTTTTTCAGTGCTTATTCTAGCAATTAAAGGGTTTGATTCGTATGAATAAAATTGCGGAAAATAATTAGGTAAAGGTGGAAGAGCAGGATCATAATCAAATAAATCTTGCATTGTAGATATAGTAGAAACAACATCATCACTTTTGTTAAGATAGTATTGAACATTTGTGTTTGCTATCGCTGTAGTTGAACTGTTGTCAACATTGTTTACTCTTCCAAATAAACCTACACTACTTCTAAATTGTCTTTGATCTGGTCCTACTTCACTTAAATCTCTAGGTATTTTGTTTATATTATCATTTATTAAAACTGTATGTGACGTTTGACCTAATTCTAACGCGGTATTTTCAGGATAAGCCGCCATTATTCCAGGTAAATAAACATTATAATATTCTTGCTCTGTTTGTTTTACAACAATTTTATACGAATACCAACCTAAAGGATTGTAGTCACTGTTTGGTACGCCACTAGATAAAAAACCTCTATATAATCCTGGCCAACCAGTAACTGGGTTAGCATTAGCTGGACCAATAGGTTGATTAAACAATACTTTTAAAGAGTCTCCAGGCCATTGGTCAGGTCTTGTTCCTTCGTCTAAATAAGGCGAGTAGATAGTATCACCTATAAAAGTTCCATCTGTAGTTACAATTTCATTTTTGCTACTAGATAACAAAACTGTAGAAGTTCTTCCATATCTATCAGATAACATAACTCCAACTTGATAGTTTCTATTTTGCTTTAACGTAGAATTAGGGTATTCTACTTTTGTAACAGTGTTAGTATCAGGGCCAATAGGCGCAAAATTTATAACCGCATTGTTTGCTAAAGATACAGCTTTGTCTAATTTTATTGTGGTTGATGTTTCTTCAGTTACAATTGCATCAGCAGGTATACCAGTACCTGTAGCCACGTCTCCTATTTTTATACCACCAGCAGGGCTTTCGTTTTGAATATTTATAGCAACACCTACTCCAGCATCTTGGGCTCCATTTGCTGTTGCTGTAGATAAATTTAAATTAAAATTTGATTTATCACTAACATTTACACTGTAATCTAAACTGTCAGGCGGGGTATGTTGATTTTGAAAATTACCATAAATAACTCTATTGCTAGCTATTTCTTGTGAAAAAGCTCTTACTGGTATTTTGTCGTAAACTCTAGTAAGTTCATCCTCTGGCAATGTCTTATATGGTTTTTTAGAAATATAATCATAAGTGAAAACATTAGGTTCTGCTGTTTGTGTTACTATTTCTGTTATACTAATAGTATCTATAACTTTAACAGCTAAACCGTTAGATTCTTTATATAAAATATCGATGTCAGTTACATTTAATTTTTCTAGTAATTCGCTTTTACTAAAAGGCAAAGGTATTCTTAACTTTACAAGATCAGCTTTATTTTCCATAAAACTTACTATAGTACTTCTGTATGTATTACTTTGATCAGTTGTTTCTGGGAAATTTTGAGTATCGTTTTTAACGTATAAAAAATACCCATCTTGTTTTGGTATAAATGCTATTTGTGTAAATGGAGCAAATAAAGAATACTGATTGTCTTCAAACTTAAATCTATAAGAAAACCTTACAAATTTGTCTTCTAAATAATCTTCATCACCAGCAAATTGACCATCGTAATAAGGGTTAGGATTAAAAACTAACGTAGTGTTATCAGCCAACGTGGTAGGTAGACCAGGAGTTATTGTTAAATTCCAATTAGGTGAATTATACACAAAGTTTGTTGCTCTAGCATTTGTAGTTACTAAATTGTTAGCGCTATTTATGTAAGACACCGGAGAGCCAACACCTGACAATGCACTTGGTAGTATATTATTTTCAAACGCATCAACAGTTATAGTAGTCGCTCCTGATGCTGTAGAACCAACAGTTACAGCGCTACCACCATTAGGTAAGTAAGGAGTTGTAACGTCTTGTATTGTGGTTTCGTAACTAGCAGGACTAGTTGTTGGGCTTACTTCTTGCCAAAGCTCTATAGGCTGATATGGATTATATTTAGCCACAGATATTTGATCTTCTGTTTCGTAATAAGTATTGTCAGTAGCTGCTGTTAAAACATTTATAACTCTTGGTTGATTTCTATTATCAGTCCAAAATAAAAGATCTTCTAATAAATTAACACCATATATAGGATTTCCAATGTTAAAATTTAAATAAGCACCACTAACTAATACAATACCAATATTAGAAACAGTATCATATCTTATTATAAAGTTTTGCGCTAGTTTGTTAAAGCCAGCGGTAGAAGTATCATTTGTTGTAAATAAATAAATGTAATTATTTATTTCATCAGTTAAGTATCCAATACACTTTTGATTACTTGTGCTTGTTAAAGTATTAATATTTAATAATAATTCATTACCAAGAACATTTTCTAAAGAACCTACATTAGCCCCTTCAGATCTACTGACCTGAATATTTCGAGCATCTCTATACTCATCACTACGCATTAACCTAGCGTCGAGATCTTTGTTCATTTTACTTTTAGAAAAAGTGTTTCTTGCTTGTGCCATTAAATTTTAGTGTTTAATCCATTTAGACTGACCTCTCATTACTTGAACTATTTCTTCAAGTTTTATGTTAGACAATCTTATCTTTGCGTTTCTTAATGCAGCTCTTTTGTCTTTTTTAAATCTAGCAACCATACCTTCTGATACATTAGCTCTATTTGCTAATAAGTTATATGATATACTTAAATACATTGCTTCCTCAGCCATTTTAGGCACTCTAGTGTCTAAATCGTAAGCTAAGCCATCTGATATGTACTCTAATACTATTAATCTATCTGCTAAATTACTAGAAAAAGTAAACTTACCATCTCTTTCGTTTATACCAAACCAACCGTTTACGTTAGAATACTGAGGATCTAAACCATATAATCTTCCCCAGTTCCAAGGCCCTGAGCCAAAATCATTACCGTAAACATCGTATGCAAAATTATCAAGTTCATTTAAGGCTTGATTATTTAATAATCTATTAGCGTTTGTTTCTTTCCATCTCTCTACTGTTAACGACGTTCCTTCTAAGTCTTCACCAAAGTTATCCTGTGTAGGTATACCTCTATCGTCTTGTAGTAATTTTTCGTAAGGATTTATAGTTAAGTTATTATTCGGATATATAGGTCTTTTAACACCATGAGAATCTATCCATGACAATGCTACGTAGTTAACATAATCTTGAGGTATAACTAAAGATAAACTTGCTGGTATTGTAAGCTCTTGTGATTTAATACTTTTTAAAGTATCGTAACTAAACTCTTGTAAAGATCTTTTTGCAAAAAACAATACATCAGATTTTTTAGCGCTTTGTATTATTTTACCATCACCTACGTAACCAACCATATAGTTGTCTATAATGTCTTTTAACTTAACATATTGATATGTACCATAATTCTCTTCAACAGCATCACCTATTGCTTCTTCTGTTATAGTACTAGCATATTGACCACCGTCTAATGTTTTTAATTGAACAACTATAAATAAATTGTTAGCTGGAAACGGCGCTGTATTAAATGTTATTTGATTATTAACAACAGTATAAGCTAAAAGATATTCACTCCAGCTGCCTGGAAAACCTGTAGTGCTTGTGTATATTTTAAAATTGTTTAAAGCATATTCAGCAATCGCTGGATCATAACTACCAAAAACTAAATCAGTATCAAAAGTTGTTGTAATAGTAAGAGCATTACCAGTACCTCTAAAGCCTTGTGCGCCTTGATAATATTGTTGGTTAGTTTCTGTTATTAATGCCATTTTTTATTAAGATTTTATATTTTGTTCTGTCTCTTGAGCTTCTGCAGCAGCTGATTGTATTATTGTTGGATCGTTTATTATCAATCCACAATATTTTAATATACCTATTATTAAGTTTGTTTGCTCTGATATATCTAACTCAAAGTTAACAGATGTAGTAGAGTATACGTATTGACCTAGTGACCCAACAGTGAATTTCCACTCTGGAGTTACCGGTGTAAACAAAGCGTTTACGTTTAAAACGTTTGGTTGTGGGCTAACTTTTATAAGCACAGAGTTGTTTGGTCCTGTACCTGTCGTGCATAAAGGATATTGCATAGTTGGAGCTGTCAATGCAGATCTTGTGATCTTAGAAAAATCACTTTGACTAGCTAACTCAGTAATAGAATCATACTGAGGGTTTGTTGTATTGTATGTAGATATTATTTCACCTAATTTAAATATAGTTCCAGCACCTGTGTATTCCCAACCTAGGATACCAGCACCTGCATTATAAGTAAACGAAGCTGTTCTTTCAAAAGGATATAGTTTATAAGCGGTATCTTTAAACATATTAAAGAACTCTGTATCATTTTGTTGATTATTTTGATTAAACCTATTTAATTGGTTACCATCTGGAAAATATGATTGAAAAATCTCATCTTGAACTAAAGCAGCTAAGCTATTAAACTCCGCTGGAGTTACATAACCTCTTTGTTCTTTGTTTAATATGTACAAGACTGTTGTATATACTGTATTTATATTTACCATTTATATTTATTTTAATATACTAAAAAGGCGGCCGTAACCGCCTATATATAGTATCACTTGTTTTTATAGCTTTTTATCTATAGATTTGTAAATTTCCACACCTTCGTCTGTTTTTAAGAACGCAGCAAAAGCTGAATAAGGGTTTTCGTCAAATGGAACATTCATTAACTTTCTGTCGTTTGATCCCCAATGAAAAGTTCTTTGATCTTGAGATAATTTTATTACTCCAGCTTCACGAGCTTTTATTGCAAAGTTTCTAAGCTGTACGTTTTCGTCATTAGCTAAACTAATAAACATAGCAGCGTTTTCTTTTGCAAACAATAATAAATCTCTTTTAATTTCTTTAGAACTCATACTATTTACTTCAGAACCTTTTTCTACTCTTAATATAGCTTCAGCATGATCAATATCTATTGAACGCGCAGCGTTCATAGCATCAATCTGTAAATCTAAATCTTCTAATTCATCTATAGCTTCTTCAACAGCACTATACTCTTCGTATATTCTATTTCTTAAAGGATGATATAATGAAAGTAGTTTTTGCAGGTTTTGCATGTTTTTAGGAACTCTTAAAAATCCATCTTTAAAAACAATATGCCCCATAGTGCATTCACCTTTTTGCTCATCAACTAGTGGTGAATCTTGATTAGTAGCATATTTTATTTCTCTTTGTTTACCTGATTTTTCATCAAAATACAATAGAGCATGTTTTCTTGTATGCTTGCCTGGTATTGTTAAAGTTAGAGGAGATTTATTTCCTTTTAAATAGTAAATTCTATCTTTTATTTCCCAACTAGGTTTAGCTGGTGGCGCTACTTTTGTAGCTACCGGTTGAGGTGCAACCTCAATAGTTTCTGCTTTAGCTTGTTTAGCCATAATATAATATAATTAAATAGTTTATAAAAGTAATAATTACCCCCGTTGATAAAACGAGGGTAAGAATTACATTTGTTGGATTATTATAATCCTTGGAATAAAACGAAGTTGTTAGCAGCTTGCGTTACTAAACATCTTTCAGATAGGAAGTTAACTTGCATTGCATCAAGCGTTGAAGTCATTGCTCCACCAGCACCACCAGTTAACCATGATTTCATTCTTCTGTCGTCACCTTGAGAAGCTCTGTATCTTACGTGTAAGAAAGGTCTTCTAATGTTAGTACCTAAGATTTGATCATAAACTGTAGATGTTCCAGCAGGAACTAATACACCTTCGATTGAATTAATACCAGCGATAGCACCTCTTGTAGAAGCATCGTTTAAGTATTTCCAGTCAGTTTTATAGAAATCATAAGAACCTCTTCTAAATCCTGAGAACCCAAGATTTAAAGCCATTTCTTCTGAATTTTCAAATAAACCAAAAGCAGTACCACCAGCGAAACCACCAGAGATAGAAGCTAACATATCGTCAAAATCAAGAGATGTTTGTCTCTGTAAGAATAACATGTTTTCTTCAATAGCTCCTTGAGTATCTAGGTTTTTAAGTATTGCATCAAATTCATCAAGTCCAGCAGCAGCAGTAAATCCTACTTCTACGTTACCTCTTGCTCTAATAGCAGCAAATAAACCTTGTGTACCTGGTAACATATCGTTACTATAAGCACCTGCAGCACCGTTAACGTTAGCGTTTAATTCACCTTCAACCATTGCCATTTCTAAGTAATCTTCGAAACGTAATCTAGTTTCAGACTCAGCTTTTAAATACCAAAGGTACCCAGAAGCACCATCTTCAGTAGCAACTTCAACCCAACCGATTTGAGCCATATCAGATCCAGTAACAACGTACTGATCTCTTATGATTACTGGTGAGTTAGAAAACTGCGTGAAATTAGGATCAACAGATACTCTAGCAGCAGAGTTTCCTACTCCTGTTCCAATAGTTGTTCCTTTTGTGTAATCAGAACCGTATACAAACATTTTAATTGTTGCAGTACCAGTAGTGATTCCTTGTGCGTTAAACGTTGCATTAGCAAACGGCTGAACTGTTACGTTTCCAGCAGCTCTAGCTGTAACAATACCTTTTCCTTCAGCTCCTGTAGCAGGGTCTAAAAGTACAACAGTATCATTTATAGATATAACATTTACTACAGTTGTTCCTGCAATAGGAATTGTAACAACCGACGCTAATCCAGCACCAGCGCCACCACCTGCAGCTACAGTACATCCATTGTAAGATATGTGTAATCTATTTTGCTCAGACCAAATTACTTGATCAGATGTCATTGGCATTTCAGCGCCAACCATTCTTAAGAATCCAGATAACGTTCTGTTTCCATAACGCTCTACTTCTTGTTCGTAAATTTCTGGTAAATATTGTTGTGCAAAGTCATTTGCCCCACCGTTAAATGCTAAATAAGCAGAAGGTGATGGAGTTTGAGTTGGACTTGGTACAATAGAACCAAATTGTGGAGATAAACTCATAATTGTTTAATTTTTAATTGTTAAATTTTCTTGTTTTAATTTTCAGTTTTGAAGAATCAGCACCAGAAATTGCTTTAACTTTTAATCCGTTTATAAAAACATCACCTTGTTGTGATCTAGCTTTTATAGGTGATAAGTTTTTAGACTTATTCACAACGTCTTTAACTGCGTCAGCTTTTCCTTGCTCATAAAAATGAGTAGCGATCCTATCGACATTATCAGCAGCGTATATAGCTTTATGATAACCAGCCGCGTCATTAACATTACCATCTTTGTCTAAGAACTTCTTGACCAGGTTGTTAATATTTGATTGGTTTTCAGCAACTTTATCTACATCTTTTATATTATACTTAAATCTTTTTTCACCAACTTTGATATCGAAACCTTCGAAATCTTGATTAAAAAGTTCTTTAGTATTTTTTTGAAATACATCATGTTGTTGCTCAGCTTGTTTTTGCTGTTCATTGTAGCGGTTAAAAAAGTCCATAGCTTTTTGTTGGTCCTGAGTTACGCCGGGTCTCAACTTGATTTCGTCGTAATATTTCTTTTTCGTTTCCTCTAAAAAGTTTTTTGCTTTTGCAACCTCTTCTTTTTTAGCGAGTTTTTTCTTTTTGACGTCACGCTCTTCGTCAAGATCTGTATCAAAATGGAAACTTTCTTCCATTATAAAATCTATTTCTTCAGCATTTAAGTGAGGTTTAGATTTTTTGTAATATTCTTTTAGTAAAGTATTTTCATCAACACTAGAATAATCAGCGTTGAGTCTTGTATAATCTTCTATAGTCCCACCAGTTTCTTCCATGAAAGTAACTAGCTTTTCAATGTTTTCAGGTAAAGCTTTGCCTAGTACCTTTTCATCTCTTATAGCTTCTTTAACTTCCTTTGTTACTTTTTTTACTTCTTCTTCAGTTACTTCTTTGATCGGAGAAAACCCTTCAGTAGTCTCGTTGGACTCTTGTATAGGTTTTCCCACCTCTGCGCTATCTCCGGATGGTTCTTCCACAGGTACTTCCTTTGTTTCTCCGATTTGAATGGCATCTGTTTCTTTTTTAACTGGTTCGTTAGGTATTGTAACTTTAATAACATCATTTGGTATTTCTACTAATGGTTCTTTAAGGTTAACCTTTTTAATTTCTTGTTCTTTAACACCTAATTGTTTAGGTTTTTTAGGCTTAGACTTTATTTTAAAGTCACCTTCCTGTTTAACAGGTTCATTTGTTTTTACTTCTGACATAATATAATATAATTAAATAATTAATAATTAGACATTAGGCATCATTGCTGCCCCGTCTTGTTCTTCAAAGTTTATTGGTAATAAATCGTTCTGTCTTTGATTTATCATTTGACTTTGTTGCGTACCTTCTAATTTAATACGCTTGTCTTTACGATCTTCTATTTCAGCTTCTTTTTCACTAGTAGCTTTCATGTCCATCTGCTTTAACTGCATATCAAACTTGTGTTGTAATTGCATTTGTTGTTGCTTTATTTGAGCAGCAATTTGCATACGTTGTATCTCCATTTGATTATTAGCTTGTTCAAATTGAACTTTAGAACCTGATATAGCTTCTTGTTTTTGAACTTCAGACATTGCAATTTTTTCAGCAGCATCAGCTTGAGCGTTTGCTTGAGCTTGTGACTGTTGTATAGCATTTTGTTGCTCTTCTCTACCTTTTTTCTTACGCTTAATTTTAAGCATTTGATTAGCTAACTTAAGATTTTTTATTTGTCTTAAATCTATAGCGTCTTCTAAGTCAATACCACCTTGCTGTAAAGCAACTTGTATGTTTTGCTCTAATTGTTGTTGTTCTTCTTCGTCTGGTTCTAATTCTAAAAATATACCGAAATCATGTAAATTTAAATTACTTATTTCTGTTAACGTATTAACATTGTAATTAGATATATTATTTACTAAAGACTCAGCTGTAAGCGGGAACTCTAAAGCGTCTGCTATTTTTAAAGCTATGTTTTCTGCTACTCTTAAAGTTACATATAAGCTAGCTTGCTTTATATGCCTAGTAGCAGTGTTTGAAGCGTTTGCAGCAATTTTTTGTAATCCTACTAATGTTTGTTTGTCTGGTGTACTACCGTCACGAGCTTCATTAAGTCCTGTTACGTCACGTATCATTTGTAAATAATACTGATAAGTTTGTATTAAACTTTGTATTTTACCTTGGCCACTAGAGCTACTTAATTCTTGAATAGGTACTTTACCTTGATTGAAATCACCGTCTTGTGTAAGTGATCTACCAACAATACTACCAGTTTGGAAATACATGTTAAGCGCCTCTGCTGGATTATAATTTGTACCATTACCTAAATCAACCTCTGCTAAACCATCCATATCTAAATAAACACCATCTGGTACCATTTTAGACATTACTTGTTGTAGTTTTAAATGTGTTAACTGAATCATGTCAGCAAAACCTATACACTTACTTACAAGTGATTCTATACGTCCTTTATATATTCTAGGCGCGCATATAGAGTAATTCATTTCTACTTTTGTAGTATCAGCCAAAGGTCTTGACATATTCTCTGCAAGTTCCCATTTAAGCATTGTATCAGTACCTAAAACTTTAGCGCCACTATATAATACTTCAATAGATCTTGATACTCTCTCAAAACTATCATTTTCTGGTGGATTAAATGAATCATCTTTCTCTAAAGCTTTTTGTAAACCTTGATCAGTTTGTTTTATTTTAAATACTTGGTTAGAATACGTTTTGTAATCAAAGTACATTACCTGAACAGTGTTTTCATCATAATCACCCCAACCAGTAACATATGATCTGTTGCCTGGCATTGACTGTATTCTTTTTAATTCTTCTTCGCTAATACCTGGAAACTCTTTTTTAAGCTCAGGTATTGTTATAGACTTTACTTCACCAACGTAATATATATCTTCAAAGTTTGGATCTTCTGTGTAAGAATAAACTAAATAAGCAGGATCTACATAGTCAACTGTTATACCTTCAGCAGTATTGAAATTTGTTTTAGCAGCAGCAATACCACAAACCGTTAAGTCCATGTTTAATCTACGTCTAACTAGATCATATTTGTTTTGTGCTAATACAGATGATATAGCTTCTTCTTCTGCTATTTCAATTGATTGCTTATAACTAAGTTGCATATGTAATTCTAATTCTTCTGGTGACTCAGGTAAATTAGTAGGGTCTATACTTTGATATAAACTTATGCCTAAACTGTCTTTTAAAGAATCAAGATATTCTCTAGCTAACATATCTTCTTGTATTTTAGAAGCATATTCTGTTCTAGCTTTTACAGACTCAGGATCTTGAGCATACGCTTTGATATCATAGCTTTTAGCTGAAATACCATTTACAACTATATCAACAAATTTAGATAATATAGGTACTGGTTGCCAGTCTAAATTAAGATAAGACAAATCGCCATTTATAGACAATTCATCTTTGTATTTTTGCACACTTTGTTCTCCACGAGCATACAGTCTCAATTGGTGAAATTGATTCCAATTAGTTAAATATCTATTACCTGTAGTTCTTCCTGAGCGAAACCACTCGTACTCAATTGCCATAGCAACTTGACTTCCGTATTCCAAACTTGCTTTTTCAGCATCACTCACTACTTGACTAGGGAAAGCACTATTGGTATTAGTATATATATTCATTAATTTATAATTTTTGATAAAGTTCCTTTGTTGTCATATCTTTTTATTCCAAGATCAACTGGTTTTAATTCAATTTTATTAACAGGTAAATATCTGTGTTTATTACAAGCCATTAAAGCTAATCCAGAACTAATAGAAGCATCATGTGTTGTTCTATTGTTTATATTAAATTTAGCCCAGTCTTCTAGAGTTCTTTGAAAGTATACATCACCATATCCTGTTTCTTTTAATCCTACAAAATGCTCTATATAAGTTTCTATAGCAGAAGCGTGAGCCTGTTTTATATCTTCACTTGAGTTAGGTATACCACCTATTTCTCTTTCTGTTACAGATAATTTGTTTCTTTTTTTATCCGGTCTATTCATAGCAAAACCTCTGTAGCCTCTGCGTTTGAAATAGTAAAGTAATCTAGGTTTGTTATTTTCTGCTAATATTGGCATACCATAAAATACACAAGCCATAAGCACATCTTCAAAAAATATCTCAGCTGTTTGCGGGCGAGCGATGTACTCTAAGAAAAAATGATTTGGTGGAACTTCTTCCATACTAAACTTAGTTAAACCATGTAAAGCTCCATTAGAACCTTTACCATCAACTGTACCTGATATATCATATGGATCACAACCAAAAGCACCACAGTGCTCGTTACCAGGATAATTAATTCCGTTTTTTATAAATCTTTTGTTTTGTAACTGTAATGGTGGTACCCATGTTATAAAAAACCTACCTTGTTTGCTTGGCGCAAATATTACTCTAGTATCTTTTTCACCATTTTCCCATTGAAAATTACCTTGTGTAACTGATAGTGAATTTTTTAAATCTTCATTAAAATCTATTTGTTGATAAATTTTAGTTAGATTAAATAAAGACATTTTAGATTCATCTCTAAATGCATGTTTAGTTGTACGAGGAAACTGTCTATAAAATTCATTTAATCCATCTTGATCATCTTTAAGACCCTCTACTTCATTATCCCAGTATTCAATAACCCCAGTTTTGATTGGCGTTCCATCAGGTCCATACACTTTTTTTGATGGGTTTTCGAAGACAGGGTGGCCATAAGAATCAATGTATCCCTCGTAATTCCATTCCATAGGAATGAACAAAGAATAGAGTCCTGAACGAGTTTGTCCATTGG
>Ga0209374_1002611_pt1 | contig 15285 bp, 14 predicted proteins | sample SaaInlLV_DNA_10m_FD_184683 | JGI IMG/M metagenome (GOLD analysis project Ga0209374, IMG submission 184683) | Marine microbial communities from expanding oxygen minimum zones in the Saanich Inlet - SI075_LV_DNA_10m (SPAdes) (version 2) | ecosystem: Environmental > Aquatic > Marine > Unclassified ...
TCACACACCCCATTTTCCCAATGAGACACGCCAGCGGATTCAGCCCCACATTTGTTACCGTATGTGATGCCATTACAACCACAAACTGGGGCGTATTCTTTGGTGCAAATAGCGTTTCCCAGAATTTGAGAAAAATTTATGCAAGAGAGATCTGCCATACCTTTTTTAAAATAGAATGTAATCCCGTCGTCTGCGATCATTTCGTTGTCTACATAAGTGAGCGTCAGGGAATTTCCAACTAGGCTAATGCGGTATTTTTCGCTTGAATTTTCAAGACTCATTTCACTTTCTATGACACGGTAATTGTAGGCTTTTCCTAAGGGTGCAATGTTTGGAATATCATTATTTGATCCTATGGGGTAGAGTTGATTTTCATAAAACCACAGTTGCTGATCAGAAAAATTTTCATTCCCAATTTCACCAAAATAGCAAAAACAGACCACTCGATCCAAAATCCATTGGCCTTCTAGGGCGTTGATTGGAAAATTTGTCGTGTCATTTTTATCACAGCCAACAATGAGAAAGAAAAGCAAACTCCAAAAGGAGTTTATACATGTCTTCATAGGACCTTATTTAATTTTGTTCTACAGCACCATTTAATTCTGAATATAGCTCTATTGGGCCGTCTAGGACTAAGGCTACCACCGTATAATATGTGTCTATGGTTTCTTTGGGTAAGTCAATATATGAAATTCCAGGATATTTATTCCAATACAGTTTAGCTATTTTATTTTGTGAAAGAATACTACCATTGCCAACAACATAAGCCCTGTGAATGGTGTTGGAAATTCCCTTAACCACAATTTTTCCATCTTTTGGTATGTCTCTTACAAACAGGAACAGTGTTTGCTTGTCCTTGCTTAAAGTAGTGGGACCATAAAAATGCTCGTAAGGAATCCCTTTCTCTGTTCCATAAACGGCTTTGTGGTGTTTTCTAATCCATGATCCAAGTTCCAGAAGGCGTTCTTTTTGTATGGGGTCAATGGAACCGTCTGCTTTTGGACCAATGTCTAATAGCAAATTCCCCCCCTTTGAAATACAGTCTACAAAAATATCTATAACTTGTTGTGAAGTTTTATAATTGTTGTCTGTCTGCTGGTACCCCCAAGAGTCATTTAAAGTCATACAAAGTTCCCAGTATTTTGCTTCTGGTCTATAAACTGGTACGCCAATCTCAGGTGTCTGATAGTCTCCTTGTCCTGTGAGTCTCGAATTAATAATAGTATTTGGAGCTCCCTTTAGTAGCGATGTTCTAATTTTTGTGCTTTCCCAGGCCTCAGGCGGATGTTCCCAATCTCCGTCAAACCACCAAAGATCTGGTGTGTAGTTATTTTTAAGTTCTAGAAGTTGTCCATTCATGTAATTTAGATACTGTTGCCATCTTTGTGGATCTTGCTCAATGGCATATCTTCTTTTGCTTGTTGTAAAATGGGTATATAGGTCAGATGACCAGTCAGGTAAAGAAAAATAAATTCCTACTTTTAATTCTTTTTCTTTTAGGGCATCTATTAACGGACTTAAGACATCTTTTTTAGCTGCTGCATGAGATACCGCGTTTAGATGACCATAATTGGTGTTCCAAAGCGCAAATCCATCATGGTGTTTACTAGTAATGACACTGTATTTTGCGCCACTGTCTTTAATAAGTTTTGCCCATTCTTTTGGCTTGAAGTTGGCAGCAGTAAAACCACTCAATTGCTTAAGGTAGTCTTCATGGGAGAGATATTCATTGTAAAAAGACCAAGATTCACTTATCCCGTCTACGGCGTACAGCCCCCAGTGTATAAAAATCCCCAATTTGGCTTCTTTAAACCAGACCATTTTCTCATGGTCTGTGTCTTTAAGAATTTTTGCAGTGGTATCTTGACTTTTAACTATTGTGCCAGAAAAACACATAAACCCTAAAAGTAAAGATGAAAATTTATGCTTCATCTTGTTTTTTGTTTCTAAAATACGAAAAACAATCATTTGACGTTCCATTTGTGTGGTATTCAATTAAGCAATAATTCACTAACTTCATATAAATTTAAAAGGATGAGATTTATTTACCTATTAGTATGTGTGCTTTTTTTATTACCCCTTCAGGGCACAGCGCAAGAAGCTAGGGTTTCTAAGAAAGAGGCCAGAATGATTGAGCGCGGTTTAAAACGCAAAGAAAAAAAGACCTCTAAATTCAGAGAACTCAATGAATTTGGGATAGACATATACGCCACCAATGTCATTCAAGCCATTCGCAGGCATTTAGGTACGGCCAAAATAGAAGGCAATAAAGTGATTGTCATGCGAGACAGGATTGGCTCTTTCACAGATGGGGAGCCTCCATATGCCCTTTGGGATGTAGATGGCAACTTAATAGGTAAGACCCCCCCACCTGGATTAGACTTAATGTCTATTAGAAAAGTAACCGTATATAGGACTGTGTACGACATTCAGAGCAATTACGGATTGGCAGGAGGGCAAGGCGTTATTAGAATCAATACTACCCTGACCATGCCAGATCCAATCCTCACCGACCGTTAATCCAATTGCCTTAGAATACTGATATATAACACTTGGTGCCTTTTGTATTTTTGTCTTGGGGTATCTTTAGATCGCGCTTTGGCTATGGCCAAAAACTGCCATTTATTGGCCTGGTATCCCACACCTGCTAGCCAAGTATTTCTGAATGAATTGGAAGGCAGGGTAAATGGAGAGCTGTTTTCAAACAAACTTCCAGATAGGTTGTAATCCTGAAAATGATATTGGTATTGAATGCCTATATACCCTCCAAACCCATTTTTTTGGGAATTATTAAAAGCTTCTGAGTAAAATACCATAGGATCTAAATGGCCCAAATGTAAGCCTGTACTTAGACTAGATTGGCTGCTGTGGGTGCCCCATTGGCTCTGAAGCTGATAAGAAATATGACGCTTTTGACTCAGGGAAATATAGTGGGAGTACTGTCCAAGAATGCCCAGATGCATATTTCCTGCTTGTTGGCCTACCCAACTAAGTGGTGGGAGTCCCAGAATATGTTTGTGGTAGGTGTTTTGCAAAGGGGTGCTCAATGATCCAGGACCGCTTATTCCTAATTGAGCACTCCAACGAAATACTCCCTTATTTTTGAGCGTTTTAGATACGGCTCTTTCTAGAAAAAGGTAGCCGCTAAAGGGATAATCCATATTAGTGGTAATACTGTCATAGCGGCCAATGGGAGTGTATATTTGTTGTCCTAAAGTCCAATGAATACGTTTTTTAAAAAAGTTTTCTTCTTTGAACAGCTCCTGGCTGTCTAAAGGCTTGTCTCTGTTGCTTTTTGTGATTCCATACTGTAGAAAAATACCACTGGAATAATAGTAGTCTTTGCCAAAAAACAGGTCGTTATCTATAGAAAGTCCTCCGTAATTTTGCCCCCACAAAGCGGTAGAAAACAGCGAGATAAAAAGAAAGCCCCACCTCATAAGGCTTCTTGAATAGCATGTTTGAGAAAAGCTTGTTGGCTATTGGCAACAGTAGCAAAGTCTAAAAGACCTGAAGCGCGGTCTAAGTTTTCAAGTTCATAACGCACTTTGTAATACACATTGCCAGACAAATAATCGGTTAGCGCTCTGAGTCCGTGAATAAAGGGCATATATACGGCGCCAAACGGCAGGCTCTCCCATTCTGATATTGAAAATACTTTAGGATTACTGCACAATCCTTTAATAAAAGCTAGGGCATGGTCTTTTCTAAAGGCCACAGGCTTTTCTTCAGCTCCCTCAGCCCATGTGTTCGCAATGGTACGCAGGGCGTCTCCAAAATCATAAAAAGCATAGCCTGGCATTAGGGTGTCTAAATCTACCATACAAAGTGCCTTTCCACTGTCTTTATGAAAAAGCATATTGTTGAGTTTTGTGTCGTTATGGCAAATTCTTTCCGGGAGTTTTAAGGGGGTGTTAAACACAAATTCCTGCAGCGAATAAAGTTTTTCTAGGGCGTATTTAGCAGAGGTGATGGTTGTGGCATCGGCCTTTTTAAAGGCCAGTTGAAACTGCTCCCACCGCAAAGAAATATCCTGAAATTGCGGAATGTGTGTTTGGAACATTGACGCATCAGTTTTTTTGGAGCAACTGTGAAAATCATTGAGAAGTTTTCCAGCTTCAAAGGCAATAAACGCATTGGGAGCAAGATCGTATGCGATGGCTTTAGAGACATAATTTTGCATGCGCCAAAAATGGCCTTGTTCTGTTTTTACCAAATAGTTCCCCGCTAATGTTTTTAAAAAAATAGGGCAATGGTAGGAGGCATGTACAAGGCTTTTTTGCCACTGGACTATATTGTGCATAAGCCCTGTGGGATGTTTAAAAACCTGGGTATTGAGGCGTTGTAAAAAATAGGCCTGATCGGTGAAGCTAATTTTATAGCTGTCATTGATCAGGCCTTGTGTCATGGGAATCACCTCAAATTTTTTACTTTGGGGTAAAAAACTGCGAACAATATTTTCGATGTTTTTTTGGTCTATGCCTTCCATAATTCAGCTGGATAAACACCAGATTCATGAAGTGCTTTAAGGGTCTCTTTAGCCGCTGCTTTGTCTTGAGCATAGGTAAGTCCAAACCATTGGCTAGACGTAGGAATTACCCCCACACTAACTTCTTGTTCTTCCAACTGTTCTGCTACAATATAAGGCAGGTATAATTCTCCTTTTTCAGGGTTTTCTCCAGATAAAAATGCTTTAAAACGCGCTGTGATAGCTGGAAAAATAAAAGGGGTACTCAGCCAAAAATTCATACTTACTGGCGTGTTTAGTGGAAATTTTAACCCAGAATCTTCATCTGTAGCTTCCTCATTTCCAGAAGCAATAAGTTTGGTGCGCTCTGTAATGTCTTTTAAGGCACCGTCTTTTACCTCACAGACCCCTCTAGATACAGTGCCGTACTCAGACAAGGTATTGCTTAATTCATAGGCAACAAGCCCATAGGTCTGCGCATTGGGTAGGGCGTTTAAAAAAGCGCCAGCGTCTTTAAACGCTTCAGGACCGTAATAATCATCTGCATTTACTGTTGCAAAGGGAGTTTTAATCACCGCTCTAGCAGTCCAAACAGCATGGGCAGTTCCCCAAGGTTTTTCTCTGTTTTCAGGCGCGGTAAAGCCCTCTGGTACATCTGAAATAGCTTGTCCCAATACGGTTAAAGCAATATGTTCGGGTAGTTTTTGAGATAGATATGCTTTTATATCTACTGTATTAGCGGGTTTAGCAATGACCACAATGTGGTTGAATCCAGCTGTTATAGCGTTAAAAATGGTGTATTCAAGAAGGTACTCTCCATTTGGGCCAAGGCCGTCGAATTGTTTTAATCCTCCGTATCTGCTACCACTTCCGGCAGCCATTATAAGTAAAGTCATAGTTGCATTATAAAACGGCTACAAGATACTACATCCTAGATAAAATGTCCTTTTAGAAGCCTATTTTATAAAACTTTTCCCTAAATTTCATGTGCCTTTAATGGTAATATAAACCCACAAACACCCACTAATATGTCTAGTAGAAGATCCTTTATTCAGAAATCTGCCGCTTTTGGTGCCGCCTCAGTGGTGCTGCCGAACTACGCCTTAGGCCAAACTTTTGGAAAAGCGACAAATCGCGCCAATGAAAAATTGCACATAGGTATTATTGGAGTGGGTCTCAGGGGGACCAATCATTTGGAAAACGCACTTAAAAGAGAAGATGTGGTGGTGACTGCTATTGCAGATATAGACCCAAACAGAATTGCCATAGCTCAAAAAATTATGGCAGAAGCGGGGGCTAAATCCCCGGCTGTTTTTGGAAAGAATGCGTTGGATTATAAAAATTTATTAGACCTAAAAACGGTCGATGCCGTAATTATCGCCACCCCATGGCTCTGGCATACCCGCATGAGTGTAGACGCTATGAAAGCTGGTAAATTTGCAGGTGTTGAGGTGTCTGCAGCCAACACAATGGAAGAGTGCTGGGACTTAGTGAATACCCATGAAGAAACGGGTACCCATCTTATGTTGTTGGAAAATGTAAATTACAGAAGGGACGTCATGGCGGTCCTAAATATGGTAAAAGAAGGGGTGTTTGGAGAAATGCTGCATTACAGGTGTGGGTACCAACACGATTTAAGGCATGTTAAGTTTAATGATGGGAAACAACCCTATGGTGGAGGGGTAGAGTTTGGTGAAAAAGCCATTTCTGAGGCCAAATGGCGCACCCAACATTCTGTCAGTAGAAATGCAGACGTTTACCCAACGCATGGCTTGGGACCTATTGCCGCTATGGCCAATATAAATAGGGGGAATAGATTTGTGTCTATGTCTTCTCATGCTACTAAAGCGGTGGGCTTACACAAGTATATTGTGGATAAAGGTGGTGCAGACCACCCGAATGCCAAAGTGCGTTTTAAACAAGGAGATATTATTACCTCTACCCTAGAAACAGCCATGGGTGAAACCATTATTATTACCCATGATTGTAATTCTCCTAGACCTTACTCTTTGGGGTTCAGGGTACAAGGAGCCAACGGCCTTTGGGAGAAAGATGGCGACAGGATATACATAGAGGGACAATCTGAGCCACATAGGTGGGACAGCTCTAAAGCATGGCTGGAAAAGTACGACCATCCGCTTTGGAAAAAATACGGAGAATACGCAGAGGGTGCCGGTCACGGCGGAATGGACTTCTTTGTTTTGAATGCTTTTGTGGAAGCAGCGAAAGCCAATGTGGCACCTCCAATAGATGCCTATGATGCCGCCGCTTGGAGTGCGGTAACACCGCTGTCTGAATTGTCAATAGAGAATAACGGAGCCGCCCAAGATTTTCCTGATTTTACTAGAGGGCAATGGATTAAAAGAAACCCTTATCCGTGGACAACTACTGCGTATTAATGATACAGTTTTAAGCCAGTTTTATTTAAAGCTATCCCAATAAATGACATGATTTATGTTATAGTTTGAGAGACCTTAATGGGTTATTTTTGATTTGTATGTTAATAGGATTTAGTGGTTTTTTAATTCTTGCTGTTTTCCGCTATTTTCTTCTTAATTTTAACGGGCTATGAAAAAAATCTTATTTCTACTACTGTTTGCTTTTTCTTTAACAGGTTTCAGCCAAGCGTTGGGTGTACTCACGGGTAAAATTTTTGAAGAAAATCAAAGTCCTTTATTCGGGGCAACGGTTGTTTTGGAAGGGACCACTTTTGGTGCCATTACAGATGAATTGGGGCAGTTTTCCATACCTAATATTCCGCCGGGTACCTATACGATACAAGCGGGTTATTTAGGTTTTACTTCGCAGACGGTTTTTAATTTTCAAATTAAATCTGTGGGAACACCCCCATTGAATTTTGTGCTTTTAGAAACTTCACAAGCTTTGGATGAGGTGGTAGTGGCTTTGAGTCCTATCACAAGGCCTAAAGAGACCCCACTTTCTACCCAATCGCTCTCTGCTGTTGAGATTGCAAATTATCCTGGTTCTAATAATGACGTGGTACAGGTAGCACAAACACTCCCTGGAGTCTCTCCTTCTATTGGAGGCTTTAGAAATGATTTAATCATCAGAGGAGGTGCTCCCAATGAAGTGGTGTATTATTTGGATGGTATTGAGATTCCCAACATCAACCATTTTAGTACCCAAGGAAGTGCTGGAGGTCCTGTAGGCATGTTAAATGTTTCTTTTATTTCAGATGTAAGGCTTTCTTCATCTGCCTTTGGCGCCCAGTACAACAATCCTTTGTCTGGAGTATTACAATTTACTCAAAGAGATGTAAACCCAGATGGGTTTGCAGGAAACTTCAGGTTGAGTGCTAGTGAAGCAGCTTTAACACTTGAAACACCCCTCTTGGTAAATAAAAAAAATGGGGAAGTAAAAACAGATGTGCTTTTGTCTGTGAGAAGGTCCTATTTACAGTTTTTATTCGAACTGATAGGTTTGCCTATTAGACCTGATTATTGGGATTACCAATATAAATTAAACCACAAAATAGACGCTTACAACAGCCTGAGTTTTGTAGGTCTTGGAAGTATAGATGAATTTACAGTTGCCTTGCCAGAAGATCCTACCCCAGACCAGCAAGCTACTTTTGATCAGGTACCTTTCATTAACCAAAACTCCAATACTGTTGGGGTTACTTGGAAGAGGCGCTTTAAAGATCAGAGTGGTTTTATGGAGGTGAGTTTGAGTAATAACAGCCTCTGGAATACCTACAGTGAGTATAATGATAATGCCTCACAAACAGAGCTTCGCTTTCAAAACGACGCTTTAGAGTCAGAAACAAAATTAAGATTGGCGGTAAATCGTTTTGCAGAGGGCTGGAAATGGAGTCATGGACTTAATTTGCAGAGGGCCTTTTACGAGAATAGTACGCTCAATACACTGGCAGCTTATCAATATAACACTTCTTTAGATTTTTTGAACTATGGTCTGTTTGCCCAAGGATCTAAAGATTTTTTACAGGATCGTTTGGCCCTTTCTTTTGGATTTAGAATGGATGGAGATACTTTTATCAAGGGATCTAATTTATTAAAAACATTCTCTCCAAGGGCCTCTGCTTCTTATGCTTTAACACCTAGTTGGAAGCTTAATGGGACCGCTGGAGTATATTATAAAATTCCCCCATACACTATGTTGGGCTTTCAAAATACCGCACAGGAATTTTTAAATCAAGACTTGGACTACACCCGTTCTACGCACTTGGTCTTAGGCGTAGAAAAGATTTTGAATCCTACTGCTAGGGTGTCTTTAGAAGGTTTTTATAAATATTATTCAGACTATCCAGTCTCTCTAGAAGACGGGGTTTCAATCGCCAATAAAGGAGCTGGTTTTGAGGTCCTAGGAAATGAAGCCATTGCATCTGTTGGTAAAGGTAAAGCCTATGGATTGGAATTGTTGTGGCAACAAAAACTCATGGATCGCTTTTTTGGAATTTTCTCCTACACTTATTTTTATTCCACTTTTTCAGGGCTAGACCCTAAGGTCTTTAGGCCATCTGTATGGGATAGTAGGCATTTGGCTTCTTTTACCACAGGCTATAAGCTTCCTAGGAATTGGGAGGTAAGTGCCCGCCATAGATTTGCTGCAGCTACTCCATTTGTACCAACAGATATTCCACAAACCGCTCAGTTATACCCGAAAATTGTCTTGGATTACGACCGTTTGGGGAGTCAGAAATTAGACCCATTTAATCAATTAGATATTAGAATAGACAAAAAATGGTTCTATAAAGCGGTTGCCTTAGATTTCTTTATAGAAGTTCAGAATGCTTTGGCAAATGCCAATCCACAGCCCCCCTCTTATGGGCTTAGTAGAGACGCCTCTGGTATGCCGGTAAATCCTCGCAGCCTATTTCAAATTCCCCTAGAAGAGGGGTCTATTATTCCAAGTTTTGGTATTGTAATAGATTTTTAAAAGGCAAATAATGTTTTTATTGGTGTCTTTATTTTAAAACTTCCTGTCTTAATGAACTAAATTTTTAGAGATATTTAGTCTTAAATAAGCACCTTTTAAAAAAGCTTTGTTATATTTGTTGTGTTGTGTTGTGTCTTAACCTTGCGTTAAGGCCGTGTTGAGATGGCGAGGCTGTCCAACCAATGAAAGGCTTTCCCATTTGGAAGGCTTTTTTTTATGTGCTAAATAAAGTATTGTATTTCTTTTTTTGGCCCTTAGGCGAAATTCACCCCAATAATTGTTGGATAAAAAACCCTGCATAGGCCATTGAAATAATCAATTTGATCAGGCTGCCTGCCAAGAATCCTACAAAGGAACCCCAAGCCGCTCTCAAGGCATTTTTTTGATTTTTTTGTTGGCTCAATTCTCCTATAAAAGCCCCTGCAAAAGGCCAAATCAGAAATCCTAAAGGGCCAAAAACAGGAAAGAAAACGGCGAATAATAGACCCATTATAGCGCCCCAAACACCCCCTTTGCTTCCCCCGTATTTTTTTGTTCCGAGCACAGGTAAGTAATAATCTAAAAGCGTAGCTAGCAATGCAATTACTCCTGTAACCCCAATAAAAATAGGACTAAAAGCTACAATGTTGGTGTATTGCAATAATAAAAGGCCAATCCAACTCAAGGGAGGTCCAGGGATTACAGGGACAAAGCTCCCTAATACTCCAATAAAAATGCAAATGGCTCCTAGAGTGATCAGTAATATATCCATACTTATTTTAATCTTCACTAAGTTACGATTTATATGACTTTATAAAAATGAGTTTTTTCCCCTACCTTTGGGTATGCGTAACTTGTTTTACATAGGTCTCATCTGCTTGTTTTACAATTGTGCTTGGCTTACTCCAAAAGAAGAGCTTAAGGCGCAATATGTGGCTGATCAATTAAAAGAAATTGACTGGCAATCTGTAGATCTGTATCCCCTATTTGAATCCTGCGAAGAAACCCTTTCAAAATCATTACAAAAAGAATGTTTTGAAGCCGTAATAAAAGCACAAATTCTTCTAGTAGTTCAACAAATGTACGACCAAGACAGCTTGTCTTTTTCAGGTACTTTTTCTATGGACTTTAAAGTGAATGCAACTGCTGATATATATATTCAAAAAATTGAGGGATTTAACGGGAGTATAAATGAGAAACAGTCTTTTGAAAAAAGGGTACAAAAAGAAATAGCTTCTTTGCCTTTTTTATCACCAGCCATAAAACAAGGAATTCCTGTGGCAACACGTTTTCAAATCCCAATAGAAATTCATTTAGATTAAATCCATTGGCAAAAGAGAGAATTATTTTAGGTATTGATCCAGGAACCACTATTATGGGTTTTGGTATTATAAAAGTGGTGGGAAATGAGATGTATTTTGTACAACTCAACGAATTATTGCTTCAAAAATACGCAGATCCATACACCAAATTGAAGCTTATTTTTGAAAGGACCATCTCATTAATAGACACCTATCATCCTGATGAAATAGCTATTGAGGCACCATTTTTTGGAAAAAATGTTCAGTCTATGCTTAAATTAGGTAGGGCGCAAGGCGTGGCTATGGCAGCTGGTTTGTCTAGAGAAATTCCCATTACGGAATACCTGCCAAAAAAAATTAAAATGGCCATTACAGGAAATGGAAATGCTTCTAAAGAGCAGGTGGCTAAAATGCTACAGAGTTTATTACAATTAAAGACTTTGCCAAAAAATTTAGACAGTACGGATGGTTTAGCCGCTGCGGTATGTCATTTTTATAATTCAGGGAAAGTGACTGGGGAGAAATCCTATTCAGGTTGGGCTTCTTTTGTCAGTCAAAATACAGCAAGGGTTAAAAAATAACTGGACTTTTTATGAGTGGTATTTATATTCACATCCCTTTTTGTAAGCAAGCCTGTAGTTATTGTGACTTTCATTTTTCTACTAAAATGACTTCTAAAGATCAAATGATCGAAGCCCTATGTATGGAATTGAAGATGCGAAAAGATAGTTTTGCACAAGATCAAATAAATTCTATATATTTTGGGGGAGGTACTCCTTCTGTTTTAAGCCCCGTTGAGATTGAGCGACTTATTGAAGCCGTCTTTTCGCACTATTCAATAACAGCTGTTGCTGAGATTACCTTAGAAGCCAATCCAGATGACCTTTCAGAGGCGTATATTAAAGCGCTTTCTAAGACGAAAGTGAATAGAATAAGTGTGGGAATACAATCTTTTCATCAGTCAGATTTATCATTTATGAATCGCGCTCATAATGCCAGTCAGTCAAAAGAAGCCTTGCATTGGGTAAAGCAATATTTTGACAATTTTTCCATAGACTTAATTTATGGGGTGCCTATGCTTGGAATGTCTCCAGAGGAGCAGGACCTTTTGTGGGCTGAGAATGTGAAAATGGCTTTGGGCTTCAATCCCAATCACATTTCTGCCTATGCACTCACCATGGAACCTAAAACCGTATTAGAACATCAAATAAAGTCTGGTAAATTACCTCCCTTAGATGAATCTCGCGCACAGGCACAATTCACCACATTAAGGCGTTTGTTAACGAATGCAGCATATGAACACTATGAATTTTCAAATTTTTCTAGGCAAGGTTTTTATGCTGTAAATAATTCAGGCTATTGGGAAGGTAAAAGTTATATGGGTATTGGTCCTTCTGCACACTCTTATGATGGGAAAAGCCGTTCTTGGAATGCAGCCAGTAATCCCATATATATTAGAGCTATTTTTGAAGGCAAACGACCATTTGATATTGAATATTTAAGTGTTTCTGAGCGTTACAATGAGTATATAATGACAGGATTGAGAGCCTCTAAAGGGGTTGAATTATCAAAGATTAACGCCTTATTTGGTCCTGAATATGAGTCCTACGCGATTAGGGAAGCGCAGGAAAAAATAGCAGAAGGTCTTTTAGAAATAGTGAATGATACTGTTTTAAAGATCACTGACTCTGGCTTATTTTTTTCTGATGGTATAGCGGCTCAATTATTTTACATCGATTAGTATGAAAGCAATTATCACCGGGACAACTGGTCAAAAAGAAATTGATTTTTCCACTCCAATAGGCATTCACTTGAGTCTGCAAGACAATCAAACATTAGGTGCTTGGTATGTGGATCCACCAAGTATTAAACCCCATAGAGAAGGGAATTTTATAGGGAGTATTGAAGCTGGTGCTCCAGTCAATTTTAACGATATTTCTTTTAATCCACATGCACATGGCACCCACACTGAATGCGTGGGCCATATTTTAGCAGGTGATTACCAGGTGCTCAATGCTTTGAAAAATAATTTTTTTGAAACCTTATTAATTACTGTTGCACCAGTGTTAGTAAAAGGGGATTTACAGATCACTAAGGACCAACTTATAGTGGCCATAGGGAATAATCAGGTTCCAGAATCATTGGTGGTCAGAACACTGCCCAATACTACAAGTAAAGCATTCCATCAATACAGCTACAGCAATCCACCCTATTTAAGTCAAGGAGCCGCTATTTTCATTAGAGAATTAGGTGTCCAGCATCTTTTGGTAGACCTTCCTTCTATAGATAAGGAAGAAGACCAAGGGGCACTAGAGGCCCATAAAGCATTTTGGAATGTGGGTGGTAACATTAGAACAGAAGCGACAATAACAGAATTTATTTTTGTGCCAGATACTGTTTTAGATGGCTCCTATTTACTGCAAATTGGCTTGGCTCCTTTTGTGAATGATGCGACACCAAGTACGGTATATCTCTATGAGTTTAAAAACCTTTTATAGGTAAAACCTTACGTTTAATCCGATTTTTATATTTTTTTAGTGCGAGTGGTCAATTAAAGTCTATTTTTATCTCAAATTCATTTATAATCAATCTTTTAGATGACTATTTTATTAATTGAGGACGACGCTATTGAAATTCTTAAATTCAACAGGAGCCTGATCAAATTAAGGGAAGTACACGAGCTAATTGAGGCACATAATGGGGAAAACGCCCTTGATATATTGGCTGAAAATAGTCAAATAGATTTAATACTATTAGACTTGAATATGCCAAAAATGAATGGTTTTGAGTTCCTGAAACAGCTTCGGACAGATCCAAATTTGAAATACATCCCAACGGTTGTACTGACAACTTCTATCAATAGATCAGATTTAAAACAAGCCTATTCCATTGGTATAGCAGGATACTTGGTCAAGCCCCTCAAGTATGAAGATTATGTGCTAAAAATAGCATCACTTTTGAATTATTGGAAACAAAATGAATTGGTAAAAGGGACTCATTAATTAATTGGATCAATTATTTGGCCTGAAAAGTGTTTCACATACAAAAAACAACTGTTTCACAACATTTTAAGACGCTTTCTATCTATAAACCTTATTTTAGACTTCCAAATCTTAAGGTATGAAGGGAATTATTTTCACGGAGTTTTTAGACATGGTTGAGGCGCAATTTGGCTTGGCTGTTGTAGACGAAATAATCACCAATTCAAAAACCTTACACCAGGGTATTTATACTTCAGTAGGCACCTATGATTTTAATGAAATGGTCTCCCTTTTGGTTGCTTTAGGGGAGCTTGTGTCTAAAGACATACAAGAGTTACTTTATGCTTTTGGACTTTATTTATTTAAAAGTTTGGATGAAGCGCATCCTGAAATTGTGAGAAATTATAATAGCCCTATGCCCTTAATAGCAGCTATAGAAGACCACATTCACGTGCATGTAAAGAAACTTTATCCAGATGCGGATTTACCTTCTTTTTTGGTTTTAGAAAAATCAAAGCATAAACTCATTATGGTATACAGTTCTGCAAGAGGCTTATACAGTTTGGCACATGGCCTAATGGTCAGTGCTTTTAGATATTATGAACAAGAGGTGCAAGTGTCTTACGATCTACTTGAATCAGACGGCACTAAAGTTAAATTTACACTACAATCGCATGTCTAAGCAAGAGATTGAATTATTGCAAAGGGCTTTGGATAGGCAGGTAAAAGCCAGAAAAGAGGCAGAAAAAATATTAGAGTCCAAGTCTAAGGAATTATATGACACCCTTCATTATTTAAGAGAAGACAACAACAGGTTAAAAGGTCTTTTGCAGGAAAAAACATCAGAGCTTGAGGGAGTTTTTTTTAATATCCCAGACCCATACCTTGTGATAAATTTGAAGGGGCAAGTGATTAAAATGAACCAGGCTGCCAAGCTGTTTTTAGGATTCGACACTGAGAAGGAAGATTTTTATGCCGCCCAATTGGTCCACCACGAATATTTAATGGCCACCCTTCAATCTTTTGGACTACTGCAAGAGGTAGGGATTTTAAAAAATTTCAAGACCAAAATAAATATAAAATCAGGTGGGAGTAGGTTTGTTCAAGTGAATGCCAATTTAATCTATGACGCTTCTGGAATGCCTATTGCGGCTCAAGGTGTGCTTAGAGATGTGACCAATGAAGAAGAGGTTTCTGCTATTTTAGAAGAGCAAAAAGAAGCATTAAAAGATTCTCAAAAGCGTTTAGAAGCTGTTATTTCTGACCTTCAAGCACAAAAAGAAAAATACAGTAGTATCATTGCGAATATGAATCTTGGCTTAGTAGAAGTAGACAATGAAGATCTGGTTCAATTGGTCAATAAAAGTTTCTGCACTTTAAGCGGTTATACAGAGAAGGAGCTTTGCGGTAATAAGTTAGGACAATTATTGCATGTTTCTGACCCAAAAATTATTCTTGTGCACCAGAAAAATCGCTTAAAAGGTATTTCCGATACTTACGAAGTTAACGTTCAAGTCAAGGGAGGGCAAAAAAAACACTGGTTAATTAGCGGAGCACCAAGGTATAATGAAAAGGGACAAGTAATAGGGTCTATAGGCATTCACCTAGATATTACAGAACAATATGAATTATCTGAACA
>Ga0209374_1002625_pt1 | contig 15213 bp, 10 predicted proteins | sample SaaInlLV_DNA_10m_FD_184683 | JGI IMG/M metagenome (GOLD analysis project Ga0209374, IMG submission 184683) | Marine microbial communities from expanding oxygen minimum zones in the Saanich Inlet - SI075_LV_DNA_10m (SPAdes) (version 2) | ecosystem: Environmental > Aquatic > Marine > Unclassified ...
AGGGAACCTCTATAAATTAGAATTTAATTTATTTCATTGAAAACCACTTTTCAATCAATTTATGTCTGTTTTTGGAATGAAAATTTGAGTATTTACAGTGAAAATTTTCGATTGAGTTTTTGAATATTTTAATATTCAATCTCAAGCTTGAATGAAACTGTGTATTTTATTTGTTTACCGACTAATGTTGTTGTATTATCTTAATAAAACATTCATTTAACAAAGACTTTATACTATTTTTAACCTTATCAGTTGTTCAAACCTGAATAGGTTGTAGGTCAGATTAACAAAACCAATTGTTGCAGTAATTCTCTGCTGTCCAATTTGTCTCGAGTGTAGAGCATCATTCATTGAGTTTGTCATAAAACCAAATACATGTTCAACTCTACCTCTGATTTTAGATTTACCAGCATTGTTTTTTTCCTGATTTTCTGAGGTTGATCTTTAAAAAACCAGATCGTCTTGGCATCAGGTATTTTGTCTGATAGTTCTAGATTCAAAAAATCCATAAAAGAGAGTCGATCTTTTATTTGAAACTCTGTTTGATCATCCGATATGTTAAAATAACGTTGTAATATAATGATATTAAACATCAGTATTTTATCAAATGGCGGACGTCCACTTTTCGCTTTGTTTTTGTTCAATAATGCTGATTCTAGCATGGGACGAAAGATCTCCCAATCTAATACCTTAATTGAGTTTTTGCAAAGGGGGTTGATGTTTCTTAATGTCATCCATTTTAAATTCAAAATCAAAAAATCCCATCAAGGAGCCTCTATATATTTACATTAGTTACTGATATTGTTAAATATTATCCCATTAACTGTGGTATTAAATAAATATTATTTAAGAAAACTCAATCAAAATGGGTTTTTAGAGATGCCCTATAATAAATTAATGTTTTTAAATAAAGTGCATTTGTCTGAAATGAACAATTGTTTAATCTGGATTTAAAAATGATTCTACGTAATTCCGCAATACTTGTCATGATTATTATATTATTTACCGCACATCAAGATTAAGTTACAGCATGTTTTTAAAACTGTAACTTGCGGATAGAGTTTAGTAGTGTACAATTAATTAGTAAATCTAGCTTGAGCATTGCAGTACTGTAACCAACTGAGAGACTTCAGTCGAGTAGTATGAATGTATCGGAACGCTAGAATTGCATTCAGATAAGTACGGCAGATAAATAATTATTTTTAAACTTTCTTAGTTAACAAACGGAGCAGACCATGGTCATCAATCATTTCATTAACGTTTCATTGGAAATTCTGATTTATTTTCTGGTCAGTATCGTTTGTTTGTTCATCGGTAGGAAAGTTCTGGATTGGATAACACCCTATGACTTAAGCAAAGAGACTTCTGAGGAGAAGAACCTTGCTACAGGCATTACTGAAGCCGGATTCTTCATCGCCATGTCAATTATTGTCCACGCTTCAGTATCCGGAGTTGTTAACTATGAAATGTTCAGTTTCATCAATCCAGAGGATCCTGGCCGGTTTGCATTGCTTGGTGCGGAGTTGATTACAACAGCATTATATTTGCTGATCGGCTTGATCTGCATGAGTCTTGGCCGCCGCTCACTGGACTGGGTTACGCCATTTGACTTGAATAAGCAAATTCAATTGGAACGTAATGTTGGAGTAGGCGCGATTGAAGCATCCATGTACATCTCGATTGCGATCATCATTCACGGAATTATTCTCTGACAACAACTTAGACTTTCATTGTTTTGATAATCTCTTTTTTTCAGACCTATTGTTGTTTGGAACAAATTGGTTTCGAACTACCTGCCTGAATTCCTTGAAGCAAATCAATTCAATAATTATTTCCCTATTAATTCATGCAATTTGATACACGACTGTGGTCATTCACCCTGGGTGTTAGAGGACGCATTGCCTTCTCAGTACTGATCGGTCTGATAGCAACAGCACTGGGAGTGGTTCGTCTTGCTTTGCTCGGTTGGTTGATCGGTCTGATTCTACTCGGTCAGACTGTTGAAGAATTGATTATGCCAATCGTTTTTGCTGCTTTAGTGATGCTGTTGCGAGGATTTTTTGAGCATTGGCGTACTATGACAGCGCACGAAACATCGGCAATTGTTCAAAAGCAATTGCGCCGTCGTCTATACGACAAGATAGTGAATCTGGGACCTGGATATTCAGGTCGTCAAAGATCTGGAGAACTCGTATTGACACTAGTGGACGGAGTAGAACAGCTGGAGACTTATTTTGGAGAATACCTTCCACAATTGTTGATCTCAGCACTGACCCCCCTGATGATATTCGCTTTTGTAGCCTTTCTTGACTTACCGGTTGCCATTATACTCCTGGTAGCCGCACTTGTATCACTTGTAGCCCCATCCGCATGGCACAAATTTGACACTAAAAGATCAATAGAAAGGCAACAAGCCTATGCCGCATTTGCCTCAGATTTTTTAGACGGAATCCAGGGACTTGCGACACTCAAATCATTTGGTCAAAGCGGATCCCGTATTGAATTACTAAAGGAACGAGCTTTCGAACTGTTCCGGAGCACCATGTGGGTTCTTGCCACAAATTCCCTCTCAAGAGGGATTACAGATATATCCATCGCAGTCGGGGCAGCAGCAGGCTTGGGGTATGGGGCCTACCGTGTGATTGACGGTGAGATGGAACTCACCACATTGCTGATAATTCTGATGATGGGAGTTGAAATTTTCAGGCCTATGCGTGACTTGCGTACAGTTCTACATCAGGGTATGGTGGGTCTTTCTGCGGCTCAAGGAGTTTACAAAATTCTTGATGCTGAACCGGTTGTTTTGGATGAACATTCGGAAAATGAAACAGCCCGACTGGAACCTACTATTCATTTCGAATCAGTTAGCTTCAGTTACCCAAAACACACACAGATTGTGCATGATTGCTTGAATTTCAAAATCAGCAAGGGTGAACGAGTGGGGATTGTTGGTTCAAGTGGTTGCGGGAAGTCATCGATTGTCAAGCTTCTGCTACGTTTCCATGACCCTGTGCAGGGATCAATCAGCATTGGAGGAAAAGATTTAAGAAACATCTCTTTTGACCAACTACGAAGTGAGATCTCGGTTGTTAATCAAGACACATTTCTCTTTCATGGGACAATAGAGGAGAATATCCGTATGGGTCGTCCTGAAGCAAGTAAAATTGAGGTTACCCATGCAGCAAAAAATGCGAACATCCATGAGTTTGTAAAAACCCTTCCGGAAGGATATCAAACGATAATTGGTGAAAAAGGTATCAAGCTTTCTGGTGGTCAACGTCAGCGAGTAGCAATTGCAAGAGCCCTTTTGCGGGATACTCCTATTTTGATTTTGGATGAGGCACTTTCTGCAGTTGACGCGGAAAACGAATATGTCATCCAGCAGGCACTTGATCGTTTGATGAAAGACCGTACCACCATAATTTTAGCCCATCGTCTTTCAAGTGTAATAAAATGTGACCGTATACTGGTAATCGATCACGGAAAGATTGTTGAATCTGGTCCTCACGCTACGCTGATGAAGAAAGCTGGTATGTATTCGGCCCTGATGAATGAGCAGGTTCGCGAAGCAGAATCAAAGGAATTAGTCAGTGGTGAGCTAGAGCCAACGCTTGTTAATGCTGAACCTGAAGAGCAGATTGAAGAATCGTTGCTGAACTTACCAACAGAGGGCATTATTAAAGCAGAGGGACTCAATTGGAAGCAACTAATTGTTGAGTTGATGCGCCACATAATGCCATGGAAAGGCAGGCTAGTGCTTAGCTTCTGTTTCGGAGTATTGCGTGTGTTGGCTTTTATCGGTGTAGGGGTCTTCAGCGCTCTGATTGTACTTGCGCTGAAAAACGGTACAGATTTCACTTTCCTCTTCACAGGACTTATGATCGTGGCACCGCTTTCGGGAATACTTCACTGGCTTGAGTCCTGGGTGGCCCATGACATGGCTTTCAGGTTGCTTGCGGAGATGCGGATCAATGTTTTTAGAAAACTCGATCAACTTGCTCCCGCATATCTCGTTCGACGCAGAACTGGAGATTTGATGGGAATCGCTACCCAAGATGTTGAACTGGTAGAATACTTCTTTGCCCATACAGTTGCTCCTGTTTTTGTTTCAATCCTAATTCCAGTTGCAGTAGTCACTGTCCTGACAACAGTAAACTTCTGGATGGCATTAGCTCTTTTACCCTTTCTGCTTGCTGTATGTATCAGCCCGTTTTTAATGCGTGCAAAAGTAGATCAACTAGGTTCAAAAGCCAGAGAAGCTGCAGGAGAGCTTTCTGCCCACGGAATTGATACAATCCAGGGTCTGGCAGAAATAGTTGCATTTCAGCAGGAAGGCCATCGAGGTAATGAATTTGACAGCCTTACAAACCGACATATCCAAATCAGGTTGCCGTTCTTCAGAGAGTTGACACTGCAAAGGACCATTCTTGAAGTTCTAACCGGCTGGGGTGGTCTTGCTGTTGTCTGTACAGGAGCACTGCTCACCACCCATGGATCCTTCGATGCAGGGCTTCTTCCGCTGCTAACTATACTTGCTATGTCAGCATTTTTACCGGTCTCAGAAATCGCGCAGATAGGTCGACAATTGGCCGACACACTGGGTGCCACGAGAAGGGTTTACGCATTGGAAAACGAACCGGTGCTGATTGCGGATGGTAATGGTTTAAATCCAGAGGATTTGTCTTCAGGTTTTTCATTCCGTAATGTAAATTTTTCATATTCGGGAAGATCCATCCCTGTCTTACAAAACCTTAATTTTGATATACCGGTTGGCAAGACACTTGCGTTAGTCGGTCCATCAGGTGCCGGTAAAACGAGTCTCGCTCAACTGCTTATGCGTTTCTGGGATCCAGAGAAGGGTTCCATCTTATTGAACGGAATTGAACTCAGAGATTTTAAATTGGAAGATTTGCGTTCCCGTATCGCATTGGTAGCTCAGGACACATATCTCTTCAATAATTCACTGCGGGAAAACATCCTCGTTGCGAAACCAGCGGCCACTGAGCTGGAATTAAGTGAGGCAGTCAAACTTTCTGCTCTGTCTGAAGTTATCGAAAGCCTCCCTAATGGTCTGGATACTATGGTTGGAGAACGTGGTGCGAGCCTCTCAGGAGGGCAGAGACAGCGTGTTGCAATTGCACGAGCATTCCTGAAGGATGCACCGTTTTTAATTTTAGACGAAGCTACTTCTCACCTGGACGCTCTCAGCGAAAACACTGTCCACAAAGCCCTTGATCTACTTAAGACAAATCGAACCACCATTATCATTGCGCATCGGCTTTCTACCATCCGTAACGCGGACCAAATAATTGTCCTCAATAAAGGCAGCATGGTGGAAACCGGTTCACATCAAGAGTTGTTGCAGAAGAGGGGGCTATATAGACAGCTTGTTTCCAAACAGCTCGGTGGATCAGATGTGGAGTAGCCAAGAAGAGCTACGCTCTGACGAAAATAATTGAACTTATGAAGCCCTTATTTTTATCGCTGACATTTATTGCTAATTCCATTCAACTGCAACCGTAATGTTATAAGTACTGGCTTTGACTCTACTGGACTCGCCTGCAATCCTTAAATAATATGCGGTACTTGCTGATAATATCAATTTTGAAGATACAAAGAGTTACGTTAAGACTTTACAAGTTTATCCGAAGACCTGCTGAACGGACATTAAATCAAATAACTGCTCAAAATCATTCATATCCCAGACACACATTTGGACCTCGCAGCACTGATCTGCACGGTTTTAATCACTGAGAATGGCTTGAAACATGTATTGAAAGCATCAAAGAGTTGCATGCAGATGCTGAATTGTGTATCATTACAGGCGATCTAAGCAATTCTGGAGATCAGGAAGCTTATCATGATTTTCGTGAAATTCTCCAGCAACTCCCAATGTCTTACCATATTCTTAGCGGCAATCATGATCACCGTGATATTTTCGCTGAGATTTTCCGGAAATTCCATTTGACGAGCATGGTTTTGTGCAACAAATGTTAGCAACTGAGCAAGCTCGCTTGCTATTTCTGGACACAGTTAAGCATAAAAATAATGAAAGGACTTGACGATTTTATGACCTTTAATGAACTGGGCCTATCTGCCCCTATACTTAAAGCTATTGCCAAACAGGGTTATAGTGAACCTTCACCAATTCAGGCTAAAGCCATTCCCGCTGTACTTGCTGGCCATGATGTTATGGCTGCAGCGCAGACCGGTACAGGTAAAACAGCTGGTTTTACGCTGCCCATTTTGGAACTCTTGGCTAAGGGGCGTCGCGCACCAGCCAATCAGGCACGCACCTTGATCTTAACGCCGACTCGTGAACTTGCGGCGCAGGTGGGCGCCAGTGTTGCTCTGTATGGAGCGAACCTCGATCTGAAGTCTACGGTGGTATTTGGTGGCGTCAAAATCAACCCTCAGATGCAAAAGCTGCGTCGCGGTGTTGATATTCTGGTGGCAACACCGGGCCGTCTAATGGACTTGCACGGTCAACATGCCGTGAAGTTTGATCATTTGGAAGTGTTGGTATTGGATGAAGCTGACCGTATGTTAGATATGGGATTTATTAACGATATTAAACGCATTATTAGTCTGTTGCCCAAGAATCGTCAGAACCTGATGTTCTCAGCAACCTTCTCTGAAGATATACGCAAGCTGGCCAAAGGGCTGGTGCGTAACCCCATAGAAATTTCCGTTAGCCCGCGTAATGCTGCTGCACCATCGGTAGAACAGTGGGTCTGTCCGGTGGATAAGAAAAGCAAACCTGCGCTGTTAACAAAACTGATTAAGGATGGTAGCTGGACTCAAGCACTGGTGTTTAGCAAAACTAAACATGGTGCTAATAAATTGACCAAATACATCGAAGCCGAGGGTATTACAGCTGTGGCAATTCACGGTAACAAAAGTCAAGGAGCGCGCACCAGAGCGCTGGCTGATTTTAAAAACAATAAAATTCGGATACTGGTGGCCACAGATATCGCCGCTCGTGGTTTGGATATAGAACAACTGCCTCATGTGGTTAATTTTGATTTACCCAATGTTTCAGAGGACTATGTTCACCGTATTGGCCGTACCGGTCGCGCTGGTGCTACTGGTCAAGCTATCTCCTTGGTCAGCGCCGATGAAGTAGAACTGCTGTCAGACATTGAGCGTCTCACGCAGAAGATATTAGAGCGTCGTGAAGTTGAAGGCTTTGAGCCCGATCAGAGTTTAGCTCTGACCACTTTACGTCAGCCCATGCGCAGTAAAAAGACACGCAAGTCGCAGGACAGTGTGACCAAACAGCAGAACAATAATCGTCATAACCATAATTCGAGAAACACAAAAAAACGTGCGGTGTATGGTAATGGGTCAAAGGCTGGCGGTCGCAACCAAAACAGCAGACAAGGTCAACGTCCTGAAGGTTCTTCTGAGCAACTCTCAGAGGCTAATGGCAATGTAGAACAGAGAACCGACGGAGCACAAACAGCCGGAACAAGGACAACATCCTCCAGAAAGTCTTCAGGCAATTCACCCTATGGTAGAGACGGAGCCAGCCACAATCACAGTGGCGACACTCCAGCAAGTAGCAATCGTCCAGCGGACGGCAATTCAAATCATAGTTCTGGCCTTCCTAGATAGTGGCCAGATATAACGATTATCTTTAACATAACTTCCATAGTCCTGAGTTCTAATCCCATTGATCACTAAGAAAGTCCTTATTAATGTTTGAGTTTCATTTCAGTAAAGTCGCCAGTTTTAAAAACGATTTACTCTCCGGTTTCACGGTCGCCCTCGCGCTAGTCCCAGAAGCTGTAGCCTTTGCCTTTGTGGCCGGTGTTGATCCGCTGGTAGGACTCTATGCAGCCTTTATGGTTGGTTTGATCGCCGCCTGTATTGGCGGTCGTCCCGGCATGATCAGTGGTGCCACTGGTGCGCTAGCGGTAGTGATGGTCTCCCTGGTTGCGAACCATGGTGTCGAGTATCTGTTTATCACGGTGGTACTCATGGGCCTGCTGCAGATCACAGCTGGGGTATTAAAGCTCGGTAAATTTATCCGCATGGTACCTTACCCTGTGATGTTGGGTTTTGTTAATGGCTTGGCGATTGTAATCTTCCTTGCACAACTGGGACAGTTTGGTGAAGCAGGACAAGCAGGTTGGTTACACGGAACCTTTATGCAGGACAGCATTGTTGATGTGGCCTGGTTGCAGGGAGAGCAGCTTTATATGTTGTTCGGTCTAGTGCTGTTAACCATGATTATTATCCATTTCTTACCACGTCTTACCAAAGCATTGCCTTCTTCACTGGTGGCGATTATGGTGGTTACTGGCCTGGTCTTAGGATTAGATTTGAACACCAAAGTGGTTGGCGATATTGCCTCTATTAGCGGTGGTCTGCCTGCTTTCCATGTTCCGGATGTTCCTTTTAATCTGGAAACCTTGTTAATCATCCTGCCTTACTCCGTTATTTTGGCAGCGATTGGCTTGATTGAATCATTGCTAACCTTACGCCTGATCGACGAGATTACCGAGACCCGTGGTCGTGGCAATCGCGAATGTATTGGTCAGGGTGTGGCTAATACAGTCACCGGACTCTTCGGTGGCATGGGTGGCTGTGCTATGCTTGGCCAGAGCATGATCAATGTTAATTCAGGTGGTCGTGGCCGACTGTCGGGCATCAGCGCCGCAGTCTTCTTGCTGCTGTTTATCCTGGTGGGTTCAGCACTGATTGAACAAATTCCACTCGCAGCGCTAATCGGGGTGATGTTTATTGTCGTGATCGGCACCTTTGAATGGTCGAGCTTTCGTATTATTGGCAAGGTGCCAATCAGTGATGCGCTGATTTTAATAACGGTGTCCGCGGTGACTATAGCTACTGATTTGGCTTTCGCTGTAGTTGTTGGCGTGGTTATTTCTGCTCTAGTATTTGCCTGGGAGCACGCCAAATTTATTCGCATCGATGCTCTTGAAGACCATAATAATTCAACGGTTTATGCTGTTACAGGACCATTGTTCTTTGGCTCCGTCACTTCATTTTTAGAGGGCTTTAACCCCAATGATGACAACGATGATGTGATAATTGACTTTGCTCGCTCAAGAGTGGCAGATCACTCTGCCATTGAGGCGATTGATACTCTGGCAGAACGCTATATGAATGCCGGCAAGAAATTACATCTAGTTCATCTGAGTGAAGAATGTCGCAGATTGTTAACCAAAGCTGGAAATCTAGTCGAGGTGAATGTGATTGAAGATCCAAAATACTTTGTTGCGGAAGATAGCCTAGCCTAAGCTGCTGGGCTAGCCTTTAATGAAGCTAGTCTAATCGTTAAGAACGGAGTGCAAGGCTCCGGAAACAGCTTCAATAATCCGAAAATGAAAACGTTTAACTTTTCATGCTCCATCCTCCTTTTAAGCTTGGCATTCCTGTTCAGTGCTCTTTTTTAGCAAAAGTATCGATTAAATCAATCCAAACAATAGAACAAATAAATTTTACAGATACAAATCGTAATGCTAGAATGCAGCACTTCATCCAAAAACCGTTCTTAATTCCTGTCTAAAAAACAACTGATGAAAATCATCCAGATCACAGACACACATTTGATGCCACACGGCACGAATCTGCATGGCCTCAACCCTTGCGAACGGCTTGAAGCTTGTATCTCCAGTATAAACAAGTTTCATGCAGACGCTGAATTGTGTTTCATCACCGGTGATCTAACCGATCAAGGTCACCGTAAAGCCTATCACGATCTACGAGAAATTTTCCAGCAACTCAAAATGCCATATTATCCATTGATCGGTAACCATGATCACCGTGAAATTTTTACTGAAGTCTTTCCGGAAGTTCCACTTGACGAAAACGGATTTGTTCAACAAATGTTAGCAACAGAGCAAGGTCGTTTTTTGTTGCTGGACACGGTTGAGCATGGACAACATTGGGGTTCTTATTGTGAAAAGAGAGGAGCATGGCTCCGGAAACAACTGCAGGATGCCGGAAGCAAAGCTGTTTATCTTTTTATGCATCATCCTCCATTTAACATTGGTATTCCGTCTCTTGATTCTTTAAGCCTCAAGCACGACGCACAACGTTTTCAAGATATCGTCTGCGATTTTTCCAACATCAAACATCTTTTCTTCGGTCATGTTCACCGTCCTGTTAGCGGCAGTTGGCATGGGATTCCTTTTACCACACTACGTGGTACCAATCATCAAGTCCAACTGGATCTAAACGCGGTGGATTATTTGCCGTATAGTCATGAGCCTCCTGCTTACTGCGTGATCTTCCTGGAACATCAACAAACCACCGTGCATTTCCATGATTATCTTGACGATTCTCTGTACATGAAAATGCCTTTAAACACGGCATGAATAAATTTAAACCGCAGCAAACAAAGCGCAATATTAGTTTTCTTTCGTATGAAAACGGAATAAAATAATGAGTTATCCCGTTTTGTTTGCTTTGCTTAGTTTGTCATTGAGCGGTGTGAACGATATAGTTTTTAAAATCTACTCTACTGGAGGACGTTCGCGGGGGATGTTCCTTTTTGGTGTTGGACTCATTTGGACTTTGTCTCAATTGGGACTTGCCAAGATTCAGGGGACTCCACTTGAATTCAATCATGCGACGATCGCTTTTGGGCTGCTGGCCGGATTATTCCTGACACTTTCCAACTTGATGCTGTTAGAAAGTCTTGGACAAATTGAAGTCAGCCTTGCTACAACAATTTACCGTTTAAACACAATCGGTGTTGTTCTTTTTTCATATTTCATGCTGCATGAATCTTTTGGCTGGCTCAAAGGATTCGGTATTTTTCTAGGCTTGATTGCAGTGTTTTTTCTCTACAAAAGTCAAATCCATCAAACTCATCAAAAACAATTACTCTTGTTCATGGGAGTTGCGGGAGTTGCTTCTTTGTTCCGAGCTTCCTATGGTGTCAGTTCCAAAGTTGGTTTTCTTGATGGAGCTGACCGTAATTCCATGCTCATCATTATCTCAGCGAGTTGGGTAGTTGGCGGAGCAATTTACGCGATTTTACGTGAAAAACGATTCAGAATAACTTGGGAAAAAACGCGTTTCATTATGATCTCTTCAATGTTGGTTGTCGGCATAGCCAACTTTCTGATGCTAGCGATCCAACATGGTGAAGCAAGTACTGTCATTCCGATTGCAAACATGAGCTTCGTGATTGCTTTGTTGCTCTCAGTCGCCTTGAAAATGGAAAAACTAAACAAGATGAAAATTGGCGCCATAAGCTGTGCGATAGGATCAATCCTGCTGCTTGCCCAAAGCTAACTCTATCAAGCTTCAGCTGAGCTCAATTTGGCGGCTAACCTATCTTTTAAAATTAGACATGAGTACATACGAAAATTATCACAAAACCAGCCAAGTTTATGACAAAACACGCACCGCCGGCGGTATTGAGATAATACTAAAAGCAATGGAGGAAGGAAATCTACCATTGAGTGAACAGGTATTGCTGGACGCGGGTTGTGGCACTGGATTGTATTCAGTGGCTCTGGTAAACGAAGTAAAGCACATTGAGGCAGTAGACCTAAACGCAGGAATGCTGGGCATGGCACAAGAGAAACTGCAGTCAGAAGAAAAGCAAGGTCAAATTAGTTTTCACCAGTCTGCAATCAACTCATTACCATTGCCTGATAAAAGCGTAGATGCAGTCATGATAAATCAGGTTTTACACCATCTACCTGACGATGCTGATTCCGGCTGGCCGGAACATAAGAAAGTTTTTAATGAATTTTTTAGAATACTTAAACCCGGCGGCAGACTGATTATCAACAGTTGCAGTCCGGAACAGCTCGAACTCGGCTTCTGGTTTTACCACTTAATTCCGGATGCGATCAAGGCTGTACAGGAAAAGACAATTGGCATTGATACTATGGCAGATCAGTTGAAAAGTATCGGTTTTTCTGAACCAAGACAAGAGGTTCCTCTGGATTTGATTTTACAGGACGCATCATACTTTTATGCTGACGGGATCCTTGATCCTGACTGGCGGAGTGGTGATTCTATCTGGAGTCTGGTTGAAGATAAAACGCTGACAGACGTGCTGGAAAAAACGCAGAATCTACAAAAAAGCGGAAAACTAGAAAACTTCATGCTGAAGCATGATCAGCCGCGAAAAACTTCCGGACAAGTCACATTCACTGTTGCTGGAAAGCAGCTTTGAAAAAGCAGTTAGAAAAAGCTAACCGGAAGTTTTTTTGCTAAGCAAAGCTCACTTTCGACGTGACAGTGATTGCGCAACTACACAGAGGATTTCAAACATCAGAGTCGCACCTGTCAAGGCAGTGTTGCCGGTAGGATCAAAAGGTGGTGCTACTTCAACTAAGTCTCCACCAATAAGATTTAGTTCTCCAAGTTCACGAATCATCAATTGCGCTTCCAGATTACTGAACCCTCCGATTTCCGGAGTTCCAGTACCCGGTGCATAAACCGGATCAAGTCCATCAACATCAAAACTAAGATACGCCGGTTCATTACCAACAATTGATTTTGCTTCGTCAATTACGGCTTTCCAACCACGTTCGAAAAACTCTTCAATGTAAATCACACGCATTCCGGAGTCATGGCTGAATTTCCAAAGATCCGGATCATTGAGTGAACCTCTTATACCAATCTGAACTGTGCGTTTTGGATCAAGCAGGCCTTCCTCAACCGCCCTTCTGAATGGAGCACCATGATGAAATTTGGAGCCAAGATAGTCATCACCTGTATCACAGTGCGCGTCAAAGTGTACCATCCCGACAGGTCTTTCCGCTGCAATTGATCTGAAAATGGGTAACGTAACTGAGTGGTCACCGCCGGCTGAGACAGGTACTGCACCTGACTCATGAATCTCACGGAAACAACTTTCGATTTCCTGATGGCTTTGCTCAAGATTAAAAGGGCTTTCGACCCAGGCATCACCTACGTCTGCAATCTTTGCCAGAGCATAGGGATTTACGCCGGTAACAGCATTCATTTTTCGGATCAAACTACTCTGGTTCCGGATTTCACGCGGACCGTGCCTTGCTCCAGGACGATTCGTCACCCCTCCATCGAAAGGTACTCCGACCAGAGCGATATCAAGTCCGGCGGCAGATTGCTGCAATGGTGTCCTAAAAAAAGTTGGGATTCCTGTATAACGTGGATGGAGTTGAGCGTCTTCAAACTCCGGATATTGAAAAGTACGTGTCATATTACCTCATACATTTGAAAAAGGATTAGTGCTTCTAACCCCAGATTTTACTATTTTTCCAGGTTTGTAAAGCGAATAATTACTTTTGAGTATTTGCAAAATAAATTTATGAATTTTCTCTATTCATTTTCGGATTTGATCTGGCCTTCAAGATTCGTAGGTGCAAAGATATTTTGGTATTGATTTTCAGTATTTTTCTTAGTCACAGGATTAGTTTCTTCAGATTCCACCTGACCCTCAAGATTTGTTGGCGCAAAGATGTTTCCATACTGATTAGTTCCAGGCGCAGCCTTTTTTGTAGTTACAGTTGAAGGAGAAGCAGTGTCAGTTTTTTGTGCTTCCAGTTTCTTTTCCATCTCAACCCTGCGTATTTTACTAAGTTCCGCCTGATGTTTTCGTTTTTCTTCGGAGACTTCAATTTTGCATTGTTGTACATCATATCCACGTGCCATCCACGCCGTTGTGAGACCTGCAACAAAAATCAACAATACCATCATAGGTACTGGATTACTCAACAAACCACGTGAAGCAGATTTAACTGAAACTGTTTTTTCTTCTTTCTTTAATGCCAGTTCTTTTGCCTGTTCACGTCGTTTTAGAATTTCGTGAACAAATGCACCGCAGAGGGTAAGAGTTATGATGATAACAGCAAGAGCACTGATTGACGGATTTATGCCGTAACGGACCTTACTCGCTAAAACAGTCGTCAGTGTACTTTCTGAAACAATGGTAAAGACTGTAGTGTTATAATTTTCGAAAGAAGCCAGAAAAGCCAGCACTGCCGCAGAACCTATCGCGGGTTTTAAAAAAGGCAGTAGAATTTTACGAAATGTTTGCACATTTGTAGCACCTAAATCCAGAGCTGCTTCTTCCAGGACAGGGTCAAAACGTTGCAGGCGTGACATGAACACCAGCATTGTGTAAGCTGAAATGAAAGTTGACTGGCCGATTATGGTAAGGAAGATGCCATCATAAAAAAATGATTCGTAATCAACATCAAACATCATCCCCATTCTATCCCAAAAAATAAGTGTTGAGATTCCCAAAACTACACCGGGCACCAAAATGGTTGAGATGGTAAGTGTATAATATACCTGACGAACACGATTACTCAATTGGGCCAACAACAAGGCTCCTGCCAAGCCAATGGGGACTGAAACAAGAACTACTGAGATACCTATGATTAAACTGTTTTTAAACCCAGCCATCATTCTGGCGTCATTTACCAGCACACCGAACCATTCTGTGGAAAAGCAGTCCCATGGAGAAAGTCGTGGAAAACCTGCACTGTTAAAGGCCGTGATACTCATCACTATCAAGGGTCCAAACAGGTAGGCAAAGAATAATACTATGTAGAAGCTGATGAAAAATTTTAAGATAGATGCTGAATTCACCTGCCTATCTCCCCGAATTTAACTTTAAAGACCTTCATGATCAATAAGACAAAAATCACACAGATGACCAGCAGGCTCATTGCATAAGCAGACCCTCTGGGCCAGTTGCTGCCTGTGTTAAACCATTGATAAATAATTTGAGTAAACCACAAACTGCTTGGCCCTCCTATAATTTGCGGTAAAGCTAATGCACCTGCGGAAAGCATAAAAACCATCGTACATCCTGAGGTGATTCCTGGTTTGGCGAAAGGTATAACCACCCGCCAATGTATACGCCACCACGGTGAACCTAAATCACGTGCCGCTTCTATTTGGTTGCGGTCAAGACTTTCAACTGCATTGTAAATTGGAAAAATCATCAACAGAATATAGGCATAACCCAAACCTGCATAAAGAGCGATATTTTCACGAACATAATCAATTGGTTGATCCAATATACCTAGATACAATAATACATTGTTAATTGTTCCTTCTTCACCAAACAGAATCCTGAAAGCAAATGCACGGAGCAGTTCATTGATCCAAAACGGAATTATCAGTGAGAGCATCATCAAACGAGTAATTCCACCTTTTGCAACCTGGGCCAGATAATATGCCACAGGATAACAAAGTATTACATCAAACAAGGTTACAAAGACCGCC
>Ga0209374_1002630_pt1 | contig 15193 bp, 9 predicted proteins | sample SaaInlLV_DNA_10m_FD_184683 | JGI IMG/M metagenome (GOLD analysis project Ga0209374, IMG submission 184683) | Marine microbial communities from expanding oxygen minimum zones in the Saanich Inlet - SI075_LV_DNA_10m (SPAdes) (version 2) | ecosystem: Environmental > Aquatic > Marine > Unclassified ...
GGTATAGGCACCCTCAATGAGTTCCCTGCCTTTTATGAGTGCCTCGTCCCTTACCTCAGGGGGGAACTCGACAATGCCGGCGACGACAATACGTGACATATGGATTGACTCCGTTTGACTGATTGGATCAGTGTATTACGTTTTGCCCCCGTGTTACCTCTGTACCGGACATGAATTGCTGTATCAGAGCCCTGACTGACGGGCTCAGGTGGCGTGCTTTACCAACTGCGCACCTGCCGTTGGCCGAATGATGCCGAAAGAATGGCAACTATGGTTAGACTTGAAACACCGACTTCATATTCTCATGTCCGCCGAAAGATAATTGCATTTAGCGGCGATGACTCACGTGACGCGTGCTTCTTTTTGGGGATTCCATTTGTCATCCCGATTAAGCCGCAGTGAGCTAGCTTAGATATCGAGGGTGTTTTCGCGTTCCCACTCGGAGAAGTGCGAGGTGAAGGCGTTCCATTCTTGGTGCTTGAGCTTCAGGTACGCTTGGGAGAAACCGTCACCCATGGCGGACATCAGCTCTGCATCAGCCTCGTACTGGCGCAACGCGTCAAGCAGGTTGAGTGGCAGGCGCGGGGCGTCGGCGACGGTATGGCCCTCGGCGTACATGTCGATGTCGTGGCGTTTACCCGGATCGGCCTGGGTCTTCACTCCCGATAGGCCCGCTGCAATGATGATCGACTGCAGCAAGTAGGGATTCGCCGCGCCATCAGGCAGGCGAAGCTCGAAGCGACCCGGACCCGGAACGCGAACCATATGCGTACGGTTGTTGCCGGTCCATGTCACCGTGTTCGGCGCCCACGTTGCACCGGACATAGTGCGCGGCGCGTTGATGCGCTTATAGGAGTTGACGGTCGGGTTAGTGATCGCCGCCAGCGCGCTGGCGTGGTTCATGATCCCACCGAGGAAGGTGCGACCGCGCGCGGACAGGCCCAACTCCATATCCTTATCAGCAAAGACGTTGGTTTTGCCGTCCTTGTCCCACACCGAAATGTGCACGTGACAGCCGTTACCGGTCAGGCCCGCAATTGGCTTAGGCATGAACGTGGCGCGGTAGCCGTGCTTTTCCGCTACTGACTTGACCATGAACTTGAAGAAGGAGTGCTTGTCGGCGGTGCGAAGGGCATCGTCGAACTCCCAGTTCATTTCAAACTGCCCGTTGGCGTCTTCGTGGTCGTTTTGGTAAGGACCCCAACCCAGCTCAAGCATATAATCACAGATCTCGGTGATCACGTCGTAGCGCCGCATTACGGCCTGCTGGTCATAACAGGGCTTTTCAGCCGTGTCGTAGGGGTCGGAAATCTCAGTGCCTTCGGGGGTAAGCAGGAAGAACTCGGCTTCAACGCCGGTTTTCACGTGCATGCCCTGAGCTTCGGCTTCACCGACCAGGCGGTTGAGGACGTTACGCGGACCTTGATCAACCAGCTCGTCTTCCATCACGAGGTTGGAAGCAACCCACGCCACTTCCGGCTTCCATGGCAGCTGAATGACGGAGGAGGGGTCAGGTACGGCCAGCATGTCGGCGTGTGCCGGGGTCATGTCGAGCCAGCTGGCAAAACCAGCGAAGCCTGCTCCGTCTTCTTGCATGTCCGCAATGGCCTGTGCCGGGGCCAGCTTGGCGCGCTGTGCGCCGAATAAGTCCGTGTAGGAGACCATGAAGTACTTTACGCCCCGTTCCGTGGCAAAGGTGGCTAGATCGAGTGTCATGGCAATCTCCTCTTAAATTTAAGTGCCGATCGGTGGAATCCGCTCACAGGGTTTTTACGGTCAAATGCAAAAGTGGTATCTGATGGGACATCAGACACCACTTTCACAACAATTAGAAGCCGCCGTTTCCGGGAATCCATGTCGTTCCGGCGAGCGGAACGCGTGCCATGGCTGAGGCCTCGATAGTCAGGGCGCACAGGTCTTCTGGTTCGAGGTTGTGCACGTGGCTCTTGCCGCAGGCGCGCGCGATGGTTTGCGCTTCCAACGTCATTACCTTGAGATAATTTGACAGGCGACGACCGCCCAAAATCGGGTCAAGACGGCTGGCGAGCGCAGGATCCTGCGTGTTGATGCCGGCGGGGTCTTGGCCTTCGTGCCAGTCGTCGTAGGCGCCGGCGGTGGTGCCGAGCTTCTGATACTCCGCCTCAAGCGCCGGGTCGTTATCACCCAGTGCTATCAGCGCGGCGGTGCCGATGGAAACGGCGTCTGCGCCCAGTGCGATGGCCTTGGCCACGTCCGCGCCCGAGCGAATACCGCCAGATAGAACCAGCTGTACACCGTCGCGGTGCATATCGAGGTCTTGCAGCGCCTGAACCGCTGGACGGATACAGGCGAGCGTTGGCTGTCCGACGTGCTCGATAAACACGTCCTGCGTGGCGGCTGTGCCGCCCTGCATCCCATCAAGCACCACTACATCCGCGCCCGCCTTGACCGCTAGGGTGGTGTCGAAATAAGGGCGGGCGCCGCCGATTTTGACGTAGATCGGCACTTGCCAGTTGGTGATTTCGCGGAGTTCCATGATCTTGATCTCAAGGTCATCAGGACCGGTCCAGTCTGGGTGACGACAGGCCGAGCGCTGGTCAATGCCCTGGGGTAGATCGCGCATTTCTGCCACGCGGTCGGAAATTTTCTGTCCCAGTAGCATGCCGCCGCCGCCGGGCTTCGCGCCCTGACCAACCACGATCTCGATCGCGTCTGCGCGGCGCAGGTCGTCGGGGTTCATGCCGTAGCGAGACGGAAGGTACTGGTAGACCAGCTTGTCTGAATGCCCACGCTCTTCCTCTGTCATTCCGCCATCGCCGGTGGTGGTGGAGGTGCCAGCAGCAGTTGCGCCGCGGCCAAGGGCTTCTTTCGCTGGACCGGACAGCGCGCCGAAGCTCATGCCCGCGATGGTGATTGGAATATCCAACTCAATCGGGCGGTCGGCGAAGCGTGTACCGAGCGTAACGGCGGTCTCACACTTCTCTCGATAGCCTTCGAGCGGGTAGCGGGAGACTGACGCGCCCAGAAACAGCAGGTCGTCAAAGTGAGGAACCCGGCGCTTCGCACCGCCGCCTCGAATATCGTAAATGCCAGTGGCGGCTGCGCGGCGAATTTCACTGTTCGTGCGGTCGTCAAACGTCGCCGACTTCATGGGCGCGGTCTGCGGGATCTTTTTATCAGACATCGGTAACGTCCTCGTATCGATTAGCGGGCAGCGCGTTTAATAGGAGGACGCGTTGTCGATGTTGAAAGTATAAAGCTGGCGGGCGGAGCCGTAGCGTGTGAATTCTTCAGGCTTGGCGTCCGATCCGGCCCGCTCAAGCAGGTCAGCGAGTAACTCAAGGTGCTCGGGGCGCATGTCTTTCTTGATGCAATCCGCGCCCAGACTCTTCACGGAACCGCGCACGAACAGGCGGGTTTCATAGAGAGAATCGCCCAGCGCATCCCCGGCATCACCGCACACAACCAGCGTGCCGCTCTGTGCCATAAACGCCGACATGTGACCGACGTTGCCGTGGACAACGATGTCGATGCCTTTCATCGAGATCCCGCACCGTGAGGCCGCGTTGCCCTTGACCACGAGTAGGCCTCCGCGACCGGTCGCGCCGGCATATTGGCTGGCGTCGCCTTCTATCACCACGGAGCCGGACATCATGTTTTCGGCCACGCCCGGACCGGCCGAGCCGCGCACATTGATGCTTGCTTCTTTGTTCATACCGGCACAGTAGTAGCCCGTCGAGCCAGCCACTGTGACTTCAATCGGGCCATCCAAGCCAACCGCAATAGCGTGGGCACCCTTCGGGTTTTCGATGGTCCAATCGGTTTCGTTGGATTGCGTCCCTGCGACGTCGCGGGCGGCTTTCTGTAGCGTCTTGTTCAGTGTGCGCAGGCTATCCTGAGCGAGATCAATTGTGGGCATCTTAGCGCTCCCAGAAGTAAACGTTGGCAGGCTCAGGCTCCCAAACGCGCGCGGTGTCGATGCTGGGCAGGGAGACAAGCGCTCGGTATTCCGATCCAAAGGCGACGTACCGGTCGGTCTCGGCCATGACCGCAGGCTTGCACGCGATGGGATCACGGAGCACACCAAATCCGTTCTTGGTGCCGACAACAAAGGTAAAGAAGCCGTCGAGGTCGTCGAGGCTGTCTTCGAGCGCTTCACCTAAGTTGCGACCTTGATTCATGCGGTGTGTAAGGTAGGCTGCTGCGACTTCAGAGTCATTTTCGGTCTCTATGTGTACACCATTGCGGCGCAAACTGCGGCGCAGGCTGTTGTGATTCGACAACGAGCCGTTGTGGACGAGGCACTGATCCGCACCGGTCGAAAACGGGTGCGCGCCCATGGTAGTGATCGCAGACTCGGTGGCCATGCGCGTGTGCCCGATACCGTGTGTACCGCTCATCTGATTGATGTTGAAGCGGGCTGCTACGTCCTTTGGCAGGCCAACTTCCTTGTAGATTTCCATGCGTTCACCGGTGGCCATGATGCGCAGTTCATTGTGCGCATCCCGCAACTGCGCGACCAGCTTTCCAGCGTTGCTGCTGTCGGTAGATATTACCGCATGGGTAGATTTTTCTTCGATACTGCAGGGGTTGCCGGTCGCCGAAGACAAGTGAGCGGCCAAGCCGCTGAAGCCGTTCGCAGGGTCATCGGACTGCACGGTAACTTTAAAACTGGAGCCCTGAGACGCGCCATAAAGCGCAATGCCCGCGCTATCCGGACCACGGTCCGTCATAGTCACCAGCATTTCCGACAACATGTCGCCCAGTTGGGGAGCCAAGCTGTCGTCCTTCAGAAACAATCCAACAATTCCACACATACGAGGTCCTTTGGCCTATTGCACACCTCACCGTTTCACCGGCGGCGACGCTAAAGATAGGAAGTATAAATGAAGTTTCGAGAATAACTGTTCGATAAAAACTTCGTCGCAGAGCGGAGGTGCCGGATGTAGGCTTGGTCAGTGCCTGCGGTTAGTGCTCGCATTGCTGCTTTGGTACATCTCTGTCGGTCATCTGCGAAACCTGGCTCAGAACAACTATGAATCAACAAATTCCTCGGTGGCTTCCTTACGGATTGATTGTTGTTGAGCTGGAGTTCTTGCCAGCGAAAAGAAGCAATGCCTCAAGGAGTACTGGAGATGGTGGCATCAGTAGCTGGTAGGCTTCGAATTTCTGCTGTACATGCTCGGTTCATGAGGTTTGACTGACGCGCCTCGGATCAGTTGGGAAAGCAGTATCTCAGAGTGGCGATCGATTGTTACGAGCTGAGCGTGGAAGTTTTTGCCAGATGCGTCGGCCGAGACAAACTGAAATGCGCCGATATGCTGAGATCTGGGGGCATCAACCTGTGTCAACCATGCAAAATGTGTCCCAGTAGGGCACTTGGAAAAACAGGCATTCGATGCGCGCTATGATGACTTTGCGGGCGTGCTAACAGAGGGGGTTGTAGTGGCAAAAAAAATGGGCAAACCGGCTCGACAACCGACGCGGAAGCCGGGCATAGAGCGATACAACCGTATTATGCTGGCGACGGAAGCCTTGATACTCGAAGCAGGTTCACTGGAGGGTATTACGCTTGAAGCGGTGGCAAAGCAGGCCAATGTGCCGCGAGTCTCGCTTTACTATTTTTTTGAATCGGTTGAGTCGTTGTTAGATGCCCTGTATCAACGCGGCGTGCAGAAAATGGTTGCTGAACTCCCTCAGGCACCCCAAAGCGCTGATTGGCGCGACATGATGTTGCTCTACATTGATGGCGTTCGCGACTTTTATCTCTGCAACCGGGTGGAGATGATTTTGGCGCTTTTACCCGTATCGCTGGTCTCGGTTAATCAAGTGAGCCAGGACTTTGGAAAAGCGCTGTTTCAATTACTTCATAGCCAGGGTTTGGTACCTAAAACCCGTAAAGTCATGCTGGCTTGCGAAATGTCCTCTGAGCTGGCAGATCTTGTCTGGCGAAAATCTCTCATTGAAAAAGGCACGCTGACCCCCGCCTATACGAGGGAGGCCAAGCGAGTGGTGATTGCTTATCTGGAGGCTGTTCTCGCCACTTAGCGCGCGCTTGATCACTGCACCAAGTCTGGCGTTAGCTCGCACCGAAAAGCGGCGTCCATGGTGCAAAAAGTGACATGTAATGTACAAACGTTGATTAATGGGCGCCCCTGATACAAAGTGCCGCCGCAGATTCCACCTCAATCCAGTCATTCTGGGTTGAAGGTGTTGATCGTACATTAATCAACTTTTAAAGATGAGACTCAAAGATGCCGTCAACTCGTGACTTTATTTTATCCACTCTGGGCAGGTGTTTTCTGGCTTTTTGCTTGCTGGTCGTTATTGCTCCAATTGCCTTTGCGCAGGACGGAGAGGACTCGGTTTCCGAAGACGATGGCACTGCGGAGACCACAATGAACGAACTCGCTGATCCCGCAGTGGTATCAGATGCAGATGCACAGGCAGCAGCAGCGATCGCCCAGAAACTGGCAAATCCGGTAGCCTCGTTAATTAGCGTGCCCATACAGATTAACTACGACGACAAATATGGCCTTAATGAAAATGGATCTGTATGGCGAACCAACGTTCAGCCGGTCATACCGATCTCTCTGAATGATGACTGGAACATGATCTCTAGAACGATTGTACCTATCGTCAAGCAATCCGATGTGCCGATACCGGGTCTGAGTGAAAGCGGTATTGGAGATATTGTGCAGAGTGTGTTCTTCTCGCCTAAAAAGCCCACCGATAATGGTCTGATCTGGGGCATTGGCCCTGTCATCAATATCCCGACCTCGACCAAAGAAACGCTTGGCCCAGAGGCCTGGGCAGCGGGTCCCACCGGTCTAGTGTTGAAGCAGAGTGGTCCGTGGACCTACGGTGCATTAGCGAATCACCTTTGGTCCTTTGCCAAGGAGGATAAAACTGAAATCAACGCATCGTTTGTGCAGCCGTTTGTGTCCTATATCACGCCAAAAAAGCTGACCTACTATGTCAACACCGAATCTACTTATAACTGGGACACCAAGGATTGGTCTGTGCCTATTAACTTTGGTGCGAATCAGCTGATGAAGGTGGGCAATCAAATCATGCAGGTCGGTGGGGGGCTCCGCTATTGGGCCGAATCTAGTGAAATGGGGCCAAAAGGATGGGGTGTCAGGGTCAACATTATCTTCGTATTCCCCACCTGATTGAGCGACATCGCCCGCAATTGATTGATGCCATGGTCGGTCGCCAGCAGGCTGCAGCGTTATGGCAGTAGCTTCTCTCGGAACAAAAAAATGCCGACAAAACTGGTCACGAAAACACCCCAGAGGAGAATGAGGTCGTCGATGTTAGCGCCTCGGATGTGAGCGCCATAGATCAGGAAGGGTGAAAACACGCAGATGAGTATGCAAAGCTTTTGGATTCGGTTCATGATCACCTTCTGTCAGCTGATTCATATGGGTTGTCTTGTCGCTCAGCGGTCGTTGAATGCTCTCGACTCCGCATTCGCTATGCGCCACTCTTACTGTACATCATGCTCGGGCGTTGAAAAGATAAAACTGCGGACGTAAAAAGATCTGTCGCCTTTTGTGTGGTTTGCCAGTGAAACCATGGTCCGTTAGCGACTAAGCTAGGGTTAGCTATGAAATAAAGATTGGAGCAGTCGTGACGGAAACATTATCAAGACGGTTCGTTTTACAGTCACTGGTGGCGGGCATCGCAGCTGCCGGCCCCACCCTGAGTTTCTCCAATGCCTCTAGGGCCATGCCTGACAGCAAAGCTGCTGGCGCTTTCATCGTCCACAACGATTTACCTTGGGCGCTTGAGACTCGGCGTAGCCAATTTGGATTTGGTCCGATCACCCCAGCTTCTCGTTTGTTTGTGCGTAATAATCTCCCGATGCCACCTGGTTCAGTGACCGACACCGGTAATGAGTGGGCCTTCGAGGTATCAGGCTGCGAGCAGGAGGGGCGTTTAACGCTTGCAGATCTGAAGAGAATGGAGGTCCAGACGGTGGCGACGGTCCTGCAATGCTCGGGCAATGGCAGAGACTTTTTCTCCCATGACCCCTCTGGATCTCAGTGGTCTGTTGGGGCTGCAGGCTGCGTTTTATGGACGGGGGTAGCCGTTGCCGATATTTTTGAGCGCTGCGGCGGAGTCAAGGATGATCTGGACTTTCTCACGGTTACCGGTGGAGAAACGCTGCCTGAGGGCATAGATAAGAATACTGTGGTAGTCGAGCGCTCCGTGCCGCTGGATAAAGGCTTGAAAGACTGTCTATTGGTGTGGGAAATGAACGGCGCACCCTTATCTGCAATCCACGGCGGGCCCTTGCGGCTGGTCGTTCCGGGATATTTTGGGGTGAATAATGTGAAGTGGGTGCGCCATTTGGCGGCGACGAAAATGGAGTCGGCGGCAAAGATTCAGCAGTCGGGATACCGAATGCGCCCCGAGGGCATGACAGGAGGCCCGGAGCACCCCTCAATGTGGCGGATGCCAGTTAAAAGCTGGCTAAATGGTCCAGGCGCGGATGATGCACCGGTATTGGCGGGCCTCAATACGCTTTATGGCGTCGCCTTTTCTGGTGAGCGAGGCATCGAGTCGGTGGAGGTCTCTGGGGATGACGGTGCGAGTTGGCAGGAAGCTGAGTTCATCGGTCCTGACCTCGGACCCAATGCCTGGCGAACCTTTCAATTCTTGGCAGAGATTTCCATTGGCGAGCATCGCTTTGTCAGCCGAGCGATCGACGCGGCAGGTGAGCAGCAACCAGAGGGAGCTGAGCACAATCATCGTGGCTATGGGCACAATGGTTGGAAGGATCATGCGCTAAGGGTTCGAGCCGTCGCCGAATTACCACGCCAGGCGCATGAGCCATCTGCTCCGGTAATCGCTTCGATGCCCGTCGCCACAGCGTTACCCGCGGTGACTGCGACATTGTCTGACCAGGCGCTGGCGGGTAAACAACTTTTCAATGAGGCGCTCCCCGGGTGTGGGGTGTGCCATAGCCTTGCAGATGCCAATGCGCTAGGTGTTGTAGGGCCCAACCTTAATACGCTTAAACCCTCTTTAGCGCAGGTGCAGAGCGCCATCACTCAGGGCGTAGGGGCTATGCCGGCTTACGGGGCTCAATTGAGCGTGGGTGATATCGAAGCGCTTGCTGCCTATGTGGTGGAATCTACTCAGTGAGTGCCGTAGCAGAACGGTTCTGAGGCTCTCTGCTCGTTGACGCAGTAATGCGTTTCTTCCTCGTTTTGTTGCGTTACTCGGTGAACATCTGCGCTATCAATAAGCAAAAGGCGACAAGCAGAACGCCTTGTGACCACACTTCATCGCCGTCAGATAGGTGAATCCAACATTGCGTGTTATTCTCATACATAACTTTAGTTTGCTAAAGAGATGAGCCGCACCCCCTTGCGCCGTGAGCGCTGAAAGGACTGCGAATACATTTTCGGTTGATTTAAGGATTGGAGATATAATGAAAACATTGAGAATGGCGGCGAGGTTTGGGCTTTCGGCTTCAGTGATGGCTGCTTGTGTCGGTGCACAAGCCTTTGAAGTAGATCGCACGCATCTCCCTATCGCGGAGCCTGATGCGCCTAAGTTTAAGGAGCTCGACGTTCGCGGTGTCGAGGCACCGCCATTATTCAGCGTCGAGGCGCCCGAGGGCGCGCCGAACGTTATTATTGTGCTGATTGATGACCTCGGCTTTGGTGCGACCACCCCGTTTGGTGGGCCCATTAATACTCCGACGATGGATCGCTTGGCCGCGGGCGGCTTGCGCTATAACAACTTTCACACGACGGCACTCTGCTCACCCACACGGAACGCCCTAAAGACTGGTCGCAACCACCACCAGACCAATACCGGCTCTATCATGGAGAGCGCCACAGGGTTTCCAGGGAACACCGGAAAAATTCCTAACCGAGTTGCGCCAGTGGCCGAAATGATGCGCCTCAATGGTTACAGCACGGGTGCGTTTGGTAAGTGGCACGAGACTGCTGCCTGGGAAACCAGTGTCTCCGGTCCGTTTGATCGTTGGCCAACGCATTCAGGCTTCGACAAGTTTTATGGCTTTATTGGGGGTGAGACTGATCAATGGTATCCGCTGGTTTACGATGGTGTGACCCGTGTGAACCCGCCCCACGTTCCGGGATATCACTTTACCGACGACATGACGGATCAAGCGATTGGCTGGATGAAGGCGCAGCAATCTATGACGCCAGACAAGCCCTTTTATATGTACTTTGCGACGGGCGCAGTGCACGCGCCTCACCATGTACCTAAAGAGTGGGCCGATAAGTACAAAGGTCAGTTCGATAAGGGCTGGGATCAGGTCCGCAACGAGACCGTCGCTAAGCAAAAAGAGATGGGCATCATTCCTGAAACGACTCAGCTAGCCGATCGCCCAGAGGATCTAAGCGCTTGGGAAGATCTACCCGAAGATCATCGCAAGCTCTTTGCGCGTCAGGCCGAGGTCTTTGCCGGATTCATGGAGCACACAGACGTGAATATCGGCCGGCTGGTTGATGCAGTGGAGGATATTGGCGAGTTGGACAATACCATCATCATTTACATTGCCGGGGACAACGGCACTAGCGCTGAAGGTGGTTTCATCGGCATGTATAACGAAATGACCTACTTCAACCAGGTGCAGGAAAAGGTCGAAGATCTTTTGCCGCGTCTTGACGAGTGGGGCGGCGAATATACCTTTCCGCATATGTCAGCAGGTTGGGCGGTGGCCTTTGATGCACCGTTTAAGTGGACCAAGCAGGTTGCGTCGGACTTTGGTGGCACCCGTAACGGCATGATCGTTCACTGGCCTGACGGTATCGACAGTCAGGGCGAGATTCGCAACCAGTTTTCTCATGTGATCGATATCGCGCCAACCATTCTTGAGGCGGCCAATCTGCCGGAGCCCAAAAGCGTGAATGGAACGGTTCAGGAACCCATGGCCGGCACCAGCCTCATGTTTAGCTTGAATGATGCTGATGCCCCTGAGCAGCACACACTCCAGTACTTTGAAATGTTTGGTAACCGAGCGTTGTATCAAGATGGTTGGTTTGCCCGCGTGTTGCACCGAGCACCGTGGCAGACGGGTAAACAGAAGCCGCTTGAGGATGACGTTTGGGAGCTATACAACGCGAAGGAAGACTTCAGTTTGGTGAATAACCTAGCGGATCAGTACCCTGAGCGTGTGGCGGCGATGGAAGCGACTTTCATGGAGGAGGCCGAGAGGTACAACGTCTTGCCGATCGACGATCGTACCGTAGAACGGATGAATCCAGCTATCGCAGGACGCCCTGATTTGCTGGGCGACCGTAAGTCACTCACGCTGTATGACGGTATGAATGGCATGTTGGAGAATGTGTTCATGAACTCCAAGAATACCTCGAAGACCATCACTGCGGACGTAGAGGTCGATAAAGACACAACCGGCGTAATCCTGACCCAGGGTGGCCGTTTTGGCGGCTGGTCTCTGTACATGAAGGACGGGCGACCTATTTATACCTACAACTTTTTAGGCCTCGAGCGTTTTACGGTGGCAGCGAAGAAGCCTATCGAGCCTGGCCCGGCGACGATTGTGATGAACTTCGACTACGATGGTGGCGGTTTGGGTAAAGGCGGCGACGCCACCATTACCGTAAACGGTAAGAAGGTGGCGTCTGGCAGAATCGGTCGCACACAACCCCTGATCTTCTCCGCTGACGAGACGGCAGATGTGGGTCTCGATAACCAGACGCCGGTCGCAGAGGATATCGGTGTGGGGCCAGAAGAAACGCGCTTTACCGGCACGATCAACAAGGTGGTTATCGCCATCGAGTGAGGAGTGGTGAGAGGAGAGCAGGCTCTTAAAGCGTTTGGATCGTGGTAATTGGCGATCGCATTACCCAAAAAGCTATCAGTGATGATGGCTTTTTTATGCACCTGGCGTGGTGAATTATGAGAAGCATAACTGGAGTGTCGAGAGCTGCTGGACGCACAGAAAGTGGTTGTGGAAGCTGAGATCATAGAGACACGCTCGGGCACTGTCTGGGGCCAGTGCGTGCACCGCTGATCTCGTAGATCATTTTTGCTCACATTAGAGACTCGGTACGAACACCGCTGTAACGATGATTTTTACAGTAGCTCCCTTGCTAGCTGAATGTTGTCGAGCTGGAGTCCTTGCCAGTGAAAAGAGGCAATAGCTCAGAGGGTGCCCCCGATAGCGGTGGCATTAGTGGCCCTGAAGAGGTGCTCAGCCACTTGTCGAGCAGGTGCGCGAATATGTGTCGATAATATTTTGGTCTTCGATCGAAGTGATGATCCCGACAGGACCGCCACAGTAGCCGCAGCCCTCGATATGGAATACCCGCTTGAGCCTCGGGGCCTGAGTCAATGCGGCATGGCGCTCTGCGGGTGTGCGGACTGCTGCGCTTGACAACTTTCCCTTCTCTGACTGGCATCACTGGCCACCGCCAGCGGTGATTTGGGGCGAGTAAGCCGTGTTAACGGGTGAGGTTGGCCACAAAGTGGTTTAGGACCGTAAAGGTCGGATCAGCGATAACGCGTGAGTTTATCGATTGCCTCGCCTTTCAAGATGACGGTTAGGGTTTGCCCAGATTCTCCGTTATGGCATCCAAAAACCCAACCATATCAACGACACGCTCGCTCTTTGGCTGAAGGGTCTTACCCTTCAAGTCGCCTGTGATCGTCCCCTGATTAACGGTGTTGATCAATGCGGACTTGAGATCGCAGGCGTAGGTCGCGAGTGGAGCATTATCTTCCCGCTCTGCCAGTTCTTCCAGCGCGTTAGCAAGGGCGAAGATAAGAGCAGAGGAATTGAAGTGCGCCTCTTTGCCGCCAGTCTCTAGGTAACGCAGGTACAGGTCGTGAGCAGTACCGTGGGGCGCTTCGAAAAGTTTAGTGCCGTCTTTGCTGATGATGACTGAGCTGGCTGTTGCGAGGCTCCCGCCGAGGGCGGCGGAAATATCAGAAAAGATATCCCCATCCAGGTTCTGCGCTGGATATAGACCCCATCGTGGTGGATCGCAAATCATTTTGCTGAGCTGCCGCGAGGGTCGCATGATCATGAAAGAGGGCGGTGGTGTGTCGAGTGCAGCGAGTTCCTGCCGGATCTCCAAAATAATGGAACTGTAAACCTCATCGTAATTGACGAACTCACGTTTGAGGCCAAAGTACACCTCTTTCTTGTTAATAGCCGCATCCTGAAAAACCTGGCTGACCCAGTCTTTAATTGACTCCCGATCGTTGGACATAAATAGAATAGGGTCATTGGTTTTTACATGGCGGGCATGTTTTTCCTCGCCATCGACAATGACTTTGATGACACCATCTTCTGGTGCCGGCGTGTTGTAACTACCGTATTGGTCACCACCGCCGGCACTCATGCGAGAAATGGAGACGTGGGCTTTACGCTCGGGCAGGCCATATCGCTTAAGCTGCTGAACAAGCTTAAAGAGTTTCATGCCGCTCACGTTGTCGGGAACCCCCCAGAGCGCCCTCTGGGGTGGATTGGATACGATTCTGGCGGCTTGCGCATCAATTAGCTCATAGTGATAGCTCAGACCTGCGGCTTCTACCCTCGCCTCGTACTCATCGCGGTAAATCGTCTCAATTGCCTCGCGCATGACCCCGTCATAACCGGGAATAACGGTGTCTTTGAGGCCCAGATAAATATCCCGCTTTTCATTGAGAGCTCGTTGAAAGAATCGGTGAGCCCATGCTTTTACCGCATCAATTTCGTTGGTCGCTAGCATCCACGGATCGCCTTTATTGAGCGCGCGCCGGTGGAGCTCAAAGGGATCACCGTTGCTCCCGACGAAGACAATTTTGGCAACGCCAGTTGCGTTTGACAGCTCGCTATAGCTAAAGTCGAGCCCGCCGCTTTCCATGGTATCGACCTCGATGTCGCGGTCTATCCAGTCCGGCCTGACGCTTTTAAGGTTGCGAAACTCGATGTCTTCTCGGGTAATGTTGCCGCCGATACCTTTGCGAATCGAGCCATTGGGAGATTTGATTGCGAGGTCATCGAGGGATTTTTCATCGATTTCCGGGTGTTTTTCTAGCAGCTCATCCAGCTGCTGACGGTTGACCGTCATCCCCGCATTCTTTATGCCGACGCCGTGCGCTTTCAGGGCATCGATTGCCTCCCGAACCACCTGTCCGTTGCTGGTGAACCGCTGTTCTGCGGAGAGGTCGATTTCAACTAGTTCAATATCTAGCCGTGCTCTCGCAAAGCGATTCAATATTTCATTGAAAGCCACCTGTGCCATTTCGTCTCCGTGGAGAACGACTAGGGGGTTTTTAACGACTATTTTTGAGTTCAAGGGAGTGACTTCTCCATAAGTTGCACGGTCGGCAGTTGCCGGCAGATTTTGGACAGCGAGGGTAGCGCAGCGAGGCGGCTAACCCTAGAGGACTTTTGCACATCCCAAAGGTACAGCTTAAAAAAAAAGGCTGTGATCAGCGATCTTTCCCGTTCTGTGCTCGCGTATTGATAAGGGCATTATTGAAACAGCGTCTTCAAGCTCACGTCATCGGTTCTGTTCAATTTAAGGCTCAGTAGGTAACCACCAATGCCCATCAGTGCGTAAATGCCTAAAGATAAGATAGAGACTTCCGAAAGCGCACTGAATTGATTGCTTGCCGTGAGCACTTTCATCGGTAGTGAAGTGATGACATAAAAGAAATTTTTGATGCCATGAAATCCGAATAGCGCTATGGCCAACCACTTAATCGCAAAGCTTGAGATGAACATCACAAGCAGCGGCGAGTTAACCAGTTGTGAGACCGCAAGGGTAACCGTCGCTAATGGCAATAACACCAGAGCAATCACCATCATTCGACCAAAGAACACAATCCAATTGCTTAGCACATAGAGTAGCGATGGCTGCTCCAGTATCAGTGCCACTTGTTCGCTTGAAACGTTAAGTACCCATAACAGGCAATCAGCGAATAGAACCAACAGAGCGCAGATAGCAGGAATCACCATTAAACCAAAACCTAGCTTCACCCCGTGAGTCATGGCGTTCGATATTGGCATGCTCCTCCAAAACATTGAGCTGCCTTCTTGGCGTTCTTTACGCAGCGTTTTAGAAAGGTAAAGCATCGATAGCAGCAACGAAATTAGCCCCGTGCCAAAGTAGATTGCTGAGTTGAGATTTTGTGCGAACTCTCTGTGGAGATCGCTCATATCGCCATTGACTTCTATTTGGGAGGAAAAGGCGAGTTGCGCCTGTCCGCT
>Ga0209374_1002636_pt1 | contig 15151 bp, 12 predicted proteins | sample SaaInlLV_DNA_10m_FD_184683 | JGI IMG/M metagenome (GOLD analysis project Ga0209374, IMG submission 184683) | Marine microbial communities from expanding oxygen minimum zones in the Saanich Inlet - SI075_LV_DNA_10m (SPAdes) (version 2) | ecosystem: Environmental > Aquatic > Marine > Unclassified ...
CGATGAAAGTGGCCGAGTGGCCTTCGGTTACGCTGCGCGCTTCACGGCAGATCAGGCTCTTGGTGCTGCCGACATCAGTAATCAGTGCGTCTGGGGCGAGTGCTGGGCGGATTTGCACTAGAAGTGGGACGATGGTTTGGACGGGTGTGCAGATTACCACCAGGTCACTGCCGGCGACTGCCTCTTCGGGGGTGTCGTGCACCACATCGCACCAGCTCTGCTTCAGGCACTTTGCGCGCGACTCAGGGCGTCGGGACCATGTCACGACTCGTGTGGCGAGAGCGCGTTCTTTTACTGCCATGGCTAAGGAGGCGCCGAGAAGGCCTGGCCCCAGGATTGTAATCTGCTGAAACATGAAAAACTTCGATTATTTAAGAAGAAAGAAAAAGATAGTGTGTGATATACACTTTCTCGGAGAACTGACAACTGACAACTGATGGAGCCTTTAGCCTTGCGGCAGGGCAAGCGTGCAGTTCATTTAGTCAGACCGTTTTTACAGTGCCAGCTCCAATTCCCTTATGCTCCGTTTGAAGAAGTCTCTCCGCACCCGCCGATCCTACGAAACCAGTGGTTTTAAGCGATTCATGATCGTGTTGCTTATAATCATAGCCTGTTCGGCTATGTTGGGGCTATTTTGGTTCTTGAGTCAATTTGGGCCGAAGGAGGTCGATTATAGCGTACGCACTGCAGCGGTAGAGATTTCAGTTGAGGCGATCGCGCTGCGTAAGCAGAGTGTTGAAGTTGAGGCGCAATTTGAGGAGGTGTTGGCGATGCGTCAGGCTGAGCCGCAGGATATGTTGTTGTTGAAGCGTGCGCTGGATCTGCAGCGTCAATATGTCGATGCGACGCCTGGTTATAATATTCAGGCAACGCAACGCTTGGATAATCTGCGGCAGCGCTATCAGAATTTGTCCGCTGAGCTGCTGAGGGTAACCAGTCTAAAATTGGAGTCCGAGGCGCAGGCTTTGGCGAATGATCAGATGTATGATGCGGCGTGTAATAAGTACCAGGAAGCGTTTGAGGGGCAAAAAGCAATCAATGAGAATTTCCCGTTGAGTTCGGCCTACAATGTGGGGCGTGCCACTCGCTTGCAGCGGCAGGCACGCTATCTCACGGCTGAGCCGTTGTTACAGCAGAGTCTCGATTTTGAGCGAGATGCAGATACATTTATTGCAAAGTACGAGTGGGAGTCTGCAGCGGCCATGTTGCAGCAGGCCATACGTATCCAGCAGCAGCTTAATCGTGAATATCGCGGCACCAATCAAGCGAGTGTGCCTAGGTTGGAGGGCTTAAAGGTGAAATGGGTGGGGATCGAGTCGGGTCAAGATTATCTTGAAATCGAGGAAGTGTCGAGGCTGGCTGATGCGAGTCGCGCGGAAGGTGAAACGCTAAAGTCGGCGAGCTTGTATGGGGAAGTGGCACGGCTGCAAAAAGAGTTGAATAAAGCGTATCCCGACAGTCCTTACGCATCATCGGAGCGAGTGATAGAGTTTCGACGAAAAAGTCAGACCGCCCAAAGCGTTGAGCTGGGCTTAAAGGTCGAGGAAAATCACGATTTGCTGAAGCGCCTACTCTCTGAGCGTCGTTCGTATGAGGCCGCGGAAGTGATTGTGGCTTTGCGTCGCGATATTAAGCACATGCAGAATGCGTTCCCGCGAAGTTCGCTCAATGATGAGGAACTTGAGGTGAAGGTGCGCTATTTGAACTTGGTGCAAAGCGACCTCGGCTACATTCAGGATCGTGTGTATGATGCGTTGCTTCCTGTGCCAGCGGCGAAGGGTTTACGCATGCTTCGTACTGAGGTGCCTCAAGCACTGTATGCTTTGATCATGGGCACGAATCCGAGTCGTAACCAAGGTGATGTGAATCCGGTGGATTCGGTGAGTTGGACCGAGGCTAAAAATTTTTGCGAGCGTTTGTCTTGGATTTTAGGTCAAGAAGTTCGCTTGCCATCAGAGAATGAATTTCGCCAAGCCTTGGGTCGTTTGCGTTATGTCGTGCTTGAAGAACACGTCTGGAGTATTTCGGATGCAGATGGGGTGGCTCAGCCCGTCGGCAAGAAAGTGCCGTTTGCGAGTGGGTTTTACGATCTGCTGGGGAATGTCAGTGAGTGGTTAGAGTCAGGCGATCGCTTTACCTCGGAGGAGGCACGTCATATTGGCGGGCATGCACAAGACCGAATAGAGTCGATTTTCAGCGTGCCGACACGATATGCATCACGAGGCGAACGTAATCGACTAACTGGTTTTCGAATCGTGGTGCTCGTCGATTGACATTTAATTAACTTGTCGGGGGCAAGTTCGAGTTGCTTTTGGGGATGGGCTTCTGGCATAGTCCCAGCACGATGAAGCATTTAAACGAAGCAGTGAGGCACGCGGATTTGCAAAAAAAAGTAGATCGGGCTAAGCTGATTATTTTTGTTTTAATGTTTTTGTTTATGACACTCCCCTTTGTGGCTGCGTGGCTGTCGGGCGCACTTCGTTTTTAGACTGCTGGCGATCATTCTTTGATGAAGAAAACTCTGCTCATTTTTCGTATCTTCTTCCTGCTGATCAGTCTGCTTGGTTGTGTGTTGATCTCGTACCAGGTGCCAGAGTGGAGCTTGTGGCTAGTCATTTTCGTCGGCATGAGCATGGCGAGTCTGGTGATTCTGATCGACCTGCTGCTGCGGGGTTTTTCATTGCGTGGCCTCTCGGGGATTACCTTTGGTCTGGTCATCGGTGGTACGATTGCCTATCTGCTGGGCACGTCTCCCTTGTTTGAGCCCTTGGAGGGAGACCCTGAGTTAGCGCAGATGCTGTACTTGGCTCGTCTAGCTTTGTATGTGATCTCGATGTATCTTGCCACCGTGATTGCGCTTCGCGGTAAGGATGAATTTGATCTGGTCATTCCATATGTGCGATTTAGCCCGGAGAATGTAGAGACGCCGCTCGTGGTCGTGGATACCAGTGCCTTAATTGACGGGCGTATCGCGCCCATCTGTGAGAGTAAATGGATGGGACATGCTTTGTTAATTCCACGCTTCGTGTTGGATGAACTGCAAGCTATTGCGGATTCTCCGGATCCGATTCGCAAGGAGAAGGGCCGCAAGGGGCTGGATATTTTGAATCGACTACGTAAGATGAAGCATCTGGACCTACGCATCCACGAGAGTGATGTTTTGGATGTACAGGCAGTGGATTCTAAGTTAGTTTTTCTGGCAGTGTCAATGAAAGCTAAGCTGCTAACAACGGATTATAACTTAGCAAAACTTGCAGAGTTTCATGAGGTAGAGTGGTTGAATATCACAACCCTAGTGAAGGCGCTGAACCAAAAAGTCTCGATTGGAACTCTGGTGAATGTTGAGTTGGTGCGGGCTGGCAAAGATGCAGGTCAAGCGATTGGTTATCTGTCGGACGGCTCAATGCTGGTGGTGAATGGCGGTAGCTCGCAAATTGGTAAAGAAGTGCAAGTCGAGGTGGACTCTGTGGTGCCGTCTGCTGGCGGAAAAATGATTTTCGCGACGTATCGACCGGATGTTGCCGTGGCCTAGGCTTGCAGATTCAGGCCGCATGAGCACAGACGTCAAAAAGTTGTTAAATTCCTAACCGTGCTTGGCTTTTGCTTGATATTCCCGCAGCGATGGGTTTCAGTGTGTATCTGCTCAGATCCCTCCGAGTGGCATATAAAAATATCAACAAAAAATAAGAATATCATTATGCAAAATAAAAGTAAAAAAGGATTCACACTCGTTGAAATCATGATCGTAGTGGTCATTATCGGTCTTCTCGCTGCAATGGCGGTTCCAGCCTTCCAGAAGGTTCGTACCACTTCTCAGTCCAAAGCGGTGCTAAATAACATACGTCAAATCACATCAGCGGCAGATCAACATTTTTTAGAGAATGGCGTTACTACCGTTGCTATTGCCGATCTTATCGGTGCTGATAAATATATCAAAGGTGTGAACGAGGCATCTTTGCAGGTTGCTGCTGAAGATTATGACGATAACATCGCACAAGGTACGCCTTATGTCGTGAAAGGATTACCAGCTGGAGCTGGTGACGCAGGAGGTAAAACAATAACAGTTGATTTCTAAGTTAATTTCTGAGTTTTAACCAAATTTATCGACTGCCACAACACCCTGTTGTGGCAGTTTTTTTGTGTGCGCTCGGCAGGGCGCTCTTGCTCGACAATGCTCATGGATAAAAATAAAAAGTTTGTTACTTTCCTAGCAAGAAGAAGAGTCCGCTGAAAGGCAAGTGTGGCATCGCGAGGTGTCAGTGCTGAGCGGGAGCATCGACTGTAGGGATTTAGCAATTGTTTGCTGGTCAATGTCTGTAAGCTCACCCAAGCGACGGAGAATCAACCGCCCATTTAGTGTGAACAGTTTTGCTGGTATTAATGAGGCGTGAGGGAGTCCTGCTTGAGCCCATTCTTTTCGGGAGGCGTCGTTAAACCAATTTGAGCGGGTCGCCGTGGTAATCATGCAAAGGATGAGGTGCCCAGTCTGTTCTTGATACTCAGTTAAGAGAGAATGAGCGTGGGACGTCGTTTGCTGCTTCCTGCTTTAGCCGCAGTTACGCGTCGGATTAGTGGGGCTGTTGATCGGTACGCGAGCTAAAGCACTGCGCTACATTGACAACAAACACAATTACACCTTTTTCGGGGGTTCTTGGAGAAACAATACGAGACGATCGGCAGTTTTGGGGCCGATGCCTTCGACTTGGGTGATTTCTTTTGCGTCAGCGGCGCGGAGCTTTTCGATCGAGCCGAAGTGTTTCAGTAGGGCTTGGCGTTTGTTGGGGCCGAGGCCTTTAAAATCGTCGAGGATGGATTCGCGCAGTTTCTTACTGCGTAATTCCGCGTTGAAGCTGTTGGCGAAATTGTGCGCCTCGTCGCGGATGTGCTGCAGCATGCGCAGTCCGGGGTCGTGATGCGAGAGGTTGAGCGGCTCGCGACCATCGCTGAAGATGATGGTCTCGTTCTTCTTGGCCAGTCCGATTAAGGCGGGCGGTTCCAGCCCTTGGCCTAAAAAGGCTTTCAGCGCGGCGGTCACTTGGCCTGCGCCGCCATCGATGATGACCAGGTCGGGAAAGGACTTTTGTTCGTCGCTGAGGCGACGATAGCGGCGGCCGACCACTTCTTCCATGGCCCGAAAGTCGTCGTTGCCGATGAAGGATTTAATTTTGTAGCGGCGGTAATTCTTGCGGTCAGGCCTGCCGTTTTTGAAGGCCACCATGGAGGCGACGCAGAAGCTGCCAGAGATGTGCGAAATGTCGAAGCACTCCATGCGCTCGGGGATGTTGCGGAGTCCCAGATCCGCCTTCAGTTGTGCCAGTGTTGCGCTTTTGGGGGTGGGATCGTGCAGTGGACGTTCGAACTTTCGCGTGCGCTCACTGGTCTGCTCCAGCGCGGTGATGCGGTCCCGCAGTTGCGCGGCTTTTTCGTAGTCGCGGCTTTCGGCCGCGGCTTGCATCTGCTCTTTGAGTTCGGTGAGCCATTCCTTTGTTTTGCCATCGAGAAAGGCGCAGGCCGCATCCACGCGTGCACGATAGTCGGCCTGGCTTAGCTCGTTGGGGTGCTGGTAGATCTCGGCGCGCGCATCGTCATACAGTCGCCATTGATCCGCTTCTATTAGGATGGGACTGGCGTCACTGAGCAGGATGCCAAATTTGTTACGCAGGGCAGCGAGGGTTTGACGTAAGTGAGTGGAGTGGGCAAAGGGGCCGTAGTAGTGCGATTTGCTGTCGGTGCGGTTGCGGGTGAGTCGGAAACGTGGCAGTGGCTCGCGGTGATCGACACGGACGAGTAGGAAGCGCTTGTCGTCGGTAAAATCGGTATTGTAGCGCGGCTTGTATTTTTTGATCAGCTGTCCTTCGAGCAAGAGCGCTTCGGCCTCGGATTTGACGACAATCAAGTCGAAATCGTAAATCAGGTCGATCATGGCGCGCACTTTTGGTTGCGAGACCATGGTCTTGCGTGAGGCTTGGAAGTAGGTGGAGACGCGCTTTTTTAGATCCTTTGCCTTGCCTACGTAGATCGTTCGCCCAAGGCGGTCTTTCATCAGATAGACGCCCGGCTTGCGTGGCAGCCGCCGGACTTTTTCTTTTAGATTTGTGTGTTCTGCCTTTGGCATTTGTAATGTTTGCGTTATAAGTCTCCTGACTTGCCTATATGTAGGGTTAATTTGTCGCGCTGTCTAGCGGCCTGTTTATGTCAAAGCCACTTTCAGTCGAAGTCATTAATTTTGGAGACGAACTTCTCGTCGGTATTCGTGAAAATTCACATCTCACTTATTTGGGTGAGCAGCTGTCGCACCATGGTGTCTCGATTACTCGCAGTCGCGTGGTGATGGATGATGTTGATGAAATTAAACGTGGCTTTCTGCAGGCTTGGGAGCATGCGGATTTGGTCATTACTACTGGAGGGCTAGGACCGACGGCGGATGATTTGACGCGTGAGACGATTGCGCAGGTGCTGGGCGTCGAGCTGGTGTTTGATCCTGAAGTTGAGGCGACGATCAAGGATCGATTCGCAGTTTTAAAGTGTGAGATGAGGACGCATCATTTGAAGCAGTGTTATGGCTTCAAGGGTGGAGAGGCCTTGCATAATGAGCGGGGCACGGCACCCGGGCTAATTTATCAGCGAGGTGAGAAAGTTTTAATCATGTTGCCGGGGCCGACGCACGAGTTGAAGCCGATGTTTGAGAAGCAAGTGCTGCCGCGATTACGGCTAGACGGGCGGATCGGTGAGGGCGATGCTTATGTACAGGTACGCACGTGCGGGCTTGGTGAATCTTCGGTGGAGCAGATGATGCAGCCGATCATTGAGCGACACTCAGCATTGGCTGTGGCATATTGTGTGCACTACGGGATGGTGGATGTGCGCTTGGCTTGTCGCGACGGTTCACTGCAGCTGGCTGAACTGAAGTTGATTGCACAAGAGGCGCGGCAGATTTTCCGAGCCGACTTTGTCTGTTTTGGCCATTGTTCACTCGCTCATGTAGTGTATCACGAATTGCGGGCATTAGACCGGACCTTGGCCATCGCCGAATCCTGTACGGGCGGTTCGTTAGCGGATGCGTTCACTGATATTCCTGGTGCTTCGAGTGTCTTCGCTGGTGGTGTGGTTTGTTATACGGATGATGTGAAGGTCACTTTACTAGGAGTGCCGGAGTCGCTTATAAAGCAACACGGGCCGGTGAGTCCGGAATGTGCGGTGGCGCTTGCATCTGGAGCGTCGGAACGTTTATCAGCAGATTATGGACTGAGTGTTACTGGCTTTGCTGGGCCAGATGGGGGCAATGAGAAGCACCCAGTTGGCACAATTCATTTTGGGTATCACTCACCTGTGGGCGTATGGTGCAAGACAGTGCATTATACGGGCGGGCGGCTCGATGTGAAGGCACGCGCGGTTCAAGCAGCACTGGATTGGATGCGGCGCAAGCTGCGCAAGTACAAGCTGGAAGAGTTCCTGAGTGCTGAGATAGGACGCTAGGGGATTAATTAATTTCGTTGCTGACTTCCGCGTTGCGCTGATGGGCGGAGTGGACACATTCGACAGTTCCTTATTCAATCATTCATCATTCTTCCATTATTACGGTGCAGCCGTAAGAGCCATGTCAGCGAAAGCCTTCACATTTATCTGCGGCGACGACGATTATCTTGTTTCTGAACGAGGTAAGGAGTGGTTTGCAGAGCAGACCAAAGACATCGCGGACGATCTGTCCAAGGAAGTGGTGGATGGAAGAGCGGGTAACGTCGCCGAGGTGGAAGATGCAATCAATCGCTTTACCAGCGCAGTGCAGACGCTCTCGCTGTTTGGCGATCGCAAGGTTGTTTGGCTGAAAGATGTCAACTTTATGGCCAATAGTCAGACCGGCAAAGCGCAAGGTACGCTCGATTTGCTGGACAATTTGAAGGCGACCTTGGAGACGCTCGATTCGGCCCAAGTCGGGGTGCTGATCACTGCTCAGCCAGTTTATAAAGTGCGTAGCTTCTACAAGTGGTGTCAGAAAAATGCTGATTTCACGGCACTGGCAGTGGATAAAAACGCAGCGGCGATGTATGCCCGTATGATTCAGGACGAGTGCGAACAGGCGGGTGTGAGCATTGCGCGCGAGGCAGTACAGCTTTTGATCGGCAAGGTGAATGGTAACTCACGCTTGATCGTGGCTGAGACGCGTAAGCTTGCGACTTATGTCGCCGACACGGGTGAGCAGATCACCGAGCGGCTGGTCACTGATCTAGTGCCAAATTTTGGTGATGCCGATTTCTTTGAGGCAGCCGATGCCTTTTATTCATTGAAGCTCGATTGGACGCTGCAAGCCCTGCGCCGGCATTTCTTTACCAATAACGAATCGCGCCCGCTGCTGGGCAGCTTGCAATCGCGCAACCGTTTGCTGATTCAGCTGCGGGTGCTACTCGATGCAGGAGCGATCCGTTTGGGTGGTCGTGGCATCGCTAAGTCCGAGCTCGAAGCGGCGGCCCGCACTTATGGACAGCATTTCGGTGGGAGCGACGAGAAAAGTAATCTCAACGTCTTCACACAGAACCCATGGTATTTAGGTAATCTAGCGGCTACCGCTAGTAAGGTGCCGCTCAAGAAACTCATTCAATTTCAAATTGCCTTTGCCGAGGCCTTTGAAGGCATTCTTGAGCGTCCCAATCAACAAGAAGAAGTGTGCCGTGAGTTGGCGATCAAATGTTTGAGCTAATGATGGAGCGCTGGTGCGGCGCTTGAGTGTGCCACTCCTTGAGGGCAACTTTTGTGCTCTCGGTGTTTTGCCATTGCAGCGTAGTCCTAAAGTATGGGAGCCACTCTGCCACTGCTATTTCCCATGCCAATCTAAATGCCTTGAGCTGCTTGTCTGCCTTTAACACCACCACAAAGTGGAGGATTTCGAAGCGACGGTTGCTGATTCTAAGAGTTTGAAGTCTTGGAACGTATCGAGCGGAAATAAATTAATCCCGTACCGTGTCGATTGCAGCAATGATACGAAGAGTCATGTTAACCGAAGAACGAAGGTGGTTTGCTGACGCATCTCGCTTCTTAGGTTTACGAGCTTAGTGGATTGTTAAATATGATGGTCAAGTATTGCAGGAGAGGAATGCTGGTTCAAGTCGTGGCCAGTTTTATGGCATTTCAAAAGGGTTGGCTGGATGACAGATTGCGGCCCGAGGCTAATTTGCGTTGTTAAGGAGGTGGTTTAATGCTGAAGAGAGTTATAAATTAGGTATTATTACCGATGAAACAGAGCCAAGGATGAACGGATCCTGTGAAACTCGCTAAATTATTATTTCAATTCGACTGTTTTGATTGAATTCAGTACGCGCCTCATCTGGTACACATCTACTGCGGAACTCGTTCTTTGCCGCTCAAGAGGGAGTCAGTGTTGTCCTAGTTGCGTGACTCTGAGATCGTTGTGATCTGTGCGCTTTTTTGGTCGCATGGGGAGGCGAGAGCTGTAGTTTCTTTCGTTTTCTCAAATTTAAGAAGCTATGGAAAACATACCAAATGTATTAGCGGGGCGTTACGCCTCGAAGGCAATGTGCGCAGTCTGGAGCGCGGAAGGACGTATCAAGTTGGAGCGTGAATACTGGATCGCCGTGCTGCGTGCGCAAAAGGAACTTGGTCTCGACATTCCCCAAGAAGCGATCGACGCGTATGAGCGTGTGAAGAACGAGATCAATCTCGACTCGATCAACCAGCGCGAAGCGATCACACGGCACGACGTGAAGGCGCGTATTGAAGAGTTTTGTGACCTAGCAGGGCACGAGCACATTCACAAAGGACTGACTAGCCGTGATTTGACTGAAAATGTTGAGCAGCTACAGATAGTCAAAGCCCTCGAGGTCGTGCGTAACAAAGGCGTCGCGGCCTTGCTTGCATTGGCCAATCGCGCCGAGGAGTGGAAGTCACTGGTGATCACTGCCCGTACGCACAACGTGCCCGCGCAGCCGACGACTTTTGGCAAGCGCCTTGCGATGTTTGGTGAAGATCTGCTTCTCGCAGTTCGCGAACTCGACCGTATTATCGACAACTATCCGGTCCGTGGTCTTAAGGGGCCAGTCGGCACACAGATGGATCTACTCACACTGTTCGACGGTGATGCCTCTAAGGTCGCATCACTCGAAGGCAGTATTCTTGACCACCTCGGTGTTGGCGCAGCGCTTGATGCCGTCGGTCAGGTTTACCCGCGTGGGCTGGACTTTGAAGTCGTTTCGATCTTTGTCCGCCTCGCATCGGGTCCGTCTAGTTTTGCCAAGACACTGCGCATCATGGCAGGGCATGAGCTTGCCAGTGAAGGCTTTGCTAAGGGGCAAGTCGGCTCTTCCGCGATGCCGCACAAGATGAACAGCCGAAGCTGTGAGCGCATCAACGGATTTGGGGTCATTCTAAAGGGCTACCTGACGATGGCGGGCGAGCTCGCCGGCGATCAATGGAACGAGGGTGATGTCTCTTGTTCGGTGGTGCGTCGCGTATTCCTTCCCGACAGCTTCTTTGCGATCGATGGCCTGATCGATACCTTCATTACGATTCTCAATCAGATGGAGGTTTACCCCGCGGTGATCGAACAAGAAAATCAACGCTACGGCCCATTTCTGGCCACGACCACCGTACTCATGGAGGCAGTCAAGGCAGGTGCAGGCCGCGAAGAGGCCCACGAAGCGATCAAGGAGCACGCGGTGCAGACGGTTCGCGACCTGCGTGCCGGCGCGATCATTAGCAACGATCTAGTCGCCCGCCTTGGTGCCGATGTCCGCCTCGGTCTTTCCGAAGCGGAGCTCTCTGAAATGATGGGCCGCGCTCAAGCGATGACTGGATTGGCGACTGTACAGGTTGAGAACTTCTGCGCGATGGTTCGCGAAGAAGCTCAAAATTTCCCAGATGCGGCTAACTATACACCAGGCGCGATTCTTTAAGTGTTGCGTTCACTGCGGCCGAAATTACACACAATATATATTTTAAATTAACAGAGAAAAATTACCTATGTCAGAAGAACTCGAAGGAAATTGCCTCGTCGCCCAATCCGGTGGCCCAACATCCGTTATTAACGCCAGCCTCGCGGGTGTCGTTGCCGAAGCACTCAACCACGAGTGTATCGAAGAAATTTACGGTGGGGTAAACGGGATACTAGGCATCTTGAACGAGCAACTCGTCGATCTCGCTGCAGAGACTCAGCAAACTATCCGCGCTCTTCGCCACACACCTGGCGCAGCACTTGGTACTTGCCGTTTCAAACTTAAGAACCAGCAAGACTACGACCGCGTACTGCAAGTCTTCGAGGCTCATAATATCCGCTACTTCTTCTACGCTGGTGGTAACGACTCGCAAGACACCGCCGACAAGATCTCTAAGCTAGCTCAAGAACGTGGCTATGATCTCCGCGTGATTGGTATTCCAAAAACAATCGATAACGACCTCGTTACCACAGACCACACACCAGGTTATGGTAGTGTGATCAAATACATCGCGACGACCGTTAAAGAAATCGCCTGCGACAACGCGGCGATGGGCCAATACGACTTGGTGCAAATCATCGAAGTCATGGGCCGCAGTGCAGGTTGGATTGCAGCTGGTGCCGCTCTTGCCAAGGGGCGTGACGAGCCAAATGCCGCTCCACACCTTATCTACCTTCCAGAAGTCGCTTTCTCGGCTGAGAAATTCATCTCTGATGTGCAGCACGTTCTGCAAAAGGAGAAATACTGCGTCGTCGTCGTGGGCGAAGGCCTCGTCGATGCAGATGGTAACTTCGTTTCCACCGCAAGTGCCAGTTCTGATGCGTTCGGTCATTCCCAACTCGGTGGTGCGGGTGAATACCTCCGTAGCCTAGTTGAAGAAACACTGCAAATTAAGGCACGTGCGGTTTCGCTTGGTATGTCGCAACGCGCAGCAGTGCATTGCTCTTCGCAAACAGATAACGACGAAGCTTATCTAGCAGGTCAAGCGGCTGTCGAAGCTGCGATCGCAGGTGAGACCGACAAGATGATTACACTTGTACGCGGAGATAGTGAAACCTACACCTGCGAGACAGGCCTCACGCCGCTTGCCGAAATCGCCAACGGCGTAAAGAAGCTTCCAGAGAGTTGGATCAACGAAGACGGTGTCAGCATGAACTACAATTTCTATAAGTATGCATTGCCGCTCATTCAAGGTGAGGTGAAGGTGCCATTTGAAAATGGTGTGCCGGTTCTTGCCAAGCTCAACATGGTGAAGATTCCACGTAAGCTAGGCGCTCACAGTTTCGAGTAAGCCTAAGCGAAAGTCATTTCAAAAAGCCCCGTTCGGTTATCGAACGGGGCTTTTTTGTGGTTCATCGTCGATTAGCGGGAAAGGCATAGATGAAGGGTGGATTTGCTTCTGGCTCTTGGGAGGGACGACCTCCGTGTCGTCCGGTACCGGTGCGGGAGAGGCATAGATGGACGGTGGATTGGCCTCTGGCTATTGGGGAGGGATGACCTCCGTGTCGTCCGGTACCAATGTGGGAGAGGCTGCTATAACTAACAACCCATAGCGAATCATGGAATTTTATGTTATTTCTAAACTGCTTGCGGTCGACACGGAGGTCGACCCTCCCCAACAGAATAGCCGCCACATTGAGCTCAGATTGGTGTTTTCCCCGTAAATGACGATCAACCTTTTTTGTGACAGTCGAGGCGAAGTCGAAGCAACGCGTCTGTCACTTTTTTGAGTGCAGCCCGCACAAGCGCGAACGCCACGGCCCACGCTTTGTCTAGAGTCTGCATCCTACTCTCCTAATGCAGTCTTATTGCTCTGGTTCAGAACGGGGATCAGGGTACTAAGGACAAAGGACTCGCTCCGCTACATCTTACCTTTGGTGTAGGCGATCAGCTGTCGTGCGATCGGAATGCGTCGGTAGACGATGTCGGTCGGGTCCCAATAATCCTGATGGAAGATGACTTCGCCTTTACTGTTATAGCGGATGTGGGACATGCCAATCGACTCTTCCCAAGTACCTGCCGGGGTGCTTTTGAAGTCTAGGCGCATGGTCCAGTCGATATAGAACTCGCCACCGCTGCGAATCACGCGGTTGAAGATGAACTCGGCAGCCGTGAGCGGTTCGAGGCCGTGAAGCATATAGTCGCGAATCTCCTCTGGGTGAGAGAACTGTTTAAAAGCGTCTCGGAAATACACATCTTTCGCATACACCTCGGTGGTCTTGCTGCTTAAGTTTTCGTACGTGTAGTTGGTGAATAGATCTTCGATGCCAGCCAGCATGGTCGCTTCTTCGGCTGAGCCCGCATCGGGTAGCTGAAAGAGGGCTGGGCTCGAGCGCTCAAGTGCAGCTTTATAGTCACTATCCGGGACAGTTTGAGTGTGCATATCGTTTGATGAGTTTTTGCAGGCAGTCATTGCAAGTAACGCACAAAGACTACTAATGATGTATAAGTTGCGATGTATCATTGGGAGAATAAAACGAGCAAAGTCAGGATTCATTACAAATAATTCAGGCTGCTGTAAGTTTTCAGTGATAATCTCGTATAATAAAGCCTATACATACCTATGCCCAATTCAGTGACGCCCCCTATTACATCAGATAAACCGCTAAAGATCGCAGTCGTTGGTTGCGGCGTCGCTGGGCTGACTGCGGCATGGCTGCTCAACCGCAAGCACGAGGTGCACCTGTTTGAGAAAAATGATTATGCAGGCGGACATACCCGCACCCTACGCGTTCCGTCTGGTGCCGATGCAGGCGTCGCGGTGGATACCGGATTCATTGTGATGAATCACCGCAACTATCCACACTTTACTGAGGTGCTGCGGCAATTGGGAGTAGAGCTGGCTGATAGTTCGATGACTTTCAGCTATTATGATCGGGCGAGTGATTACGGCTATTCCGGCAATACGTTGGGCGCTTTATTCCCTAAGCTTAGTTATCTATTTAAGCCTCAGCACCTAAGCCTGCTGAAAGACCTGTGGCGCTTCGCTCGGATTGGATCTCGCGATCTCAAGTCTGGCTATCTCCATGGGAAGACCTTGGGGGAGTATTTCCAATCGAGACGCTTTGGATCTGCGTTTCTGAATAATTATCTCTACCCGATGGGAGCCGCCATTTGGTCTTCGCCTGTAGCGAAAATGGCAGATTTCCCTGCTCAGCCGTATTTGCACTTTTTAGAGAATCATGGGCTGTTGCGCTTGACCAACCGACCGCAGTGGAAATTTGTCGCGGGGGGCAGCCGCACTTATGTCGAGGCCATGCTGCGTGACTTCCCGCTTGCGCCGGAATTGTCCACCCCGCCACAGAGCATACGCCGCACTGAATCTGGGGTGCTGTTACAGATGCCCGACGGCCAGGAGCAACACTTTGATCACGTGGTCATCGGCACACACGCGGATGAGGCGCTGCAATTACTGGCAGACCCGAGTGACTCCGAGCGTGAACGTCTCGGACCGTGGCGCTATCAGCCAAACTCCGTAGTGCTGCACACCAGCCCAACACACCTGCCGCCAAATCCGAAGCTGTGGTCGTCTTGGAACTTCATCCGCGAATCCGCGCAGGCTGATACTTCGCAGCCTGTATCGGTCAGTTATTATATGAATCGTTTGCAGGACTTGAAGACTCGGCACGACTACGTAGTTACCTTGAATTCGAGTGAAGCAATTCCCGAAGCGCGTGTGATTAATCGTACGACCCTCATGCACCCGCTTTATTCGTTTGATAGTATGGCAACACAGCCTAAGTTAGTGTCAATGAACGGGCAGCGAAATACATGGTTCTGCGGTAGCTATTTCGGCTATGGCTTTCATGAAGATGCAGTTAAGTCCGCGGTCGAAGTTGCGCAGCGTTTTGGAATCGAATTGTGATCTGGAAGTCTCAGGTATATCGGGGGCAGGTAGTTCATCAGCGTATGGGTCCAGTCGCGCATGCCTTTACTTACCCAGTTACTTTTTTCGCCTTCGATCCTAACGAGCTATCTTCTATCGCCGAGCGCTGCAGACTCTTTAGTTATAATCAGTCCAACATCCTGCGATTAAACGATCACGATTACTTGCACGGTGAGCATCGTCCAATAGGAGAGCAAGTTGATGCGCTATTAGGGCCAGAGTGCGCTGGGCAAGTCACACGTATCATTACTTCGCCGCGCTATTTTAACTATGCGTTTAACCCAGTTAATTTCCATCTTCGTATGCAAGGGGCGGAGTTGAT
>Ga0209374_1002644_pt1 | contig 15127 bp, 16 predicted proteins | sample SaaInlLV_DNA_10m_FD_184683 | JGI IMG/M metagenome (GOLD analysis project Ga0209374, IMG submission 184683) | Marine microbial communities from expanding oxygen minimum zones in the Saanich Inlet - SI075_LV_DNA_10m (SPAdes) (version 2) | ecosystem: Environmental > Aquatic > Marine > Unclassified ...
CAGAGATAGATTTGTGGACCACCCCCGACTCGGGCGTCTCTACCGATCAGGGGATCGCTGCCATGTCGACCCTGAAACATTGCGCGTGCATTTCCATGGTCGAATAGATGCGCAACTGAAAGTGCGTGGATATCGGATCGAAGCACAACCGATAGAATCCTTGCTACAGGATAACTTCTCCGAAATTGAAACGGCCGTATTAGACAATCAAGAAGACGAACTCATTGCGTTTATCCGTGCTCCCTCTCTGGAGAGCCCTCAGGATCCACTTCTGACCACAGCGGTGGTGGCGCATCCGGTGATAGCACAAGCACAAGCACTCATCAGTGAGCGTTTTCCGCCTTACGCAATACCCAGCCGATTTTTTCTCGTAAAGCGCTTTGAGCTGGTGGGCACGTCAGGAAAGATCAATCGCCGCGCGCTGCCGCAAGTCTCGACCAACACACGCGGCATCTCTGCGCGATCTGCACCAAAGCCAGCACCCATCAGCGAAGACAACCCTGCTCTCGATGCAAGGGTGCTGGAGATTTGCCGAGCAGAGCTCGGTGCTGACCTCTCGTGGGATGATGATCTGACGGATTGGGGGGCACATTCCATTGCCATCGCCCGATTGACCCAGCATCTTCAAGCCGCTGGCTATACGGTATCGGTGAGAGACCTCCTTACGGATCATCGCAGCGCTCGGAAAATTGCACGGCTTTCACCGACTGTCGCCTATCAGACAGGCCCGGAACAGAGCAGTGCGGATAACTCACATGAAAGGATTAACGAATCCCCGGTATCTGAGAGGCAATATCCTTTTAAGACATTCAGCCTGCTGCAGGGCTCGCTGGCAGTATTGCTTCGCTTGCCGCTACTGCTCATAGCCGCGATCAGCTTGGCCATCGTTGACCCTGAAGAGCGCCTATTGACGGGCGAGGTCGCGGGTTTTCTGGTGGCGGCTATCGCCGCCTACAGCATTTATTTGGTCCTGCCTTTCACGAATCTGGGTTGGGTGCTCCTACTCCGCTATCTTGAAAGAATACTGTTTGGAGGCGCAGAGCTTAATCCAGGGCGTTACCTCAAATTCTCCAGCCAGCATCTGAAGCTGTGGTGGCTGGAACAACAAACAGATTTCGTTCTAAAGCCGCTGGTCAATGGACTTCGAAGTCCCGTCTTATTTAATTGGGCGCTCAGGCATCTGGGCGCAAATATCCACAGTCAAGCCTTCATTGCGCAAAGCACCGAATGGTATGGCCCCCTAACCCTGATCACTATCGCACGCGGCGCGGTTGTGCAGGCCGCAGTGCAAATCAGTAGCGTCAGTTGGGAGGGCCAAAGTTTTGTGCTCGACACAATTAACATTGGCGCAGGCGCACGCGTTGGAAGCCGCGCGATGGTCTCAGGCGGCGCCTCACTTGGCGATAACTCTTGGCTAACACCCCTGTCAGAGTTGAGAACCCATTGCGCTCCCAATAGTCAGGTCGACGGCGTGCCCGGGCAAGTAGTGGGCGGATATGTACCTCCGCGGATGCCACGTCGCGATCGGTCATCTGCCTTTCTGACCGTCTTGTTCGATGCCAGAAACGTCTGCATTCAATTTCTTCTCGAAATTGGGCTGGTGGTCGTGCCAGGTGCAGCAGTTGGCCTGCTGACGACTTGGGCGCTCGGCTTCGATTCATTGAGTAAAGTCAATTTGGACACTCAACGAGTGGATGCCAGCGATCTTCTGGTTATGTCCGGTTCGGGGGTGATGGGTCTATGGCTTGGAGCGCTGGCGGTTTCCTGCGGTATGTGTCTGTTCTTGCGTCTAACGCCCACCCCTTGCGGCTGGGTGTCTGCCACCAGTTTACAGGGGATACTGGCGCGCTATCGACAGACAAAAATGAATCAAATTCAACAGCTATGGGGCTGGAGTCTGACTGGGCAATACCTACGCGCGCTCGCCGGCGTTAAATTTTCTAAAGTGGGGGCTTCGGAGTGCGACGCGCTGCTCAATTTGTTGCCCGAGCACCTGCATGCTGACGCCAATGTTTTTATCGCGCAGGGCTGCTACTGCAACGTTCTCGATGAATTCGGTACTCATTTATTGGTGAAACCGGCCCAAATTCCCGCCAGATTCTTTGCCAGTAACAACGCTATGGTGGAATCGGGCCCCATTCCAGGCAATCTGCTGCTTGGCGTCTCGACCCCGCTCGGACCGCAACTCTATAGGCCGCAATATAGCGACCGGCCCGATCCTCAGCGGATACTGGTAGGAAATCCTCCGCTGGAGGTGGCCTCTACTGATCAGCAGGAGCCCGCCATCAACGCAAGGCCCTCTCTGCGCATCTTTTTTGCAAGGTTCTTGCTAAATGACCTCGCCTCCGTGGGCCTCATCCCAGGATTGACTATCTTTCTCGCAACATTTTTTCTGGTCGCGCTCAATAAAGCGGGCTTTGGCAATACCGAAGCCGCCTTGTTGACCAGTCTGATCGTTCCCCTCCTGCTCCCACTGCTCGCACTCAGTATCAAATTGATACTGGTGGGCAACCGATGGGGGCGAGCGAACAGTGCTCCGTTTTGGTCAATCCGACACTTCACATACTTTCTTGCGCAAGACAGCTTTTTCAGGCTGATGGCGGGCTTTATGGGCGCTGTCTCAGGCACGGCTTTGGCAAATCCCATATTGCGTCGGTTTGGCTGCTCTATTGGCAAACGCTCACTGATCGGCCTACCACTGCAGATGTCAGACTGGCACGCAGTCGACATCGGTGACGACTGCGTCATCAACGGTCAAATGCAGCTGCACAGCTTTGAGAATCGCGTACTAACAGTCAGGCGCACAAAGATCGGCAACAGATCGGTGATTAATCACGGAGCGATGCTGATGGGTGGTGCAACACTGCAGAGCGATGTCACTGTGGCATCACAATCTCTAGTGCTTAAGGCAATGCAGTTGAGTAGCGGACATCATGCTGGTTGCCCCACCCAAGCGGTTACCGATGTCACGGCAGCAGCGACACCCTCAGGCCGCTAAACCCTCAAGCAATTACTGACCCAGACAGCCCAGCGGGCGAGATTGTCACCCACCTGTATATTTTCGCCGCGACGTGGCAAAAGGGTACCAGCGCCAGTCGCTCAAACACCGCCACACCCATTCAATAGGCCCCAAACTGAAGCGCCGACACCACCACTCTGCGGCGAATATTTGACAGAGAAAGACGACGCAGGCAAGCACCACGACTCTGGCGGGGCCCCACTGAAAAGCGGCTCCCAAACCATACCCGTGAAATACTCCCATCATGATCGCAGTCTGGCTCAGATACACACTCAGGCTGATTGTTCCCAGATTTGCGCAACGTCGGCGTAATGCGGGCCATACATCAACCTTGACCCACAGCCAGACAGTCAAAAACCAGGCAGATGTTAATGCACCGGTGGCAATCAGATACGTCACATCTCCGAGAGCAATAACGGAATTTGACTCCTGAGACCGATCAAAAACCGAGTACCCCAATGCCGCATTGAAGTAGCGCTCCAGCAGCATGAGCGCGGTCCCGAAGACCCAAAGCAATACAACACTGCGCAGCAATAACGTGGTCGATAAGCTCTGCAGCCGATGCCAACCCGAACGCATAAAGACGAAGCCAAAAATAAAGTAGGCGAGTACTAAAAAGCCCGAGTCCGGATACTGCCAATCGACCCAGAATCGCTCGGGGATAAACTGCGCATGATATTTCACAACCCCAGATATATCGGCCTCTACCAAAGGCGACTCGAGTCGTTCTTCTGCTAACCAATCCAGTGCTGCTGTTGGATCCTCAACGGGCCAATCGTCATCTCTGTCTCCGCCCCAGAGATGACCCGCCGGAAAACTGAGGCATAACAGCACCGCCAGTGCAATAAGAGCTCTGTTTGAAAAGCGATAAATCAGCAACAGAATGATGCCCAGCTCTGCGTACAGCATCAGAATGTCGCCCTCAAAAAAAAGCGCATGAAGACATCCAAAAAGCATTAGCGCTGCCATTCGCCTTAACAAGCGCAGCACTCGGTAACCCGCAGCCTGGATTTGAAGGTAAAAACCCATGCCAAATAACAGGCTAAATAACGCCCAGAATTTCGTCTCGAAAAAGAAGTGCTTCAGATGCCAGGCGATTTGATCTGCTCCGCTTGACCAGGCGGGGATGTCTGCGCCAAAACTGAATACATTGACGACGAGAATGCCAAACAACGCTACGCCACGCAGCACATCCAAAAATTCGATGCGATGACTGGGCTGTTCCCGTGTTTTCACAGCGTAACCTTCCTCCGCTTACCAACAACTCGTCGAGAAAATGACGATTATACTGATGCTAGGCCGACAGCATGCGGAGTGAAACAGCTCTAGGTGACGGACTGGATCACATTTATTCCGGCCCTCTTTGACGCTACTATCATTGGCGTTGTGCTAACTTTGCCTCGGCACAACACCATCCTGAATACTGCTAAGTGAACTTTACATGAGCCCCTCTCCCTCTTCGATCATTGTGCGTGGATCTATCGACGCCCTGCCTCTTTTTATACCCGCCATTCCATTCGCCTTTGTTTTTGGCGTGGTAGTGGCAAATGCGGGTATCCCAGGATGGCTTGGCTGGTCCTCTTCACCCATTATCTTCGGGGGCGCTATACAGGTGACATTATTTACTTTGCTGGGCGAGGGCGCTTCCGTAGCCGCGGCAGTCAGCGCCGCGCTAATCGTAGGTGCACGACATCTTTTCTATTCGCTGACTCTCGCTCCCCGATTTCAAGATCAGCCTGCCTGGTTCCGGTGGGTTGGCTCCTATGTGTTGATCGATCAGGTTTTCGTGCTGATTCAGACAAAGTCGATTGAGGAGCCAGCAATCTTTAGACGCTACTTTCTTGCGACCGGCTTTACGTTTTGGGCGCTGTGGATGATTTTTACCGCGTTGGGTATCCTTCTCGGCCCTGCCATACCAGAGAGTTGGGGCGTTGAATTTGCCGCACCCGTCCTCTTCGTCAGTTTGATGATGGCCGCCAGTGATCGCCGAGACAAACTGATAGCCGCCGGCATCGCAATGGGGATTACCCTCGCCTTCAGTCACCTACCTCATCGCGCTGGCATACTGATCGCCGTTGCTGTGTCGGTCGGCATCATGCTCCTGATACACCGGAGGCAATCATGATTGCGACTGCCATCATTCTGACGGGCCTAGGTTCCTACGCCATGCGCGCTTTTTTTATCTTTGCTTTGGCGAGGTACTCCTTTCCCCCCATTATGCTTAGAGCCATTGAATACGTCGCCCCCACCGTCATGGCTGCTTTGGTCATTTCTATGATGACTAGCGCCGAGGGTAAGCTCACAGCAGGTTGGGCTGAATCATTAGGATTGCTTTTGGCAGCAACTGTCGCAAAATTCACAGGCAACCATATCTTGTCCCTCCTCGTGGGGATGGGTAGCTTCTGGGCCATCAGATGGATCATGTAATGGCGGCGCTAACGTATCTTTTAGCGCTGTCGACGAACTCAGGTATTCAATGGACCAGATCAGTGCTAAAACGAGGCGTCTGATCAATTGATCGACGCCAAACAAACTAATTTGACCCGGGGGTTAACATGTTCAAGCAGTCGTTATTAGGTGCGTTGCTGGTCAGCGTAAGTTTTTTTTCTAACGCCGAGATATGGGAAGACTACTCACTGAGCGAGGAGGTTATTGAGCATACGGTGATTGCCGTGCAAGGTAATTACCTCGATGATTACTTGGTGCGACTGGAGCGCACCTGGGTGCGCAGTATGGAAGTGCAAAAAGAGCTGGGCTATGTCACTGACTACACCATCCTTGTCTCTACTGCCGCGGATTCACCCAACGTATGGCTCAATGTTGAATATCCGAACATGGCGGCCTACCAACCCAGCGAAGAAAAATGGAACAAAGTGAACGAGATTCTGGCTGAGCGGTATGCCGATGATGATGATGAACTCGATGCGATTGCGAAAGGCTACGAGGAAATCCGCACGATGATCGACCATCAGGTGGTCCATAAAGTGGCCTATAAATAGCGCATCATCCTTCAGTAAGTTAAGGACCCCAACCACGACTATCGGTTGGGGTTCATACCAACGTAGCATCTACCAGCCACAGTTATCTGCGATCACCGGCCCATTCTCGTCCTAAGGTTTTAAAAGCCTAAAGAGGTTTTTCTACTGTCCCACTACCCTCCCAAAGTCGCCGCTGCGGTTGTCATTGCCAACATGATTGGGACCGGTGTTTTCACCAGTCTGGGTTTCCAGCTGATCGATATTCAGTCTGCGCCGGTCATCATGATGCTTTGGTTGGTGGGGGGCATCTCGGCACTCTGCGGCGCACTCAGCTATGCAGAACTAGGTGCCGCACTGCCGAGATCCGGCGGCGAATACCACTTTCTCAACGAGATTTATCATCCCTGCGCAGGGTTTATATCCGGATGGGTATCCGCCACAGTGGGGTTCGCTGCACCGACCGCCCTCGCGGCGCTCACTTTCGGAAGCTACCTGAATTCCAGTGGACTGCACGTTGATCCGCTCTGGCTCGCCACGCTTGCAATCGTATCCCTGACAGCTGCGCATTGCAGCAATCATCGTCGAAGCGGTGAGACCCAAACGAGCTTTACTGCAGTCAAAATCCTATTGATTATCGGATTTTCGCTGGCAGCGCTTGCACTGAGCCCAACTGATAAGCAGGCGGAATTTGCGTGGACTGAAGACGTCGTTGCCACGTTGGGAAGCGGTGCTTTTGCGGTATCGCTAATCTACGTTAACTACGCATACTCTGGCTGGAATGCCGCCACCTATATTAGCGATGAACTCTCTTCTCCGCAGCGCAGCCTGCCCTGGGTACTGGGCATCAGTACAACGTTGGTGGCTGGATTGTACTGTCTGCTCAATTTTGTCTTCCTGGCAGTAGCCCCGATGGAAGCCATGACAGGCAAAGTGGAGGTCGGCGTGATCGCTGCCCAATATGCGTTTGGTCCTACGCTGGGTATATTCATGGGCGCACTTCTTGCTCTCCTGCTGGTCTCTACCATCAGCGCAATGATTTTGGCGGGACCCAGAGTCCTGCATCGCATCGGACAGGATTACCCCCGCTTTGCGCAGTTAGCCCAAGAAAATCAGGATGGCATCCCTGTCACCGCCATTACCATGCAATCTGGACTGGCACTGCTGTTTCTTTGGACAGCTTCATTTGAGCAGATTCTCGTCTTCGCGGGCGCTACCATGGCACTGAATACCTTTGCCACCGTATTGGGCCTGTTCGTGCTTCGTTGGCGACAACCGACTTTGCCGAGACCGTTTCGAGTGAGTTTGTACCCCTTAACGCCTCTGATATTTTTGGGTATCACTGGTTGGACATTGATTTATATTGTCTTGCAGCGCCCGCTGGAGGCCCTAATCTGCGCCGGCATTATTGTCAGTGGGGGCGTGCTCTACCTGCTCACGCGCCCTACGACGTCGGAATGACTATCCTCTCCAATCCCCCGCGTGTTGCATTTTTGCAGCACCCCTCATCACCTACGCATCGTCCCACTCGAGCCTAACTCTCTGGTATTTTCTGCGAGGGAGCCGTGTTATCTGCGGCAACTCACACAACGAAAACCATCATCGGGGGATAAAAAATGAAGCAACTTATTGCATCGAGCGTATGGACGCTTTTGCTAACAATGTGCACGGGATCGTTTGCGCTAGCCAATGACCACATGATCGACAACATCAACGTGAGTCAACCTTTCAATGTGCAGGCCAATCTGTGCAAGCTCAACCCGGGTGTCAGTCTCGAAGACTATCAAGCGATGATAGATGACTATCTTGCGTGGGCAGAAAAAAACGAAATAGACCCAGTCTTCGTTAGGCAGTTTCCACTCTTTTCCCACCAGAATCTAGCGCGGCCCTGGCCTTATGATTTTGTCGAGTTTCTGGTGAGCGACTACCAACGCTGGGGCGCTGCATGGGATTCCTGGCTCACCTCTGAGGAGGGAATGGCGCTCAATGATCGCTGGCAATCTTTGGCCGTATGTCACGTCAAACAGGCCCATGCCTCCATGCTTTATGCGGACCAGAAAGCCATGGCCGAGGATGACGAACGCTATGTTACTTGGAACTGGTGCACTCGTAAGGAGGGAGTCACTGTTGAAGAACTCTCTGCGAAGCACCGTGAGTATGCCCAGGATATGCAGACTGATTCGGGCGGCATCATTGGCTGGCTAGTAATGCTGCCTCATGCGGGCGGTGCCGACTCCCCCGGAGAATTTGCTCATGTTGCAGTTTATCCGGATATGGAGAGCTTTATGACCAGACGATCGATGCTGGCGAACGGCGGCTGGAAGGTGACGCGTGACTATTTCAATCTTTACGCTGACTGCACTGGAGAAATGCTGAATACAGAAACAGTGCTGCATCGACCCTAGTGATCAGACTCATCAACAAGCGGCTCGTCGAACCCGGCGTGCCCGCTTTGAAAACACTCACGGGAGCTTCAAGTGGGTGAGAGGCTACCCAAATCTCTCAGCGTATACCGGGTTTACCCATAAGTTATGGAACGAAGGCTTGGGAAGCGCTTGGAATACGCTCTATGGAGAAGTGGTCAGTTGTGACTCCAGCCGTGTGTATCACTCGGAAGTCATTCGCTCGCCTTGATTGACATCACAAAACGAGAGTCAGCCCCTGAGGGGGCTGATTCGAGAATCCCTTCTGGGATCGATACTCCATCGACCTAATGGCCTCACCCCTGAGGCATAGTCTGGGCAGCAACATTGAGTAGTTTGATCTTACCGCCCTCTAGCAACACATCGACCGTTTCATAAGTTTTCAACGGCTCACCATCGGGCCCCTCAGTCGTTACCACATTGCCTGTCGCCAGCCACTCTTCCATCACGCCTTCGCTATTCTGACCATCGTTGGCGATGACCCACCACACCCGCCATTGCGGATTCTCGGTAGCGACCCAGTTCTGTAAAAACGCGGTGTGAGCAGCAGAACCCGACACCACCTCGCCGTGCGCGGCGACTCCGCGAAAATCCTTAGCATTCATTGCAGCAATTTTATCGAAATCACGATCGTTGTGAGCCTGAATATAATCGAGCCAAATCTGGATATTGGCGCTGTCCCCCGCCAACAGCGGTGTAGAAGAACCATCCTCAAAATACTGGGTGCCAATACCACTAGTATTGACCGCATGGGACATCATGAAACCCGCATCGTCATAAACCTGAAATTCAGCGTATTGACCATCTCTAATGACCGCTTTATGGATCGAGTCGCTTGTTTGTCCTCCCGCTGTCATTTTAGTCTCAATAAATACAACGTCACCCGAGACACGAAACGAGAGTGGCTCTACCTTAAAATCAGGCCATAGTTCACCGATAGGGGTGAAAACTTGTTGGATGACCTCTTCGGCGCCCACATACTCACCTCCGTAGGGGAAACCCTTGGGCATAACCCACTTTACGTCAGGCGCCTGAGTTTGCACCCACGCCTCCATATCGCCCACTGCGAAAGCGTCGTACCCCGCTTTTGCCGCCGCAATGTTGGCTGCGTCCTGATTAGAGTCACCCTGGCAAGCGGTCAACCCGATCGCCATGACTACTATGGTCAGTATTCTTTGAAACATCGTGAATCCCCTCTTCTCTCTTTCTCAAAATGAAACACGTCTTACCACCTTTGCGATCCTCCAAAACCACGCCCCAAGGTTTCTTACCTTCTTCACAGCCCGCACCCAAATCACCAATTTGTCAGCCCGTCGAATCGCTGAATCAGGGCTGCGTCCGTACACATTTGTCAGTAATGGGCGTTGAATCGTCACCTTGAAACTCCACGGGCCACCACATATGTCGATCGATCTCCCTCTGCCGGTACGTGCCGCTCTCCGTTGCCACACATTTGGGGAAGTAAGACGGCTCATCAAGAGCCAGCTCTTTTGCCCATGCCATCTTTTCCGGATCTTGCATTGTGGAACAACTCACCACGCAGCTTGCCAGCAGGATCACGGCACCGCGCATCACCCTCATCCTTCACCACCCTCGCTAAAATTGAGCTCAACTACATTACCTGTGGGGTCGGCCATTTTGAGCTGCGTAATGGCGCGGCCCCGATAATCGAAGGTTCGGCGGCTGTATTTGACACCCAACGCATCGAGATTTTGGGTCATACCCTCAAGATCACTACAGGCGAACGCAACGTGATCGAGGTATCCTCTCGGCAGCGCATCCACAGCTGGCGCATCCGGCCATTCCATCAAATGCAACACGGGCCGATCAGACAAATAGAGCCAGAAGCCGTAGGAAGCCAGTTCAGGGCGCTCCCCAATTTTGAGCCCCACAGCCTGCAGGTAAAAGTCGCGTACGGTATCCAGAAGCGCACGCGGTGCGCGGATATTAACGTGATCAAACGCTATGACACTCACGACATACTCTTTCGTGCTTGTGCGATACCGAACTCACAGTGCGCCCAGCAGCTTCTGCCACTGAGTGTTGTTGACCGTAACCGAACATTTCGAGATTTCAGTCTCCCGAGTTTTCTCGCACCTGCGTGGAGGAATAGAGATCATGAATTTCGCAGGTGGTAATTTCCAAAAACTTTGCGAAGACTGCGCTGCCCTCTTTGCCGTTAAAAAAGCCATCTAGCCCGGACCCCATCATACTGAAGTCAGGCCAGGCGCCGACCCAGAGAAAATCCAAATCCGACATATTACTTTTGAACATCGGCGTCATTACCCACGCGTTGTACCCGTCATCGGGCAACTGATCAACCACCTCGTTCCACTGTGCAGTCCAGGACGTCAAATCGCTCATATCTTTTCCGTCATTGAATTTGCAACCCCAGAATTCAACTGGGTTGGCAGCGATACTACACTGCGACCATACCGCCAAATTGATCACGACGAGATAAGGTGTCAATACTTTCATCGGGCTTCTCCTCTCGAGATTCTTAATTCCTGCTTTCCGCTACGCAACCGCCAACGACCTTAATATCAGGTCCCTGCACGGCGGGCTCCACAGCACTATACCGACACTGCGCCAAATTGCGATTTAGAGACGCGCTGCTGTGGTAGTCATGCCGACTCCGCACGCTGAGCGCCGCACCCGACAGCAGCATTGGCAGTCTAGTGTTACAGCATTTACTCTTCACGGTATCTTTTATGAGGAATGAATCGATGCTTAGACTCGGAGTAATACTGGCTCTGACAGCCACCATGATGCTCACTACCACCCTTCCCAAAGCCGACCCTGTCGATCAATCCGTAATGGTGCTGTTTGAAGCTGACATCGTTCCGGGAAAATCAGATGACGTCAGCGCTCTGGTGCATCGGATGGTGGCGTTCAATCAAGCAGATGAGCCCGAAACGCTCATCTACAAAGCTTTTCTCAGCGAAGACAGTAGGCGCCTGACTTTTATGGAGACCTATAGCGATACCGGTGGTATGTTATTTCATGATGAGCGGTTCATGAGTACCTTCGCCGATCAACTTTTTGAGCTAACTAAAAACCCGAGACTCTGTATTTATGGGCCGGTCTCTCCTATGTATAAGCGCTTCGCGGAAGAAGCCGGATTCAAAATTGAGTACGCCAATTTAATATCAGGATTTTCTCGCTAAAATGCGATGCGCCCAACGCCGGGCGGCTCCTTAAAAGCGATGATGTAAGCTCAACTGAAGCTGCCCTTTGTTAACAAGTTCCGAGCTTTGTTGCATATAGCCCAACTGTAATTGGGAACGATCAGACAAGGCATAACCCAAACCACCATACAAACGATTACGATCGTAGTAATCGACCTCTTTGCCACCGCCAATATCGCGCTGCCCATTCAAGAACAACTCATCGTAAAGAGATAGATACCAAGTGCCCTTGGATACTTCTGTGGTGTTGAGCGGAATGGTGACAAAAAGGGCATATCGGAACCGGATTCTGAAATCTTGACTCTCTACCCACCTTTGCTCGAACCTGAAGCGATGTCGCAGGCGAACTCGCTGGCCGAGCTGCTGCGGCACCAGTGCTTCCTGATAAACCCTATTTTCAGCCTTGGTCTCTCTGGAAGGACCGTATTTCCCCGAGGTGATGTTGGCGGCACCCAGAGTAAGCAGCGTGTCAGATGCCTTAGGTGAAAACGTGACACCGCCCCGAAGCAATAACTGCTCTAAGTCACCTCCCCAATCCCAGCTTCTATATTGAATATCCCCCTGAAAGCCGAATTGGCTGTTCGCCCGTTGTTTATTAAAAAAGGCCATGTACCAGGCACCCAATTCGTCGTCTATTGACTTGCCCCAGGATGGCCAGGCAATAACCAACAGCAAAGCAGTGACCACCCAGGTCGCATTCCTCAAGAAACCTTTCACCAGAAAACCCATAGCCCAGTCAGCCGAATTCAATGCCATACCTTACTGAGCTCTCGTGTTTGTCGGTGGGCAAAGAATTGTTTTTTACTGATAGATTTTTTCTATGGCGCATTACCAACCTTATCCAATTTAGGGATCGGCGTAGCGCGGATTCCCGCTATCGCGCATCAGTCTGTGGCTACCCGAAAAAATATTTTGATCCGAAAACATGCGCATAGGGTAAAAAGAGATCATCCTCATTGGCGCCGCAATTAATGATTTTTGGCCTCAGCAGTTACTTGCCCGCTCAAAGCATGTTAAAGCGGCGATCGCACAAGCAAGATACGTCGAGCACGGGCACCAGTAGCACGGAGCTTATGGAAGCGCGTATCTTTGATATCGAGCACCAAAGAAAATTAAAGGCACTACATACACTCGTGGAAAAAGGAACGACTCTGAGCGAGGCTGCGCGGTTGATCGGCGTGTCCCGCATCTGCGCGCATCGCTGGAATGATTATGGGCGACGGTGAGAGCATAGCCCGTAGCTGATCTGGTGTTTCGCAGGCCCCCACCCCCGCTTCAAACGGAAATACTGCAACCTCGCCTCAGCGCTGGCGTACACAAAGCCACAGACATTAACGACACGGCCAGGTTGAATCTATAACGCCCCAGATAAATTCTGCTGCTGGCTCTAGTGGCGAGAAACTCGCAGAGAGCAGCTCATCAACAACAATGCGCTTTACCTCTGCAGGGGTTACGTCTTTAGGGACACACCAACCCTCCATAACACTATATGACGCCTCAATAGCGCCTTGACAATAGCCACTTGCACTCTCGTTAGCGTCTTGTGAGCAAGCGAATTGCAACCAATAGGCCGCCAGTGGCTCATCTATTCTTTGAGCAATCGCCACTGACACAGTCATTAATACTATACATACGGTAGACGCTACGATCAGATACGCATCTTTCATAAGCTACTTGACCACATCATCATTTCGCCGCGTCAAATTTTTACGCCTACTGCGTATAAAGAAATAAGCATTAAGCGCCATCAACAGGCCAAAAAGTAGAAGCGCAGATGCCATGCTGGGATATTGCACTCCGCCGTCGCAGAACTAATCAGATACTCGCGATAACACCACCAATCTACACAGAGCCTTGGTGAAATATCCGTACACGACCGTGAGGAGCATGACTGCACAAGCAGAACCCATCCACTCATATAGTGGTCTCTCGTCAATGTTGCTTAAAATCATGACCCCTCCATATAAGGCGCCTAGCCAACCAGCGATCACGGCGCCTTCGGCAGCATTATTTAGTCTACTGACTGACAACCAACCACCAGTTCCACACAGGGCAAACGGGACTGCACCGCCAAGCACCATGAGGATTGATATCGCATCAACGAACATCGTCATACTCTCTGACAAAACCATATAGTTAATAAACAGAAACAAGATGAGTGCCATCACCATTACTTTATTCACTAGTCTCTCCGTTAGTAGGTTCCCTACTTACAACAATACCCTCTGGAATTTTTTTTCAATGAATGACCAAACCGCCAGGACAGATCACATTTGGCGTCTATCGAAAGCGCTTGAACTCACTGCTCACGTGTATGAGAGTTATGGGCCGTGTGTCAGGCGCGTTACCCTGCTGGCTTTACCCAACATGCTCCGGTACTAAAACCGTACTTCGCCCACTGAAATAAACGAATTGATCAGATGACTCACTTATTTCTTTCGATTGCGCTTTTTCTGCCATTGTTGGCTCAAGCGGAAGAGCGAGAAATTGCCTATGCAAAAATAGCACCTGCCCTCACTGCGGCGTCTAAAAAAAAATCACCTCTGCTTGATATCAAAATGAGCATAGAGGTTCTCAGTGAGACCGTCGCCCTTGAGCAGGTCAAAGTGTGGTTGATAAGAGATGACGAGATGGCCTCTCAGATACCCCTAAACCCCAAGGACGGCGCCATACAGTTGCCGACAATGACGAAAAAACAAGCAAAGCGGCACTCTATACGGATCAACCAACCGAAAGAGATGGCTCACCTCAATTTCGCTATGACGGTGCGGCCACCGTCTAGTACTCACGTGGAATACAGAGATTTATTCTCCCTTGTGGACGATAGCAATCTGTTCATTAAGGCCATGGCGGGAAAAATGGCTTTATTTGCCCCAAAAGTGGATGCGCTCACATTTCACTTCACCGAGGCCGCCACCATCACTATAGAGGCCGATGGCAATGCCCTTCACTTTGAAAACGGTTCGGATCTGACGATTTCAATCAAGCAGTCCTCTGAGCTAATGACGGAAAACCCAATGGTGATCTTCAGCGGTATTCCAGCAGCAATTGAACCATTATAAAACGCAAGGGTAGGCCCTAACCTAAGTCATTCTAGACGAGCAGCACCCTTATCAACGACAGAAACACCCCAGCTCGACTGCCCACTCATCACCTTCTCCCGTGGCGCTTGATCGACACGTCGATGTTTTTGGTGATTGCAGGGAAAGCCGACAGATTAGCGAGCGCAATGGATTCAAGTACACAGCCCTGCATTTTGTACTCGGGCAACTCGTTTACTGCCTTTACCCATGCTGGTTGATTCGTCTTCACCTCGTCGAGAGTAGGTCCCTCGAGAATACGACCAGACCAAAGTAGTAAGGCTGATGCGCTGGCAGGCGTAATTCCTACAAGAGCCATAATGACAATGAGCGATCTCATGATTACTTCAATTTATGATGCATTGCGACGGCACCTGAGCCAGTAGGGTTTTCTATCGGTTCTGAAAGAATCTGCGTTGGCGCCGTGTTAAATTCCGCTGTG
>Ga0209374_1002650_pt1 | contig 15092 bp, 14 predicted proteins | sample SaaInlLV_DNA_10m_FD_184683 | JGI IMG/M metagenome (GOLD analysis project Ga0209374, IMG submission 184683) | Marine microbial communities from expanding oxygen minimum zones in the Saanich Inlet - SI075_LV_DNA_10m (SPAdes) (version 2) | ecosystem: Environmental > Aquatic > Marine > Unclassified ...
GTTGCCTATTGCTAACGCAACCACCGTGCCAGAATTTTTTATGCAATAAAAACAATAACTTAACCATACTGCGGCGATACGGCAGCAAGCTTCAAGGCAATTCTTGCCGGTTTCTTCAGGGCATTTGCCGGTAAGCGTCAAAAATTTGGTGCTTAATTCAAGCCCTTCGATCGCGACGCGATTAGTGCGTCAAAACTCGCCCGTTTTGGGTGTTCAATTTGTTAGTCTCCCACCAGGACCCCGGTCAGTTGCCTTCATTGACAGCTATGGCGCACCCCGCAACCGACACCTACTCAGATCACGATAGGGCCGGATAAAGCAATGACCCAAACTCGGTTTGCCTTACTGCAGGAATCGCGTCAAAAAAGGATGAGCAGATGACGACCGCCCTCAGACCAGGTCAGCTCGATCGCCTTATAACCGAGGCGTTACACTGGATTACCGGTAAAAGGCGTGCGGTCTTTTGTACGAGGGCGCCGCTACCGCGCAGCGTAAACGCTTTCGGAACACGCATTAAAGGGCGAAGGTGAAGGGCGAAGGGCGCATAAGCTCTTTAGCTAGAATCTTAATTTCAAACCCGCTGCAACTGTCACAGCAAGGGTGATGACTCAGGCGCACCTTGAGAGTTTCGACGCTTGCGTTTAGCGCCTCTAAGTTGGCATTCGGGCGCTGTCGCGCAAGATCCCAGTTTCAAACACCTTAAACAACAATCACTACATCATTGGTGGAATCGGTAAGCCCTAGGCCTTGGGGATTCGATGCATGGATATAGCACTTGCGGCTGTTGATTGGGCTTGTAGCCGCCTTTAACACGCGACCCCTTTCAGCATGCGGTAACCCGCCGCCTGACGCGCGTGATGTGAGCCTACATGTCCCCTAAAAAAGCTCGGTACAGCATGCCCAACAGCGGACAGACAACATCCTAACCGGTTGCGCAAAGCGTCCGTTACAAACGCTGCGAATTGGGTCTTTGGCTGTATATCTGGGGTCTGGTCTGAGTTTTTATTGCTCGGTTCCCGGATTTATTTCACGCCGTTTTATCATTTACCCCGCGGCGACTTCCGTATTCGACCCCAAGCGCCGAAATAGTCCCTCTGGATTCGGGTACAGGTAATCCGCAAAGCCCACACTTAACGCATACCGCCGCTGTAGCAGCCGTATGACTCAGGCAACTAATTGCCAAAACCAGACTAGCCAGTTGGCGCAACACGCTGCTTCATCCCGCCTAAACCGGGGTTCGCGTTCCTCGAAGGATGTCGCCCGCGGGCTCGATATCCTTTCAAAACCTAAAAAACCGCGCTCCAAACTCAGAGGTTGGCATGCAAATTGTATTGTTATAGACCAGTTTGGTGACCTTTGCGGGAAAGCAATCTCAGAAAAAAGTAAATACATGTTTTATTTCAATAGGTTAACGACATGAAAACGATAGATTCAGGTCAAGTGCACGCAATCGACAAACAACGCTTCGTCAAAACATTGACGCGCTTTCTGATTTTGACAACCGCCGCCGCTATGTTTGCGCCGAGCTATGGCAATCGCACCGGCTTTGAATCTCGAGATTCAATCTTTGCAGCTGCCCAAGAGGGTGTTCTGCGGTTACCCGAAATCAGCGCCCTATCCAACCCTCAGATTAGCGGCAGCAAACTCGATAATCGGGTGCGACTGGCCGCCTGCCCAGGTCCGCTGCTTGCAGAACCTGCCAATCGATCCTTTCGAGGCGGCCGACTGACCATGAAAGTCTCTTGCGAGACCCAAATCTCCTGGTCCATTTACGTGCCGGTCACGGTGACCTCCGATATCACAGTTGTGAAGGTCAATCGAAGCCTCGCCCGCGGGTCTATTTTAAACGAACGAGATCTACAAGAAATCATCGTGCGACGTGCGCCGGGACATATACCAATCATTAATCATATTGAAGAGGCGATCGGCACGGCGCTAAAACGGCCCTTAAGAGAGGGCACAGAGCTCCAACACAGCATGCTTGAGGCGCCCGTCATCATTAAACGAGGCGAACAGACCGTAATCGAGGCGGGAAATGATCAATTTATGGTCCGCATGACCGGCAAAGCGCTGCAGGATGGCGCCATTGGCGAGCAGATCCGAGTCCAAAATATCGCCTCAAAACGCACAATTCAAGGCGAAGTTCAGGCAAATGGCAGTGTTGCCGTCTTGCAATGGTAAAAAAAACTAAAGTTTTATGAAATAATGTCGATAACAACGGTACGCCTAGAAATCTTTTGGCGGCGCAACGATAGGAATGACTTGAAATGGCCATAGAAATTAAGCCAACTCAAACTGGGGTCACCCAGTCACTGATGCAAAAGCCCCTCAAGGCTGAAGCACCAGCAGATGCAACCGATCGAAGCACGAGGACCGATACGGTCACCGTGACCAGTGCCGCTGAGGACCTAATTGAAATGGAAAAGAAGCTTTCGAACCTGTCCGGCTCTGACGAAGCACGTGTTGCTTCTATCAAAGAGCAGGTCCAAAACGGTTCTTTCCAGATCGATGTGGCGAAGATTGCAGAGAAACTGATCCAGCAGGAACAGGAACTGCTTTAGTACCGAGTATCGGCGCACCTATCACCAGGAGTGCCTTATGAATCAATTTGAACCCCATCAGTTTCGAACTGCGCTTGCGAATTTGCTATCTGCGCAGCAAGGGCTACTGACAACCCTCGCTGCGCGCATTCAAGATGAGCGTACGGCCTTAAACAATCGTCAGAGCGAAACCCTCTTTAAGCTCGCGAACGAAAAACAAGCCCTCATGGCCGATCTTGAGAAGTTCCTTCAGCAAAGCAAAACGGTTGTCGAGCATTTGAAGAAACAAATGCCTGAGGTCAGCACTCGGGAGATTTTTGAGTGGTGTGATCCCTCTGGCGCGCTAGATCAACTGCGCCTGGAAGTGATGACCCTGACCGATGCGTGTTTGAGTAATAATCAGCATAACGGCATTCAGGTCCGGCGGCAGGCTCACCAGGTTCACCGCGCGCTGACCACTCTGCGCGGTGAGGACACACAAATGAATGGGTACGGCGCCAAGGGTGAAAACTTCCAAGGCCATGAGGCTCGCAGCCTCGGCAAAGCTTAATGGGTTAAGCGCCGTCAGAAAGCGCTTTAAGTCTGGGGGCCTAACAGCCAACGAGAAAAACTGCCGCGACGTCACGGGCAAGATACCGCCCAAGCACACTCACTTGGGCGATTGCAGAATCTTAAGCACTCCTGAACGTCATATGTATCGTACCAATACCATAAGTAAGTGCTAACTAACCGATTCTAAGCCACACCAATTTGCAGTAAATAATGCTAGTGTTTTAGTGATTCGCCGGACCGATTCGATACTGACCCGCTCATTAAACCCATGAATGTTATCCGAGTGCGGGCCATAGACGAGGCAAGGTGTGTCCGCATAGAGCGCAAAGACCCGAGCGTCCAGATAGGCCAGTGACGTGATTTCAGGCAGGGCGGTCTGCAAGACCGACTCGTGCACGGTCGCCAATAAGGCCTCGGCATCACTGCCAGGCTTGAGCTCATAACCTTCGGTCAAGAACCCATTAAACTCAACCTCCGGCGGATTGTTCGACAGAAAAGGGTGCTGACCCGCTGCGCGTTGCAGAAACCCCTCTATTGCCCGAGCCTGCTCTTTGGCATCCTCACCGGGATAAATGCCGGTCCTCACGTCAAAACTGCACCAAGCTGGGACTGAACTTGCCCAATCGCCGCCTTCAATTTTTCCGACATTCACGTTAATCGGCTTTTCAAACTCAGCAAATCGAGGAAATTCTGACTTCTTGGCATTGCGTTCAGCTTCGAAGGTCTTCAAAGCTTGCATCAAATACGCCGCGGCATCGATCGCGTTGGCGCCACTGCTGGCCGAGGCCACATGTACCGGATAGCCCCGAACATGCACCCGGAACCAAATAACACCCACATTGGCGCGGACCAAGGCCTCCCCCACCGGCTCCGGAATAATTGCCGCATCCGCCTGATAACCCCGGACTAGCGCTGATAGCGCACCATTACCCGTGCACTCTTCTTCGGTCACTGATTGCACATACACCGGTGCAGCGGGCTGAAACCCTGCGCGGCCAAGCGCATCCAGTGCAAACAGATTGGCCGCAAGCCCCGCCTTCATATCACCGGCACCGCGACCATAAAGCCAGTCGCCATCTCGATGCGGCTCAAAAGGCGGCGCATCCCACAAGGTTTTGGGGCCTGTTGGCACCACATCAACGTGTCCGTTCAAAATCAAGGATCGCCCGATCTGCTGCCTGGGCCGATGGGTCGCAACCACATTAATAGCCTGATCATAATCGTGCCCGATCGGGGAGAACCCTGGGTGGTCCGCGATGTCATCCGCCTCAATACGCCAGCGATCTACCGAGTAACCCCGCTCGCGATAGGCTTCAAACAAAAAATCCTGGCAGGTGCCTTCTTGCCCCCGGGTCGAAGGAAAGCGAACCAAGGCTTCGGTGAACTGCAATTGAGCCTCAAAGGCTGCGTCGACCGACTGTAGTATCGCGTCGCGCATCTCGCTCGGTAACGTTGGCATAACAGCAACCCTCTCGGTCAAAGCTATTTTCTGAACTTATAGGTGATGCCAGAAGAATACCGCAAATTTTGCGCATCAACCCCCGATAAAGGATTGCTGTCATTATCAAAGGCAACCGTTAGGTCCATCGAGAAAGACTGCGTTAACTGGGTTTCGAATTTAATCATTGCAATGCTTCTTAAATCGCTCGGGTCAGAAAATTTCGGCTGGACATAGGCCGACAGACTCAAAGTTGACGCATTGGCCAGGTTCAGCGGAATCTCCGAAGTCAAATACACATTCGCTCGATAGCTCGTCTCGGTGGTTGCTAAATCCACGAACTGCTCTCGCTCTGCAAAGCCACCGACGCCCAGCAGCACCCGGCGCCGATTTGGACTCACCGCCTCAAACCGATAGCCAACCCCGATCAAATGACGCGCATCCAGCTTTTGAAATCGGTCCTGCTGGCTTTGCAAAAACCCTTCAATACCTGACCGGCCGGTGAGGGCTTTCACATACCGAGCATGCAAGAAGCGATTGTCCGCAGTGTCTGCCCCGCCAGCGTCTGCTTTGGCATAGCTGCCGATCAGCAGGATTGTTTGATCTTCGCGACGCCAGAGTTGGTGCCCTTCTACAGAGAAGGACTGCCGAGAATCATTGCCACTGGCGCCACTAAAATCCACTGAGATGACGCTCAAGGTAGCGGCCTCGGGCGCCGCATAGTACTCGTCATGCACATCGACAATACCAAGCGCTGAGAGGGGCAAAAACGGCAGCCATAACAAAAGGCAACTCGCAGACAACTTGGATCGCAAGCTATGGCTTGCTGAAGGCGTAAAATTCATTGTGGACCCTCTCTTTCGTTCGATACATTTTGAAGGGATGATGTTCTGGACGCAAACACTAGCTGCATACCCAGACACCTTAAAAGCACGTATGATGCCGTCAAAGGTCATTCGAGCACCGCATGTCAAACGCTGCGTCAACCCCCTCACCAAATCCCTCACCAAACCAGGTCGATTTTTCAACCAAGCTGTATTACGGCTTTGGCGCGGTTGCCAACGGCGCGACGGCCAATGGGTTTAATTACCTGCTCTTGTTTTACTACAGCCAAGTGATCGGACTCCGGGCGGACTTGGTTTCATTGGGCATTCTGATTGCGCTCGTGTTCGATGCGGTCTCGGACCCAATGGTTGGCTATATCTCGGATAATTTTCAGTCTCGCCTAGGCCGCAGGCATCCGTTTATGTACGGCGCCGGCGTGCCGGTTGCCGCTGCATACTTCTTCCTCTGGTCACCGCCGGATCTGCCTGAAACCCAGCTGTTTTTATATTTTGTTGGGATGAGCGTCCTGATCCGAACCCTGATTACCTTTTATGAGATTCCCGCGACGGCACTCGTTGCCGAACTCACAGACAACTATGACGAGCGCACCAAGCTCATGAGTTTTCGATACTTCTTTGCCTGGTGGGGCGGCCTTACCATGGCCGTCTTGAACTACTTGGTCTTTTTGCCTGAGGAAAAAGGTGGCCTGGAATACATCCAAGGCTGGCAGAACTACGGCCTTACCGCATCGATCATTATTTTTATTTCGATCTTTGTGTCTGCTGCAGGAACCCACCGGCACATCCCAAAGTTAAAGCAGCCGCCGCCCAAAACAGCTTTTAGTTTTCAGAAAACAGTTGGTGAACTGAAAGAAACCCTTTCGAACCGCTCCTTCTTTGCGCTGTTTATCTCGGCCTTGTTTATGGCAGTGGCGTCCGGGGTTTCAACCTCGCTAAGCATCTATTTTTCACGCCATTTTTGGGAGCTCACGAGCAGCCAAATCGGCTACATGAACCTGCCCTACTTCTTGTCCGCGCTTATCGCACTGGGCGTTGCGCCTTGGATCTCGACCAAACTCGGCAAAAAACGCGGCGGTATGCTCACCCTTGCCATCTCGTTTGGCATGGCGCCGATGCCGTATATCCTCAGGCTGCTCGGTTGGTTTCCAGAAAATGGTACCGACGCGCTCTTCTGGACACTGGTGGTATTCAATGCCCTTGAAGTCACACTGATTATTATTGCCGCGTCTTTGGTCGCCGCAATGATTGCCGACATTGTCGAGGACAGTGAGGTTAAAACGGGCCGCCGGTCCGAAGGCATTTTCTTTGCAGCCAACAGCTTTGCGCAGAAGGCTGTGAACGGCCTTGGGGTGGTCGTGGCCGGGCAAATTTTAGCCATAATTCAATTCCCAACTCAGGCGAAGCCCGGCGAAGTGCCGGAGAGCACCATCGCAGATCTTGCGATCTATTACATTCCGGTGATCTTTTTCTTTTACATTCTGGCACTTGCAGTATTGTCTCTGTACAAGATAAACCGAGCAGGGCACGAGGCCAATCTTAGGCAGTTGGCAGACTCACAAAACCCTTAGGGGCCGGCTTATCGCTAAGCCCGTAACTGGCTTAGGCGACATCAATGAGCGCTGGTAAAAAGCCCCTCGAGCGCTGGGCGTACCAGCGCGCGCAGGGCAACCGGCCGCCCCGCCGGCACTATTGGCGGTCCGTTACCGTCCGTCGCGATGGGTAAAATGCTAACGTGCCCCGAAAATCGAACGTAGTCTGTTAGCAAGGCCGAAAATTCAAAATACGCTGACCTTTAATTGCCTTATAATCGGCAAACTGGCGCGCCCTTGGCCCGCCGGCTTTAAGCGCCTTGCAGAACACAAACAGCGGCGCCCGCTATAAACCAGTCGAACAGGAAACCAACCCGATGCAACCTGACTCTTCCAGTCGATTTTTGATGGCGAATGCCGATATTCGGGGTTACATGCTGCAACTCAATAAGACTTATGCCGACAGCCTCAGTGCAACGGATTACCCCCGGCCAATCCGAATTTTGCTGGGCGAGTTTCTTGCTGCTGCGGCTCTGTTATCCGAAACCATTAAGTTCAAGGGCCGCCTGCTACTGCAGGTTAAGGGGCTTGAAAAAATCACGCTGTTGGCGGCCGAAGCCAGCAGCGAGCGCAGTCTGCGCTGCGTGGCGCGATTTCAGGATTTAACAGATGATGACGCACCCGATTTTGAAGCCTTGCTGGGCACCGGCACACTGGTCGTCACGATCGAGCCCGAGCAAGGCGAGCGCTATCAGAGCTTGGTGCCGTTAACCGCGCCCAGTCTTGCGCAATGCCTCGAGTTTTACTTTGGACAATCAGATCAGCTTGGCACCCAGATTATGCTGCATTCCGATGGTGAAACCGCAACCGGATTCCTCCTGCAGCAGTTACCGGCCCAGTTAGAAACGGATGACGCCAAACGGTCAGATCATTGGCAGCATTTTAGTATTCTTGCCGCTACCTTGACCCAGGCCGAACAGATAGCGCTTCCGGAAGCCACCCTTTTAAAGCGCTTATTCGTTGAAGATGTTGTTGAGTTGTTCCCACCCAAAGCACATCGGTTTGCCTGCACTTGCAGCCGAGAGCGGATGGCGAATGCGCTCATTGCCCTAGGAGAAGCCGAGCTGCAAAGCTTACTGGCCGAGCAACCCGAGCTAACCTTGAATTGCGAGTTCTGCGGCGCGCAATATGCACTCGATGGCGAGGCCATTGCCGCCGAAGCCCGAGGCGACCGACCCGCGCATTAAAGCGTCGTCCAACGACAAGAGCAGCCAACGTGGACGCTGGCTCTTCTCAAGGCGCGAACAGACCGCCGCGTTTGCTGAGCGCAAGCCTGCGGCGTGCAGTCCATGCGGCAACCTTGGGTTTAGGTCCGTTTACGCTCCGTTCGAAGGAACACAAAGAAGCAGGCGGTGGCGACAGCTGACAACAGGTGCCAGATACCATGAGCTTGAATCAGCGAATCTGGATTGCACCAAGGATGCGCAGGCTTGCCTGTTTGCCAAATGGCAAACGCCAGGAGGTAGCTGCCCATTCCCAGAAAAAACCAAGGCCAGTAATCGCGTCGGCCTGAGGGCGCATGCGGCGCCAAAAGGCCCGGCACCCAAAACAGCACGACCCACCAATACCGAGCTGGCTCGTCCCACATTTCCAGTGGTGTGATCCCGAAAATACCGGCGACGGCAAACCCCACCAGGCCTGACAACCAGCGAAAATACGGCGCGTGAAACCGGTACAAGACTTCAGAGATCACCCAAAAGGCAATCGATAAGCCAAAGAAATCAAGATTAATCCCCAAGCCCCACCCGTAAACGCCACGGCCAACCCCGTAAACAAGAACAAGGCCCGTATAAATACTCAGCAACCGAATGCTCGTCCATCGCCCCATTGCGCCAACATTGATCAACCACGGGATTAAGATATACATCACCATACTGAGGTTATCGGCCCAACCACCCCAACCGGTGTGAGTGCCGTGCATTAGTAACGACCCCGGTCCAAGCCATATCGCAGCGCCGGCATACAAAAGCGCTACTGGACTATGGCCGAACATGAGGCCCTGCCGGCCAGCCCGCACATCACCGCCCAAACACCAGAGCATCCATAACCCGGCCACCATAAACCCAAGATTGCTCAGCGCATTCACTGGCTCGTGAAAGAGTCCAGGCTGAACACGCTCACACCACCGAGAAACTTCCCCAACTGCTTGCTCGACCGCGGCCGGCGGGCCCCAACCATTCCAACCCAAAACGGTATAGCCTACAAAGAACAGGGTGCTTGCGAGCAAGCCCCATTGAAATGGCCGATAGGCGCTGGCACTCGTATTCATGGCGTCTTGATTCCTGTTAAGCACTCACCGGTGAGTTTCTCGGAGACTGTGCGGAAATGGAAGGGGTTACGATCTCAAGCAAAAGCGTCGCCGCCTGTCGAAACCAAGAGTAAACACGGCGTTATGGCCCCCCACACCTTTCAAAAAAAGGACAACGCCAAGGACCCAGAACGCAGTAGCCAACCCTTAGTACTACGGACGGCAAGAATCCATGTTTTCGAAAAACCCGTTCTGCAAGCTAGCTCGCTTACGCGTAAGCATCTTTTAACAACAGGTCTTCTCGAAGGGTTTTGGAAGCCAAATAATAATGCAACGCAGACCAAATGTTGCCGCCCACTGCAAGAATGAGCAGCGAATAGCGAATGGAATCGACACCATAATCTGCTGAAAAATAATCACTCAACATGCCCGCAAACACTGGACCTAAACCTAAACCAATCAAATTCAATACAAAAAGCAGGATCGCCGAGGCAGTCGCTCGCATCTGCGGCGGCACCAGCGTCTGAGTCATACCAAAGGTTGGACCCAGATACATCGGACCGAGAATCGCGCCCGGCACCGCTAAAATGAGCGCCATCACCGGATCTTGAGTCGTGTAAAAAAAGACCGCAAACGGCACCGATAAAAAGGTCGCAACCCCTGGGAACAACATGTACCAGCGTTGGTCTTTCTGACCAAACCGATCGCCCAGATAGCCCCCAAAAAAGGTGCCAATAACCCCGGTCAAACCAATTAAAAACAGGTAGCTTGAGGTTTCGGCCAAACCATAACCATGAATACGCATAAAAAAAGACGGCATAAACAACGCCACGCCATAACCTACAAACGCGTGGAGCGAGCCAGCAAAGGATAGATGCCGAAAAGAGCGCAGGCCCCACATAAACCGAATCGTTTCTTTTAGCGGAATTTGAACTTCCGCCGCTTTCTGCTGCGCAACAGGACGATGTAGCCCGCGCACTGGCTCACGAATGGTTAAATAAACAACCAAGGACAAGATGATACCGGGGCAACCCACCAACAAAAAAGCCATCCGCCAGCCATAATACTCACCGATCCAGCCACCGGCTAAAGTGCCGATCGCGCCCCCAATGGGGATGCCCATCGCATAGATGGCCAAGGCCGTGGCCCGTTTATTTTCTGGAAAATAATCAGAAATCATCGAATGGATTGGAGGCGAACACCCAGCTTCACCAATCCCGACCCCGACTCGCGCGAGCAGCAGGCCGCCAAACGATTTGGCGGTACTGGTCATCATCGTCATCCCGCTCCAAATCAGAATCGCAAGGGCTACGATGTTTTTACGAACGCCTACATCGGCCCAACGCGCAATGGGGATCCCCGCGATGGTATAAAATAAGGCAAACGCAATCCCGCCCAGTAATCCCAACTGGGTATCACTTAAATCAATCTCTTGTTTAATCGGCTCAATCAAAATCGAGAAAATCTGCCGATCCACAAAATTAACGATATAAATCAGCAAAAACATACCTAAGGCATACCTTAAATAACCTTTGCTGTACCCTGTCTCTGAAACGACTTCGGCATCACTTTCATTTGGCTTCATGAATCGATTTCCCTTCCCGCCTTAACAACAATAATTTATAGATTTGGCCTTGCCCTTTTAAACTTTCGCTAACCGGGTCGGACAATTTAGATGTGATCGCTCAATCAGCCGCTACCACCTCGAAGAGCCAAACATCGCCCGCACCCACCATGGCCAAAATGGCATCATCACGCGCGTCTTCTGAACCCAGCCCATATTTCTTTGAAAATTTTCGCATGACGCTCGGGACAGCAGGCTGGTCCAGTAACCGCTTGAGTCGCTGCGGATAAATTGATCCGTCCACCCGAATTAAAATTGCATTATTCTCGGCAACATGGCCCGGCCACTGCTTCCAAATCTTGCCCACAACGGTATTCATATAACCACTAACAAAATAGAGTTTTTGCTCGACGACCACTAACCAGATCGTCCGAGAGGTTTCAGGCGCCATAGTTTGAAACTCAATGACCTCTCGCCCAGCTAAAAAGGACCAATCCGACAAACTGCTCTGGGCTGTGCCCGATGAAAATGCGCCGCCCGACAACATGCCATAAGGGCCATCCGAAAACCGCATTGCAACCAAGCCTGTTGTGATGATCACGATGACCGCAACGGCAACAACAACCAGCCTTTGGCGTAGCCTCATGAGACGCTTCCTTTTGAGTTGACTCAAAGACAGTATCACACTCATCTGCAGGACTCAGCGATATTTTAGGCTGGTCCTGCGCACAACACGTCTCATGAGCAAAGGTTAAGACGCCGGTTACAGAAGGCACCTGCAGCGTTTCTTTTTTTAGCGTTTTCTGCTCTGATGCTTCTAACAGTTTATAAAGAGTAAATGCTAATGATTGTTTACGGCCAAACGGTTGAGAAACACGCTTTTGAGGCTGCGACAGGATGGACCATCAAACCGGAAGGCGCCTGCAAGGCTGAAACCTGCATACCCTTACCCTTTGCAACGGACACAGAAGAACTCCCCGCCGTCGCGCTAGCCAACGCAATGAACCTCCCGCTTGTCGAAGAGTTGAGCATGAATGTCCTTGCCATCGGGCCAGATAGCCTGGGCGGCCGCGCGCTATCAAGCGCCAAAGCACCTGACCTGTGCCTGCCTGATCTAGATGGCACACTGCATCGCCTCTCGGACTTTTTAGGGCAAAAAGTTATTCTTTACGCCTGGGCGCCCTACTGAGGCTGCGCAAATCACTTGTCCGTGTGGCGAGCATTACGAGACGAAGTTCATCATCTGGGTGTTGAACTCATCACAGTTGGCCTTGATAGCCTCGGGCCCAGCGGCTGCCGAGCGGCCATTGAAGCCGCAGCGCCAACCCACCCAGCCCTGATTGATACCCACCATGATGTTGCGCGGTTATTTGGCGTCGTGAATATCCCACAATCCATTTGGATTGACGAGCAAGGGATGATTATCCGATCGGTGACCTCAGCACCACCCCCGCCCGTCGCGGATGCGGGCGCACCCGCTGGTCCACCACCGGATTTACCAACCCGCATGATGGATATCATGGGAGAAGCTGCGCACATCGAAAGTGACCCTGCCCGCTACCACGCAGCCTTAAAGGATTGGATAACCCACGGCGCTGACAGTCCTTATGCCCTCTCAGCCAACGAGGTGATTAATCGATCTGCGCCACAATCGGTCGAGCGCGCCTTAGGCCACGCTCATTTTGAAATAGCTTGCGAGGCCGTTGTGCAGGATCAGAAGACAATTGCGATTGAACACTTTCAGGCCGCGCATCGACTCGTACCAGACAGTTGGACCTACCGTCGTCAGGCCTGGTCTTTGGAGACCGTGGCGGCCGCAGGCCCCTTCGAGCGATTTTGGCAAGGCCCTCATCCAGATCGTCCGGAGCAGTGGCCTTATGAAGGAGACTGGTTAACGGACATTCGCGAGGAAGGCCCGGCAAACTATTATCGCCCATGGGAGGACTAAGGGACCCTAAAGTGTGCATCTAGTGCTTACCACTTTGACCTTACTGTGTTTAAAGTGAAACCAGGCATGGCGGGGTTTGACACAGTCGAGAGTAGAGAAACCTCGATAAACAAAACGCTGGTTACATTAACATCGCCCGAAACAATATAACCCAACATGCCTAGTATCAATGGCCTCGACGCTACCCAACGCTGACCGCACGGACCCGAGCATCGTCTTCTTGCAAGCACCTTGTTTTAAAGGTCCCGAACATTCTCGGACTCCTAACACGGCATAGCAGACTCGATTGATTGAGCGATCGCATTTTTTGTGGTGTAGTAGATTCCAAAAAACCCAGTCCTCCTACCCTAACGCAAGGAAACCACATGACACTTGAAGTCATCGGCGCCGGCTTCGGCCGAACCGGCACACTTTCGCTCAAATATGCACTCGAGATGCTCGGCTATCAACAGTGTTACCACATGATGGAGTTGCGAAATCACCCGGACCATCAGGCCCTCTGGCAGGCCGCTCACCTGGGTGAAGCCGTCGACTGGGCAGCGCTTTTTTCAGGTTATAGGGCAACGGTCGACTGGCCCAGTTGCAATCTCTGGCAGGAACTCAGCGCGGCCTACCCAGATGCAAAAATCGTCTTGTCCCTGCGAGATCCTGAGAAGTGGTACGACAGCGTGATGAACACGATTTACGCCTCATCCAAAGCCCGCTTTGACAGTGATGACCCCGCTAACCAGGCCGCGGGCCAATGGGCCATGGATATCATTTGGAACCGAGTTTTTGACGGCCGTATGGACGACCGGCAACACGTCATTGAAGTTTTTAACCGGCACAATGAAGCCGTCATTAAGACCGTGGAGCCGGCGAAGTTGCTCGTGTTTGAGGCGCAGAATGGCTGGCCAACGCTGTGTGAATTTTTAGGCAAAGACCTCCCGAGCGAGCCCTATCCTCGAGTCAACTCAACGGAAGACTTCAAAAGCATCTGGCACAAGGCCTCAGAAAAAGCATAACGCTAGGCGGATATTTTGGGCCGGCGAGACGCATCATGACCTGATGCGACGCCAAATTCCAAGGCAGAGCGATACGGCGGCGATACCGGCGGCGACGTTAAAAAGCGTGAATTTGATGGGCGTCAACAGGGCTTTGATGCCAAGTAGATCTTCCGCTCCGGTGAGCGCTAATAATTGAATTAGGTTCTCAAAAATATCCGTTGGGATAACAAGCAATGCTGGCATCGCCAACCAAAAGCGCCCGCGGTTGAAATGTTTCAGTGTGAGTCCGACGAAAAATCCGCCATAAGCGAGTGGAAAGATCATATCGAGGCCTAGCGTTATGCGAAAGTGTACTGCCTTTTGAGCATCGGACATCTCACCCAGCAGTTGTTGGGAGGCAGCAACCGTCCCCAAACTATCCAAAAGAACGCCCCCCGCCACGGGCGTAAACACCATAAAACAGGCCACTAAAGCACCAGAAATAACAAAAAGCGCAACGAGGGTAGATGTTTTAGTCAGGTAGCTGTTCACCGTAAAGCGCCTCTCAAGGTTCAAGTTATGGAAGACAAATCGCTGTCGTAATTTCACAGTATCTTAGCCCGCTCTTAACACTATACCCGGGGAATCCCCTTCCTAGCGAGCGCAATACAGAGCGGCTGCGCTATCAGGTGACGCTATTAATAGGCGCTTTGCCAGGAAATTTGGAACCAAGGAGAAACCTTTATGACCATCAAGATACCGCATACGCTTTCCGCAGGTATTGGTCGCACCAAAGAAGGCGCAGCCTGGATCGCAACGCTTGCGCATCACGTCAGCGATGCAAGCACGCGATGGGGCCTTGCGGTCGCTGCCCCTTTTATTGAGGAAGCCAGTTGTTCATGGGTTGCGCCCTGCCAACAGTCAAATGGCGCACCCGCCGTATTAAAAATTAGTTTCCCCAGTCCCGAAGCGCTGCATGAAATCGATGGCCTTGTTTTTTGGAATGCCGACCCTACCGTGCGACTCATTGCGGCTGACAAACCGAGTAATGCCATGCTGCTCGAGCAATGCCAACCCGGAACGTCCCTGCGGGCCTGTCCAGAACCAGAGCAGGACGACGTCATAGCCGGTATTCTAAGGGCGCTATGGCGCTCACCAGATCCGCAATCGGTTTTCCGTCCACTCTCGGACATGATGGCTTTGTGGGCCAAAGAGGCAGAAACTACGCTATCCTTACGGCCTGACCAGAGGCTTGCTCTGGAAGGTTTACAGCTCTACCGTGAACTGTCGTCGTCGACGGATACCACGTTACTGGCAACGGATCTCCATGCCGGCAACGTCCTAAAAGCCCGCCGTGCGCCCTGGTTAATGATCGACCCAAAACCCTATATCGGCGATCCTTG
>Ga0209374_1002653_pt1 | contig 15082 bp, 9 predicted proteins | sample SaaInlLV_DNA_10m_FD_184683 | JGI IMG/M metagenome (GOLD analysis project Ga0209374, IMG submission 184683) | Marine microbial communities from expanding oxygen minimum zones in the Saanich Inlet - SI075_LV_DNA_10m (SPAdes) (version 2) | ecosystem: Environmental > Aquatic > Marine > Unclassified ...
GCGTTGAAATTAAGGCTCCCTCCTGTATAAGTGCCTGTCAGCATACCAGCAATCACTTTTCCATCCTCACCTAATACTTTTTCAGGTGATAAGATAAACCACGACAGCAGTATACCCAAGGTAGTTGCCAAGGATCCAATCAGAAATAAGCCGACCATTGGAAATCCTGCTTGTTTAATTGAAGTTAGATTGACATTGAGGAGTAAATAAAAAATAGAAATGGGTGCTACATATTTAAAAATGATGGTGTAGAGGTCGATACTATTTGATGCCGAAGGGATGAGTTTTAGGTTGGCCAGTACTGCGGCTAATAAGATGATGATTAATGCAGCACCAAATTTTTTCCCAAATGTAGTTTTGGCGGCATAAACACCTAAAACAATGACGAGACATAATATCACTAAGACATATACAGGATCGTGAATAAAGTTCATAGGTTATTTCTGGATGAGGAAGTCTATTGTTTATTTGAACTAAGTTAAACGAAGTAATATGATTAGAGAAGACAATGAGTACCTAATGTTATTTGAATAGCTAGATGAAATACCTTCTTATCACTGTTCTCCTTTATTGCTAGAGGCATTGCAATAGAAAAAAAAAGGTTTTGGCTATTATGCTCGTATCCTTTTTGATTTTGATCATGAGTTATTATGATGGTGATGAGCCCAATTTCTTAATAGGGCTAAATGGGGAGGCAACCATATTGAGCAATATAAATCAATGTCAATTTCTTTGGTGAATGCATTGATCTTTTTCATTATTGAATTTGAATTATTTAATGTTAACCAAATCATTTGGAGCCATTCGAGCGATTACCTTTCAGAGATATTCAATGGGTAAAATTTCTAGTTATGATGAGAAAGCTATTTTTGTGTATTCTAGCAAGTATTTTTATGTTCACTAGTAGTCCTCAGGAATTATGACTTTATTATTACCAATGGTTTCATCTATGATGGTACGACCAACGAACCTCAAATCAATGACCTGGGGATCATCGGAGATAAGATCGTAAATAAAGGTCCTACCATTATAAAAAAAAATTATTTAGAAAATTGACGCTCTGGTTATATCGTTTCTCCCGGTTTTATTGATGTGTATACTCATGTAGAAGGCATCATGAGATCTCCCGTCAGTCAAAGTGCTATCAAACAGGGAATTACTTTGGTGATCGGAGTCGCGATGGAGGGGCCCTTTCTCCGATGAAAGATCACCTGGATACGCGAAGTAAGTATAATCTTGGCATGAATATGACCTATTTAGTGGGATATAATACCATAAGGAGACGGGTTCGCAAACGGACAATCGATCACCTACGTCCGAGGAATTAGAGGATTTGAAAACTACGGTAAAAGAAGCTATAAAGGCAGATGCTTTCGGGATTTCAACGGAACTAAAATATGTATCCGGATCATTCTTGAATGTAGGTGAAGTGATTGAGCTATCAAAGGTTGCTGCTGCATCAAAAGCCATTTATACCATTTATTTGAGAGAAGAGGGTCTCGGATTATTAGAGGCCGTTCAAGAAGCGATTATGATTGGAAGTGCCGCTGACATTCCAATTGTTTTGACCCATCACAAGGCTTTTGGTAAACCATGTGGGGTGTCAGTGTTAAAACCATGGTCATGGTAGATTCGGCAAAAGCCATAGGCTTGGATATCATGATGGATCGATATCTGTATACCGCCAGTTCAAAAGGGATATCTGTATTGATTCCAAAGGTTACGCCTGTGCGAGAGGCCAAGAGGGCTGATAATTAATGCCTCCTGACTTCAGGAATAAGATCTTTTTTAAGGCGTACTGAGATGGCTTATAAGAATTTGTTAAGTCAAGGAATGATTACTGCGGGGCGTGTGAGTTATTCCCCTGTTACCGAGACGGGAAGCCAGGTCTGGGTTCGGTAAAAAAAGGCAATGTAACCCCGTACTTTTAGGGTACCCTCCTCTGATAACCACAGCTTACATTGATACTCACTGCCGCTTTCGGGATCTAGAATAGTACCATCAACATATTCATTTGAAGACTTATCAAAGGCCATATCTTGTATGATTTCCATACCAATGATTTTTTGTAAATATCTAGAATCATCAGGATCGCAGTCGTCACATACCGGATCTGGATCATCTTCCAAGCTTCTTTGGAGCTTAATGATCTTACCCGCATAACGATCACCCACCTTATAAATTTCTACAATAGATCGTTCTTTTTTCGTTTCATCGTCTATGGTTTTCCATTGACCAACAATTTGTTGCCCATTTAAAGAAAAGGTGAATAGCAATAAAATTACAACTAAGATTTGTCCAGAAAAAGCGCCTTCAGTACCCATATTTACCTTTGTTTTTATCAAAAAATTTCAGTAATTTAGTAAGATTTAGATAAATACCAAGGGCAAGAATAATTTGAAATACTTATTTAAATTGGATCCGACTTCTCTCGGTTAGTAGATAATATCCGCATAAGCATTCTCGCGCCAGCCCTTGAGAGTCCAAATTGTGTCATAAATAGGGTCTTTAGGCCGCATAAGTAACTTTATAAATGGTTAACGATCGGAATTTGGATAACTCTCACTGGCGTTAAGCGGAGATATGGTTTAACCAATAATGCTGAAGCAATGCGTCTTACCCATACTTTCCTGTTCAATGAAAGAAATAATTATTGAATGATTTCATTTTTTTTCGAAGACTTCTGGAGTCCTTAATTTATATGTTACTCTATAACCTTAGCTTTGAAATCACCTATTGAAATATCTCCTCAAGTCTTTAGTGAAGACCAATTTGAAGATCTCTTTACATTGAATATCTTATACCTTCAGTTTAGAAAGGGGATGGATCGGGTTATTCTTTTGTTAGTTTCATCCAGATCCCTCCAATGATCATTGCGGCAAATGTCAATAAGAAAACGGCCGCAGCAGGTTCTGGCGCGAATGATGAAGGTACCCCCTGATCAAATGTATGGCCAGTGAAGGCAATAAAACTTTCCGCAACGGATGATATGTCCACGCCTTGAGATTCTAATTCTGATAACTTGAAGGATTGAGTTAATTGATTGATGCGCAAATACGAAAAAATATTGTATCCATAAAAAGTGGTGCAAAGTCCGAATAACGTTACCAATATTTTCCCTAAAGTATTGGCATTATTTTCCCTTTGAACCCTAACCAGTCTGAAAGTGATGAAAATCAGTCCGGTGAAGGTTAATAGATAAATCGCGTTAGCGATAAAGGCTAATTGATAATAATTTAATATTTCTAGTTCTCCCATTTTATGATTGCTTAACATTAAATAAAAATAAATTTAATAAAAAAATATCAATGTTAAAGATGGGGTGAAGTCTATTTTTATTTTATCTATCAGAATCTACATAAAGTGGTTTTGATATTTATTTGGATCAATGAGGGTATCTGCGGTAGGCACCTAATTAGGTGAAATATCTCTTGAACGAAACAGAAAATTCCTAGATCAAAAAGTAATAGCATAAAAGAAAGCACTCAAGAGATCAGACTAAAGACAGAAAGAGCTTAAAGATCCCTTGAACATTCAATATCATAAAATATTATGTATTAATGGCTAATTAAATTTAGTTTTGACCTCGGTGTTTGTGTAAGGTTAAATCAGTCAGTCCAAATAAGATCATCTAGAAGCGTAATCAGTTTAGGCTTTGAGGGACGCATCACATCGGCGTTCACAATATTGCCATCGGGATCGATAAGTATAAATCTTGGAATCCCTTCAATGGCATAATCAGTGATGATGGAAGATTTCCAAACCCCATCCGCATAAAGCTGAATACCCCCAAGATTTTTTTATCTAAAAATTTCTCCACTTACTTAAATCATCTTTGGGATAGATTGAAATACTGACAAAATGGATATTGAATTTGTGGAATTTTTCTTCAAAATCTTTGAAATAAGGAATCTCGCATATACAAGGGCCACTTAACTGGTTCCAAAATATCTCGATATAATAGCATAATTGATGGTTTTTTGAAATTCATATTTATCTGATCATATTTTTCCTAAAAGTATAGGCTTTCGTAAATAATATCATCAATTTTACAAAAAAAATAAAAAATATGAGAATAGCTATTTTTTTAGCTTCGCTTTTTTTGAGATTTATTGTTCACTCACAGTCCTTGCCTATAGATTTTGAGACGATCATCAGCACTTCTGATTTTGTTGATTTTGATGGAGGGATAGCCTCAGTTTTAGAAAATCCACAGGCTGAGGGGATCAATACAAGTACCCATGTTGCCAAAATAATCAGATCAGATGGAGCCATTTGGGCAGGGAGTAAAATAGCATTAGAAACCAATCTAGATTTCAGTACGTTAAATTCCATTTCGATGAAAGTTTACACTACTGCTCCAGTGGGAACTATCGTTAAATTTAAATTGGAAGGAGCGGCCGGTGCTGCAGAGAGGGATGTTGAAACTACGGTATCTAGTCAATGGGAGGTCTTGACCTGGGACTTTACAGGAGAGCCTTCAAATTTTAATTTTATTGTTTTCATGTTTGATTTTGGAAATGTGGGTGATGGATCGGCCACTTCAACATTTTTATTTGATGACATTGAGCAGTGGTTTGGAGGGACTCAAATAGATCTGCCTTTAGATTTCGAAGGCACCTCCGTGAACTATAAAATGACTGATTTTGGGGGGAATGAGTCTTTGTTAGCAGATGATCCAATGAATTCTGAAAATAAGGTAATGCAAGTTATAAAAACCAGTACAGCAGCCACTTGGGCTGGAACGACGCTGGGTACCCCTTCAGGCTTTGCAAGCCCTATTCCGCTCTCCTTGACAGATTCAAAAATAATCGTCAAAGTATGGTCACCGGCAGCGGGTACACCTATTCGTTTGAAAGTAGAAGATGCTAATGATCCTACCCATACTTGTGAAACAGAAATAAACACTACAGTTACCAAAGAATGGGAAGTATTAACGTTTGACTTTGTTGATCAAGCACCAGGTACAGAGTTTTTAAGTATAGGCTTAGAGCGAGGATGGATTTATAATAAGGCATCAATTTTTTTTAATTTTGGAACCGAGGGAGCTACAGTGGGGGCAAAGACCTATTATTTTGATGAGGTGAAGTTTGGTGAATCGATGGGAGGAACTACTGATGATGAAGAGACCATTCTGTCTTTCATGAGCCCATTAATGATGATTTATCCCAATCCAGCTCAAGATAGGATTCATATTCAAATGAGTGAGTTTAAAGGTGCCATTATTTATACTTTATCAGGAAAGAGTGTATTCAAGACTAAAGAAAAGTATATTGATCTGACGAATATGAGTGAAGGTATTTATATCATACAGCTGGAGAATAACAGTGGAACCAAGGAGCAGTTTAAATTAATAAAAAACTAGGAAGATCGTTGTTTACATAAATAATAGAGGCATATATTTGCAACTATATTATTTTTATTTTTATCTTACCCATTATTTCGATCATGAACCATTCTTAATATAACTGAGCATACACAATCGATTGTCTGTTCACGATTGAAGTTAAATTATAATAACAAAAACAGTAAAGTACATTAAATATCATGATCAATAAGCTAGTTACGATATTATTAAGCTTGTTATGCTTTGAAAGTTTTTCTCAGGAGCCCGTAAAACCAATACATCAGAAAAAGGTTTTTCAAAAAGAGGGTAACATCTACGTGCAAAAGCAAATGCCGCTTTACCTTAAGTTCAGTGTAGAACCTGACGGGGAAAACTACAATTTTCATAGTAAAGGAACACCTGATTTTGCCGATCCAATGTACTTGGATACGGAAGGCATAAATTTCATTCGAAGCAAATGGGCAGTAAATAAAGATACAAAGAGAACAAAAAGTCCTCAAGAGGAAATTTTGTATGAAATTTATGCTGATGGAGTTCCTCCCACCTCCAAAATAAAATTTTCTGGAGCCCCTAGTTTCACTAAAGAAGGTGTCACGTATTATGGTCAAGGCTTGCAAATATCGTTATCGTCTCAAGATTGGATATCGGGTGTTCAACAGACTTATTTTGCCCTAAACGGAGGATATCAAAATTACAATGTAAGTTTGAAACCTGACATGGAAAGAGATTATACCGTTTATTTCTACGCAACTGATAATGTTGGTAACGTCGAAAATACTCAAAGCACAAATTTTGTCTCAGATTTGAGCCCGCCGTCTACCTCTAAATATTTTGAAGGAAGAGTATATGAAAGAAATGTTATGTCACCCAATACTCGTATCCTATTTTCTGGCAATGATGACTTATCTGGAGTTAAAGAAACTCATGCGTATTTTAACGAAGGGACAGATAGAATTACGGAAAAAATTAATTTTAGAAGCCTTGAGGACGGTGAGCATACTGTTAAGTATTACTCAATCGATAACGTAGAAAATAAAGAGCGAATAAACACATTTGACTTTTACCTTGATAAAATTCCACCCAAAACTGAAGTAATGATCACCGGTGACAGGTACAAAGCATCCAGCAACGTTAATTATGTCTCAAAGAGGACTTTGATAACCCTCAGTAGTGACGATAATAAGTCCGGAGTTGACGCAGTTTACTACCGAGTGAATGGTTCAAGAAAATCTATCTATGGTGAAAATATTCTTCTACCTACCATGTCTGGATTAGATACCATTAGTTACTATGCCGAAGATAGAGTAGGTAACATGTCAAAGGAGGAATACCTATTTGTTCACATGGACAATGACGCGCCTATTACGAATATTGAGTTTGGATCACCGCAATTTTACAAAGCACAAGTGTTATATGTCACAAGCAGAACAAAAATTAATTTCTATCCATCGGATAATGGTTCTGGCACAAGTACAACTTTATTTGCTATTGATGAAGGTCAGAATAGTGAATATGAAGCAGAGTTTAGCGTAAATGGAGAGGGTATTCATTCGGTCAGTTTTTTTTCAACAGACAATGTTAATAATGAAGAGAGAGTAATAGTTTCACGTTTTCATATTGACAACACACCACCAAGGATAGACTACTCTTTTAGTGTTGAGGCATCATCAGAGATTGATGATGAAATAGGTCGATTTAAATTATATCCTTCTTACACAGCTATGTTTTTAAGTGCCACAGATAAAGATGTCGGAACAGAAAATATTTTTTATTCTATTGATAACGGTCCTTTATTGAAACTCGATAACAGGCAAAGTGTAGATCTTTCTGAAATTAATAGGTCTAATAACCAGCGTCTTGTTCGATTAAAAATAATAGCTGAAGATAAGCTAGGTAATAGATCAGAGAGAGAAGCTATATTCTATATAGATGGGGTTTGATACTTTGAGTATCGAACGTCACAATTGGTGAATTTCTTTTAGTTAATTCAGATTTTATTTCTTTTTTCAATCTTAAAAGAAAGAGAAGAATCTCCCATATTGTATTTGGTTAATCACAATTTCCGATATAAGTTGAAATAATTTCAAAATATCTATTGATGTCAAAGTTGTTTTAGTGAAATCGTTAAATAGCTAGAATTTTGAATTCACAATAATTTCGTAAAGTTGAGAGAGTGGCTCATTCATGTTTATAAAATATGTAATGCATTCAGAATAAAAATCCTTAAGGTCTGACAAGTTTACCCAAGATTAAGTGTCATCAGATCTACTTTACTTTCTGATTTCTTTTTGACTAAACCTCACTAATTATAAGGTAATTTCTATTTATATATTGTTTTTTAATTTCTCACCTTAACTTTAAACTTATATCTTAATTGCTCTAAGATAAGGTAATAAAAACTTTATTATATTGTGATTTCTCTAGGTTAATAGCAGCTAAATGATAGGTTGTTAGGTAAATTCTGTTCAGTAAAAATTAATCTCGATTAATAAGAAACTATTATAGTTATTTAAAAAATGATTGGCTGTGGTTTGAGTTGATTGTGGTGGCTAAGGACATATATTTATCACCTTATCTATTGATAATACCGGGGTATTCATCTGTACATATCATGAACAATTTGAAAATAATGCTGTGATTTTCTTTATTGAGAATTTTGGTAGCGCTCTACTGTAAGTAGCGACAGTTTTTGTTTTTTGAGGTATAAACGTTATCTTCCTTGAGAAATATCAGCTAAAGCAATGATTATATTATTTGTACGCGTTCAAGTAATTGATACATTCAATTAACCACTTCTTTATGTTTAAATCCCCATTTTTCCGACGAATCAGTTGGCTTCTAATTATTACTTGCGGCCTTTTTCCCGACATCTTAGCGGCACAATCCATTGACCCAGTGGATTATCAAGATTTAGATTATCGTATGATTGGTCCTTTTCGGGCCAGTAGAACCGTAGGAGGGACTGGTGTGCCTTCTCAACCTAATATCTTTTACATGGGGGTGAACAATGGTGGTGTTTGGAAAACCGATGATTTTGGACGCACATGGAATCCGATATTCGATGATGCCCCTACCGGATCTATTGGGGATATCGCCGTCGCAGAGAGTCAGCCTGAGGTTCTTTACGTGGGTACTGGTGAAGGCCTGCATCGTCCAGATTTGAGTGTCGGAGACGGTATTTTTAAAAGTATCGATGGTGGAAAAAGTTGGACACATATCGGATTATCAGATGTACAGCAGGTAGGCCGTGTGATTATTCATCCTACCCAACCAGAACTTGTTTTTGTAGCAGGTTTGGGACATCCTTATGGTTCCAATGAAGAACGGGGCGTATTTAAAACAGATGATGGAGGCAAGAATTGGCGTAAGGTGCTTTACCTTGATGAGCATACCGGTGCGATACAGGTAGAGTTTGATCCGAATAATCCTAAAATACTATTTGCAGATATGTGGCAACATCAGGAAGGGCCCTGGGAAAATGCCAATTGGTCAGGTCCTAATAGTGGTTTGTATAAGTCGACAGATGGTGGTGAACATTGGAGAAAAATAGAAAAGGGATTGCCAGGGGCTGAGCAAGGTTTAGGCAGGATAGGGTTCACCATTGCACCCAGCAATTCAAATCTTATGTTTGCTCTAGTAGATGCACGCGAATCAGGTGGACTTTACAAAAGCATAGACGGAGGAGAAAGTTGGTTTTTTTTATATGGCAATAAAAGGCTTTGGGGTCGAGGAGGAGACTTTGCTGAAATTAAAGTACATCCCAAAGATCCCGATAGATTGTATGTGGGTAATGTAGCTTCCTATACCTCTGCTGACGGAGGGAAAACATGGAGTTCTCTGAAAGGAGCACCGGGTGGAGATGATTACCACCGCATTTGGATCAATCCAAATTTCCCTGATATTATGTTATTCGTGGCCGATCAAGGCGCCATCGTTACGGTAAATGCTGGACGAACGTGGAGTTCTTGGTACAATCAACCCACGGCCCAACTTTATCATGTTGCCACAGATAAGGACTTTCCTTATATGGTTTATGGAGGTCAGCAGGAAAGTGGAGCCATCGGTATTGCGAGCAGAGGAGATGGGGGTCAAATTAGTTTTAGAGAATTTATGGGTATTGGTGCTGATGAGTATGCATACGTAGCTCCAGATCCCAAAGATCCCAATATCATTTATGGGGGTCGTGTCATCCGATTCAATAAATTGACGGGTCAATCTCAAAGCATCACACCTGAGACCGTACGTTCAGGAGATTATCGGTTTGTAAGGACCCTACCATTGATGTTTCATCCCGCGGACGATAATGTACTTTTATTTGCCACCAATGTATTGTGGCAAACTACTAATGAAGGTCAAAGTTGGGAAGTCATCAGTCCTGATTTGACTTACGAACAACCTGAAGTACCTGCCAGTGTAGGTATTTACAAGACCAAAGAGATGGAAAAGATGGTCCGTAGAGGGGTTATTTATTCACTCGGCCCATCTCCATTGGCAGCCCATATTATTTGGGCAGGCACTGATGACGGTCGCGTCCAATTAACTAAGGATGGCGGTGTAAACTGGCAGGACGTCACGCCACCCCAAATCTCATCATGGGATAAAGTTACTCAAATAGACGCCAGTTATTTTGATGAAAACACGGCTTATATTGCCATTAATGCCATAAGAAAAGATGATATGGCGCCTTATATTTATAAAACTCACGATGCTGGTAAAAACTGGAAATTGGTTACCGAAGGCCTACCTTCAAACGGTCCTGTCAATGTAGTGAGGGCTGACCCAAAGCAAGTGGGTTTGTTGTTTGCAGGAACCGAGAGAGCCGTATACTTTTCTGTAGATGAGGGAGCTCATTGGCAATCACTTCGAAATAACATGCCTGCCACCTCCATCAGGGACTTGGTGATTCATGAGGATGACCTGGTGGTAGGGACCCATGGCCGTTCTATATGGATTTTAGATAATATAGCGCCCTTACGGGAATTGATAAAGACGCAAAAGGAGTTTATTCAATTATTTACACCTTCCTTAGCGACCCGAGTGAGAGATAATATGTTCTATGACACTCCGCTACCACCTGAAGAGCCCACCGGACAAAATCCTCCCGATGGTGCTATTTTAGATTATCACCTTGCGGCGGATGCAAGTTCAGTACAACTAGAGATACTGCATCAAGATGGAAAGGTTATAAGAAGTTATGCGAGCGATGATTTACCAGTAAATGTTGACACCACTAGCCAACGCCATCCAACCTATTGGATGCGGCGGGTCCAAAAATTGGGAACGAGTGCTGGCCATCATCGTTTTATATGGGATTTAAAATATGCACCACCTAGGGGGGCTGAGGCTTCTTATTCTATCGCTGCTGTTTATAAGAATACACCCAGTGGTCCATTTGGTCCTATGGTTAATCCAGGACGTTATCGTGTCCGTCTTACGGTTGATGGTGAGGTTACCGAAAAACCTTTGGTCTTGCGTATGGATCCTCGGGTGTCAATCAGTGCGGCGGCCTTACAGTCCCAGCATAATTTAAGCATGGCATGTTATCAGGCCTATCATGAATTACAACAAATGGCTGAAAATATTGTCACACAAAAGAAACCATCCTTGACTACTTTGGCTTTGCTAGGTACGGGTAGCCCACGTGATCAGGATGTTTTGTATGGTAGCATTCGTGCAGTTTCTCCAGAAAAAGAAACTATTATAGGTCTTCAAAATAAATTAATTTATATGATGAATGTACTGCAATCGGCAGATATCAACCCAACATCACAAGCTCAAAATGGGGTTAAATATTTATTAGATGTAGTAGTAACTTTGAAAGTTAGGTTGAATAAAGGATATTGATCGTTGATGAAAGTGATGAAACGAGTCCGTTTTTTTAAAAAAGAATTAATGATTTTAGCCTAAATAATAGAATCCATTTGGGTCTTAAAATATAATAGCCAATCATGTTAATTACATTATTCTTGCTCAGATATTTCAATATGTAGACTGACCGAACTCCTAGGGCCAGATATGCCAAAATCGTTTCGATCAACCCTTCCCGTGATCTGAAATCCTGCTTTATTGAGGTTATGTGGTTTGCGTTTAAAGCTACTTCCTTTGTGTTACCTTTCATGGTCAAATCACCCACTACTTTGTAGATGTTTTACATGATTTGATAAACGTTTTGCTTATGGTGCTGATCTTCGGATGATTTTTTATGTCAAAAAATCAAGAGTTTTCAATTGCTTATCGGGATCTTCAGCACAGTTGCTAATACTACAAACTTGAGCTTTGAAGCTCATTCGAGTGCCAATAAAATCTACAGATCTTCCACCTTCCACTTCAAATCCCATGAATCTTCCATGGACAAATGAGATGCCAGAACACTTGGCATTAAACATGATACTGGAGTGATTGGAACCTATTTTCCAGATTTGAGCATGAGCAGTAGTGCTCAAAAAAAGGATCGATAGAATGTGTATAATTGGCTTTTTTGTTTTTTTTGATATGTTGGCAATATAACCTTTTGTTGAGCTTTTTTATCAACTCTAATAAGGTGCTTAACTCAAAGCAGGGCAATCAATGGTTACCTCTCATAATCGGGGATTAGCTCTTGTAATTCCAGTAAATGGTTACTTGAAAATCAGTAGGTATAAAATAGTCTTTAACTATAGTTAAAGACTATTTTATATGTGGTTTTTGGGTTAGACTGTCTATTCTCCAGGAGCTTGTACTCTTTCATTTACATAAAAAAGTTGAACTTTCCCATCAACAATGAGTGCGTCATGCACCTGGTTAAGTTTGATCTCTGTTTCGTCCGCTGTTAGGGTAAGATCGTGTCCCGAGGTGATCCATTGATATAATTTCCCCTCTTTGTTTGTGTACTCATTAGCAATCATATACTTGGTGGTCCATTTAGGATTATTCTCGACAAACCACTTAGATAGAAAAGCAATGTGCGCATCAGATCCGTCGATCAATTCACCAGTTGGTGCGTAAGCTTTGAAATTTTCTACGGAATTCAAGTTACGAATGGCTGTGGTATCTTTTTCATTATGAGCTTTAATATAATTTTCCCAAACTTGAATAGTTGATTTTGAATCACTATACAAGGCAATTTTACTTCCATCCTCAGTGATTTGATATCCGATTTCGTTCGGAACGATTTCTTTTTCTGCTTTTTTAGCGGGCTCGCATGCGAATGCAATTACTAATAAAATGAATATTAATTTTTTCATAAGTTGATTTTTATTTTAGTAAGCTGTTAAATTATTTACTTTTTATGCTCTTTCCAAAAGAATACATTTATTCTAGGTAAGATCTCAATAATAATGATCTTGAGAAGGAAATAGAAATTATTCTCAAGATAAAGTCATTGATCAGGTAGTAATCTTAGAGATGCTGTAGTTAAATAGTCAATGTCTAGACTTAATGAGTATAAAAGTGCTCCTCACGCTTCAAGCGTTGCGCTAATTTTTTAAACGAAGAGGACGACGTACCCTTTCTTGGGAGTTTAGCATTTTTATTCCAAAGAGGAAGATTACAAAAAAGGTATATTCTATTTGTTTCTGGTTTATTAAGATTCTTCGCATACCTATCTTCATAAAGTGGCCTTAAAATTCTACAATACCCTTATGGCTCCTCTTGGATTGCATATCTAGTATTTTCATGGAAAGTATTAAGATTTGATTTATCAAGTAAGGTTTAGAATCAAATTTCTAGCTAGACTAATTTTTTTGAGCAAGCAAAAACATTAGTAGTCCCTGGCACAGCGAAATCCTGTGTGGTTGGACCCTGAATCTTTGCTAGTACTCATTCGTCTTGAAACGCGATAACCACTGCAGTAGCTTTCATTACAAAGAAAGGAACCCCCACGGATAATGTGTTTAGGAGCATAGGGCTCTCTGGGATCGTTGTATTGATTGGAGCCATTGGGATTGTTTATGATGCCTTTACTTTTATCAAGGGCATAGCTAGTGACATCATATCTATCTTGACACCATTCCCAGACGTTTCCAGCCATGTCATATAGCCCAAAACCATTGGAAGGGAAAGAGCCCACAGGCGACGTGCCGAAATAGCCATCTTGAAGGAGGTTTTTATAGGGAAAAATACCTTGCCAAAAATTAGCTTTTTCGGCGGCAATTTCTATTGGATCATTCCCCCATGGATATTTATCCATTGTTCCCCCTGAGGCTGCCCATTCCCATTCGGCCTCGGTAGGCAGTCGCTTACCGGCCCACCGAGCATACGCATGTGCATCTTCGTAAGCGACATGAACTACGGGATGATCCATTCTCTCGTGAATTGTACTTCCGGGACCTTCTGGCTGTCGCCAATGGGCACCGATGGTCCAATGCCACCATTGTGAGTAATCCATGAGGTCAACCGGACCGCTTGTTTCTTTGAAAACCAAAGAACCTGCCTTCAATATAACATCGGCAGGTTTGGGAGTCTCCTCAGGTAATTGGACTTTGATCTTATCCCAATCGATGTCTTTTTCTGCTACGGTAACATATCCTGTAGCTGTGGTGAATTGATCGAATTCAGCATTGGAGACTTCATGCAGATCCATATAAAAAGGATCAATTGAGACTTTATGTTTGGGAAATTCATCTGGATAGGCTTGATTAGATCGACCTCCCATAGTAAAAGTACCTCCCGGAATGAGTATCATTTGAATCAATGGATCTGGATTCACAGTTTTATTTTTAATCTGCTGTTGACAATTTTGTGTGGTAAGGGAAAGTGCCATTACCCAAAAGCTAATCATTACTTTTTGTTTCATATTCAATGATATTGAAATAATTTTAAATAGACCATCTCCCATCTTTTAAATATATAAAAAAAGAATCTTGACTGGTCTGGAAGTAATGTATATTCAATTGAGTAAATGGGAATCCTTTTAACGCGAACATCTTTCTGATGAATTCATGAGGAAATAAAGTTTATTGAAGAAGAAAAAAAATCTTATTATCTTCTTCTTTTGGCAGGTTTAGGATTCTTTTAAGATTATGATAAGTATTCTAAATCCTTTAAATGCCACATTTATGGATTGAGCTGGCTCATTTTAATTTTGATAAATTGAAATATTAAGCCGATGATAGGGGTGTTTTATGGCAATTTTCTCTGCGGATGAGGTAATTATTATTAAATTTATTTCTATTGAAAGTTCAAAAATACTTTAATAACATGGATTGGGTCATCAAATATGGTTTTTTGATGGTGATAGTGGGTACACTATTGGGATGTGAGGGCATCCCAAGTCATGACCCTGCTAGGAACTATAAAAGCATTGAAAAAGCTTTGTTATTGAAATTAATGTTGGCTAAAGATAGTACAGTCATACAACTAGAGGAGGGACATTTTATCTTTAAAAACAGCCTCATTCTTGATAACAAAAAACACATCACTTTGCGCGGAAGAGGTATGGATAAAACCGTTTTATCCTTTAAAATACAGGAAAATGGAGCGGAAGGTCTTAAAATAACCAATAGTGAAAACATCATTCTTGAAGATTTTACCATTGAAGATGCGGTTGGGGATAATATTAAAGTAAGGGATACTAAGGGAATCACTTTTAGGAGGATAAAGTCAGCATGGACTGGGAAGATCAATGAAAAAAATGGTGCTTATGCTTTGTATCCTGTTATATGCGAAAATGTATTGATAGAAGCATGTGAAGTTTTAGGTGCCAGCGATGCCGGTATTTATGTGGGGCAGTCAAAAAATGTAATTATTAGAAATAAT
>Ga0209374_1002663_pt1 | contig 15044 bp, 10 predicted proteins | sample SaaInlLV_DNA_10m_FD_184683 | JGI IMG/M metagenome (GOLD analysis project Ga0209374, IMG submission 184683) | Marine microbial communities from expanding oxygen minimum zones in the Saanich Inlet - SI075_LV_DNA_10m (SPAdes) (version 2) | ecosystem: Environmental > Aquatic > Marine > Unclassified ...
AAGGTGCTTCGCCAACTGCGCCCTTGCCCTGATGCTAAATCATTTTCAGCCGGCATGGTCTGAGAATAACGTAGTCCTAGTGACTCACAGGATTCAACAAACTCAGGAATTTCTCGATTTAGATGCTCCAACAAAATATCTGAACGACAAATAGGCGTCGCACCACCAGATTCAGATGCCTGCTCACAAAAGAAAAATAATTTCGAAGGGTAAATGGGGGTTTGCGCCATTTCGTGGTGAAGAAAGATTGATACCGATGGAGGCGCTTCATTTGCTGTAAACACTAAATCTGTTCGATTTTGCCTGACTGCGTTTGATAGAGACTCTTCATAGGTAAAACTTGGCCAATCGAAGGCGCGAATAAAGCGATCAAATTCTTTGTCATTAGATATTTTTAGATCGCGAAACAATATAGCTCCATGGGTTGCCAGGTCAGTCTCCAACTGGTTCTTATGGTTTTTAAGCCAATCCGTTATAGACACAATGCCTTCAGTAGACTGGCCCATATAAACAAGTGGAAATACACTATCTTGATACTTTTGTTGGCCTGGGACGCTTGCCTTTTTTACTCCAATTGCATTCATTAAATATTCGCTCATCCATTAGTCATAAATTGAGTGGAATGTACCAAACGCGCCTTCACAGAACTTGCCAGGGTCATTAAATCGGCGGTTTTCATTAAGTGCTGAAATGGCGTCCATTTCCTTATCGGTCAGATTGAAACCTGACAATGACAGATTTTCAACTAAACGCTCGGGCTGGCTCGTCTTGGGTATCACTGCTGTACCTCTCTGCAGGCCCCAGCGCAATACCACCTGAGCGGGCGTTACCGATGCTCTTTCAGCCGCTTTGATCACAACAGTCTCTGTGAGCACAGAATCACCTTTAGACGCCATATCTAAAGAGACATAAGACAGTGCCCCTAACGGAGAAAAAGCGGTTACAGCGATATTATAGGACCGTGCCGTACGTATTAACGCATCCTGAGTGAGATATGGGTGAGACTCAATTTGTAACATTGCAGGCTTGATACGTGCGTAACTCATCAAATCATGCAACAGCACCGCGCTGTAATTACAGACCCCTATCTGACGAGCCAACTGATTTTCTACAAGGCTCTCCATTGCAGCCCAAGTCTCACTCAGTGGAACTGAATCTAATTCCATAGTGGGATTGTCATCTTGGGGATTAAATATCCACTCAGGGGGGTACCGATCATTAATATCAACGTATTGAAGCGCTATTGGGAAATGAATGAGGTAAAGATCAAAGTAGTCTAGCCCCAGGTCTGACAAAGATTTCTCGCAGGCTTGCTGGACGTATTCTTTACGATGAAAGGTGTTCCACAATTTAGACGTAATCCAGAGGTCTTCCCGACTACACAGTCCATCCTTAAGGGCTCTGGCAATGCCCTCTCCAACTTGTTGCTCATTACCATAATCAGCAGCACTATCAAGATGCCGATATCCATTTTTAATAGCATTGTAGACAGCCTCAGCCACCTCATTGAGTTCTAATTTCCATAAACCCAAACCAACAGCGGGCATAGTCTGGCCTGTAACATTTATAACTTGATTCATGAGTAATCCATTTTATTGGGTAAATTCTGATAGCTCGTTATCAGCAAGAAACTGGTCAATGTCAATCGCCTCGCCTGTGGCAATAGACTGTTGTGCCGCGCAGGCAATAATAATCGACCAAAGTCCTTGAAGTGGCGTTGCAGAGGTAGTTAAGTTTCCCTCTAATTTATCGACAAAGGCGATGTGCTCATAGTAGGTGGCTCCATGATGTCCACTGCTCTCGATCTCCCGAGCATAGGTAACTTCAGTTTGCTTTGACCCCCCCAATTCGCCCAATTCCAATGCAACTGTGGCACTCGATGGTTTTTGTTGGTGAATGTTAAAAATTTCTCGGGTAACCAACCTGCCTCTATCTCCACAAATAACCATTTCTTCGGTAAAGTCATGACAAAACATATTTAGGGTAAAGTTACCTCGAACACCATTGTCATAATCGATGACAACAAAGGCGTGATCATCAATGTCCGCCGTTTCTCCATCCTGTTCAAAATCCAGGAAGTTAACCCCTTGGCCCCCGGAGGCATAGACTTTTTTGGGCTTTGCATCGGCTGCAAAATTCATCAAATCAAAGTAATGGCAGCACTTTTCTACCAAGGTTCCGCCGGTATTCTTATTAAACTTGTTCCACTGCCCTACTTTGTCTAAAAACGGAGGGCGATACTCGCTCATACTGATAGTTTTTATAGTCCCGATGGACCCGCGAGACTGGACTTCTTGAAATGCTTCGATGTACTGCGCCTTGTAGCGATACTGCAGCCCGATCTGTAAAAAAGAGCTGTAGGAATCAGAGGCATTAACAATATCAGCTGCATCCTTGAGAGTTGTGGCCATCGGTTTCTCTAAAAAAATTGGCTTACCCGATTCCATCGCTGTAGAAAGAATATCAACATGGGTATGATTCGGCGTACAAATCATCAAAGCATCTACCTCTGGATCATTGCAGGCTGATTTTAAATCAGTATACCGAACAAGCTCCCCATCGCTATAAGAACCAAAGTTTTGCTCCGCCACATCCATACTGTGAATCTGCTTATCATATATACCATAAATACGGGCACGACCCAGGAGAGTCGCAACATACATATGCTCCTGACCAATGGTTCCTGTACCAATGATCACTAGTTTGTGAGATGCCTTGGGAGCCTCATACAAATACTTATCAGTCTCTGAGATATGACCCTGACCTGCTGCTTTTTCAAAAAAACGTAACCTTGGTTTAACCACCTAGTAACACCTAATTAATCTCTTATTCGAAGTTGAATCTATAATATCCTAAGTCAGGGTGCCATGTCTGCGAGACTGAGTAAAATTAAGAGTCAATTTATCAAAATAAATCAACACACGAAGTACCACTCAGACGGCAATATAGGTTAGTCTTACCCGCGGGATAGATCGTCACTTCGAGTTTCCTTATTCAAAGGGATTTCTTTGAGAATTCTTTAGTCGATCATGCATTATTACAGGAGAACTGAGTGATTTTACGTTGGCCCCAGGCGGTCGTTCTAATTTTGACTGCCCTATCAAGTTGTGTAGCTCTTACTGCTGAAAAACTCTATACCGATCAACCTCCTGTGACTCCAGAATTAGCCTTCTCAGGTCCCTATGATGTGGGCGTTAGCACAGTTAAGATCAATGATCCTGACCGTCTTAATACCGCTAACTTTATTACCACTACTAACCGCCCGCTGCTACTTGAAATCTGGTACCCAATAAACTTACCCACTCAAAAACTTAAACCTAAAAGAGCAACCTATAACAATGTCACCCGACTGCAAAAACCTTTTGAGTTACAGGGCGAGGCTTATCGCGATGCTTTAATTGTTAGCGATGGTGAGTTTCCTGTTGTGCTTCTGTCTCATGGGTTTACAGGCTATCGTACCCAGATGTTTTATTTAGGTGAGCATCTTGCAAGTCATGGCTATATTGTCATAGGTATTGACCACAAAGATTCTACTAATTCAGAGGTATTCGATGATGCCACTCGAGCGTCAGGCTTTATTAGCACTTTGTACAACCGCGCTCGTGATCAACAGTTTGTTCTGAATTATTTCTCTGCCTCAATGCCAGGTAATAGCTTAAATAATTTAGCAAAACGAATGGACACCAATAACGCCGCTATCATAGGCCATTCTATGGGCGGCTTTGGTGCTATTAATACGATAGGTGGATGCTATGAGTTTAAATCAGAACAGCTGAAAAAAATTGGTGTCCCTTCAGTTATTGCTAGCCTTTTGCCTCTGCGCTTGGACTCTTGTTTTGCTGGTCAAGATAGTCTTGACCCTCGCTGGAAAGCCATTCAAGTTTACGCCCCCTGGGGTGGAGAATTTAACGTCCATAGCGTCGATGCTATGGCACAAATATCAACGCCGATGTTCTATGTTGCCGGGGACCAAGATAATACCTCAGGGTTCAAAAATGGCGTCAAAAAACTCTATCAACAAACTGGCTCAAAACATAAGTACCTGATGGTATATGAGAATGCCCGACATAACATTGCTGGTCACCCAGCACCTTCTGCATCGTTCAACAGTGACTTTGAGCTTGGACACTATGTGGAGCCTAGCTGGAATATCGAGACTATAAATAGGATCAACAAACATATGACGTTGGCATTTATGGATTGCCATGTAAAAACCAATGTCGACCGGTGCAGATACCTTCCATCTCGTGAAGATATTCAGCAATATGAGGGTATAAACGGTCAATATAGTGATCCATGGCCGGGTTTTAAGCATTTATGGGGTAGTGGAATTCGCTTCTATAGACAATAATACTCAGCAAATATTTGACAATATGTCTTATGTGAAACACTCCTGTTTTAAAAAGGTTATGCATTATGTTCGGAGTTTGTTACTACCCAGAACACTGGCCACAGTCTAAGTGGCAGGAAGACGCTCAGATGATGGCCGAACTGGGGTTAACCTATGTACGCATCGGTGAATTTGCCTGGTCAAAGCTCGAACCTAACCCTGGCGAACTCAACTTCAATTGGTTAGATGAAGCCATCTTAACCCTGAGCAATGCCGGCCTCAAAGTAGTCTTGGGGACACCGACAGCTACACCACCCAAATGGCTCATTGATCAACATCCAGACATCTTACCTATTGATGTAAATTCAGGACTTGTCAGAGGATTTGGATCACGTCGCCACTACGATTTTTCAAGTGAAATATATTTACGAGAATCCATTCGTATTACTAAGGCGCTAGCAGCAAGATACGGGGCGCATCGCGGTGTTGTGGGCTGGCAAACCGACAATGAGCTATGTTGCCATGACACAACGCTAAGTGGCTCTGCAAACGCTTTACGTGGATTCCAGAGTTGGTGTAGAGATCGTTATCAAAGTATTGAACAACTCAACAGTGACTGGGGTAATGTTTTTTGGTCAATGGATTACCGGGACTTTAGCGAGATAGAACTTCCCATTCTCGCTGTTACTGAAACTAACCCTGCTCATCGCCTAGCTTACCGGCGTTTCTCTTCAGATCAAGTAGTGAACTATCATAACCAAATGATTGCTGTTATTCGTCAGCATACGTCAACACAGTTTATTACGCATAATTTTATACCCATGAACGAAACTGGAGTGGACAACTTCGCCCTAGCTGCACCTCTGGACTTCACAAGTTATGACAACTACCCCTTAGGCCGCACTGACCTGTTAATGAGCGACGCACCGGCCGAGCAATTGCGCCGGTATATGCGTTCTGGACACCCAGATTTCGCTACCTATTATCACGACCAAACTCGTGGGCTACTAAACCGTGGTTTTTGGATCATGGAGCAACAACCGGGCCCTGTTAATTGGGCTAACAATAATCCTCGTCCAGCGCCGGGAATGATAAGATTTTGGACCATAGAGGCCTTTGCTCAGGGTGCTGACTGCCTGTGCTATTTCCGCTGGCGTCAAGCTCCCTTTGCCCAAGAACAAATGCATGCGGGACTACTGAGGCCAGATAATTCAAAAACTGAAGCTTGGTCAGAGGCAGAACAGGCCATCGCAGAGATCGCCCGATTAGATTTGGGCAATCAGCCCATACCAACGGCTTGTGTCGCGATCATTACCGGTGTTGAGGGATTGTGGGTAAGCGATATTGAAAAACAAGGGCAAGCTTATGATTTCAACAGCGTGCAGTTTTCATTCTATAGTGCTCTGCGTGAACTGGGTGTCAATGTTGACTTTATTTCAATCGATGCAGATTTCTCACCCTATAAAATAGTTGTGGCCCCAAGTTTACCAATAATTGATGCTGCCTTTGTTAAAAAATGTAAAGAGAGTAACGCACAGTTTATTTTTGGCCCACGAACCGGATCAAAAACCTCAGAGTTTGGTTATCCCCAGAGTTTACCTCCAGGACTACTCCAAAGCTTGCTACCCGTGCGTGTACTCTCAGTTGAAACCCTGCGCTCTGACTGCACTGAATCATTGAGCTGGAATGGTCAAATCTACGAAAGTTGTCGTTGGCGAGAGCAGCTAGATGCTGGTGATGCCGAGGTTATAGCGCAATATCATAATGGTGAACCCGCTATAGTGAAAAATGGAAATATTACCTACCTAGGGACGCTCACTAACAGTGCATTTTTAGTCGACTTTTTACAACAACAGTGCCAAGAAGGCAAAATTGAAACCTACCGATTTGGAGACGACATTCGCGTATCTCAACGTGGTAATCTCCTATTCGCATTTAACTACTCAGATCAGTCATATGAGCTTCCCTTAACAGCAGATACTATTCTGCTGCTGGGTGAAAAAAACCTTGAACCACTGGAAATAGCAGTCTGGCAGGCGCCAGACAAAACTTCTCTACTGAAATAACAAACAGGAGCTACTCTTGAGCGAACAGACCATTCAATTAGCCGTATTCTGCGCAGTTCTTAGCGCTATCGCCATCATTACTTATTTTAAATGTAGGGGTGAAAATAGACAGTCTGCAGACTCAAATAAAGAATACTTTTTGGCCAGTGGCGGCCTAACCTGGGTCTTCGTTGCCGGATCCATAACACTCACTAATCTCAGTACCGATCAATTGGTCGGCATGAATGGGAATCAAATGCTGTTGTTGGCCCTGTGGGAGTTGTCCGGTTTTGTCGGGTTGATGATTCTCGCTAAAGTATTTCTACCTGTGTATTACCGTAACAACTGCACCACAACCACAGAACTTCTGGAGCGTCGCTATAACAGTAAGCATGTGCGTGCCCTAGTCTCCTCAATGTTTTTGTTCATCAATGTCTTCGTGTTTCAGCCTGCTGTGATTTACACAGGCGCTCTCTTCATGATATCCATGACAGGAATAGAAGCTGACTTGCTCACTATTGCCATTGCTTTTGCGGTTCTTGGAGCAGCCTACGCGATCCTAGGTGGTCTGCGAGCAGTCGCCGTTTCAGACACCTATGGTGGTATTTTAGTCCTCGCCATGGGTCTACTGATTGTAGTTCTCTCCCTGATGGCTATTGATTTTGACTTTAGTGGTATCCCTGCCGAGAGACTCACCCTCATTGGCGACAATGCTTCACCTATACCCTGGCCTACATTGCTAACAGGCATGTTTTTAATTCAAATTTTTTACTGGAGCACGAACCAGACCATCACCCAGCGAGCCATGGCTGCACCAACGGTAAAGGAAGCTCAAAAAGGAGTCTATGCCGCAGCCTTTATTCGTGTGGTGTTTATTCCATCTATGGTTGTTATTCCAGGAATAGTGGCCTTTAAACTTTATGGTGACATTGGTGATCAAGCCTATGGCCGTATTGTCGGGGATCTACTACCCGGATGGTTATCAGGTATCTTTGCAGCGGCCATAGCTGCCGCGGTACTTAGCTCCTTCAACAGCATGGTTAACTCCTCTGCTGCGATGTATGTGTGCGATCTACATGAGGCTTACATCAATGATAAACCCAACCTCCGCCTGCTGAGTGGAGTCGCTACAGCTATTTTTGTGATTATTGCCGTATCTATGGTCCCTATTTATGCTCAATCTGACAGTATTATTAATTTACTACAGGAACTATGGGGCTTAATCAGCATGCCGATACTAGCGTGCTTTGCGGTCGGCCTATTGTTTCGCAATGTCGACTATCGCGCTGCTATTGCAGCGGTCATTATAGGTGTCCTTATGTACGCTGGTTTCATTTGGTTATGGATGCCTCTTCACTACATACACATGAGTTTCTTTACATTCTTAACCTGTGTAGCCATGGCTCTGCTTATCAACCGATTTGGACTGGGCAAGAAAGCAGAGTTTATTGGCCTACAGAAAGAACAATTGCAACGAGCAGTCTAATAAATATACTTAGGCAATTGATGATTCACACCAGTTCAACTACGGATTTAAAACGGAAACTAGACAATATGACTGATACCTACACACCTCCCAAAATCTGGAAATGGGATAAAGAAAGCGGCGGCCGGTTTGCTGCCATCAATCGCCCTATCGCTGGCGCGACTCATGAGAAAGATCTGCCGATAGGCGAACATCCACTGCAGCTTTATTCTCTTGGCACCCCCAATGGCGTAAAAGTCACCGTATTGCTCGAAGAGCTACTGGAGCTGGGGATTGCTGAGGCAGAATACGATGCTTGGCTTATTAACATTTCAGAAGGAACTCAGTTTAGTGACGGTTTTGTGAATATCAATCCAAATTCAAAAATCCCCGCACTTGCAGACCATAGTGGCGATACTCCTACGCGAGTATTTGAATCTGGTGCCATCTTGCTTTATCTCGCAGAAAAGTTTGATCGCTTTGTACCTGCAGTAGGTTCACCATTGCGAGCAGAGTGTCTCTCCTGGCTATTTTGGAATATTGGCAGTGTCCCGTTTCTCGGAGGCGGTTTTGGTCATTTTTATGCCTATGCCCCGGAGAAGTATGAATACCCTATTAATCGCTATGCTATGGAAGTAAAGCGTCAGCTCGATGTCCTAGACCAACGACTGGCAGACAATCAATATCTTTGTGGTGATGAGTACACCATTGCCGACATGGCAAATGTCGCTTGGTATGGCGCTCTGGTGTCTGGGGTTCTTTATGAGGCCGGTGAGTTTCTTGAAGTGTCTGGGTATACCAATGTTGTTCGCTGGGCCCAACAAATACAGCAACGTCCAGCAGTAAAGCGAGGCCAGCGGGTTAATCGTGCATGGGGAGATGAGAATAAGCAACTTCCAGAAAGACACAGTGCCAGTGATTTTGACGCTAAAGCCAAAAAGTAACAGGGACTCTCGAGTACCACGAGCAATATTGACGGACTATTCCTTCACATCTGAGATGACATTAAGAGGTGCGGTGTAAGTGGAAAACGAGCATGCTGGTTGGCTGCATTATTGGCAACTGCACTCCAGCATTCTTAAGTGCATCTCCACTAATGGTTGATCCATTGATGACATCCAATATAGATTTTGAATAACTCTTAGGTTCAGCAGGCCACACAATATTCACCAAGTAGAGGCTGTTACTGTCTAACCCCGGAAACTGCAGTCGTCCTCCAACGCTACTTGAAAGACTATTTAGTTGAATATATGAAAACAATGCTTCACTGCCATCCTGAGCAACGATACCAAAAGCACTTTCCTCACAATGAGTATCCAGACGCACAAGGTTTCCGCTATGGATTAATGAACGATGTTTTTTATGAAGGGCCACTCCGGCTTTTAATACCTGAGTCTCAGGTTGATCCATCTCTAGGAGGTTCGCCTCAATCCCCATATGACCGAACATAGCCACTCCAACTCGAGTCTCCATACTCAAAGCTCGACCCGTGATGTGGCAAATATCGGGGCCCACATGAGCCCCCATTATTTCCGCGGGGAAAAACATCGAGAATCCCTTCTGAATACCTACCCGATCAAGAGCATCATTACTATCAGATGTCCAGATACGATCGGTAAATTCAAGAATACCAAAGTCAGCACGACCACCCCCAGATGAACAGCTTTCAATTTCAACGTCAGGATGGGCGCTACGAATACGCGCTAGTAACTTGTATAGGCTGCGAGTCTGCTTATGGCCAACAGCGCGTCCATTTTGATCACCAGGTTGATGTATTGCTCGATTCATATCCCATTTCAAATAGCTAATTGGATACTCAGAGAGTAAAGCATCAAGTCTCTTAAAGAGGTAGTTTTGCACCTCCACTCTTGTTAAATCTAGGACTAACTGATTTCTTGCCGATAATAGGGGAGCCGGTTGGGTATTGAGTATCCAGTCCGGGTGCGCGCGATAGAGATCGCTGTCTGGATTAACCATTTCTGGTTCGACCCACAAGCCAAACTCCATGTCATTTTTGTACACATAATTTATCAACGGAGCTAAGCCCGCAGGAAAAACCGTCTTATCAACAGCCCAATCGCCTAAACCTGCGTTATCTGATTTACGATTTTTAAACCATCCATCATCCAGCACAAAACGTTCAGCGCCAACCTCTCTTGCATGTTCTGCCAGAGTGCATAGACGCTCAAGGGAGAGGTCAAAATAAACTGCCTCCCAGGTATTAAAATGCACAGGCCTTATTTTATTAGCAATCCTTCTATCGGTTAGCTTGGCTCTAACATGACGATGAAAGGCCCCTGACAGCGCAGATAGCCCCTTATCTGTGCTTGCACCAAAAAGTACAGGCGACTTGTAGGCCTGGCCAGGCTCCAAAAGCATTTCCCCTGGCAGAAACAATTCGCCCAACTGAGCATATGCCTGGCCAGTAAATTGCTCTTCAACACGCACATGATGGTTACCACTCCACCCTAAATGCAAGCCATAGGCGGAACCTGAACTTTCATTAGTTTGTTCGGTATGGACGATAACCCCGGGAAAGGAATCATGGGAGGTACGCCCAGAACGATTTTCTCTAACATAGGCACCCATAAATCTGTCGATAGACTGCGACTGAAATTCATTACCCCAACGACCGGTCAAACTGAGAATTTTGCTGTAATGCTTGGGAATTGGTACACAGGGTGCATCACAACGATTCAACCATAAAGACGACTCGCCCATGTTCACTATTTCTGTGGTAGCGGCCAAAACATCAGTCTTATAATCAAGAACCAAACAATGAGTTAGTTGTATTTGAGTGCCCTGACAGATTGAAACAATAGTCAGTTTATTGTCAATCAAACTAACTGATTCAATTCGAGTATAAACAGCCCACTGAAAGCCATCACGATGCAGTTGAACTCCAGGGCTACCGCTAAAACCTGCTGCACTTTGAGGAGAGAGTCCAATGGGAGCCTCTTGTGGTAGGCTGGCTTGTAACTCTTGAGATGTTGCGAGAAGCGCCAAGATATCAGGGCTTGTCGTATTAGCAAGTCTAGAACCCCAATACAGAATTGCTGGCGAATCACCACGACAATCTACGACCAAACTGCAATTGTTGCTGTAAAGAGAATAGAACGATTTGATTTTGTTAATCATAGACTGATCTTCGCAATTTTAATCTAACCCTGGAAATACCATTCAATTACCTCGCGGGAGTCGACACTAGCTTGGACACTCCATAATGCCACCATACCGCTATATTTACTGCTACTAAACCACCCACCAGCGGAAAGAATAATTGGCTTAAGCCCCCAACTATACCTAAAGGTGAAAAAAGCAAATATAACCCTATCACACAGGAAATAAGCGTGGTGGCACAAGGTACTCGCAAGCGCCATGGTTGCATATCAACTTTCTCGTTATTTTGGTATGTCCATGGCGTCGACACAGGGAAGAAATATCCAATTACTAGCATTATCAAAACTTCAGCAACAAACAGAATGCCATAGAGGTGAATAAAGTGAACTGTGACTACATCGTCTAAAACGAACTTAAGTAGACCGTAGGCAATCACATGAAAGCCAATAACCACCTTGGCCCCCAGAGCAGGCACGTGATTAGTAAACAGGCCAACTATAACAATAGTGATCACAGGAATATTATAGAAACCGGTGAAAATACGAATAATCTGCCATAACCCATCTGGGGCAAACTGTAACAAGGGCGCGACCACGAATGAAAACAGAGCAATCACAATAGATGCAATTTTTGCGACCTTAAGAATATGCTGATCGGACACATCTGTATGGCCTCGAGACTTTTTCCAAGGTTCATAGACATCTAAACAAAATAGTGTTGCCGCACTGTTCAGGAGTGAGTTAAAAGAGCTAAACACAGCACCAAGTAAGACGGCCAAAAAGAACCCTGACGCATAATTAGGTAGAACATCTCTAATCAGTTGAGGATAGGCCAAATCAATTGAAGTCAAACCACTTGCACTATCTGGGCCTCCATAAAGATGAAAGGCGATGACACCAGGAATCATCATCATAAATGGCACCAATACTTTAAAGAATCCTGAGAACAAAACGCCCTTCTGCCCCTCCGCAAGGCTCTTGGCTCCCAAAGTACGCTGTATTACATATTGATTGGTGCACCAGTAAAATAAATTAGCAAAGATCATTCCGGTAAATAGAGTGGCAAAGGGTGTCGGATCAGCGGATGAGCCGATAGCGTTGAGCTTTTCAGTATTTGTCGTAGCGATGATTTTCAAACCTGTGACTGCACTACCCTCTCCTAGCAATGACAGCCCAAGGATCGGCACCGCTATACCAATCAGTAATAAACCTAGGCCATTTAATGTATCTGATACAGCAACAGCTCTTAAGCCGCCAAAAATAGCGTAGACGCCACCCACACTGCCAATGACTACGATGGTTAAAGCAATGGACTTACTGTATGAGATATCAAACATGGCTGGTATATCAAATAACTGGAGCACCGCAATGGAACCTGAGTACAAAACCGACGGAATGGTCACCAGCCCATAACCAAGCATAAATAACACGACGGTTAATCGCCTTACGTCATCATCGAACCGATTGTTTAAAAACTCAGGTAAAGTGGAAAAGGCTCCGGCGAGATAGCGAGGTAGAAAAACAAATGCCATGGCTATCGTCGCCACTGCAGCAGTGACTTCCCAAGCCATGCTACTTAGATTGAAACCATAGGCTGAACCATTCAGGCCAATCAATTGCTCTGCAGACAAATTCGTGAGAAGCAATGAACCAGCTATAAATACAGCGCTAAGACCTCGCCCCGCAAGGAAGTAGCCGTCGCGACTATTAGATTCATCTTTAGACTGTCGATACGAAATAAAGGCCACTAGCGCCATAAAAAATGCACAGCTAACTAAAGTTAATGTCATGTCTTGATTGGTCATATCTAGTGCCCATGTGTCCTTGCTAAATTGTAACTGGCGAAGTTGATCTAAAGGTTAGTAAAAGATAAGCAAAAGACCATCCATTTAGTCGTCTTTAAAAATCTTAATTTGGCGCACACCATCCTTGTTGATAGATGCTCTGTACATTCCCAGTGAGTTAAACGAAAACGCAACATTTGCATCCTTGTCTACTCCAATAACACCGCCAGAACCGTTCATTTTAACCAGCTTGTCTTGAACAACTTCATCTTGTGCCTGTTGTAAACTAATACCTTTGTACTCCATTCGCGCACATATATCATGGGCCACTGCAGCTCGAATAAAATATTCCCCATGACCAGTGGCAGAAATACCGCAGGAGTCATTGTCTGCATAGGTGCCAGCTCCAATCACTGGTACATCGCCTACCCGACCAAACCGTTTGTTAGTCATTCCCCCAGTGGACGTTCCGGCGGCAATGTCACCATTTTTGTCGATGGCCACAGCACCCACAGTGCCCAGTTTCTTTTCATCAAACCGATATGCAGCAAGCAACGGATTGGGCGGAGTCTTTGTTAGAGAGACGCCTTTTTCTTTGGCGAGAATCTCTTCAAGTTGGAGGCGTCGCCGTTCAGTTTTGAAGTACTGATTTGGGACCAAAGCAATGCCCTGCTGTTTAGCAAACATCTCAGCGCCTTCCCCAACTAACATGACGTGAGGAGAATGTTCTAATACTGATAAGGCAAGAGTTATAGGGTTTCTAACCCGAGACACGGCAGCAACGGCACCGGCGTTTAGGTCGCTACCCTGCATTATTGAGGCATCTAATTCAATATTCCCATCGTGATTAAATACAGCACCATGACCTGCATTAAAAAGAGGAGAATCTTCAAGTATTGTAATCGTAGCAATTATCGCATCAGTACTAGAACCATCATTTTTTAAAATTTGGTATCCAGAATCAATAGCCTCTTTTAGTACCTCTCGATACTTTTTTTCCATTTCATCGCTCATCAGTTCGCGATTTATGGTGCCGGCGCCCCCATGGATCACAATCGCAATTGGGCTTTCCCTATCCTGCGTCACTGGTAGAGAAAAACATGTAGTTGTCATAGCGATCATTAGAAAAGCCAGATAGCCTCTCTCAAAAGATCTTAATCGGTTATTAAAGAGTTTCATGTGCCCGCTCACTAAGAATAAAACAGAATAATAACTATTTCTTTAGACGATAACTAACCTAATTCCCAGAAATTCAACTAGCGATAAGGATACCTTAATGCACGATAGAGGTTGATCACTCGGGAGAGTACTTTGACTGTGAAACTACATATGGTACCCGGAGCCTCCCAAAAGCATACTCTAGAAGCCTTTTAAAGCACTCTAAACAGCCCTGCAAGTCGCTTTATAGTTGTATTTAGGGGCTTCTGACAGAGATTACAAAAGACCCTTCAAAATGGCCTGTATTGCATCCTAAGTGAGATGCTACATTTGACCTTTTTGTAGGCATTATTTTTACAGTCTCGACAATAAGGTGGGCTGTTAAATTTGTTATCATGGCGCCAGAGAAGATTGAATTATTGAGATGCTATAAAGCCTAAAACATTATTTAAGAGGGATAGCTATGACTGAGTACGAGTTGGTGCAGAGTTTATTTTCTGGCATTGAAACATACGACAGTGGGTTTGAATTTTGGCTGACAGGGACGTTTGCGGTCATTGTTGCTTGCCATCTTGGACAGGATATTTTAGACAAATGGTATACGCTTTTAATAGCCGCTCTTTATACAATGTTTTCTTTCAACATGCTGTTCCGAACCATGCTCGCTAGTGAGTTAATCTTAAGATACAGAGAACAATTGCCGCAATTTGGTGTTACATCAGAGACGTGGCTGGTGTCGGGCAATGTGGTACTGGCTAGTATTACCTTTACTACTGGATTCTTTGGGACGCTCTTTTTTGTCCTTCGTACTCTCCGTAGAAAGTAAGTGATAATAATGAAACGATTACTTCTATTAATCCTCTTAATCCTCCCTATAGTCACCCTTGCTAAAGACACTCCCTTTGATTGGTCTGGTCTTGAGAGAAGTAAGATAAATCTTTATTCATCACGTTTAGTATATGTATGTTGAGGATTTTTTTGTGTATACCGCATGTCTACCCTACCTATGTAATTTTATAAATACACAAGTAAAACAATGAGTTACGTGAATCTATGGTGCCCGGGGCCGGACTTGAACCGGCACGGTGTTGCCACCGAGGGATTTTAAGTCCCTTGCGTCTACCAATTTCGCCACCCGGGCAT
>Ga0209374_1002668_pt1 | contig 15029 bp, 9 predicted proteins | sample SaaInlLV_DNA_10m_FD_184683 | JGI IMG/M metagenome (GOLD analysis project Ga0209374, IMG submission 184683) | Marine microbial communities from expanding oxygen minimum zones in the Saanich Inlet - SI075_LV_DNA_10m (SPAdes) (version 2) | ecosystem: Environmental > Aquatic > Marine > Unclassified ...
CGGAGAAGAGGTTACTACCATTTCAAATAAAAATCTTGGAAATCGATTTATTCATGGTTTCTCAATTGACGGTTTCTCAAAAATAATGAACAACTTAAAGTTTGATTTTGGTCTAACTTATACTAAAGGTGATAATAACGACACCTACGGACCTCTTCCTTCTATTTCTCCATTATTTGGCTCAGTTGCATTTTCCTATAACAAAAGAGGGCTCAACCTTAGGGCAGTATATAAATTTAGTGAAGCTAAAAATCCTAGCGAATATAGCTTTGGAGGAGAAGATGGTTTAGATGAAACACCTTTTCTAATTAATAATGAGGGATTATTAACCTATCTAGGAACTCCTAAATGGTCTGATCTTTCAATCTATGGAAGTAAAAATATATCATCTAATGTTACTTTGAGATTGGGTTTAACAAATGTTTTTGATTCTCATTATAGAACTTTTGCATCTGGAATTTCCGCACCCGGAAGATCCTTTCATTTAGGTCTAAATCTAAAATTATAACTCATTATATTAACTTTTATTTGATCTAAAATCATTAATTTCGCCTTTAATTAAAGCATAATGAGATTTAGGGAATCTAAAAACTTTTCACTGACTTCAATTTCATCAGAGATCCAAGATTTTTGGTCTAAAAATGATGTTTTTTCTAAATCTTTTAACAAAAAAGATAGTGCAAGTTTTATTTTTTATGAAGGTCCTCCATCTGCTAATGGAAAACCTGGAATACATCATGTGATGGCGAGAACTATTAAAGATGCTTTTTGTAGGTATAAAACATTAAAGGGATATAATGTTAAAAGAAAAGCTGGATGGGATACCCATGGACTTCCAGTTGAATTAGGAGTAGAGAAAGAATTAGGTATATCTAAAGATGACATTGGAAGTAAAATTAGTGTCTCCGAATATAATGCTGCATGTAAAAAAGCTGTTATGAAATATACAGCTGAATGGGAATCTCTTACAAGACAGATGGGATATTGGATTGACCTCTCTGATCCTTATGTAACATATACTCCGAAATATATGGAGACAGTTTGGTGGCTTATTAAAAATATATCTGAAAAAAAACTGCTTTACAAAGGATACACAGTTCAACCATATTCTCCTGCAGCTGGAACTGGGCTTAGCTCACACGAGTTAAATCAACCAGGAGCATATAGAGACATAAGTGACACCTCTGTAATTGCTCAATTTAAATGTTTAGATGGTACGTTGCCAGTCAAATTAAAAAATTTCTATCCATTTTATTTTTTAGCATGGACTACTACTCCATGGACTTTACCTTCAAATACAGCTTTAACTGTTGGGGCTAAAATTGAATATTCTTTTGTTAAAACGTTTAATCAGTATACAAAAGAAAAAATAACTGTTTTATTGGCCAAGAATCTAATTGAAAAAGTTTTTTCTAAAAACTTTTATAAAATAGATAACGAAAATGAACTTGATTTATTTAAACAGAGTAATACTGAAATCCCATACTTTATTTTGGAATCATTTAAAGGTGTAGATCTTGAAAATCTTAAATATGAAAGAATTTGGGAAGAAGCACCTCTTCCTCTTGATAATCCTGAACATGCTTTTAGAGTAATTCTTGGTGATTTTGTTACAACTGAAGACGGAACTGGAATAGTCCACACGGCTCCAACTTTTGGTGCAGATGATTATAAAGCGGCAAAATCTGCTATACCTGAAGTTCCTCCTCTACAAGTACTTGACTCAAAAGGCAATAAAGTTCCTCTAGTTGATTTGAAGGGGAAGTTCATTGATAATATTGGCTTAATTAGTGGTAAATATGTTAAAAATGAATACTACGAATCGGATTCTATGCCGGATAAATCTGTTGATGTAGAAATTGCTATTAAGCTGAAAGAACAAAACTTAGCATTTAAGGTGGAAAAATATTCTCATTCTTATCCTCACTGCTGGAGAACAGATAAGCCTGTGCTTTATTATCCAATGGAGTCTTGGTTTATTAAAATCAGTGACCTTTCTGAGAGAATGTTTACCCTTAATAATGAGATAAACTGGAAACCTAAGTCAACGGGGGAGGGTAGATTTGGGAATTGGTTAAAGTCTGCTAATGATTGGAATCTTTCAAGGTCAAGGTTTTGGGGAGTTCCATTACCAATATGGTCAAACGAAGAGGGAACTGAACATAAAGTAATTGGTTCTGTTGAAGAGTTGATTAATGAAATTAATGTTTCAATAGAAAAAGGATTTATGAAATCAAACCCTTATTCTAAATTTAAGGTTGGTGATATGTCAGACGATAATTATACTAACGTTGACCTTCACAAAGATTTTGTTGATGACATTGTTTTATGTTCAGAAAAAAGCCTCCCTATGAAGCGTGAAACAGATATAATTGATGTTTGGTTTGAATCTGGATCAATGCCTTATGCGCAAATTCATTATCCTTTTGAAAATAAAGATCTAATTGATCATAAATCAAACTTTCCAGCAGATTTTATTGCAGAAGGTGTAGATCAAACTAGGGGATGGTTTTATACACTTCATGCAATATCTACAATTGTATTTGATTCAATTTCATATAAAAATGTTGTTTCAAATGGCCTTGTATTAGATAAAAATGGGCAAAAAATGTCTAAAAGATTGGGTAATGCTATAGACCCATTTGAAATGATAAATAGTTTTGGTATTGATGCTGTTAGATGGTATATGATTTCAAACTCAAACCCATGGGATAATCTAAAATTTGATCAAGAAGGAGTTGCGGAAGTAAAAAGAAAGTTTTTTGGAACGTTACAAAACATTTATAGTTTTTTTAGTTTATATGCTAATATTGATGGATTTAAAAATGCTGAAACAAAAATTGACATAGATAAAAGGCCTGAAATTGATAGGTGGATTCTGTCTGAACTTAATTCATTAATCCAGAAAGTTGATAAAGATTTTGATAATTATGATTTAACACCTGCGGCAAGAGATATTAATGATTTTGTTCAGGAAAAACTTAGCAATTGGTATGTAAGACTATGCAGAAGAAGGTTCTGGAAAGGAGAATATAATTCTGATAAAATTTCTGCTTATCAAACTCTTTTTGAGTGTCTTTTAACCATTAGTAAACTTATTTCCCCTTTAGCACCTTTTTACTCTGAATATGTTTTTCAGTCTTTAAACACAGTAACAAGAAAAGATAAAGCTGAGTCTGTTCATTTGTCTAATTTTCCTAATTATTCATCTGACATAATTGACAACAATCTAGAAAATAAAATTAATCAGGTAAGAAACATTTGCTCTCTTGCTCTTTCTATAAGAAAAAAAGAAAAAATAAAAGTAAGGCAGCCTTTAAATAAAATTATTATCCCTGTAAAAAATGAAATTGAAAAAAATGAAATTGATGATGCAAAATCACAAATTTTATCTGAAGTAAATGTAAAGTCAATTGAGTTTCTAGATAATAAAAACTCGTTGCTAATTAAAGAACTTAAACCTAATTTCAAGCTACTGGGTCCAAAGTATGGAAAAATAATTAATGATGTTGCAAAAAAAATTAAATCCCTGTCAAATATTGAAATTGAAAAGCTTGAAACCGCTAGTTCCCTCAATATTAAGGTGAATGAAACTGAAGTTTCAATTTCACTTGAAGATGTTGAAATCAACTATAAAGATATTGAAGGTTTATCGGTAGCCAGTGGAAATGGTCAAACAATTGCACTTGATCTAAGTCTTAATGAGCAATTAATAAATGAAGGAATTGCAAGGGAGATAGTTAATAGAGTTCAGAATATTAGGAAAAATGAAGGTCTTGAAGTAACTGATAAAATCGAAATAACTATTAAAAACTCTGATAATCTTGAGAAAGCTATTTATGATAATTTAGATTATGTTATAGGTGAAACTTTAGCAATAAAATTATATTTTAGCGAAAATCTAGATGCAGGAGATATCATTGAGTTCGATAATATTAAAACTAGAATAAACATAAAAAAAGTTTGATATGAGTAAAAATTCAAAAAACAAATACACGGATAAGGAATTAGAGGGCTTTAGAAAAATAATCAATGAAAAGATTGAAAAAGCTCAAAATGATCTTGAACTTATAAAAAGTGCATACATGAATAATAGCACTAATGGAACTGAAGACACTTCTCCAACTTTTAAGTCAGTTGAAGAAGGATCTGAAACTATGTCAAAGGAAGCAAATACTCAGCTAGCATTAAGACAAGAGAAATTTATAAGAGATTTAAAAAATGCTCTTGTTAGAATTGAGAATAAAACTTACGGGGTTTGTAGGGTAACTGGAAAGCTTATTGATAAAAAAAGACTCAATATAGTTCCTCATGCAACTCTCAGTATTGAGGCTAAAAACATTCAAAACTAAAATTACTGCTTTGCACTCTTTACTTAAAAATATTGACACTAAAAAGTCAGTAATATTTATCTTATTACTAATTTTTTTAGATCAGTTTGTAAAGATTTATATCAAACTAAATTATTCTATCACAGCATATGGTCAACCTCCTATAATTGATCTTGGTTTTTTCAAATTACTTTTTATTGAAAACAAAGGTATGGCAATGGGTGCTAGACTAAATAATATAATTCCCTTTTTAGACGATAACACAGCTAAATTATTCTTAACTTTTTTTAGAATTTTTGCCTGTTTTGGTCTTGGTTTTTGGTTGAGAAATATTATCAAAAATAAAGGCTCTCAACTATTAATTTTTTGCGTTTGCCTAATCTTTGCAGGTGCTATTGGTAATTTAATTGACTCTGTTTTTTATGGAGTAATCTTTTCGTCCAGCTATGGTCAAGTAGCTACATTGTTTCCTGATGTTGGTTATGCACCTTTATTTTATGGAAGTGTTGTAGATATGATACAGTTTCCTTTAGCCACATGGAATTGGCCAGATTGGCTACCCTTTGTTGGTGGTGAAGAATATACTTTTTTTGAATATGTTTTTAATTTAGCAGACTCTTATATAAGCACAGGAGTAATATTTCTTCTAGTGTTTAATAAAAAAGTATCCATTTAATTTAAGTAAAATTATATACTATATTGGGAGTTATAACACAATCTAATTTGATGTCGTGTTCTTCAACATTTAAGATTTTATCTACCGGTTCAAAGAATGAAAGTCCTACTTTTAAAACATTCTTTTTCGTATTTAGTAAAAATCTGTCATAGTAACCGCCCCCATAACCTACTCTTTCTCCAGATTTGTCATAGGCTAAAAGAGGAATAAACACAACATCAAAAATCCTTGGATCAGATGGGTTTGTGCTTAAAGGTTCTCTAATACTAAAATGGTTTTCAGAATATGTTGTGTTCTTATTTATTTCAATATGAATCAAGTTTTCACCAATAATCTTTGGTACATATACTCTTTTATTTTTTTTGAATAACAACTTTATAACCTCATCCGTTTCAACTTCATTATTTAAAGAGTTGGACAGGTATATATGATAATAGGTTTGTTTAAATAAGTCTGTTTTTATTAACTTTTTAAAAATTGCTTTATTTAAATCTTTTACCTCATTATCCGTAAGCTCAGATCTATATTTTTTAAATAATTTTCTTAAAAAAAGCTTGTTGTTATTCATTTACATTAATATAAAAAAAAAATAGGCTTAATTTTGTTTTAGTGAAACATTCTGAACTTCATCTTCAAGCTAAATCTCTTCCTGAACTTCCAGGTGTTTATCAATTTTATGATGATGATAAAATTATTTATATAGGTAAAGCAAAAAATCTAAAAAAAAGAGTTTCATCCTATTTTTCAAAAAATCATGAAAGTAAAAAAACTAAACTACTTGTAAAAAGTATCAGAAAAATTGAAAAAATTATAGTTGACACTGAAATGGATGCTCTTCTATTAGAAAATAACCTAATAAAAAAATATCAACCTAAATATAACATTCTGCTTAAAGATGATAAGTCTTATCCATGGATTTGTATTGTCAAAGAACCCATCCCTGATATTTTCTATACAAGAAAAGTTGAAAAAAGAAGGGGTGAATACTACGGGCCTTTTACTAATGTTTACAGTGCAAGATTTCTAATTAAACTAATTAAAGATATTTATCCTTTTTTGAATCATGAGCTAAACCATCTAATAAAAAAAGAGACAGAAGAAAGTATTAAAGTTAAATTTTCAGAAAACATAAAGTCAATTCGTAATTTAATTAAAGGACATTTTAGAAAATCAATTGATGAGCTTAAAGATAAAATGAAATTATTTTCAAAAAATCTTAAATATGAAAAAGCTCAGGAAATAAAAGAAAAGCTAGAAATTTTATATAATTATCAAGCTAAATCAACTATAGTAAATTCTAAGATAAGTGATATAGATGTTTTTGCATTAATTTCTGATGAATCTTATGCATATATAAATTATCTGCAAATCTCATATGGAGCAGTAATTCGATCGTTTACATTAGAGGTTAAAAAGAAACTTGAAGAATCAGATAAGGAAATTTTGAGTTTAGCTGTAATAGAACTTAAACAAAGGTTTCAGTCACAAAGTAAAGAAGTCATTTTGCCCTTTAAGTTGAATCTTCCTCAGCCAATTAAAGTAACTGTTCCTAAAACAGGTGATAAGAAAAAATTAATTGAATTGTCTGAAAGAAATGCAAAGTTTTATAGAATTGATAAACTAAAACAAATAAAAATTGTTGATCCAGAAGCTCATGGCAATAGAATTATGGAGCAGGCAAAAAAAGACCTCCAATTAAAAGAAAAACCTGTTCAAATAGAATGTTTTGATAATTCGAATTTGATGGGGACTAATCCAGTGGCATCTTGTGTTGTTTTTAAAAATGGTAAACCTTCAAAAAAAGATTACAGACATTTTAAAATACAGAATATAGATGGCCCTGATGATTTTGCTTCAATGGAACAGGTTGTTTACAGAAGATTAAAAAGACTTTTAGACGAAAATGAAACTTTACCAAATCTAATTATAGTAGATGGTGGAAAAGGTCAATTGAGCTCTGGAGTAAAAAGCTTAAAAAAACTAAATTTAGAAAATAAGGTTGCCATTATTGGTATAGCAAAAAAACTTGAGGAAATTTTTAAGCCTGATGATAAATTACCTTTATACATAGATAAGAAATCTGAAACTTTAAAATTAATTCAGCAATTAAGAAATGAATCTCATAGATTTGCTATTAATTTTCACAGGGACCTTAGAAGTAAAGATGCTCTTAAATCAGGCATGGATAGTCTAAAAGGAGTGGGGCCAGTTCTGAAAGACAAACTTTTAAGCAAGTATAAATCTTTTAAAAGATTAAAAGATGCTGATGAAAAAGAGTTGATAATATTTCTTGGGAAGAGTAGAGGTAGATCTGTTTTTAATCAATTAAGAAATTAATTTTAAGTAATTTTGCTCTTGTAAATGATGAAAGTTAAATTTCTATATCTCAAAATTCTTCTTTTAAGTATCAACCTAGTTTTTAGCCAATCCCCTCCAAAAAACATAGAACCATTTAAAGCTGGAGAAGCACTAGAGTATAGAGTTCACTATGGAATTTTCAATGCTAGTTATGCATCACTAAAGCTTTCAAGTGAAGAGCTCAACGGAGAAAAACTTTTATTGGCATCTGGGTATGGGAAAACAATTGGATTGGCTAGACTTTTTTTTAAAGTTGAAGATTATTATAGCAGCTATTTTGATAATGAAAATGTATCTCCCGTTTTTTTTAAAAGAAATATTTATGAAGGTGGTTACACTAAAAACTTAGAAGTTCAGTTTGATTCAGAATCAAACGAAGCTACAGTAAATAATATTAAAAATGGAACAATAAAAACAATTTCGACAGAGAAAAACATTCAAGATCTTATATCCTCATTATATTACCTTAGAAAGAATTTTTCTCCGAACAGCATTGGAATAGGTGATTATTTTACAATAAACATGTTTTATGATTCAAAAAACAGAGAGTTGTCTCTCAAGTATCTTGGCAAAGAGGTCATTAATACAAAATATGGAAAAGTAGAATGCTTAAAACTAATGCCTGCTACTAACAGGAGTAGAATATTTAAAGGTGAAGGTAGCATTACAATTTGGTTAACTAATGATAAAAATAGGCTTCCTATTAGAGTTCAAGCAGATTTACTAGTTGGGTCTATTAAGGCAGATCTAGAAAAATTTTCTGGGATTGCTAATCCAATTGAAATTCAAATTAATAACTAATGAATAAAAGAGTAAAGTACTACTATTTTTTTGTCTTGATATATGTTTTCATAGTCCTATTAAGCTCTTGTAATTCAGAAATAAATGAGATCAAAAAAGAAGAAGATCTTATTAAATATAAATACGGTTATGACGAAAGCAAATATTTATTTGAAGAGAAAAAAGTTGGAAAAGGAGACACTTTTGGCGATATATTAGAAGGGCAAGGGATTGATTATCCCAAAATATATCAAGCACTTCAAAAAACAAAAAACGAAGTTGACTTTAGAAAACTTCAAATAGGCAAGCCCTACACGCTTATATATACTAAAGATTCTATTAGAAAATTAAAAGCCTTTGTTTATCATCCTACAATTGAAGGATACTCTTTGATCCAATTAAGAGATAGTGTTTTTGGTAATACATTTAAAAAAACTAGAACATATAAAGATCTATCAGCATCAGGAATTATTAACAACTCATTATATCTAACTCTTGAAGAGCAGGATAAAGATCCTTTATTGACATATTATTTATCTGACATATATGCTTGGACAATTGATTTTTTCAGATTAGATAAGGGTGATAAATTCAAAGTAATATATACGGAAGCATACGTAGATGATTCAATTCCTGTTGGAATCACAAAGATTAAAGCAGCTTATTTTGTTCATAAAGGTGTTGAAAGATATGCCTTTGAATATGAAACAGATTCAATTAAAGGGATTGTTGAATACTTAGATCAAAATGGGAAAAATCTAAGAAGAGCGTTTTTACAGTCTCCTATTAAATTTGGAAGGATTTCATCAAGATATAATTTAAGAAGACGAATAGCTTTGTATGGTAATAGAGTTAGACCTCATAAGGGAACAGATTTTGCAGCTCCTATTGGAACACCTATTATGTCAACCGCTAATGGAACTATTATTGAGTCCAGCTATACAAGAGCTAACGGGAGGTATGTAAAGGTTAGACACAACAATACTTATGATACTCAATATCTACATATGAGAAAAAGTAATGTTAAAGTTGGACAATTTGTTGAACAAGGAGATGTAATTGGATGGGTAGGTATGACTGGGAATACATCTGGACCTCATGTATGTTATAGGTTCTGGAAAAATGGTATTCAAGTGGATCCTTTCAAACAAAAACTTCCTGAAGCTAAACCAATCAACGAGTCATTAAAAAAGAAGTACTTTAGTGATATTGTCTTAATCAAATCTGAACTTGATTCAGTAATAATTAAAAATAAAACTTCCATCTAATGGGATTATCTAAAATAAATCCAACAAATTTAAATTCTTGGTCAGGCCTTGAAAAAAAATTCAAAGCTGAAGGTAATAATCATATTTCAAGTTTTTTTGAAGAGAGAGATCGACTTGAAAAGTTTACAATAAGTTGGAAGGATTTTTATGTAGATTTCTCAAAAAACAGACTAAGTTCATCAACTCTAAAGTTATTAATTGATTTAAGTAATGAAACCAATTTAAAGAATAATATTGAAAAGTATTTTGATGGATCTACTATTAATGAAACAGAAAAAAGATCTGTTCTTCATACTGCTTTAAGGTCAAGCGAAATAAAAAACCCTGAATTAAAAAAAGAGGTTGAAACCTCAATAGAAAGGATAACTAGTATTTCAGATCAAATAAATAGCGGTAGAAAACTAGGATCTACAGGTAAAAAAATTAAAGATGTTGTAAATATTGGAATTGGAGGATCTCATCTTGGTCCAGATATGGTTACAGAAGCATTATCGTATTATAGTCTTAGTATTAAACCTCACTTTGTCTCTAATATCGATCCTGATTATACATCAAAGTTACTTGAGAAGTTAGATCCTGAAACCACTATTTTCATAATTGTTTCTAAAACATTTACAACAATCGAAACACTAGAAAATGCAAAAAAAATAAGGAAATGGTTTGTAGAAAACTCCGATGAAGAATCTATAAAAGATCATTTTATTGCTGTTTCTAATAACACCGAAGCACCAAAAGAGTTTGGGATTTCATCTGATAATGTGCTTTCTATTCCTGAATGGGTTGGAGGAAGATTTTCACTCTGGGGATCAGTTGGTTTAATTATTTCTATCATTATTGGATCAAAAAATTTCAAAGAATTTTTAAAAGGGGCTGAGTCTATGGATCTTCATTTTAAAAACTCTCCTTTTGAAAAAAATATTCCAGTAATCCTTGCTCTTATCAGTATATGGTATAATAATTTTTTTAAATGTGAGACGGAAGCTGTGCTGCCATATAATCAGTTTCTTGGAAAACTTCCAGATTATTTACAACAGGCTAGCATGGAGAGCAATGGAAAAAGTATAGACAGAAATGGTGAAAAAATTAATTATGAAACAGGTTCTATTATTTGGGGTTCAACTGGAACAAATGCTCAGCATGCTTTTTTTCAGCTAATGCATCAGGGGACTAAAATTATACCTTCTGATTTCATTGCTTTTAAGAACTCTCTTTATGGCGATAAGGCTCAACATGATATTTTGACTTCAAATTTTTTAGCTCAAACAAATGCATTAATGATTGGGAAAATTTCTACCGGACATGAGATTCATAAAAATATTGAAGGCAACAAACCTTCTAATTCAATAGTTATTAACAAGCTTTCTCCCAAAAGTCTTGGGGCTCTTATCTCAATGTATGAGAATAAAATTTTTACAATTGGATCTATTTTAAACGTATACAGTTATGACCAATGGGGCGTTGAGCTAGGAAAATCAATAGCTAAAGATATCTCTAATGGAAAGCAAGAAAATCTTGATAAATCTACAATTAAGATTAGTAAAATATTAAAGAGTTAGTTTATAACTAAAGTCTCCATATTTATTAATATTATGTTAATATTTAGAGAGGGTAAAAACTCTTGAATATTTTACTTTTGTAAACAAATCAACACAAATAATTATACAATGAAAAAATTAAGCTTAATCTTATTTGCTTTATTTACAGCAACTGCTTATTCACAAGATGCAGCGCTTGATTCAATTGCTCTTACTGAAGTAACCGTAACATCAAAGGTTGTTGATGTTGCCAAAGAGCGTGAAACGCCGATTGCATTTAGTACAGTAACTGGTGCTGAAATAGAACTAAAAGGAGGAAATCTTGAGTTTGTAGAAACTCTTAAAAGAACTCCTGGTGTATACACCAACCAAGACAATGGGGGTTATGGTGATGGCCAAATGTATCTTAGAGGATTTGGATTCACTAATACTGCCTATGTTATAAACGGTCAACCTGTTAATGACATGGAAAATGGTAGAATTTATTGGTCAAATTGGGCCGGACTAATGGATATTGCTTCCAGTGTTCAGCTTCAAAGAGGACTTGGATCAACTTCTCTAGCTGTTCCTTCTGCGGGTGGAACTGTGTCTGTTAATACAAGAGCTGCAGAAGCTACACCTGGATCAGGTCTTAAACTAATGTTAGGTGATAATGGATACCAAAAAACAACAGCATATATGAATACTGGGGTAAATGAGTTAGGCTGGTCATCAAGTTATTTACTTGGTTTCTGGAAAGGTGATGGATGGAGAAATGGTATGCAAGGTGAGGGTGTAACTTATGCTTTTTCTGTAGGATATACGCCAAGAGGTGGTGATCATGAATTTAACCTATCAGTTATTGGTGCTGGACAATGGCATCATCAAGCATATTATGGTACTCAAATTCAAGATTATTTAGATTATGGACCTGCTCAAGGTGATGATTATAGAAAGTTTAATCAATTATATGGTGACTATAAAGGTGAAGAGTTTTCAGTTTTAAGAAACTATTATCACAAACCATTAGCAACTCTTAACTGGGATTGGGAAATAAGCAGTAGAGTTACGCTTGCAACTTCTCTTTATGCTTCTGCAGGAAGAGGTGGTGGAACAGGTTTAAGAGGAAGAGGTTCTTTTGGGACAACTTCTTTTAATGAGTCTTTTGCAGAATATATGGACGATCACTCAGAGTGGAGAAATTCTGACTATACGATTAACTGGGGAACAGCAGTTTCAAAAAACTTAGCAGGAGCATATGTTCCTGATAGCGGGCCTTTCGCTGGTATGAAGCTTGGATATCATAATACAATTGATGGACTTCCAAGTAAATGGGGTGCAGACACAACCGTTAGAAGATTTTCAACTAACTCTCATAACTGGATTGGTGGTATTTCTAAAATCAAGATCGACTCAGATAATTTCAGATATGAGTTAGGTGTTGATTTAAGGTCATATAAAGCTTATCACAGAAGAGGTATAAGTGATTTCTTAGGTCTAGATGGATATATTTCTACAATTAACGGAAATAACTTCTCTGGAAATGGAGATAGAATTGGAACAGTAGTTACAACTGCATACGAATCTTCTCCTTTTAAAAATCTTGGTATGGATGATCCTAATGGAACACAGAGATACTATATTGGTTATAATGATTGGACTGGTATCAATGGTTTAATTGAATATACTGGTAATGACAAATTCTCGGCCGTTCTTCAAGTTGGATCAACAACTCAAAAATATCAACTAGAACATTTTTACACAACTCAACCAGATACAAAAAGTAGAAAGATTACTGTAAATGGCGGATATATTAAAGGTGGTGCAAACTATAAAATGAATGACAGAGCAAATGTCTTCTTCAATGTAGGTCGTATCAATAGACCTCCTCTTGTTGATGGAGTGTTCACTAATGCAGATTATGACTTTACAGAAGCGGATGATATAACTTCTGAAAAAATCACATCTCTAGAGCTTGGTTATGGTTATTTTGGATCAAACTTTAAAGCAAAAGTAAACGTTTACAACACTGTATGGGGAGATAGAACTTTTCAAAGATCTACATCAATTGGAGATCAAGGGATAACAATAATCTACAATGATGTTGAGCAAACACATTCTGGTATTGAAGGTGAGTTTACTTGGTATCCTTCTAGTAGATTAAGATTAAAAGGTATGGCTTCATTAGGTGACTGGAAGTTTTCTAAAAACTTTAATGGTACATCTTTTTATAATGATAATGGTCAAGCAGCAGGAGAAACAGGAACTCTATATTTAGATGGTGTTAAACTTGGTGATGCTGCACAAACAGTTATGTACCTTGGAGCTACCTATAAAATGTCTGATAAATTATCTGCTGACATAGACTTTCAAACATATTCTAATTTATACGGAAGATTTGGTCCATTAGACAGTGAGTTTTACAGTTCTAACAACAGAGGTTCAATTAAACTACCAAGTTTTAGCTTAGTTGATATAGGTGCTACTTATAGAACTACATTCTTAGGTTATGAAACTATTGTAAGAGCTAACATCAATAACCTGTTTGATGAAGAGTATATTTCTCAATCTCAAACAAATATTCATAGTGATGGTGGAAGAACTTGGAATGGGATTGATGTTCAAAACCAAGTTTACTTTGGTAAGGGAACTACATGGAATTTAGGAGCTACATTTAGATTCTAACAAGAAACTAATAGTGTATTTATAAACCCTGCTTCGGCAGGGTTTATTTTTTTATATCAATTTCTCTTAGGGTAAGCTCTATCTCGTCTTTTCCTGAATAAGAATTAAAGTCAATTGTATAGAGAATATCAAATGTTGAACTAACATTAATGAGCTGTTCTTTTTTATCAAAACATATAAATGGTAATTCCCTTCCAGATTGGTCTTTAATTTTTGATTTAACTATTTGTGATTCCTTTCCTAGGAACTTTAATTTATGGTCTAAAAAACAATTATTTGTCCTAAATACAGGCTTATTGTTTCCCAAACCAAATGGAGACATCCTTGAAATAATTTTAATATTTTCAAATGTAATTTCAGAAAAATTAATTAAAACATCATATGAAAAACTTTTTCTAAACATTTCTTCTTTAACAGATTTTCTAACAGTCTTTTCAAATTGAACTTTAAAGTTTTCATAATTAGATTTCTTTACTTTTAACCCAGCAGCATATTTATGTCCTCCAAATTGAAAAATATTATCTACACATTTTGAAAGAGCTTCATGTACATCAAATCCTGAGACTGATCTTACTGAGCCAGTTAAAAGCTCTTCATTTGAATCAGTCATAACTATTGTTGGTTTATATGACTGTTCAATAAGTCTTGATGCTACAATTCCTAGCACTCCTTTACTCCAGTTTTCAGAATAGACAATATTTGTGAAACTGGCATGATCTATTTGCTTTATTGCTTGTTGAAATACATCTTTTTCTGTCACTCTTCTGTTTTGATTAAGGAACTCTACTTCATTGGACATAATGCTAGCTTTTTCTCTATCTTCTTGAACTAATAAATCAACAATAACTTTTCCGTTTTTCATTCGCCCAGCAGCATTTATTCTTGGTCCAATATTAAATGAAACCTTAGATTCATCTATTTTACTGTTTATTGATTTTAAAAAGTTTTTTAGACCTATTCTCGGGTTTTCATTTATTCTTTTTAAACCATAAAATACCAAAAGTCTATTTTCATCTACTAAGGGCATCATATCAGAAATTGTTGCAAGGGCAACAAAGTCAATAAATTCAAAAACATCACAAGGGTTTTTTGAAATTAAATTGTGAGCGGTTATTAATTTGAAGGCTATGCCACAGCCGCATAAATCTTTAAAAGGATATTTACAGTCTACTTGTTTTGGGTTAACTATTCCATATGCATTTGGTAATGTTTCTCCTGGAAGATGATGATCACAAATAATGACCTCAATGCCTTTTGATTTAGCTAAATCAACTTGACTCAAAGCTTTAATTCCACAATCAACAGTTACAATTAAAGAAAAATTATTTTTTTCAGCATATTCTATAGATTCTAAAGATACCCCGTAGCCTTCCTTATATCTATCAGGAATATAATAGGAAATATTAAACCCTTTATT
>Ga0209374_1002680_pt1 | contig 14978 bp, 10 predicted proteins | sample SaaInlLV_DNA_10m_FD_184683 | JGI IMG/M metagenome (GOLD analysis project Ga0209374, IMG submission 184683) | Marine microbial communities from expanding oxygen minimum zones in the Saanich Inlet - SI075_LV_DNA_10m (SPAdes) (version 2) | ecosystem: Environmental > Aquatic > Marine > Unclassified ...
TGCTCGTACCGGAATACACGAAAATTCCTTACGGACAATTCCGTTCTAAAGGTAGTAATCAGGTTGTAAAGGCATCCCTGGCTCTACAGCGTACTGAACGAAATCCTCTACGCCTTGTTCTCGTAATACCGATTCATCGGTGTGGAATTTCCCAGTAAATTCACTTGATTTGCTCATTATTGCGAATGCTGCATCTCCAACAATTCGCGGAATTCTACTACGCCTAACCATTTCAGCACCACCGAGAGCTTTGTTGTATCTAACAGCAGCAGTATCAATTGTAGTGGCAGGCCAAAGTCCGTTTACTGAGATTCCATCCATTGATAATTCCTCCGCGAGACCCAATACGAGCATCGACATTGAGAATTTGGATATCGTATAAGCCACAGAACCATTAAACCACTTTGGATCTAATGAAATCGGTGGACAAATCAGCAATATCCTACCATTATCACTGTTGCGTAGATGTGGCAAGGCCGCTTGACATAAGGAAAATGAGGCTCTAATATTTACTTCGTGGACAAGGTCAAATCTCTTCAATGGAGTTTCATCAAATGGTGCAATAAATAACGCACCAGCATTGCAAATGACAGCATCGATTCCACCAAATGCATCAACTCCTATCTGGACAGCAGCAATCACATCCGCATCATTCCGAACATCACAAACTGCAACTGCTGCTTTACCACCTGCAGATTCAACCATTTCGGCGGTCTCATTAAGAGAACCTTTTCCGTCTTCAGCATCAAGTGTACGTCCGAGGAGAACAAGATTTGCTCCTTCTTCTGCGAAGCGTAGTGCCATTGCCCGTCCGAGTCCTCGACTAGAACCACTGATTAGCACAGTGCGGCCATTCCATGTTTTGATGTCTGATATTTTCTCAGAACGCTCCAGTAAGTTGTCGACTATGTCAGAGTATTCTTTCATCGCCTCTTGTGAATCCTTGCCCTTCAATTTTTTCCAGGCTCGGTATTTTGCTATTGCAGCAATTCCTTCACTTACAGGGAGTCCCCCTGAAACATCCCCCTCAGTAGACTGCTTATACAACGAATATAGCATTAACATAGTCTTATTGTCAGGTCTGCTACTTAGATTCATTACCTCTTTTGTAGCTTTCATAAACCGTTTTTCGTCACTCACCTAATCAACTCCTTTTAATCAGCCATTTCTCAAGAATCTCTCTTCGAGTCATTGAATCTAAAGTAGTAGTATGTTCTAAATCAGAAATTAGATGGAATTGATTTTCTCCATCATCTGGAATATGCTTCTTAATCAGATTATAATGTGTTCTACCTAGTGCGCTGTCATTCTTAGATTGAAGTGTCAGCACTGGAATTCCTGGTAATCCAATTTGTGGTATTTTAGCGTTCCAGAATGTAATTGTCAAGTCAGGATGAATTCTTTTCATCTCTGTGCGTATAATTAGACGAATCAAGGGGCGACCTAAATTCCACATTGAACCTACACGCAATTTTATGATCTCTGGTATTGATGATACAGCGGATTCCAAGATTATCGAATCTAGTTGATCTTTCCACCATCCAGATTTGTGACTAGATAGTCTCAGGGTAAGAAATCCTCCCATTGAATGACCGTAGAAATGAACTCTTGGCAATTCCTTGTATTCACAAATTATCGTGTCCAAAAAGGCTTCTATATCTGCTGCTACCTTTAGTAATGTCCAATCCTTATTTAGAGAACAACGACCATGCCCTCTCATATCTATACCGGCTACATCAAATCCTTGATTGCTAAGATGAGTGATTCTATTTTCTGCTCGAGCCATGGAAGAAGAATATCCATGTATGTATAAGATCAAGCCTTTCGATATACCTTTTGCTGGAATGAAATATCCCATTGGCTCGTCCCCGCCCCATCCTGTAAACTCGACAAGGCGCCAATTTGGATTGGTGACTTCGCCTGCATCCTTTGGATAAGGTCGGAAAAATGCTGCCAATACCTTTGCTTCAAAACCCAAGTAGATTGCATTCAATGCAATAGTAATGGAAATTGTCCAGAATAAAATATTTATTAGAATTTGACTCTCTTGGTGCCACAATATCAACTCAATAGCGATAAGTGCCCAGAAGATAGTCCAAGGCCATGACATTTTCCATTGCAAACTTTTTGAATATGCAGCTGCACCTTTGCTCGCTGGAAACTGTGACTTCATCAGAATGAAGCCTCCGGGTATGACATTAGATGCTTGTGTCCTGCAACGATTTTAGCGGCAAGACCAACATTGTCTGGATGGATTTCTGCAAAGAATACTCGTGCGCTTGCAAGTTTGGCTTCATGAAATTCAGTTGCGCTTCCATTCGCCTTAGCATTGATACATACTCTCGCCATTCTCGCCCATAAGTAGGCTAGTAAGGTATTTCCAAAGTATGTACAATAATCGGTAGCACCTGCCGCTAAAAAGTGTGGATTTCCAGCACCTTCTGCCATTAGAAGAAGTGTTAGTTGTTGTAATCCTTTCACACTCTTATGTAGCGGCTTATTGAATTCTACCATTTCCTCAATAGCACGGTTTTCTTCTATGAATTCAAGTAATGGCCACATCAAATATCGAAGATTATGACCGAAGTTTTGAGTAACTTTACGCCCTACTAAATCGAGTGCTTGTATCCCATTTGTCCCTTCCCAGATAGGAGCGATTCTTGCATCACGATAGAATTGTTCAACTCCATACTCCGAACAATACCCTGCTCCACCCATGGTTTGTATTGCAAGCGATGCACTTTGGCAACCAACATCTGTTGAATACGCTTTCATGACCGGAGTGAGTAATGCGATTAGTGAAGTGGCATGTTTTTTAGTTTCCTCATCACCTCTTTTCATCTCATCGAGTAGTATCCCAATCCATGTTCCTAGGGCTCTAGTTCCTTCACAGTTAACCTTGGCCTTTAGCAACATTCTACGGACATCAGGATGAACTAGAATATTATCTGCTGGCGCATCTAGATCTTTCATGCCACGCAGGTCTCTTCCTTGACGTCTTTCTAAAGACCAGGCTAAAGCATTTTGATATGCAATTTCACCTAATCCGAGACCCATCATTCCGGTCGCCAATCTTTCTCTGTTCATCATCTCGAACATCAAGGCCATACCTGTATTCTCTTCCCCCACTAGCCAGCCTTTACTAGAATCGAAATTTAATACACAGGTTGGTGAACCATGCAACCCCATCTTGTCTTCGATTCCAGAGATTGATGTGTTATTTTTTTCGCTCGAAAGTTCATCTCCCTCACTGAGGAATTTTGGTACAAGAAATAGTGAGATACCTTTGGACCCTTCTGGTGCACCAGGTAGTTTAGCTAGCACCATGTGAACGATGTTATCACTCAAATCATGGTCACCTGCTGTAATGAAAATCTTTGTCCCAGTAATAGTAAATGAACCATCTTCTTGAGGGGTTGCTTTGGTCTTGATTAAGCCAAGATCGGTACCACAATGTGGCTCGGTAAGGCACATTGTCCCGCACCATTCCCCACTACCAATTTTGGCAGCATAAAGGTCGATATTTTCCTGTGAAGCATGGCTACTTATTATGTCGTAAACACCTAGACTTAATGCTGCTACCACCGAGATTGCCATATTGCAAGATATTGCAGGCTCATCCATTGCATTACGGAAGAAGAGGGGCAATTCCATGCCACCATGTTCCTCTTTGCAAACTGACAGCAACCAACCAGATTCAACTGTTTGTTTCCATGCATCCTTGAAACCGGGTGGTGAGATAACTTCTCCATTTTTCAATTGTGAACCAATTTTATCACCATCACTGTTTGATGGTTTCCACACGTCTATTACGAATTGTGACCACTCTTCAGTCATCATATCGATCATCTCTCTATCAAGATTTTCATATCCTAAGCGATTACACACTTCGACAACATCGAATATTTCGTGGAATAGGAACTTGTAGTCGTTCAAAGGTGCTTTGTATACAGTCATAATCCCCCTCCTTCAGTTCCTCAATGGTTTGCCCTTACTCAGCATATGTTCCATTCTGTCTAATGTTAATTCATTTCGAGCTAGTTTTGAGATTGCTTTTCTCTCAAGTGCAAGAATATCATCCTCGCTCAGTTCCCCTGTATGGTCACATTCCCCTCCGGTCAGAACTTTTGCAAGTTCACTGATGACGGTGATGTCGTGAGGTGTGGCATGGCCGGCAATAGCAAGGTCGTTCAAAGCCATGGTTAATGCTGACCTTCCAGAAGGCCCAGGTAGATGGTAGACATGGGGTTTAGGTGGGGAATAATCTTCGGCTAGTTCCAGCAAGTATGACTTAGCATTAGCCAAAACATGATTACGGTTCATCGTGATACGATCGCTACCTCGAAGATAACCTAGATCTTTGGCTTGCTGTGCCGATTTAGCAATCTTGGCCATACCTATATTTTCGAAAACCATCATGGTTGCAGCCATTGGTCCTAATCCGACTAGCCCCTCCGTAGTAACTCGTGCAAGCATCTCCTTACAACCACCCCATGCAGGAATAATACCGACTCCAGTTTCAACCAATCCGATATATGATTCCGAATGAGCGACAATGCCATCGGAGTGGAGTAAAATTTCACATCCACCTCCAAGGCACATTCCAGAAGCAGCTGAAACAACTGGTACCTCTGCATATTTTAGAGATTGATAGGTGTCTTGACCTAGAGCAATAAATTCCTCTAATGAACTCCATGCTCCAAGGTTTGCTCCAAATAATGCAAGTCCAAGATTGGCACCAGCACAGAAATTGTTAGAATCGTTAGCGATTAATATTCCCTTCCAGCCATCGCTTTCTGCAATGTCAACAGCAGCGAGAAGAATTTCCATAATGAATGGATCTAAAGCATTCATTTTCGAGTGGAATTCGACTAAAAGGATTCCATCATTGGCATCCCAAATACTAGCCGAAGCATTTCTTCTAATCGCCTTACCACGTCTACGTTTGATGTCTGCTACAGTAGTTTCCTGAGCACCTTTTAGAATTTGAATGTGATCTCCAGTGGAGTTCAGTCGAGTTATTTCGGCTTCCTCTATACCGTAGAAAGAACCGTGTTCTGCCGCAAGAGATAAGAATTCAGGAACTGCAATATTAGCCGATTTCATTTCTCCGACAAGCCAATCAATACCAATGGAGTCCATCATTTCAAAAGGACCCTTCTTCCAATTATATCCTACCTTCATTGCACTATCAATTGCATGAATGTCTTCACTGACAGTCGGTACCAGTGAGGCCGCATAAGCAAATGTATCAAGTAATATTTCTTTGACAAAAGCAGCACCCTTGTCTGGGTGAGTCATGAGGCGTTTGAGTCCTTGGCGGCCTACTTTAGCAGAGGTGAAAGCAGCATTGCGTGTAGCGGTTTGATATGAACCGTCAATGAGGCTTCTTGCTTCTTTGGTTCGCTTACCATCTTCTGTATTAAGTCTGAAAAACCCACCTTTACCCTTACGACCTGTGTATCCTTTGGCGATCATATCGCTGATAATCTCCTCTCCCTTTCCTGCTATGATATGCAGTGGATCATCAGCCGGTAAATTTTCCACCATGCTCTGAATAACGGCAGGAATAATGTCGATTCCAACCAAGTCCATCAATGCAAAAACTCCTGTCTTTGGCAGCCCAATCGGGCGACCAAGCATAGCATCTGCCTGTTCCACGGTGAAACCATAATCTAATGTGGCAGCAATAGAACGTTGTACGAAGTATATTCCAAGACGATTACCTATGAATCCAGGAGTGTCATTGCAAAGAATTACTTTCTTTCCGAGTCTTTCGGAGGCGAAGATACTCATCCTGTGGAAAATATCCTCTTCTATTTCCTCTCCGACAATTAATTCTAGCAGAGGAAGATAGCGCGGTGGATTGAAAAAGTGTGTAATTAAGAATCTTGAAGCTAAGGATGGACTCATGCCTTTGACAAGAGATGACCTTGGAATTGTTGATGTGTTTGAAGACAAAATTGCATTTTTAGAAATATGTTGTTCAATATTGGAATAGATGCTATGTTTGATATCAAGACGTTCTACTACAACTTCTAATACCCAATCTCTATCTTTGAGAAGATGTAAATCATCTTCAAGATTAACTGGACGTATTCGTTGAGAATTGGAGGGATGCATCAGAGTTTCAGGATTACTTTTGCTCATTCGTGCTATTGCTTCTCGAGCAATGATTGACCTATCAGTGGCGTCTTTGGGAACTATGTCGTATAGCAAGACATCACAACCTGCATTTGCGCAATGGGCGGCAATACCCGCACCCATGACTCCACTTCCAATAACTGCAACTTTGTTGATATGACCATGGTTCCTCAGTTCGCTTGGAATCATAGGTGATTGTAGTTCTATTACCATCATTCAACCCTCCTGAGTACTGTGGCAATTCCTTGGCCACCGCCTATGCACATGGTTGCAAGTGCAATATCAGCCTTATTTCTAGTGAGTATTGTTGCAGCACGTCCAACGATTCTTGCACCGCTGGCTCCAAGTGGATGTCCAAGTGCGAGAGCACCACCATCGATATTGACCTTGGAAGTATCTAGTCCAAGTTCTTCAATAACCGCAAGAGATTGTGCTGAAAATGCTTCATTAAGTTCGATCACATCGATATCTTTCAAACTGACACCTGCTCTAGCCAGTGCTTTTTGAGATGCAGCAACTGGACCTATTCCCATTATTTCAGGAGAACAACCGGATACAGCAGTTGATTCTATAGAGGCTAGAATCTTTAGTCCTTGTGCGATGGCGAATTTTTCACTGCAAATGAGGACAAAGGCAGCACCATCTGTGAGTGGTGAAGAAGTACCCGCTGTTACACTACCATCCGCTTTGAATACAGGTCCCAGTCTAGCAAGAGAACTTGCATTGGAAGTGGGTCTAATACAGCCATCTGTTGATACTATTCCATCAGCAGTGGTTATTGGTATTATGACATCAGTGAAGTCTGCATTCGCCGCCCTGAGGTGGCTTTCAATGGCAAACTTTTCTTGAGATTCCCGTTTGATTTCATAAATAGTAGCCAGATTCTCAGCAGTCAATCCCATGTTTGTGTAAGCTTCTGGCATTTCTGCAGCGAGTTTTGGATTAGGCATTGGATTAAAACCCGACATTGGAATTCTCGTCATAGATTCGACCCCTCCTGCAATAAATGCATCTCCTGAGCCCATAGCGATCCTGCCAGCGGCATCATGAATCGCTTGCATTGAAGAACCACAAAATCGATTGACAGTTACCCCTGCTACTGTATGTGGTAACTCGGTGAGGAAGGATAGCATCCGTCCTAAATTGAAACCTTGTTCTGCTTCGGGAAATGCACAACCAAGTATCAAGTCTTCAATCAGATTTGGATCGATTCCAGTTTTTTCAATCAAACCTTTTACGACTTCAGCCGCTATGTCATCTGGTCTAGAATTTGCTAAATCTCCTTTTTTGGCGGGTGTGAACGGAGACCTAAAGTATCCACAAATTACGGCTGGCATAGCATTACTACGGCGGTGTAATAATTAAACCGCTAAGTATCAAGGGCCACACTTGATATGATTTCCAACTGTTAGTGCTGTAGGAGTGATAATGGAGACCACCTACCATGTATGGTCGGAAAATGTCAAAGGTTGACACCTATATGATGAGATAATCCTCACTCGCCAAGATTACTAAGTGCGAGTTCTTTCTCAGCCTTATCAACCGCAATCCTGACTGCTATTGCAGTATCTGGAGTAACTGAAATTGAAGTGATTCCACATTCGATAAGGAATGGTGGATATTCTTCCGGGTGATCCGAAGGCGCCTGACCACAAATTCCGATCTCGATTCCTTTTTCTTTAAAAATTTCAATCGTTCTCTTCACCATCGTTTTGACAGCTGATGACCTTGCATCAACTGGATGTAAATATCCCTCTAAGTCGTCCCTACTTACCGCATAAACAGTCTGAACAAGATCATTGGTTCCAATCGAGCCACCATCTAGTTCCATCTCTTCAATAAAGCGTTCCGCCTCTATTACATTCGAAGGCAATTCGACCATGATGAACAAGGGTACTCCATCCTTAGAACCTAGTTTCCGACTCTCCAGTATTTTCTTTACTGCAACACCTTCTTCAGGTGTGCGGCAGAACGGAATCATCAACTGAAGGTTATCCAGTCCCATATCGTGACGAACACCTTGCAATGCTTTACATTCTAATTCGAATGCATCTGAGAATCTTGGATCGACATATCGACTCGCACCCCTCCATGCAATCATCGGATTTTCTTCAATCGGCTCGAATATTTCACCACCGAGAAGTTCTCTGTATTCGTTAGATTTGAAATCCGAGAGCCTAACGAGCACTGGCCTAGGATAGAAAGCCGCACAAATTAGTCCAACGCCCTCTCTTAGTTCGTCAACAAACAGAGATTTAGGATTTGCAGAGTTTCGACTCTTTTCCGAAATCTCTCTGATTAATTCCGACCTATCTCGTCCATTGGTACGTTCAAGACCGCGTTTGAATGGCAGCAGTTTTCTAGGAATTACTCCAGTTTCAACATATTCTATTAATGAATCATGGTGAACTAATGCCATCGGATGAATACCCACTTCTGCTGATAGAATAAATTCGATACGGGCAAGTCCGACTCCATCTACCGGTAGCATTGAATCAGCAAGTGCCTTGGTAGGAAAACCAACATTCAATTTTATTTTTGTTTTCAGTTTCTGATTGGTATCGATAATGATCTCTTCAATTTCAAACGGTTGCTCTCCTTTGTATATTACTCCTGTATCTCCTTCGGCACAAGAACCAGTAACCAGCATTCCATCATCTAAGAGATGCATAACATCTGTTGCTCCAACGATGGCCGGTATTCCGAATTCTCGTGCTATGATAGCAGCGTGGCTTGTTCTTCCCCCTTTACGAGTAATAATCAGTGAGGCTTGCTTCATCATTGGTTCCCAATCCGGAGTGGTCATTTCAGTAACTAGAACATCACCCTGTTCGAAGACTCTATCCGCCCAACTAAGTTCGGTTAGTTCTACACCTGCAGCCAACCGATCTCGCAGGCCACGCTTGCTAGAGATTACCGATTCATAGTTCTGATATTGTCGAACCATTCCACCTCCAATCCTCTTTCCTACAGCTTGACCTGTTCCCAAAACCGAGCCATTAGAATGTAATTTTTTCACTAACTTTGGATTCATATGGTAGCGAGTAAGAATCGATGTATTCTCTTTGGCGTGAACTGTTTCAGGTCTTGCTTGAACAATAAATAATTCTCCACTGACTCCATCCTTAGCCCACTCGATATCCATCGGCATTTGATAATGTGCTTCGATAGTAAGTGCCATTTCAGCAAGTGTTAGGACTTCGGAACGTTCCAATGAGAATATCAATTTATCTTTGAGTGGAACATCCACGGTTTTTGTTTCGGAATCCTCGCCGTAAATCATCTTCTCTTCTTTACCACCGAGGTGGCGCTGTACAATTGCAGGTAGCCCTTGCTCAAGCCCCTTTTTCCAAACGAGGAAACCGTCGGGAGAGATACTACCCTGAACTAGAAGTTCCCCTAATCCATATGAAGAAGAGATGTGAATAATGCCGGCATGGCCTGAATCGGGGTCTATAGTGAACATTACACCTGACGAAGCCATATCGGATCGAACCATTTTCATTACAACTACTGCCAACGATGCATCAAGGGGGTTCATTCCCCTGTCTACTTGGTATGCGACTGCACGTTCCGTGAATAAACTGGCAATACACTTTTTCCAATGAAACACAACACCTCTCGGACCAGTAATATTGAGATATGAATCGTATTGCCCAGCAAAGGATGCATCAACCGAATCTTCAACTGTTGCTGATGAACGAACAGCAACATCCACTCCAGGTCCGTATTCATCGCACAGAGCACTGTAACCTTTCTCAATTTGTTCTTCAACATAAGCGGGAACAACGCTCTTTAGGATAAGAGACCGAGCGAGAAATGTTCTGGAATGCATTTCCAAATGATCTGAAGTATCTGCACCCTCAAAGCATGCATGAATTGCACCTCTTAGAGTAGACGCCTTCATTACCAAATCTCGCAATCCAGGTAATCCTTCAGCTTCTGAAACTCCACTCCATCGCATCGAGTCTATTTCGGAATCAACAAATTCTGCATAGGCATCCACAGTTACAGTAAAACCGTTTGGAATTGGGATTCCTTTCTCGCTTAGAGAGGAATACATCTCACCAAGTGATGCTCCTTTACCACCAATGGATTCAACGTCATTCATACCAGTCCCTTTGAACCAAGCGATATATTCGGAATTCAGATTGACCATACCACTAGGAGTTGTCATCAAGTCTCTTCAATGATAGCCGGCCTATGAAGGAGGCGCGCAATCATTCAAACGACACTAAGTGAGAAAAAATACCCGCGAGTGTAATAAAACTCACCTCTTCCAAACTCCTACAAATGAAATGTACCTTTTTTTTAGGGCTAAATACTCTAACTCAGTGCATTTTTTAGAGTAAAGTGCTCGTACCGGGATTTGAACCCGGGTCAAAGGAATGAGAGTCCTTTATGATGGGCCACTACACTATACGAGCTTGGCTAACCGGCCGTCATTACCCCCATATTAGAAATCTCCCTTGAAACATGTTTCCAAAAATTTAGATTTAATTTCACTTTAACTAAAAACTGAAAGTGTAAATGCTATACTGAGTACTGAATTAATTTCACTTTCAAATTACTGGGTCTTTCGTCTATTGATATACCACCGCCAGTACATTTGATTCATGGAACACGAAACCTTGAATGAAAACGAATTAAAGTTCTCTGATTTGATAGAGACAAATAATCACTCCCCCACCCCTTCGTGGAGGCTTAGATGCACCACGAAAATAGCTCACCCCAGTGGCAGAATCCCATCCCGTTCTGCCGCTGCTGGGTGGCAACCTGTATTCGCACCATCAACCGGGCCGAGAGTTAGCGCAACAATCAGTGGCATCATTAGAAGAGTAAGAAAATCAAGAGGTGAGGCTTGATGAGTAAAACAAGGAGATTACGAAGTGAGATTTCTGAGTATCTAGATGATGTAGGAGAGGCTAATACCACTGCTATTCTAGATCACATAAATAGAAGATTTAGATGGGGTGCCACGATGAATCAACTCGGTAATGTTCTAGCACGTGATAGTCGATTTACCAAAGTCGGCTTTGATGAGGGAACTGATGTTGGTGGATTTCGAATGCGAGTCTGTGTTTGGTCCAAAGTCACCGCTTGAATCAAAGAAGTCAAAACCTTTCAGCCCTAGCCACACATATGTCGGGCAGGGTTCGAGCATTTCTCGAATTAATGCGCCTGAAGAATGTATTTCTCGCGGCAATTACGGTCCCCTTGGGAGCACAATTCGCAATTGGAGATGAATGGATCAGTGACTACTTACCAGATGTGGTAATCCAAATATTTGCAGTGATATTCTTTATCGGTGCAGGAAATACAATGAATGATATAAAAGATTCAGACATCGATAAAACTGCACATCCAAGTAGACCAATTCCATCACAGAGAATCAGCATTGAAGAGGCAAAATATTTCACATGGGCACTATGGATTTTGAGTATAGCATGTGTGTTATATGGTACTTTTGAATTGTATAATAATGAAATGGAGTGGTATCCACTAATCACAATTTATGTATTGGCTGTCGGACTAATGCTGAGTTATGACCATGGACCAAAAACCAAAGATTCTGGTTTAGTTGGTAATATATCTATTTCTCTAATGGTAGGTGCAGTGATACTCTATGGCGCCTCAAGTGTCTCTTCCATTAACTCAACATTGGTTTGGTGGACTGCCAGTGTAGTATTTTTCACAAACCTAGCACGAGAGATTGTCAAAGATTGTCAAGATATGGAATCTGATGAGGGAATCAGACAGACCTTACCGATGAAAATAGGATTACAAAATTCACGTATGGCAGCTTATGTGATAATAATGGCATCACTTGTATGCCTGTATATGCCATATTGGAGAGGCCCCTTTGAGTTTGGACAAATATTCTTCCAAATCCCTGCCATCTTGACATTGATTACTCTAAACCGCCCGCTTTACGAAGGAAAGGATGCTTTAGTTGCAGGAAGAATTAGGGCAGCTATGTTACTGGGATTGATTGGCTTTATTGTACCAATGTATGTTTGATTATTCCAATCCCATAAACTCATACATTGCTTCCCAAGCACCTTCAGATACTAAGTAAGCAAGTAATGACATTTGCGCCCACATGCGATTTTCTGCTTGGTCGAAAGCAATGGAATGCTTGTGGTCCATTACCCAATCTGTGACTTCATCACCACGATGTGCCGGAAGACAGTGCATGAATTTCCAATTCTCATCCATGTTGCCAACTAATTTTTCATTAACCTGAAAACCATCGAATGATGCAATTTTATCTTTCAAGTGTTCTTCACCCATCGAAATAAACACGTCAGTGTAAACAACATGTGCATCTTTGACTGCTTCCACAGGGTCATTGGTCTGTACCACTGAACTTCCATTCTTCTCGGCAAGAGCATTTGCTCTATCCATTACCTCTTGGTCTGGTTCATAGCCCTTAGGTATAGCATAATAGATATCTATACCAAGCATTGCACAAGCAAGTGCTAAGTCGTGAAGTACGTTATTTCCGTCTCCTACCCAAGCAACTTTCAAGTCATCAGTATTGTCAAAGTGTTCTAAAATAGTCATCAAATCTGCAGCAGACTGACATGGATGATGCTTATCGGAAAGTGCATTAATAACTGGAACGGTTGCATACTTAGCAAGTTCTTCGACATCAGCGTGAGCATAGCATCGGTAAGTCATGGCGCCGAGGAATCTTGAGAGAACTTGAGAAGTATCTCCAACTGTCTCGGACTTTCCTAATTGAATATCATTTTTGAGTAAGGTCAGTGGATAACCTCCCAATCTGTTTATTCCAACCTCGAAAGAAACTCTAGTCCTTGTGGAAGGTTTTTCGTATATCGAACCAACTGCAAGGGAATCTAAAGGGAAGAAATTCATTGCTACTTCATCACTTTCTTTCCATAGTCTCTTAAATTCAATCGCCCATTTTAGGATTTTATGAAAATCTTCTTCTACATCATCAATTGCTAGTATGTGCTTGACCATGTCACCTCCAAATGAAGGAGGCTTCTAAGATTTCTTGAAGAAAAATTAGTGAAAATCAATCTCTTTCGTGCTCGATATCTTGCGCGAAACCGTCTCTTGCATCACCCATTCCACCAAATAGTGCTTGGGCGAATGTTAGTACATCGGCTAGCCCGTCTTCAAGTTCTGAAGAAAGTGGTGTTAGTCCTGGTGCCTGTGAGAACTCTTGCATCATTCGTAGTTGATTGATAGCGAATTCGGTTCTTTGACCTCCGGCCTCATCATAAAGTGCTAGTTCCAAAATCTCTAGCCTCTCTGACCATTCCAAAATCTTGGCAAGTTCATCTTCATCTAATAGATCGGACTTTGAAAGGAAATTCTTTGTTGGCAGGCCTAATCTAAATTCTACGATACTTGAAAGCAGCATTTGAGACACGAAACCGGATGGAGAACGTGACAACATTGGGTCGAATAGGTAAATAATAGCAGATTGTTCTCTGCCTAGAACCTCTATCAAATGATTACTTGCTTCTCTAAAAGCAAATAATTCTACCTGACCTGGAGTATCAACAATCATCACTTCTCCGGAAAGAGCATGAAGTTGCTCAGCAACATCACCAGCTTGTGCTGCCAAAAGGTCTGCTGCTAATATCTGCGCACCATTGGGTCCCAAATCATATTCCGACATTACCTCAGTTAGCGAGATAAGGTCTCTAACATCAAATTCTGCATCATAATGTACTCTTTCTGCTCCTGGGTCTAGATTTACTGCAATTGCGTCAGTCTCTAAAAAACGGGACCATCTTTGAAAAGCAGTAACTAAAGAAGATTTTCCAGCACCTGCAGTACCTACAACAAACAAAACGGGAGGTGTCCCACTATCCATACCGACCATGTTCGATGCTCCGACTCACCATAAATCAAGTTCACCGTCAAAACTAGACTTTTTACTCCGATAATGCCTATTTTAGATTGAACCTTTGAGCATAACGGTTATGTGCTATGCATCAATGGGCGAACTGGCGCATTGTGTTAATGCGCGGAGGAATTGAAATGACTGAAGAAAAACCACCTATGCCTGAGATGCCACCTATGCCACCTATGCCACCTATGGATGCACCACCTGCACCACCGGGTATGCCTCCTATGGACGCACCACCTGCACCTCCAGGTATGCCACCAATGCCAGGTATGCCTCCTATGGACGCTCCACCTGCTCCTCCGAGTATGCCACCAATGCCAGGTATGCCTCCTATGGACGCTCCACCTGCTCCTCCAAGTATGCCACCAATGCCAGAGATGCCACCTATGGACGCACCACCTGCTCCACCAATGCCGGAAATGCCACCTATGGATGCGCCTCCAGCACCACCGGGTATGCCACCTATGGACGCACCACCCGCTCCATCAATGCCTGAGATGCCTCCTATGGATGCGCCTCCAGCACCACCGGGTATGCCACCTATGGACGCACCACCCGCTCCTCCGAGTATGCCACCAATGCCTGAGATGCCTCCTATGGATGCGCCTCCAGCACCACCGGGTATGCCACCTATGGACGCACCACCCGCTCCACCAATGCCTGAGATGCCTCCTATGGATGCGCCTCCAGCACCACCGGGTATGCCACCTATGGACGCACCACCTGCTCCACCAATGCCTCCTATGGATGATTCCAGTCAAGCACAAGATGACTCAGGATTAATCTCTGATCTATCTGCTCCACTTGCCCCTCCTATGCCGGAGATGCCACCTATGGATGCACCACCTGCTCCACCAATGCCACCAATGGATGCACCTCCTGCCGCTGATGCACTACTAGCACCACTTGCTCCACCAATGCCACCAATGGATGCGCCTCCTGC
>Ga0209374_1002685_pt1 | contig 14962 bp, 8 predicted proteins | sample SaaInlLV_DNA_10m_FD_184683 | JGI IMG/M metagenome (GOLD analysis project Ga0209374, IMG submission 184683) | Marine microbial communities from expanding oxygen minimum zones in the Saanich Inlet - SI075_LV_DNA_10m (SPAdes) (version 2) | ecosystem: Environmental > Aquatic > Marine > Unclassified ...
TATTCATTCTCCATCTTGGAGCTACTTGCACCTGCTCATTAGTTGGATTATCTGTATATTTCATATCCCAAGAGACTGTTACATTTTCTGAACTGTTAACTACTGGAGTTATGGGACTTCTATAATTATTATACAATGTTGGGAAACCTGAAGGAATTGCAGCATCAAATGTGAATTCTGCAGCTTGAGACCCAGAAACACCACCGGTAGTGTTAACAGCGAAAGTACCTCCTGATCCTGTCATTGACCAATTTCCTAAAGTTCCGCTAACATCATCAAAATTTGGGTTTTGTCCGAAACCATTATCATAGCTAGACTGTGGAGACGCTTTTATGGTCACCGAATTTAGTTTAATATATTCATCAGCAGCAGGATTACCTCTAAATTGTATCCCTAATTGTGTAATAACACCACTATTAGCTGCAGGTGTTGCGGGTATATCAATTAAAATAGTTTGTTCTGCTCCGTCTGTATTAAGAGTAAAATTAGTAAGTCCTCCATCTGCAGATGCACTATTGCCTGTCTCATAATTAACTATTCTTAAACCGTTGGAAATATTGGTGGTATTTGATACTACTAATTCCAATTGATTAAACTCATTGGCATTTAAGCTTAAGGCTGGAGAAAGGATTTGTGTAAAGCCACCAATATCGCCATCAAGAATCAATTCAGTTGCTGATACTGAAAGTGTTCCAGCTCCTGAACTTGTCCATCCTTCTAAATCGCCATTAAAATTATACGATACATCTTCGATAGCTTCCGATAAATTTACCGAATACCCACTCCCAGAGCTTATAGTCCCAGTAGATGAAGATAAAGAATAAGACCAATTATCGGTTGAGGTATCATAACTTGAAAGTCCAATTTTATCTCCGCCACCTACTTCAAAAGAGTTGTTTGAAATTAAATTTTGGATAGTTTCTCCTTCTACTGGAGAGGATACTAAATACCAATTTGAAGTTGGTAAACTTCTATTATAGTTTATTTTACCATCTGATGTCCCTGTAACGATCAAAGAACCACCTGAATTAATGGTAAGACCATCAGAACCACTTATAATTAAGTTTTTGATTGTTACTCCTGTAGTTCCACTTATCACTGGAGCATTGGCTACATCCTCTATAGCAACAATATCTTCAGCCGTGGGAACAGAATTTTCACTCCAATTTGCTGCAGTATTCCAATCTGTATCAGTTGTTCCTGTAAAAGTTATACGTCCATCATAAGTCGTATTTGTAATAGACGTTGTAATATTGTCTATTAAGAGTGTTACACCAGCATCCCCTAATTTAGGATTAAGCCCTAACTCTATATTATCATAATCTTCGTCTGCTGTATTAGAAAGAGTTCTTGTAACAGTATATGTAGCCCAGTCTTTAGTTGCAGTTTTATAACTTCCGTAGGTTATTCTATCTCCGCCTCCTGAAGCTTTATTCATTCTCCATCTGGGTGCAACTTGGGTATCCACATCTACAGAAGGATCAGTTGTTGTGTATTTCATATCCCAGGTGATTGTTACAGATTCTGTATTGTCAACTGCAGGGTCTATAGTACCTCTATAATTATTAAACAATGTTGGGGAACCTGAAGGAATTGCAGCATCGAATGTAAATTCTGCAGCTTGAGATCCAGAATTTGCATCGCTAGAAACAGCAAAAGAACCTCCTGATCCTATCATTGACCAATTCCCTAAAGTTCCGTTAACATCATCAAAATTTGGGTTTTCTACAAAAGCATCATAAGTGTATTCTACTGCTTCTACTGATTTAATGGTTAATTTATTAATTAAGAAACTTTCACCAGAAGCGGGGTCTCCTTTTGAACGAATTCCTAATCTAGTTATCTTTCCGTCTGAATTAGGTGAAGCAGGAATATCAACAGTAATTGTTTGAAATTCGCCATCATTGGTAACGTCAAAATCAGTTTTTCCTGCTGAACCCATATTACTTCCACCTGATAAAAAACTTAACAATTGAAAGGTGTTAATATCTGTTGAGTTCTTAATTTCTAATTCTACAGTTGTGTACTCACTGCCAACAAGATCTATTTGAGCATTTAATCTTGTACCACCAAAATTACCGATGTCTCCTGCAACGGATAAATTACCTTCAGATTGAGTAACCACTGTTGTTCCTCCAATATTGATCCAATCTTCTGTATCGGTGTCAAAGGAGTAAACAATGTCTTGAGCATTTGTAAAGAAAAAGGATAAGATAAATACAAGTAATAAATAACCCCTAATTTTCATTAATTTAGGTTTATGATTTGCGTTAGTAATTTTTTTCATGATAAGTAATGTTTGCTTAGTTAATTATTTGTTTTTAGTTAATTTTTAATGTTTGTAAATAAGTTTCAATAAGACTCTATGTTTGCAAGTAGTTTTTTTTCACAGTGCATAGAATTTATAAATAGATTATTAAAAATAAATCTCCCTTATTTTATGATTTAGGTACAATTATTATTTCAACAGAGGGGTGATTTTGTTCCACTTAAATCTTTCACAAATTTATTATTGATTGCTCTTAAAAAGTGTAATATTTGAGTAAAAAGATATAATTTTTGAGTCAATAGAATATTTTTTAGTCAAAAATTCGATATTTTAGAAGTTATCGTAAACTTTATAAAAAACTATTTTCAAGAAAATGGAGGGCACGCTTTACATTGGGGAAATCCAATATTATTAGAAGATATATAGTTTTTTTTTAAACGTTTTTAATACTTGAAAAAATCTAATAAAATTTCCTAAATGCGAGTCACTTTCAAGGTACAGGATACATAGACCTAAACCTTTTAATTAATCAGAGGTTCAAGATCTCATGTTTGAAGTGCCAATCTAATTATATGTGGATTCTTATTATAAGTAAATTTATAAACTTCATAAAAAAAGAGGGCAAAGTTTTTTGAATTAATAGATAACAACTTTCCTTTTAATTTCTTCTCCTTCTTCTGTATGTAAAGATAAGAAATAGATACCTTTAGGGTATTTTGTTACATCTATTTTACCACTAAAAGTAGTGGTGTCATATACTTTTTTTCCTAAAATTGAATACAACTCTATGTGCGCTATTTTTTTGGATATTTTAACAAAAAGTTCCATTTTAACAGGATTCGGATAAATTTGAACTTTTTCATCATCAGTAGTTGTTTCTGTTGAGAGTACATCTAAATCCTCAACTTCAACTTCAAACTCATCAAAAAAGTAAGTTCCTTGAAATTCTCCAACTAATACTTGCAGTTGTATTGATGTCGTTTGGCTGGGAACAAAATACTCAAATTCAAAAGGAGTTTCAGCATAGGTGTTTGTTAGATTAAATGTAGGAGAAGGAACAAAAGAATTAGCACCATTTACCACCGCTTTTATTCTCAACTTAAATGATTGTTCATTTGCATTTAACGATTTGGCATGTACTTTAAAAGTTATTTTCTTATCAGTAAGGTCTTCTGTATATACTACATTACTTAATACAACCTTGTTGTAAGCATCTGCTGAAGAGACCACGATTTTAGCACCAGCCTCCCCATTTTTTGAATCTGTTGTAGCATCACTAAAAGTTGCAGCAGCACTTCCAGAAACTCTAAAACTCCAATCAGTGTTATAACCACACTCAAACGTTGGATTGCGTATCAATGCATTTTCTGTTGGCCCATAACAAACAGGCCATGTACCAGATTCAAACAAGGCATCTTTCACATCCTCTACCCAAGTAGAGGTATCAATAACCGTACTTTTATTTGTGTTTTTTGGACCATACGTATTTACTGAAAAATTAGCAATATTATAATTTAAAGAAGCAGGGCTGTCTGATCTCATGTGTATGGTTTTATTCGATTTAGGACCCGAATCCCAAGCGGCAAAAGAAAACCCTCTGTTGATAGCCTGTTCTGCAATATATCTGTGGTATTCTACCCGAGAAGCATTCTCCGGGCCACCATCAGCAAAACCTGTGCTATTCCCAGAAATTGTATTTAGATCTCCTGAACTATATTTATAGCCTCCTGTATTGTCTGCGCCAAATTCCCCAACAAAAACAGGAATGTTATTGGTTGTTGCCCAAGTTGAAACTTGATCAAATCTTGTAGCTAAGGTATTTTTATCTGTATTTGTTCCCCATGTTTGTTCATCTCTAGAATCTGCACTAGAGCTTGTAAAATTAAACGGTTGGTAGTAATGAAATGTCGCAATTAAATAAGCATCACTAGAAATAATATTAGGATCAATTTGCAAAGGCGCTTCATGTGAAGTTCCTGTTCCTCCTGTAATGATAATATTTCGAGTCGTATTATTAGACCCTGTTGCTCTAATTATAGAAATAATATCAGAATTTAGCGTATTCATATCCTGAGCAGTCATGTGAAAATAAGGCTCATTAATAACTTCAAATAAGAGATCTTCAGAATGATTTTTAAACCGTTCTGCTACCTGTGCCCAAATAGCTCTAAACTTTTCATTATCGGCAGCTCTTTTTGCTGAGGAAGGATGTGTATATGCTGTTTCCTCAGAATCAAAGGTGTAGATAAACTCAGATTTTAAGGTTGATCCGTGAAAGTCTAGTGTTACAATGAGACCTTGCGCTAGTCCCCAGCCAATCACTGTTTCAATTCTATCTAAGTATGTTGCACTTACGATATAATCAGTTGGAATTCCAGAATAATTTCCAGAAGTTCCTGTCGCTACAGAATAACTAGAGGTAGTACCAGTTGTTCGATCCCCAAAAAAGTCGATTGGAATTCTAACATTTGTAAATCCTGCTGTGGCTAGGTCTGTAAAATATTGTTCTTCAACAATAGGAGACCAAGTACCTTCTGCCGGAGCGCTAAAAACGTTTCCAAGATTAATACCTCTACCCATTTTCTCAACCATGTCGTAAGGTAGTAATTGACTGAATGTTGAGAAGTGCAAGAGTAATAGTAATATTGTCAAAAAGTAAAAAGTATATTGCTTTGGAAGTAAAATCATAATTCAAGGGTACAATTATATTCAGAATCGTTAGAATTAAAAAAAAGGGATAAATAATTGATTAAAATTTATCCCTTTTAGGTATAGAACTTTTGAAAAAAAATTAGTTGTTAAGTTCCTTTTGCTTAAGACGTTCTAATTTTGATATTTGAGTAACTTCTTTCTTTGAAAATTGTTCTGAGAGTTTTTTTCTTGTTTCAATAAAAGCCGCTCTATAGATTTCTTTTTTTTCTTCTTTAGAAAGATTTTTACCTTTTATCTTACTAGCATTAGAACTGTATTTTTCATAAAGAATATCTTCTAAAAAAAATGCTTGATCTTTCGTTAGATTCATTTCTGTTATTATATGTTCAGAAATAGTTTTTGCTCTTTTTTGTATATAATTATTCTTCTTCTGTGCATGAATACTAACAGCGGTAAAAAGGATAACTGCTATAATGATTTTTTTCATTGTATTTATTTTTTAATGAATCTTTTGGTAGCAATACTACCATTTTCTTGCATGATTTTAAGTATATAAATTCCTGACTTCAGGGATAATACATTTAATTTCTCTGACGGCCCATTTTGATCGATAGTTACCTGCCCTAGAATGTTTATGGCTTTTATCCCTTTTATTTTCGTGGGTGTTTTTATGGTAATAATATCTGTTGCAGGATTTGGATATACTGAAATTGAAAGCGCATCTTTAATATTGTTTTCTGTTCCTAGGGCTGTCTCTTGAATGCTCGTTCTAATATTGTCTATCAGTAGCTTTACACCAGTAGCACCGTTTTTAACTGTCATTCCTAACTCTATATCATCATAGGTTTCTGTGTCATAACAATTTGTTCCTTCTTCTGGAGCATCTAGACTAGAACAATCATTTGAAATGGTTCTAGTAAAAGAATATTCTGCCCAATCAGCTGTTGCGTTTTTAGCACTACCGTATGTTGTTCTGTCTCCCGAACCTCCTGAAGCAATATTCTTTCTCCATCTCGGAATAACACTAACCACAGCATCCCCAGGGTTATCTGTATATTTCATATCCCATGTGATTGTTACAGATTGTGAATTGTTAACTGCAGGGGCTATAGCTGATCTAAAGTTGTTATACAATATTGCGGGATTTATAGTAATTTCATTCTCAAATGTAAATTCTGCAGCTTGATTTCCAGAATTAGTATCATTGGAAACAGAAAAAGTACCTCCTGATCCTGACATAGACCATCCTCCTAGAGAATCGTCACTGTCATCAAAATTTGGATTTTTTACAAATCCGTTAAATGTCGGCTCATCTGCTTTTTTTATTGTTATAGATTCAAAGACAAAAGATTCTCCTGCATCAAGATTCACTTTTACTCGAACTCCTAAATTTGTAATAACGCCGTTGTTATCACCAGGACTTGCTGGAATAGCAACAAGAAACGTTTGGAAGTTTCCGTCATTTGTAACAGTAAAATTAGTTTTGGTTGCTGTACCACCTGATAGTCCGCCAGAAACAAAATTCAATAATTGAAAATCGGTTGTTGAAGTATTATTCTTAATTACTATTTCTGCAAAATCGTAATCTTCCTCATTTAAGTTTAAATCTGGAGATGTTAAACCACCATAGCTCGTGATGTCTCCTCCTACTATCAAAGTTCCGTTAGATTGAGAAACTACCGTTGTTTCTCCAATATTAGCCCATCCTTCTGTGTCACCAGTGGTATCAAATGAATATACGATGTCTTCTTGAGCCTGTGAAAAGAGAGTTGTAAGACCAATAATAAAAAGTAAGATGTAATTTTTTTTCATAATTAATTTGTTGTTTATAAATTTATTTAAAAAGTTTTGTCGAAGATTTTTACTTCTAAAAGTCTATAACAAATTTAAAAAATTAAGTAACTTGTACATATAATATATGAGTAAAATAATAGTATTTTTGAAGCAATAGAGTTGAGAAACCTTTGTATTAAGGAAATAAGTATAAAATTTTAATTAAAATTTGTATTGATCTTTAATTGAAGAACTTCCTTTTAAATAGCCTAGTGAGCTTAAAAAAACATCAGTTTCATAGGTGGTTTCAATAAAATATTTTATGGGTGGTTTTGCAAAGAAGGCATGACCAACATTTTTATAAAGAACCAACTCACATCTGCTCCCAATTCTCTGCATTTTAGCCTGATACTCAGTTACCGTCTTTACGGGTATAATTTTATCTTTGGTACCAATAAGTATGATGGTTGGTGGGGCCCCTTTTGAAATATTATGAATGGGTGATATTTCTTGATATCTATTTTTAAATCGATGATATCCAAATGAGTTAGGGCCATTGTCTATGACAGGGTTTAATAATACCAACGCATTGGGAACAGAACTAATTTTTAAATTTTCAATCGGGTTGTCTAGACCTTCAATATTTCCGCAAGCAGCAGCGAGATGACCGCCGGCAGAACCTCCTCCTGCAGCAATCATATAAGGGTTAATATTCATCTCTTTGGCATTTTTTCTTACAAACCGTATGGCAGATTTTGCATCTTCAACAGCTTCAAAAGGTGTGGTGCCATGCTTGCTTTTAATTCGATATTCTGCAGAAATGGCAATCATTCCTCTTGAAGCAAAATACATGGCTTGTCTCTTAAATAGCTCAGGATTTCCATTGTTCCAACCTCCTCCGTGAAAAAACACAATACAATTGTAAGTGTTTTCTTTTTTAAAATTTAAAGGTTTGTATACATGAAGATTTAATGTTGTGGTATCTATTTTTTTATAGGCAACTTTATCTGCTGAAATTAATATTCGATTTTGTTGACTAAAACTAAACTGAATACCAGCAATATATAAAAGGAAGAGTATCCAAAAACGATTTTTGAAATAAAACGGAACCATCATTACTTCTCCTTGGTTAAAATTTGCTGAACAGATTCTTCTTCTTTTATGTTATCTACAATTCTACCAAAATCGGTATCCGTTATTTTTCTGAAGTCCACCAAGCTTTTATCATTTTCATACTTAATCATTAGGTTTTTCAGTTTAGACTTTAATGCTCCAATAATAGTTGTATAATTTGGGTCATTGTAAATATTATGCATTTGACTAGGATCTTTTTCTAAATCATACAGTTCCCAAACATCAATATTGTAATAAAAATGAGCTAAGGTGTATTTTTGAGTTCTGATGCCATAATGGGGTTGAACATGATGCCAGAAAGGGAATTCATAATAATGATAATACATAGCATCTTGCGAATCTTTGGGAGTTTTTCCCTCTAAATTGGCAGCAAAACTAGTTCCTTGCATTTTTTGATCCGTCGAAATTCCTGCTAATTCTAGTAGGGTAGGAGCAAAATCGATGTTGGTGATAATATCTTCATTGACACTTCCTGCTTTTACTTTTTCAGGGTATTTTACCATAAAAGGCATTCTTAAAGACTCCTCATAAATAAAACGTTTATCAAAAAACCCATGGTCTCCTAGATAAAAACCTTGGTCTGAGGTTACTACTATGATGGTGTTTTCTTCTAGGTTATTTTCTTTTAAATAATTTAAAACACGTCCAATATTGTCGTCCACTGATTTTACACAGGCTAGATAATCTTTGATATAGTTTTGGTATCGCCATTTTCTTCCTTCATCGTCAGACATTCCTTCTGGCTGAACAATTTCCCCAGATTTAGCGCCATAGAAATCCCATTTAATACTTTCTTTACCTTTTTTTAGACCTTTAGGACGTTTTAACTTCATATCTCTTCTGCTAAAATACTCCATGGTCATTTCAGTATCTCCAGCTGTTAGCTCTCGTCCCTGATAATCGTCATTAAAAGTAGTTGGGTAAGGCATCTCGATATTTTCCCAAAGGGCCTCATATTTTGTATCTGGTTCCCAAGGTCTGTGTGGAGCCTTGTATTGCAAGACCATTAAAAAAGGTGTTTCTGAAGTTGTTGTAGAATCTAACCAAGTCAATGCAAAATCAGTACTTAAATTTGTAGCGTAGCCTTTTTCTTTACCCTTTCTTCCATTATCATTAAAAACAGGGTTCCAGTAGTGTCCTTGCTGTCCGGCTGAATCATGATATTTAAAGGTGTCAAAACCAACAGGTTCTGTTCCTAAGTGCCACTTTCCAAACAGACTTGTCTTATAGCCGTTCTTTTGAAATTCTTGGGGGAATGTCCATTGTGAAGCATCAAATTTTCCACCACTTTCATTTTTATAGTACCCATTTAAGTTGCTATAATTACCGGTTAATATAGCAGCTCTACTCGGTCCACAAATAGCGTTTGTAACCAATACATCTTGAAATAGCATCCCTTCTTTTGCGACTCTATCTATATTTGGGGTTGGTGCAATATCTTTATAAATACCTCCATAAGCACTGATGGCTTGTGTGGTTAAATCATCAGCCATTATGTATATAATATTTGGCTTTTTGGTAGGTTTTGTTTTGCTTGAGTTACAAGATGTAAACAAAATGATACAGCTAATTAAAATACTTATGGAATTGAGTGTGTTATTTTTCATGGGTTGATTTTTTTATTTAAAATATGACTTAAACTATCTACAATCGTTTTGTAACGGTTTTCGATTGCTAAATTTCTATTTTCGTTTGGATCAATGTTATGGTCGTATAACATTTTAGATATGGTTTTGTTATTTCTTTGCCATTCGGTATAAAAATAGTTGTCGGCAATTAAAGTTTCTCCTTTTTGATAGCGAGCAAATGCGGTATTTTTAAATATTTTGCTTGGATTGTGAAGTGCATTTACAAAAGATTCTCCCTCCAAATGTTTTGGTTTCGGTACATTAATCAGGTCACAAATTGATGGGTAAATATCTACCAACTCTGCGATTGAGTTTGTCCGTTTATTTTTTTGGATACCAGGTGCATTTACAATTAAAGGAACTTGCAGCGCAACTTCAAAATTACTGTGTTTTACCCACAAGCCATGTTCCATTAAACTCCAGCCATGATCTCCTACTAAAATAATTACAGTATTTTCTCTCAAATTTAAAGTATCTAACTCATTTAAAAGTCTACCAATTTGAGCATCAACATAACTTACTGAAGCATAATAGCCATGAATTAATTTTTTAGCGATCTTATCTGTTACTTGCCCTTTTTTAGGAATGTCTTTGTAGTATCGTAATTCTCCCCAGGAATGGCGTGCTGTATTTGGTGCATTTTTTGGAAATTTGAAATTTTCTGGAAGTTCAATATTTTTAGGGTCATATAAATCCCAATATTTTTTTGGTGCATTAAAAGGTAAATGAGGTTTTACAAAACCAACAGCTAAGAAAAATGGATTTCCAGCTGCTTTTAATTGCTTAAGGTCTTCAATAGACTTATTCGCTGTTTTACCGTCATTGTAGGCATCATCTTCAACATTAGGACTTTCATAAGCAAATCCATGTTTTCCTTCTTCTTCTAATTTAATATTTTCTTCTGAGACATAATTTCTCCATCCTTTAATGAATGGATACCATTCTTCATCCCAATCCTCAATATCCTTTTTTAGATGAGTAATTTTATTATTACTAACCGTCGTGTAGCCCTCATTTTTTAAATGTTGAACCAAGTTCAATACGTTAGGTGCCTCTTTTTTTACACTCGCATCGTATCTTAAAAAACGAGTTGATGTAGGCCTTATTCCAGTTAATAAACTTGCTCTTGATGCTCCACATACTGGAACGTTACAATAAGCTCTGTTAAAGGAAATACCAGTAGTTGCTAATGCATCTATATTTGGACTGATGATTCGATTTTTTCCATAACTATTTAGTTCTGGACGCAAATCATCTACCATAATAAAGAGTAAATTTTTCTTTACAGATGAGGTTTTTTTAATTGTATTCTCCTTGGTTACTTTACAACTAAAAAGAATAAAAACAAATCCAAAAAGCACCAATTTAAAATAATTCATTTATAATTTGATTCTATTAGTTACCGTTAAAGTTGTTGTTGTTAAATCTTTGTTATTTGAGGAAGAACCTGTCATAATAGAAAATGTACCTGGCTCTACACAATAGTCCATATTAATATCATAGAAGGCCAAACTCTCGGCATCTATAGTAAAGCTTACTGTTTTTGTTTCCCCAGCTTTTAGGGCAACTCGTTTATAGCCTTTTAATTCTTTTACAGCTCTTGTAGCACTGCTTACATTGTCTCTAATATAAAGTTGTGCAATTTCTTCTCCATCAACATCACCGGTGTTTGTTATTTGAACAGCAACTGTTACTGTACCATTTTTGTTCAAAGTAGTTTCTGATAAAGTAGGAGCTCCGTAGGAATATTCAGTGTAGCTTAAACCAAACCCAAAAGGGTATAAGGGTGTCTTTTTCTCATCGGCATATTTATGAAAATAAGCAGAGGGTTTGTGATTATAAATCATTCTTAACTGACCCACACTTCTAGCTACAGTTAAAGGTAATTTACCACTCGGGTTCACATCTCCGAATAAGATTTCAGCAACTGCTTGACCTCCTAAATTACCTGGTTCCCAAGCTTCGATAATTGCAGGGATATTTTTTTGAAGCCAAGGCTCAGAAATTGGTTTACCGTTCACTAAAACAATAATGACTGGTGTTCCCGTTTTTTTAATTGCTTTCACTAAATCTAATTGCTTTCCAAATAAATTTAAAGACGCTCTACCCATGTTCTCACCAGCTGTTTTATCTTTCCATTTATAGCGCATAGAATTGTCTCCTACAACAACAATTGCATAGTCTGCATTTCTTGCTTTTTTTGCAGCTTCCTTAATTTTAGAACTTTGAATTTTTCTAATATTTTCTCCTGAATTAAAAAAGTCTACAGCATACCCTTTGGTTTCTCCCAACGTTTTAATTCCTTCATAAATAGTGGTTACATTTTCATCAGGTTGAGCAGCATGCCAATCCCCTAAAATAGATTGGTTATTTGCATTGGGGCCTGTTACAAATATTTTCTTTTTTGAACTTGCTTTTTTCAAGGGTAAGATTCCACTATTTTTTAACAATACAATCCCTTTTCTTGCAGATTCTAAAGCGGTAGTTTTGTGTTCTTCGGTAAAAAGTAATGCTTCTTTTTTCTCTAAATCTACAAATCTATTTTCAAATAATCCCAACTTAAATTTTGCGGTTAAAATTTTTCGGCAAGCATCATTTACTCGGTCTATAGAAAGTTTACCTTCCTTAACAGAGGCAACAATTGCGTCTGTAAATTTTGGTCCGTGCATGTGCATGTCCATTCCAGCATCAACAGACAAATAAGAAGCTTCTTTCATGTCTTTTGCTGTATGATGTAATTTGTCAATGCGTTCGATGTCTAACCAGTCGCTGACGTAAAACCCTTTAAAATCCCACTCATTTCTTAAAATATCTGTCATTAACCACTTATTCATATGACATGGAATACCATTCAATTCATTGTGCGCTGCCATAATCGAATAGATACCGGCATCTATGGCTTTTTTATATGGAGGCAAGTGCACTTCTCTTAGTGTACGAACAGAAATATCTGCTGGCGCTGCGTTTAATCCATTGATAGATTCGCCTCCACCAATTAAGTGTTTTGCACAGGCAATTACTTTCTGAGTTCCTGTAAAATCACCCTGTTGAAATCCATGAATCATCGCGGCACCCATATTACCAACCATGTATGGATCTTCGCCTAATGTTTCTCCTACACGACCCCATCTAGGATCTCTTAAAATATCAATGTTTGGAGTAAAAGTCCAATGACTTCCTGTAGCGCGCATTTCTTTGGCGGTTTGTTTTCCTACAGAATACAAAAATTCATCATTCCAAGTAGATGCTAATCCTATGGGTGACGGGTATACCGTTGTACCAGAAACCAATGCATTTCCATGGATCGCATCAATACCTATTAGCACAGGTATTTTTAAAGGTGATTTTAAGGCTAATGCTTGTAAATGATTCGCTTCTTTAGCGGTTAAAACATGTAAAAAAGAACCTATTTTTCCTTCTTCACACATCTTAGAAACATCATTTACAGAAAGTGTTTTATAAAACCCTTGCGCATCATTGTTTTCTTTATCATCGTCCGGATTTCCTTGTTTCATATGATCCAAGCCAACAAATTGGTTCATTTGAGAAACCTTATCTTCCAAAGTCATTCTACCCATTAAATCATTTATTCGATTTTCAATAGGTTGTGAGGGATCTAAATATATAGGATCATCATCGTTATTTGATTTAAAAGAAACAAATAACATAATTACAGCACTTAAAATTATCGCTTTTATTATATTAATTAGTGAATGTTTTTTAGGTAGTATTCTCATTTAATTATTTTTAATAATATTTTTAATCAGTTAATTTTATATTGCATCTAATAATTACAACTTTTTAGATTTTGAGTGCACTATTTTTGGTTCAAACCATGGTTTGGCACTATTAATTTGCCTTCCCAAGCCTTGAGGAATTTTTTGAGCATCTGCTATTCGGTGCTCTAGAATCTTGATAAGTGAATCTTTTACCTTTTGATAGTGAACATGATTAACAAGATTCTTTAGTTCAGTTTTATCATGGTAATGGTCATATAATTCATAACTATAAATACCTTGATTATTCCATTGACTCAAACGGTAGCGTTTGGTCTTAATTGAATAGCCCTGAGCCTTTACTTTTCTGGTATTGACCTGAAGTTCTGTCAAGGCACTTTTACGCACTTCATGATGCATATTTTTAAAATACGGAACAAGACTTTTGCCACTTACAAATTTAGGTACTTGCATTTCAACTAGCTCCATTATTGTAGGATAAAGATCTACGAGTTCTACAGGGGAGTCAACTGATTCTAAATTTTTTTTAATGCCTGGCCCAGCGAAAATTAAAGGGACTCTTGTAGCATCGTCAAACAGTGTTTGTTTTTGCCAATGGCCATGTTCTCCAAGGTGATATCCGTGATCTGATGTAAATACAACAATGGTGTTTTTATCGAGGCCTGTTTCTTTTAATTTATCCAAAACACGTCCAATTTGTGCATCCATAAAACTGGTGGTTGCATAATAGGCATGTTTAATTTCCTTGGCAAGTTCAATATCCAAGTCAACTTGCTCTTTTTTGGATCGCACGGAAGCAGCTGCAGATTTTGGGATTGTTTCTAAATAATCATTTGAAGTTACAGGAATACTGAAGTCCTCTAAGTTGTATAAGTCAAAATACGATTTAGGTGCCACAAAAGGAACATGCGGACGATAGAGACCAAATGCTAAAAAGAAATTCTCACCACTTTTAGAAAACTCATCTAAAAAGCCGATGGTTTCTGTGGCGCCAATGCCATCGGTTTGCTCTTCATCAGTTCCTTCTGCTTGCAACCAACTTAAAGTGCCACCATTCCATTTTGACTTTAATGCTTTTATTTTATATTCTTCCTTTTTGTCTCGACCATAAGGGTTTACAGTTCGATCCCAAGTAAATGAATCATCATGACCAGCAGTACCGATATCTCTAGGATTGTGATAATGATAAATTTTACCGACTCTTACTGAGTGATAATTTTCCTTCCTAAACTTTTGACCCATTGTTACAACATCCGGAATGGTTTGCCGAACATATAATCTCAGTTTTTTGGATTTTGTCTGATCAGGATATAGGCCTGTCATCAAAGAAACCCTTGAGGGTCCACAGAGTGGATATTGAACGTGTGCATTAGTAAAAATAAGTCCTTCTTTGGCCAATTTATCAATATTAGGGGTAATAGCTAATGGATCTCCATAGGCACCAATAGCACAATTTAAATCATCTGCTATGATAAATAGTACGTTTAGTTTTGGTGAAGTTTCAATAGGTTTTGATCCTGATAAAGTGACTAAAAACAGAAACAGCGATACAAATTTAAATTTCTTCAATTTATGATATTTTAATTTTTTTATCAACTAAAAAAATATAGTTGATCTCTTTAATGCAATCACCTGAACACTATAGACAGATAAGAGAACCCTACTATAGATCGAGTGAATTGGGGGGATTGTTTTTTTATATTTAATCTCAAATGTTTTTCAATTATATTTTAGACACTAAATCTTCTTGAATACAGTTATTTTTAAAG
>Ga0209374_1002688_pt1 | contig 14955 bp, 10 predicted proteins | sample SaaInlLV_DNA_10m_FD_184683 | JGI IMG/M metagenome (GOLD analysis project Ga0209374, IMG submission 184683) | Marine microbial communities from expanding oxygen minimum zones in the Saanich Inlet - SI075_LV_DNA_10m (SPAdes) (version 2) | ecosystem: Environmental > Aquatic > Marine > Unclassified ...
GTTGCTCGAGGCAGGTGTCGATGTCTGCCGCCTGAATTATTCGCATGGTACCCCTGAGAGCAAAACCGAGTTGTATGAGCGCATTCGCTCATTGGAAGCCTCGCTTGGCAGGCCAACCTGCATTTTGGCGGATCTTCCAGGTCCAAAACTGAGGCTTGGTCGCTTTCCCGGCCTTATCGCCTTGGAGCGTGGTGCTCGACTCAATCTCCATTGTGGTGTCGAGGAAATGGTCGATGCTTCGGCGTCGGACCTGCCAGTCGAATACGCAGGCCTGTCTGCTGAATTAAACGCCGGCGATCCAGTCTTGATTGCTGATGGTTTGATTCGCTTGGTGGTCAATGAAGCCCCAGGCGTACAATCCGGAACCGTTGTTTGCACGGTTGAGGATGGAGGGCCGGTAAGCGCCCGAAAAGGTGTCAATGTCCCAGGGACAATGGTTGACCTCCCTGCAATTGGACCGAACGACAAAGCGGCCATCGCCCATGCTCTCGAGGCTGGTGCAGACTACCTGGCGGTGAGTTACGTTCGAACCCCAGAAGACCTGCAACCTGCGATTGATGCGGTCAAGGCTGCTGGAAAACACGTTCCTGTTGTTGCCAAGATTGAGCACCCGATGGCATTGGAGCGACTTGAAGAAATCCTTGATTTGGCGGATGCTGTGATGGTCGCTCGAGGCGATTTGGGTGTTGAAATTCCGTTAGAAGATGTACCTGTAGCCCAACAACGCATCATTGATGGGGCATTGGAACGAGGCATGATTGTCATTGTAGCCACCCAAATGCTGGAGACCATGACGTTGAATCCGCGACCAACTCGGGCAGAGGTCAGCGATATTTCCAGTGCGATTCGTCACGGAGCGACAGCCGTGATGTTGTCGGGAGAGACTGCATCGGGCAAGTATCCACTTGCGGCTGTTCAAACAATGGCTAAAATCGCTACCGCCGCTGACCAGGGTTTCAGGACCACCGACCGCCGTCCAAGCGCCCTTGCCCGGTTCAAAGCCACGCGCTCAGTCGCCCATGCTGGTGTTGAACTTGCAAGACTTTCAGATGCTGAACGAATCGTCGTAGCGACTCAACATGGAAACGCCGCTCGATTGGTGGCGGGCTACAGGCCAACGACACCGGTGACTGCTGTGAGCGACCGCATCCGTGCAGCCCGCCGAATTCAGTTGCTGCCCGGTGTTGAAAGTTTGCTCGTCGAAGAATACGAGCGTGGCTCCCAAACCATGCAAGGCGCCGTTGAAACGCTCGTCGAACAAGGGATCATCAAACCAGGCCAACGCGTCGTTGCGATTTCTGGCAGTCCAAAGGCGATCAGCGGTGCTACGAGCACAGTACGACTGTACAAGGTCGAAAACGACGGCTCTATCCGCGGTTCCGAGTGAAGGCGGGTGGAAATCGTTTTGGCTCGTTTGGAGACGAGGAAATCAAGCGGAGTCCCCTCTTTATGCCAATAGTTAGGTGGAACTCACGCGTCGCGGTTTTCAAATAGGGGTGGTGGTTCGGATGACTCGCTAAGGAGCAATTACCATGGGAAGTCAATGGGAAGATAAGAACAAGCCTCACCTAAACATCGTGTTCATCGGCCACGTCGATCACGGTAAGTCAACAACCGTCGGACGTCTACTTTTGGACTCCGGACACATCCAAGCCCACGTCATCGAAAAGAACGAGAAGCTCGCTGCAGAATCCGGTAAGGCTGGATTCGGTCTTGCTTACGTGATGGACGGTCTAAAGGAAGAGCGAGAACGTGGTATCACCATCGACGTCGCTCACAAGGAATTTTTCACCCCAAACTACTACTGGACTGTCATCGACGCCCCAGGTCACCGAGATTTCGTCAAGAACATGATCACCGGTGCATCCCAAGCTGACGCTGCTGTGCTTCTCTGCGCTGCAAACGACGGTGTCAACGCCCAAACCAAGGAACACGCTTTCCTCGCCAAGGTACTTGGTGTCAAGCAACTGATTGTCCACGTTAACAAGATGGACATCTCTGGTGTCGACTGGTCAGAAGACAAGTACAAGGCTGCCTGCACAGAAGTCGGCAACCTCCTCAAGATGGCTGGATTCAAGCCGGACGATGTCCCAATGATTCCCGCTTCCTCCTTGAACGGCGACAACGTGTTCAACAAGTCCGACAAGTGCCCATGGTACAACGGACCAACACTCTTCGAAGCCATTGACAAGATCACAATGCCGAGCAAGCCAATCAACAAGCCACTTCGCTTGCCAATCCAAGACGTGTACAAGATCTCCGGTATCGGAACAGTGCCTGTTGGAAAGATCGAAACCGGAACCCTCAACGTCGGAAAGACCGTTGTGTTCAACCCGTCGATGAAGTCTGCAGAAGTCAAGTCAATCGAAATGCACCACACCATGGTCGAGAAGGCCGAGCCTGGAGACAACGTCGGTTTCAACTGCCGTGGCCTCGCTCAGCAAGACATTCGCCGTGGCGACGTTGCAGGATACACTGACAACGAGCCAATGTTCGTTCGACACGACGAAACCTTCGTCGGACAAATTCAGCTCATGGACATTCCAAAGGCTGTTTCCGTCGGATACACTCCTGTGTTCCACGCACACACCGCTCAAGTGGCTGTTCGTTTCCAAGAACTCCTCGAAAAGACCAACAAGGCTGGCAAGGAAGCAAACCCTTCCTTCCTCAAGACTGGTGACGCATGTTTGATTCGTTTCCAGCCTAACAAGCCAATGGCTATCGAGCAAATGGATACCTTCCCAGAACTCTCCCGCTTCGCTATTCGTGACATGGGCAAGACCGTCGCTGCTGGCGTCTGCTTGAAGATCGAAAAGAAGGCTTGAGCCTTCAGTTGAATATTGGTTGAGGATTTGGACGGGTCATTATGGCAGCAGTTACCATCATCAAGCTCACCGGTGAGAACCACCGGGACATCGATCACGTCGCAGGCCAAATCAAGGCCATCTGCGACAACGGTGGTATCTCGCTACGAGGACCAATTCCATTGCCAACCCGACGACTGGTTGTTCCAGTCCGAAAGGCACCTGACGGTGAAGGCGTTGAAACCTACGATCACTGGGAACTTCGAGTTCACAAGCGTTTGCTTGAGATGGACATCACCTCCGGAAAGGATGAGTCCGCACTCCGCCAAGTTACCCGGATCTCAATCCCTGACACAGTGAGCATCGAACTCTCGATGCGCTCCGTCAACTGAGCATTGCACAATGAACGATCTACACAACGTGCCGTAAGGCTCGCTGGGTCCAACATCCTCCATAGCAACGACAGCGCGAAGCTTCGAGATCCAACTTCAGACAGGTTTTCCTCAAAGAGCGGCTGCTTCAGCCACCCCTGACTCAATGAGCCAGTCTGCTGACTCTTGATCAACGAAATGAACATCTCCTGCTTCCAATGCTAATGATTCGCCCGATGCGGTGAGAATTGGCTCAGGGCTTGTCATGAGCACTCGAATTCGAATCAATGTCGCTTCAACGACGGGTTCTTCCTTCGCAGGTTCAATGTCCTCTGAAACAGCTTCGTGTGCGGGGGTATCAAAGACTTCATCCAAAGAAATGGTTGAAGATTTAGAAGGAGCCAATTCCATTGCTGCAGCGTGCTTTCTTTCTCCCTCTTGACCCATGAAGGCCATCATGGCATCGTTATCTTGCGCCGTGGCTTGAGGTGAGGCTTTGGGACTGACTTGTGCGTCATCAAAATCTGCGTGAATGTATTCATCCAGATCTGGCCATTCATCTGGAGCCATCCGATCTTCCTCATCCCGTTCGAGATCGGGAAGAGGTTCTGGTGCTTGGTCTTCAAAGGCCAGTGCTGGTGGCGGGCGAGATGTGATGTTGGTTTCAGTAAAGGAATCTAGTTGCATGGTGCCTGGGGCATGCCGTTGTGGCAGCGTGATGGCTTCTCCAGCAAGGCCATCCTGCATTGAAGACCAATCGACTTCCATCTTGAAGCGGTCCATTGCAATTTGAACGGCGTGGAAAAAGGCCTTTTCTGCAGGATCGTGCCGTTGCCAATCAAGCGCTGGCAACTCATGGGCTCCGCCTCCTTGAGCAGCAGAACTGCGCAGGGATTGGGAAGCAACGTGTTGAACAACAGCAACCGTGCGCTTCCGAGCGAGTTCAGAGGCGATGTGGCGAATGTTGGCTTGACGCTTCTGAAGGTTCTGCAGACGCATCCCAGTCATGCCCTTCATCAGCATGGATTGAATCTCCATGTCGAGGGTGTTGAGAAGTTGTTTCACCATCGCCCAGAAGTCTTGACGTGGGAGCGGAACAGGCATATGGCGCGTGGATTGAAGCCGGTGCGTGGAAAATAATTGCTCTTCAACCTCGCGCGATTGTGCGCTGTCTAGGTTGCCGAGCGTCGACATGGGTTGTGCGTATGGCCGACACACTTTGAACCCTTCATTCCACTTGGCTGAACCAATATGTGCGTTGATTCATATCGAATGGCTCACCTCGCGTTAGCGAGGTGGCAGAGAGTGAAGGCGAGAGCGGGGATTTTTGCCAACGGTCAAGGGACCGTTCGCACCTGTTTTGGTCTCATCGTGTTGATGCTCGCCTCAAGCCTTAGTCCCATGATTGGAACGGCTGAACAACCTGCATGGGCCTTGATTGAAGAAGATCAATCCACAGGGTTTGTCGAATTCTTTCCCAGCGAAAACACAACCTTCGTCGATGCCGAAATCAGCGATGCGCTCGTGATTGATGCAAACAGAACCTTCACTGATGCCCAACTCTCGGTCCAACCGATTTGGGGCTCATCCGCAACAAATGGTACAAATTTTGGAGTTTACTCAACCAATCAATGGAACGGGACCCACGATCAAACCAATGGTATCGGTCATGGCGGCCACCTCACGTTAGCAACCGAAGCCTCCCTCGGGACTGTTTCGGATTTCGAAACAACGGTTCGAACAGCATCAGGGTGGTTGGGCGTCGGCGATGACCACGAAGCATGGGCTATTGTTCAGCCCTCATTGCGAGCGCTGAACTCACAATCGGGCATGGATCTTCCTTCAAACGGGTCAGGCTCAGCAAGTTCGCCTTCGACGCCTCAGTCGCTTAGTGCTCTTTCGACGCGGGGGACAGGCGACCTTGAAGCCAACATGACGGGGTGCATTCAATCCCCCTCATACCAAACGCCTTCATTCATCAACAATTACACGCTGTTCTTCAGGCACTGGTTGGCATTGAACACCGACGACGCAGCATGGGTGGAAATAAAATCCAGCACTGGTCAATGGGTGGCCATTTCTCCAATCGATGGTTACAACGCGACCTCCACTCACCAAGAGAGCCCTCTTGCTGTTTGGAATGGCGAACAGGCGGCATGGACGAACGCGACGTTCCAACTTGACTCAACGATCTCGGCGATCCAAGAATCGGTCGAGTTGAAATTTTGTTATGCCACAGGCGTGTCCCAAGGCCTCCGTGGTGGATGGTTTGTTGACGAACTCCTTCTCCACAACCAAGGTGACGAACCTGGGGCTTGGTTCCACGGAAACCTTTCGGGTAATTACCTCCCAAATGCAGAAGGGCAGCTCGCACTTTCGCTTGATTTCATGAATCATACCGGTCAAACAGTCGAGTTGGAACTTTCATCCAACTGGGACATCGAGGGCGGCGCCCAAGATTATCTCACCGTTTGGATTTCATTTGACAACGGTTCGACCTACTCACCAATATCCACTCATCCGGGCCACCCGAACAATGGCGCACAGTGCGATGGGGTCTTTTTCAACGGCCCTGACTCGTCAGACAGGTGGTGCCCTGTGCTCTATTCCCTGCCGTGGAACACAACAAGTCCACAAAACGCAAGCAGTGTCCACCTCCGTTTCTGGGTTCAAACAAATGCCAACAACAACTTTGGCGGAACATCTTCGAATGGGTGGGAAGGCGTGGCCATCGACGACATCAGCGTATGGACCAACCGCGGAATGCCGTCTCAAACCAAGACAACGCTGGCAAACTTCACCACCCAACCATCACAAAATAATGGTTCGAGTGACGGTTGGCTAACCTACGATGGGACGGCTCCGAACGAATGGAATTGGAGCCAGTCTTTTGGAAACAACGGGGCATCCTCAAACACTGAAGGTTTTGAAACTGGGTTTGAATTACCTGCAGGCTGGTCACTCGAGGCAACCTCAAACCGACGGTGGGAAGTTGGCCCAACTTCCAACGCCTCTGGGTATGGGCCCGGTATCTGGCATTCAGGCACCGGTGGTGCTGGCATCTACCTCGATGACGAGTACCGCAACAACATGCTCACTCACCTTTACACGCCAGAATATACCTTACCCGTGAATTCAACAGCCCGACTTACCTTCAGAAGCTGGGTTTGTACCGAAGCGAGTTGGGACGGCGGTGCGGTGTCGATTTCAACTGATGGCGGTGAAAATTGGTGGTTCCTACCACCGACATTGAACGGATTCCATGACCAAATATCGACCGTGAACAGTTACTCTCCATTGTACGGAGAGGGCATTATCGATGGTTCCAACGTAGCAGGAGGGTGTGAAAACACCATACGCGGGTTCGATTTGAAAACCTTTGATTTGTCAAACCTCTCAGGCATGGAAGTTCGAGCAAGGTTCACCTTCTTCTCGGACCAATTGATTGAACTTGATGGCTGGTACATTGATGACGCCGGAATTGAAATCGACCTCTATGAGCCAGAAGGAACATGGACTTCTGCTGTGATCTCACCAGATCCAGTCTTTGGATGGGGGCAAATCGATGGGTTTGTTGAACAGCCTGAAAACACCAGTCTGCTGTTTGATGTGTTGGATGCGAATGGACAAATCATTCAAGGTTTCACGAATCGAACGCTGCCAATTCCTCTCCCACTTGACCCAATGGTCCATGCCTCGCTTCAATTGAGAGCGAATTTTGCCACGAATCAAACGCTGTTAACCCCATCAATACAACGACTGACAGTGGGCGCTGTGCACTACTACGATGCGTACCACCATCAGCGCCTCCCTCTCGCTGGTGTTGGCCTGGATGCGGTCTTCATCGATCAAGATTCCCGCCTTGTCTCGGGCGGTTCCGCTTCCGCTGTGTGGTCCTATGAGGCCATGTGTCCCTTCCAAAGCATCACCATTGTGACCTACGGTGACAACCTCTCAGCAACTCACGCAGGGTACGCCTTGGATTCATGGACCTATTCTGAAACAGAGCCCCCCTCCTTGCGCCGCACGCTCTCTTCAACCTCCACGCCTGGGTTCACGGCCTCACTTGCCCTCACGTGGCCTGCTGGGGCCGCTTCAAACGGCTTTGTCTACGAACCCCACTGTTCGCTGGAGCCAAAGGCTCCAATGGTTACAATCGGGCAAGAAAACACCTCATTGTTCGAATGGCCAGTCGATGCACTCTCCACCAGTTTTGGGTTTGCGAAGGGACTTCATGACACCGATTTAATCCCGGGTACGACGGTGGAAAATGGAACGCTTCACATTGAAAACACTGGCACGCAGTTCGTGAATTTGTCGTGGATGATACCTGGTGATTCTCCACATGCTTCGGCTGCTATGAACCATCAAGTGCAATTCCTCGTCGAACTTGAAAGCAACGGAACGGACGGTCTTTTCTCACTTCAACAAAGCGGGCCAAGCCGAACCATTGCAGTCAACGACCCCGCACAGCACCACCGCTTGACGCATTCAGCATCTTGCCTCCGTGTAGAGGACAATGCCATCCTGCACACCGTGGCATGCACCGTGCAAGTGCTTCTGAATGGAACCTTTTCCGCCACTGTTAGTCAGGCGGTCATGGTTCCCTCACACCAGATGATCACCCGCTCTGTGCCTCATTTGACCCTCAATGATGCAGCAGATGCGTTCAGGCTGCTCAACGCCTCTGCATCGGTGGTGCTTCCACTTCGAATCACCACTCATGCCGGCTCCATTGCTGTTAACCTCAGTGCAACCAGTCAACCTTTGCTGGTCGATCGAATTCTCCCAATCTCACATCAACGCTGGTTGCCCGAAGAAACGGTCATTTTCGAAACGCAGCATTGGCGTGGCGATGCAAACCAACCAACCCTTGACGCCCCTGATCTTACCTCAGTGGAACTCATGCTCTCACCTTCAAAACTTCACATTGATGCCTTGGTTCATCTTGAAGTCATCAACGTTGATTCAACACCACAATTCCGTCAATTGGACGGTGTTGCGTACGCACATCTGATTTCAAACGGATCGAGCATTGCTTGCAGCATCAATGTCTGCAACATCACATGGATGGTGAAGAGCACGTGGGCTTTCGATGACATCGATGATGTGCATGTGCTTTCGTCTGCAACGGACATCAATGGCCTTTCAACGGGACCAGCCCATGCCTTCCGTCAAACTGGGTTCAATGAAATAGAGAATGATTTGGAAGTGGTTGGGTTTACCGTGCTGGACGCCAATCAGCGCAATCTCAACGATTGGTCCAATCCACTCTGGCCGTTCCACCTCAACACCAACCAGTCATTGATTGCTTCCGGTGCAGTCCGCTTCGAAGGGGTCGCCCAATCATTCGTCGATGCAGGCGAGGCGCAGGTTCGCATTGAAGCACGCGCTGTGCCTCCAATTAACGTCAGTGGTGGTCCAAACGAGTGGCCGGGTCCTGCGGTCAATTGGTCGGCTTCCTGGTTGGCGGAAGTGAACCAGAATGGCGCTTTTTCGGTGAGCATTGCTACCCCCTCAATGGATGAAATCCTTCCATCAGGGACGCGAATCCATCTGACGCCTCATCTTGAACGACGAGGGCCAGTGGACGATCAGTCCCCTTCAAGCCTCGACCAAACCTCACCTTCCTCTCATGTTCCGTTCATCTATGACCGGGTCCGGCCGAACACCATCGCCCTGCTTGCTCTGGATCCAGGTGGTTATTCACCAGCTGACAACCACTTGTGGATGAAGGGCCAAGATGTTGCTCTTCGGGTCACCCTCGAAGATCAAGAAGGGCTTTCCAACAGTCTTGAACTCCACACTTGGCTTGAATCAAGCGACGATACGAACTTCGACGGTGTGATGGATGCGAGCGAATATTCCTCACAAACGGTCACCTTCAACAGCGGGTTGACCGAAGCCGTCGTTGATTTACCGCTTTTATCTTGGATTGACATCACTGGCGGCGCCTCTTCAGGACGGGCAAGCGTTGTCATTCGAGCGACAGATCTTGCAGGCAACATGTTGCAAGGCGGGGGCGAGTACGGTGAAGCATTCGATTTGGGGACCATCTTCGTTCAGGAGCGCTATGATACCCTGATTGACACATCAACGATGACCTTTGACGATGTGAATGGATCGTTGCTCTTGGGCCACGAACACGCCTTCCAGTTCACAGTGACCGATGGAAATGGCATTGCTTCACTTGATGAAATTGAATTGGCCTTGCTCGGCCGGGATGCTTCCAACACCTGTTTCATTCGGTACATGCCTCGGTTTGAAACAACTGAAGCCGATGGAAACTGCTTTGAGACCCACCCGATTGTGGTGGTCCAACAAATTGGATTGCAGCAATCGTGGACGGTTGAAATTAAGTTTAGGCTCGCATGGAACCTTTCCAATGGTGTGGATTTCGGTGCCTCAGAACCGTCATTGAAATTGTTTGACGAGGGACAAGATTTGGGCCTTGGGCTGTCAAAACTTAGTGTGTTCTCGTGGTCGGTTGCTTCAGCCCTTGCGGTTCAATCAATTGTGTTTGAAGACCAAACGTCGCCTGTTGGTGAAACAGGGGATGGGCATCTGTGGGTTCACAGAAACGATCTCGTCAATTTGACCCTTTACCTTGTTCACGCCAACACCACGATTGTTGCTGAACATGTGCCTGACACCGTTGAGGCAGAAATTCTCCTCTCGGATGGCGAACGCTCTGTCTTGACCAATGCGTCCTTCGATGTCGAAGGAAGGGCCCACACCCAACTCTTGATGGATGAACAAATCCTTCAGCATAACACTGGTTTCATCGATGTCATCATCGAAGGGGATCTCCTGCAATATGACCAACGCTTCGATCTCACCTTGGACCGATTCTCGCCTCAGTTGGCCGTGCCACCTGGCACGTTGGCTGTTGTTGATTCAAATGCCTTGGATGCGCAAGAGGTGATTGTCATCCTCACCGACCAAGAAGGGTTGAGTGATGAGCCATTGATGATGCATTGGCGCTTCCTCCGCGTTGGTGAGGCGCTTGACGGTTCATCAGGTTCAGTTTTCTTGCCCAAATCCGCTGGTGGAGGAACAACCAACACCTATTCAGGGCAAGTTGATTTGCGTCCTCAAGCAACAACCTTGCTTGAACAAGAGGACCGACTCGAAGTCTGGTTCTCAGCCTCCGATCGTTCTGGCCGCATCATCACGGGGCATGGGACGAGTGAGTCGCCTCTCACGCCAAGTTTCCGATGGGTGGCGTTTGAACCGCGATTTGATGATCTTGTAGTGACGCCCTACTCACCAATTGTAGGCGAAAACATCAGCGTCTTTGTCCGAGTGGCCAATGAAGGTCTGCTTCCCGGCAATGTCACGGTGCAGTTGAAGGATTCTGAAGGGCGTATTCTTGAAAGCAACGCTTCCCAACTCCAACCCGGTACTTGGGTTGAGCACCGTTGGAGTGTTGAAACATGGACAACTGGATATTTGGGCCTCAAGGTGTCCATCGTCAATGTAACTGGTGACATTCCTTTGCCAATGGGCAGGGTATCAGACTCGCAGGAGAACAGCCAAGGGGGTGTTGATGCCCTTGGCTTTGCAGTTCTTGTCGTCATTTTAGCAGCGGGTGTCCTTGGATTCTCCTTGTATCGACGAAGGGAGACAATGGCAGAATTCACCCGCCAACAAGTCGACAAGGCCATGCTTGACCGAAGCCTTCCACCGCCGCGCCCCAAAGATCTTGATGACCTTGCTGAAGAGCAATAGTCAAGAACAGGGGGTTCGAGCGTTGGGTACAAGCCGGGGTTCCCGAGCGGTCAAAGGGGGTGGACTCAAGATCCTCTGCGTAAAGCTTCGCAGGTTCGAATCCTGCCCCCGGCACTAAACAAAAAAGGTGCTGCGAAGCCTTCAACAACCCATTGAGTTCAATCGACATCGACCCACGGGGATGCATCACAGGTGCCATTATAGTACATGGAACCATCTTGGAAACCCGCACTAAACTTCACCTCTTCGCAGCCATCATCACAGAAGCCATCTGGGCTTTGATACCAAAGATAGGTCACCCAATAGGACCCGTCCTCTGAATCTCCATTGATTTCCCAAGTGCTGCTTTGGAAGCTGACGACCGTTTCCTCTCCGGCGGAATTTTTGATACGCAAGGTGACATAGACTTCCGCATCGACCTCTTTCTCTTCAGACTCTTCGAGCCAACCGGCCGCTCCGTTGAGAATTTTTACGGTGACATTGAGCGCATTGTTTTGGTCGACATCTTTGGAAGCGAAGGCGTAGTCATCCCCACCGTACATATTTTCGTAACTTTCTCCACATCCTAAGAGGTTAGATGGACCGGTGCAACCTGTCAATAAGACGGCACACAAGAGGGCGCAGCCTACCTTCGCAAGCATGTGATCACCATCAAACGTAAGCACCAACAAGGCTCACTGTGACAAGGATTGGAAGCACAATCATTGGGAGTTTTGGAATTGCTTCAGTGTACCCTCGAAGGTATGGAGCAATGATGGTGAAACAGAACAGGGCCAATCCAACAGCGCTTGCGGTCAAAAGAGCAGCCATTGAACTGGCATCTTCCATCGTAAAGCTGCAGATTAAATTGATGGCCGAAACAGCGAGCACGCCACCTCCAATGGCCATACGCATTGCATTCATTTCGCCAAGCGCCACTTCTGGCGCTTCTTTCCCGAATATATCTTCATTGAACCCCTTTGGGTCAATGTTCATTCTCAGTCCAATAAGCAGGGTGACTGCTCCTACAATTTGCATGGCAATTGCTTCATCCATGATTTGAAATTCCACAACCAGCCTTTAGTGGCTACGACGGTTGAAGTGAAGAATCGATTCTTTCTGCGCAACTCATCCGAAGCGACTGCGTAAGAGAACAAGCGCCACTAGAAACACATTGACCCCTAAGACGAGGTGCGGCAAAGAGTCGAGGTTTTGAGTAAGAGCCAGCAAAAAAATGACGATTGATTGCATGCCATAGCCAAGGAACGATGAGACGGTTAATTCGAAGCGCAGGTTCTTCGATCCTTTTCCTGAAATCTTGGAAACAAGGCTGTCCTGCCAACTGAAAAAGAGAACATAGATTGTGTGAAAAATGTTCACCATCGTTTGGCTTTCCCAAGGTTGAGCAACCGGGCGGACGCGTTCATCAATTCGGCTTGTCGAATCTCCTGAGCCCAGCACTCGAACGAGGATGGAAAAATGATTGAAGAATGAGTATTGGAGCAGAATTGAGAGAATGAGGAGTGATGTCAATGCAATATTCCATCCTAAAACGGTTCCAAATGCCCACATCACAGCAATGAGCCCAATGGTATCCGCCACGGTATCCCAATATCTTCCTACGTGGGACGGCCTTTCTCGAATCCGTGCCAGTTCTCCATCCACGGCGTCAAGAACACCTTTGACAATCAACAAAAAACAACTTTCCAAGATGTGCCCCTCTAAGATGAGCCATGCACAAAACAGGGAAAGCAGGAAGTGAATGTTTGTCACTTGAATGACGGTAATTGGTTTTTTCTCGAGGAATTTGGCAGCGATGCGAGCAATGGGGCGGCCCCATTCTGATAGATTGAGCACCTTGATGGTGCCATATTTTTGGTTCCTATCAGTTATGCTTCTATTCATCCCTAAACACCTCGCAGGTACACAATCGGGGGTACGATTGAGTCGAACGAGTCATGATTCTTTTTCAAACATTTATTCAATTTCCAATGATAGCCATGCAGATGCTGTGGTACAACGTTACCACAAGGCTCTTTCGTGATATTTTCAAATTGTTTTCTTACTATATCCCCTCAATCCCTCGCCCTTACATTTAATTTGATGTTTTGGAAACACAAGGAAACAAAGCCACTCTGCACGAAGTAATTACACAGAAGTAAACCCAGGTGCATTATCTCGCTTGCGGGGGTCTCATCAGATTCCAATCCCATAAAAATCGGATTTCAAACGCCTTGCGGAGGTTTTTTTTAATGCTCTCAAGCGGTCAATTATCACCATTTGTCGTATGAATACGTTGAAGAACAGAGCGACTAAGCCCAACATAATGGGATTGAAAACTTCGTTTCCGTATCGAGCGGTGCGCTACGGTTTTCGACTCCCATTCCGAATCTATTCCACCTACATTACCGAACCGATTATCAAGCGGTGGATAAAGCAATCCGAGTTGATGGTGTACGTTCACGATCCGAAGCGCGGACTGTTAAGGCCTGTTCTCGAAGGTGAGCGCCTCAAATGGACACTAAAAGAAAACCTCTCCGTTGATGCGACTCACTGGCTGGACGTGGTTGAACCGCTGCTCACCAAGCAGGACATCGTCCTCGACGTTGGGACAAACATTGGAACCATTGCCAACTGGTTGGCCAACCGCACAAAGCATGTTCATGGGTTTGAGCCACACCCAGCCAATATCGAAATGACGAGGGACCAAATTAAGTTCCGAAAAACGAAAAACATCACTCTTTCCCAACTCGCCCTTGGAAGGGAACCAGGTACACTTCAGCTTCATGTCAAAAGTTTCCACGGCCACCATTCCCTCGGTGACACAGCCGCTAGCCCCACAGTGGAGAAGATCGATGTCGAGGTTGACACGGTGGACCGTTATTGCTCAACTCACGGTATTGAGCGTATTGATTTCCTTAAGATTGACGTAGAGGGTTTTGAAGACGAAGTGCTCCAAGGAGCAACATCCATGTTGAAGGGTCACAGCATTGGATTTGTTTTGTTTGAACTTCGACATTCGATACTTGCTTCCGTTGGCAAACTCAGTAAGGACATTTTCACTCCTCTGACCGAAAACGGCTACTCTGTTTTCACCCTTGATGGAAGAACACTTACTGCAAGCGAATATGATCATCCATCGGATGGAGATTATTTGGCAGCAGTAAATCCTGAAGAGTTCGTGCCTCGCTTAGGCACGTCAACGGCGCCCGCTTTTTGACGCATGGAAACGGGCACTTTTGTTGAGACAAAGGCTAGCCTCTGAAAAGACTCACTGATTACCGTTCATTTGGTGAAATGAATCAACGGGTCCAACTTAATTCCCACTAACTCACGATATACATCACCGAATCAGAGATTGATTTACGTTGTGTAAGTGTCCGCAAATAACATGGCAAGAATATCGAGTAACGTCAATTCTCGAAAATCAACTATCAGATATGAAATGACAAGAGATTTTGTTGCGAAATATACCGCCAAGTTCATTCCTGAATTTTCAAATGAAGATCGAGTAAAGATGCTGGAAATATTCCAAATCCCTGATTTGAAAACATGCATAGTTACTGGTCAAAAAGTAGCCAAGACTGGAGGGGACCATCTGTTTGAAGTGAGGGGATATTACAAGAAAACAGGAAAAGTCGGAATTGAACAAAAATGGAACAGATTGCCTGTGACAACTGGCGAAAATAAGAGATACAAAAAATATGAATTTATAGATGAAAATAATAAAAAATACACAAAGAATATTGGGTACCAAAAGTTGACCGAAAATGAACTGAAAATGTGTGATCATGGCAAAAAGAAACTGTATAATAATATTCAAAAATGGATTGATCACTGTGACAGCCGGAGTGTGAAATTATACGTAGAAATGCCAACAGAAGCCGAAATAGAGATGAATGCCGCTATCGATGAAGCGTTTACTATTTTTGAAAAGGGAATAGAAAAGATGGTGAATTCTGTTGGCAACTAAGCAGAAGCGGTCCCATTTCTGAAACCGTCTGCATAATAACACACGGGGATTTGACAGCAGCATGGACCCAACAGATGAGCAAGCAGGCGCCTGGACT
>Ga0209374_1002694_pt1 | contig 14941 bp, 15 predicted proteins | sample SaaInlLV_DNA_10m_FD_184683 | JGI IMG/M metagenome (GOLD analysis project Ga0209374, IMG submission 184683) | Marine microbial communities from expanding oxygen minimum zones in the Saanich Inlet - SI075_LV_DNA_10m (SPAdes) (version 2) | ecosystem: Environmental > Aquatic > Marine > Unclassified ...
CATTTTAAATTTGGTCTACCTCTGTCGTTATTTTAATTTGCCAGAAGTGGCAGATTATTGGGAACAAGTAATCCTACTGAACGATTATCAAAAAAAGCGATTTGCCAAAAATATCATCGACACCTTATTCAACACGGTCAACGGAAAAAAGATTGCTTTGTTGGGCTGGGCTTTTAAGAAAGACACCAACGACACCCGAGAATCAGCTGCCATCTATGTGGCCGACCACCTACTCGAAGACGGTGCCAATATCCACATCTACGACCCCAAAGTATCGGAAGCCAAAATAAAGGCTGACCTGGTTTATTTATGGGAATTGAACGGCATTCCCGAAGCGCGAATCACACAAAAATTGGCACAAGTTTTTGCACATTCCGAAGCTGTGGAAGCTGTGGCGGAGAGCCATGCCATTGCGATTTTGACGGAATGGGATGAATTTAAAACTTATGACTGGGCTAGCATCTACGAAAAAATGTACAAACCTGCCTTTCTCTTTGACGGACGCAACGTCCTAGACGCTGCCAAGCTTAAAACAATTGGATTCCAATACAAAGGAATTGGCAAAGGGTAAGTTTTAGGAAGCAATGAATGAAGATTTTATGAAAAACGGCACTTATCAGATGGCATAAAATTTAAAATAAATCAGCAATTACAAATCACCAACATTAAAAAATGCTTGAAATCAGCAAAAGACACCTTGCAAAGACGCTGACCTGGCGTAGCATTGGAACCCTTGACACGCTCTTTTTATCTTGGTTGATCACAGGAAGCCTTGCAACAGGAATTCAGATAGGTTTTTTAGAGTTGTTTACAAAGATGCTCCTCTACTTCGCTCACGAGCGGGCTTGGTTCCAATCAAAAATGACAGACAGCAACAAGCGGCACGTCTTGAAAACTTTTTCCTGGCGAGCAGTTGGGACAGTAGATACCTTTTTATTGGGATGGGTGATTACAGGAAACCCTTTGACGGGTCTAAAAATTGGTGGATCTGAGGTATTCACAAAAATGATTTTGTATTTTTTGCACGAAAAATTGTGGTACCGCATCAATTATGGTTTGAACCAGAGAAAAAAAAATATTTAAAGAGAACACACAATTCAAAGCACTTTGATATGGAGAACACTTTCCAACAAGACTACAAATTATCGAAAAAAGAACGGCAAAGGCTTCACAAGCATCCCTCCTTTTTAATTTGGTTTACGGGACTATCCGGATCTGGAAAATCAACCTTGGCCAATTTGGTAGAGCTAGAATTATACAAGTTGGGACATTCCACTTATACCTTAGACGGAGACAACATCCGAAGAGGTATTAACAAAAATTTGACTTTCTCTGCTGAAGACCGAACCGAAAACATTCGAAGAATTTCAGAAATCGCCCATTTGATGATTGATGCGGGAGTCATCACCCTCGGTGCTTTTATCTCTCCCTATTTGAAAGATCGTGAAAACATCAAAAAAACGGTTGGAACCGCTAATTTTATTGAAATTTATGTCAATACGAGTTTGGAAGAATGCGAACGTCGTGATGTGAAAGGATTGTACAAAAAAGCGCGGGCTGGAGAAATTCAAAACATGACCGGTATTTCAGCGCCTTACGAAGCTCCGACCCAGCCTGATCTTGAAATTGCCACAGAAAACGAAACGACAGAAATGTCCCTCAAAAAAATAATGCATTTTCTAACTCAAAAAGTACTTTAAAAATTGATTATTAATAATGTAACCTCTTGAAAGAGCACTGTAATCGAAAATCGAATTTGTCTTTCGAGAAATTTCAACTCAATTTGAAAATCCTGTCAAGCTCTTTTCTGGAAGGAAAAGTCGATTTTATTACATATCTAACAAAAAAAAGTTGGCAAAATACTGTCCATCTGAAGTAGCGCCAACACTGATTTAACTTAAGATTTAGAGACATCATTAAACGAAATTTCTGAAATGGAGAAACACTTATATTCGGCCATTACAGCTGCATTAGAGGCGGGGAAAGCCATTCTCGAAATTTACCACTCTGGAGTTTTTGATGTCCAAGTCAAAGGCGACAACTCTCCCTTGACCAAAGCCGATTTGGCATCACATCAAAAAATCGTAGCTTATTTAGAAAAAACGAATATTCCAATTCTTTCGGAAGAAGGCAAAGCGATTCCTTATACAGAACGCAAAAGATGGAAGCAGTTGTGGATTGTAGATCCGATTGACGGCACCAAAGAGTTTATCAAAAGAAACGGAGAGTTTACGGTAAACATTGCCTTGATCGAAAATAACAAACCCTCAATTGGTGTAATATTTGTACCTGTTACCAAGGACTTGTATTTTTCCACCAGAGAGAAAGGTGCATTCAAATTGAGTGTCGATCTTGAAAATTATGATGTTACAACCATCGTTTCAAAAGGGAATAAGTTGCCTCTAAAACGCGAAACGGAAACCTTTACAATTGTAGCCAGTCGTTCGCATATGTCTCAAGAAACAGCAGCTTATGCCCAAGAAATGCGCATGAAACATGGAGACGTCAAATTGATTTCCAAAGGAAGTTCTTTAAAGTTGTGCATGGTCGCAGAAGGGCAAGCCGATTGTTACCCCCGTTTTGCTCCTACCATGGAATGGGATACGGCAGCAGGACAAGCCATTTGTGAACACGCTGGATTTAAAGTCATTGATTGGAAGACAAAAGAACCTATGCTTTACAACAGAGAAGAATTATTGAACCATTGGTTTTTGGTAAGCTCCTAAAAACAGACTAGACAAGGAAAAATACTATCAAGCATCAATCTCATAAAAAAACTAAATATTCAATAGCTTTGTTTCAAATAACATATATTCAAAATCCAAAACCTTAATTGTTAATGAACAAAACAAAATTATACGTAAGAATACTTTTACAGAAAAGATACCCCAAACAATACAATAAGATTGCGAAGCTCTATTTTAAAATAACAAGTAAAAAGTCAGCATTCAGGTTGGTTTCAAAACACTCAACTATGTGCATAGAGGGGTTTCCTAGATCTGCGAATAGTTTTACAGTTGCAGCATTCAAAATATGCAGTGGTATAAACAACGGTATTGCAACGCACATGCATTCACATACAAACATACTAGAGGCAATCAAGTTAGGTGTGCCAACTCTTGTGCTTGTTAGAAAACCCGAAGATGCTGTGGTTTCATTAAAGGTCTTGTCTAAAGAAGATGCCATTATTCGCAATGAAAAACACATAGAAACTCCCATTTATTGGTATCTTGAATGGTACATCATATTTTATTCTTCCTTATTAGAGAAAAAAAATCATTTTGTTATTGGGAAGTTTGAAGATGTAACCACTAATTTCAGCAAAATAATTACTGATTTTAACGATAAATATTCCACAAATTTTAAAGTCATTGAAGATGTTGTTACTCAAGTAAAAAATATTGACACAAAAAAACCTCGGAATCATATGTTTCCAACTGAATTTAGAGAAAATGAAAAAAAAACAGTAAAGGATGAGTTGAAAAGTGAAAAAGTAAAAAAATTAATAAAAGAAGCCAATAAAGTCTACGAACTGTTCGTATCATAAATTAACTGAAAAGATTCGTGACTCAACAAATTATTTTAGAGATGTTTAATTCTATCATGTTAGGTTGTCAAAACAATTAGAATGGGGACACTAAAAAAAAACTTATTAAAAAACAGTATCGCAACCGGTAGCAGAAAAGCTGTGCTAATGTTGGACTCATTGCTGTTGGTTCCTTTTTTTATTTACAATTGGGGAGTAGCCTACTATGGAGAATGGTTGACATTGACGATGATACCAACGGTATTAAGCTTATCTAACTTTGGTTTTGGCACAGCAGTATCCAATCGTTTTGTTTTGAACTACGGATCAAGCGCAAAAAAAAAAGCAGAAGACATTTTCAAAACCGGCTTTGCTTTGGTAACAATTGCATTGGTTTGTGGAATCATTATCAGTGCAATTACCCTATTCACCTTGAATAAATTTGAAGTATTTGATAAATCTTTAATTCAGAAAGAAGAAGCGATTTGGGCAGTATCACTTCTTATTCTGGCCCGTTTGATTGGCTTTTACAATCCCCTTTTTTCTGGTCGCTTTATCGCTGCTCGAAAAGCCTCTTTAGGTATTCATTTGGTAAACATAAAGTTCATCTCATTAGTAATTGGTGGTTTGTTTATTTTAAACTTGGGGTACGGAATCATTCCTTATGCAATGACTGAATTGGCAATTACTATCTTATTTACTGCTTTTTATGCTTTCAAAGCATTGAACGTTTTGAAAATAGAAACGGAGTACAAAGGACATATTAAAACAAAATACGCCAAAAACATTGCTCAAAAGGGAATTGCATACCTCATGTCTCCAGTATGGCAATCCATTTATTTTCAGGGGACTACATTTGTCGTTCGCATTGTTTTGGGCCCGGAAGCAGTCACGCTTTTCAATACCGTAAGAAAACTGAGTAGAACTGTAAACCAAGTGATCAATATGGTCACTCAAACAATCCTTCCAGAATTTCAATATGAAATTGCACAGGGAAACAAAGAAAAATATCACAAGTTATTTAGAGTCTCGATAATCACTGTTTTTTTTGTAGCAATGATTGGCATCTTTTCTCTTTCAGTATTTGGCCTCTGGTTTTATGAAATATGGACAAATTCTGCAATTGAAGTGCCTGCCATAATGTGGAATATTTTCATTGTAAGCATTTTATTTAATTCGCTTTGGTGGGCTTCGACAATGGTGTATTCCGCTCTTGACAAACCTTATTTTTTTGCAATGTCTGGTATTTTAGCTTCCATTGTATCTGTTGTCGCTTCTTATTTTTTGGGACAATCTTTAGGTTTGAATGGCGTTGCCATTGGAAGTTTATCCTTAGACCTAATCCTTTCATTTCTAATGCTTCCCTACGCTTGCAAACTACTGAAAATAAAAAAGACAGAGCTAATAACTAAGGGGTTCAAAGATTTCAAAAACATGACAGTGCAGGTATTCGGGAAAAAATCAGAAACCAAACATGCTGAACGAAATCAAAGCATGGGTAATCAAATGATTAAATTTCAATCACTCAGAAGATTCAAATCGAACAGCGATTCTAAAAACAAAATAGATGATTAACAAGATCTCTTTTATAAAGTTGATTGTTTTGGCATCTTTAATCCCTTCTTTATATCTTAGTTTCAATCCAGGAAAAATTGTGATTCCTACACTTCTAACTTTGTATCCATCATTGTTTCTTTTAATAATTTTGATTCTTACAGAAAGATTTGTTTTGATGGATGAAAAAAAAACGGTTTTGATATTTGTTCTTTACTGGCTTTTTACCTTTTCTAGAGGGATTTACGATGCAAAGACCTTCCAAGACTGGACGGTTCTGTTATCACATTCGGCTTCAGGGTTTGTTTTTTTACCATTAACTATCTATTTGGGAGCACTTAAAAAATTTGTTGGCCCATTCATCCAAAATTTATTTATAGCGATTCCTGTCATTTTTATATTAACTCATGCTGGAGTAGATTCGAGTCCTTATGGTTTTGTCAAAACCCTATCAAGCTCTTTTTTGATCTTTTTAATGTTTCCCCTCTTAGATAAAAAACTCAAGTTGTTCGTTATTCTACTTCTGTTTTTTATTGTAAGTTATGACATCACAATTCGCTCATCGATCTTATATGCCATTGTGATCATTTTATGCATCTTAACCTATTATTTTAGAAGTAATGAGATGTTAATCCTATTTAAGATCATGCGAAAAGCATTCCTATTTATCCCTTTGTTATTGGCTTTGCTGGGAGCAGCAGGCACCTTTAATGTCTTTCAAATCGGTGGAAATTATAAAGCCATCGAAATCACCGACGAAGAAAATAATCAAAAACAAGATTTATTGGTCGATTCGAGAACCGGTATCTACAATGATGTACACACTTCTCTTTTTGAACAAAACAGGGTCTTGTTTGGATTGGGCGGTGTCGGTAAGACCGATACATTCCTTACTAAAAATGAAAACAATCAAATCTATAGAAAACTTTATGAAGAAGGGCGAAGAGGTACAGAGGCTCGAATACTAAGTTATTATCAATGGGGAGGAGTGCTTGGAGGATTGTTATACCTTTTACTAATTCTCAAAGCATCTTATTTGGCAATGTATCGTTCTCGAAATTGGTTTATGACTACTTTAGGACTGTTTGTCTCATTTAGTTTTGTGATGTCATTTATTGCGGACCCACCTGTCTATAACCTAAGTTCATTTACTTCTTTTTTGATGGTAGGAATGTGTTTTAACAGAGAGCTCAGATCTATGAATGAAAAGGAAATCAAAGCGTATTTAAGAAGTCATTTGAAAGGATTTACTTTGACAAAAAATAATAGAATATGAAAATTAACATTGCCTCTTTTGGAGGAAGAAGTCACTTACTGAATCTTTCAAAAGAACTTATAAAACAAGGACATAACGTAAATTTCTATTCTTACCTCCCCAATAAACGGGCAAAAGAGTTCGGGTTAAAAAAAGAACACAACAAAAATTATTTCACCATTGCTTTGCCGTTTTTACTCCTATTAAAAATAACGAATAGAGCGCAATGGGTTGTCTATCTATTTCATCGGTTTTTTGATTGGTACCTTTCAAAAGTAATGAAACCTTGTGATGTCTTTATCGGACACAGTCCAATGCATCTAAGTTCACTAATAACTGCGAAAAACAAATTCAACGCTACGGTAATTTTAGAGAGAGGGACGAGCCATGTCTTATATTTCGTTGACCGGTTAAAAGAAAATCCTTTTAAAAAATCAACAATTTCTATAAAAAATATCAAAAGAGACTTAGCTGCTTACTTACATACTGATTACATAAGTGTCCCTTCAGATTATGTAGCCGAAAGTTTTCTTAGAAATGGGATTCCCAAAAAAAAACTATTTGTAAATCCGTACGGTGTAGATTTAACTGACTTTCAACCGACAGAGTTGGATGCTAAATCTCATTTTGACATAATTTTTGTCGGTCAATGGTCATATCGAAAAGGGGCTGATTTGATGACCGAATTATGTGAGAAAAATCCTGAATTGAGTATGATTCATTTAGGAACCGTGGGTGATGTTCCTCTTTCCAACTTAAAAAATATCGTTCATGTTAATGCTGTAAATGAAAAAAAAATCATCAACTTTTACAAAAAATCCAAGATTTTAATTCTCCCTTCTAGAGAAGATGGATTTGGGATGGTTTTGACACAGGCGATTGCTTGTGGTCTGCCCGTTGTGTGCTCTAGTGAGACAGGTTCAAAAGAAATAAAAACACAGCTAGAAGACAACAAATTTATCACCGTTATGGAAGACTATAATTGTAAAGAATTAACTAAGTGTGTTAAGATTGCATTGGACATTTCAAGAACACAAAAAGGAAGAAGATTCTATTCCAAATCTTTAGAAAGCAAATTGTCTTGGGAAGCTTATGGAAGTAGGTACCAACAATTCTTAAAAAAAGCCATAAAAGTTTAATCACTCTGCCATAATAAAACCTCATTGTAATAGATATCAAACAAGACTATTGCGATCAAACACTCTAAAATCAAACTCAAAAATTGAAGGATAAACATTCTATTAGCGAATAGAAAAGAATTCCTCTAACCAAATTTTATTATGAATCCAAATTTTTTCATTGTGGGAGCTGCTAAATCTGGAACAACATCCCTCGCAAATTACTTAGCGGAACACCCTAAAATTGCAACTCCTAAATTGAAAGAACCCCGTTTTTTTGTAAAAGATGCTCTCGTTAATATCAATGACAGAGACCCTATGAAAGAATACATTTTAAAAAATTCTGTTTTGAAAAAAGAAGAATACCTTAAAATGTTCAAAAGCCCAAAGGAAGATACTCGCTTGAAATTTGATGCAAGTGTTCATTACCTTTATCATTGCGGGGAAGCAATCCCTAAAATAAAAACCCAAATTGGAGATGTCCCAATCATCATTTTACTCAGAAACCCATCAGAAAGAGCTATCTCATCAGCAAACTATTCTAAGAACTGGCATGACAACAATCTTGAACATGAACTCAGTCAAGAAGAACTTAGGATTAAAGAGGGCTACAATTCATTTTGGTTTCACAAAAACCAAGGTTTGTATTCCTCTCAAATAAAAGCATATCTAGACAATTTCTCCAACGTTAAAATCATTCTGTTTGATGATCTAATAAAAAATCCTAAATTGATCGTCAATGAAGTTTTTCAGTTCTTGTCCCTCGAACAACTTGAGATGGAAAAATATCCAACTCACAATACTTCATTTGAAGCGAATAAAGCTTTGAAAATTATTAGAAAAACTAAAGTTTTAAGTACCATAAAAAAACTAATCGGCTCTAAAAATTGGAAAAAAGTAAGAACCTCTTCGAAAAGTTTATTCTTCAAAAATTCATCGAAAGAAATAACTAAAAAATTAGAAGATAAACTTTACCAATTTTACGAAAAAGATGTTGAAAAAATTGAATCTCTTATTGGTAAAAAATTACCAGAATGGAAAAAAAAATAATTCGCAAAACTTAACACCACACAAAAATGCATCTCTCTAATTTTATAAAGCTGCCATACCATGCATACAAACTGTTAAGAAATTTTATCTTTTGCAAAGTAAAATTAGGAAAAGGGAATTGGGACAGATCTTGGGTTTTTCACAAGCTACCAATCATCAGAAAACACAGGGATGCAAAAATTAAAATTGGGAAAAATTTTGTTGCCTGTAGCCATCCAAAAAAAAATTCCATTGGTGTGTTTCAACGAGTCAAGTTATACGCCTTAAAAAGTAATTCATATCTCAAGATTGGAAATCGTGTTGGAATATCAGGGGCGACCCTATCTTGTTATCAAAAAATAGAAATTGGAAACAATGTTTTGATTGGAAGTGGGGTTCTCATTACAGACAATGATGCACACGCAATCAATTATTGGGAAAGAAAAGAAGATTCAAAAATCAAAATAGCATCTGTTGTTATTGAAGATGATGTATTTATTGGCGCTCGGTCAATCATCTTGAAAGGAGTGAGAATTGGAGCTGGATCTGTCATAGGAGCCGGATCAGTTGTCACAAAGGACATACCCCAAATGTCAATAGCTGTTGGAAACCCAGCAAATGTGATAAAGAAAATCAAAAAAAGAAATCCAAACAAATAAAACGCATCAAAAAAAGTTTAAATGAACAAAACAGCGGTACTACTAACCTGTTTCAATAGAAAAAAACATACTCTAACGTGTCTCAATCGATTGTTTTTTTTGAGTCAAGAAATAGATGTATATGTGGTAGATGACAATTCATCTGACGGAACTTCTGCAGCGATTTTAAAAAAATATCCGGATGTGCACATAATTAAAGGGAACGGAGATTTGTTTTGGAGCAGAGGCATGCACTTGGCATGGGAACATGCAAGCAAGCATAAATACGACTTCTATTTATGGTTGAATGATGATGTGATCCTTTATGAAAATTGTTTTGATGAATTGTATGCCTGTACAAATATTTTAAGTTGCAAAGGCATTGTTTCTGGAATTATAGAAACCGCTGACAAATCAAAAATTATATATGGCGGCACAGACAAGCAGCGAAACATTATCAAACCCAACGGACATTTACAGCAGATCACAAACATGAATGGAAATGTCGTTTTGATTCCAAGCGCCGTGTTCGAAAAACTAGGCAATTTAGATCCTACTTTTCACCACGATCTAGGCGATGTCGATTATGGATACCGTACTCAAAAGGAGGGGTTTTCTGTCTGCTCAACAAGAGTAGTTGTTGGGAGTGGTCAAGTAAATGACCTATGTAGAATGCGTGTGAAAAACTGCACCCTAAAAGAAAGATTTCAAAAATTGTATTCTCCTTTGGGTTCCCCTCCAAAACTAAACTTTTATTTCCGAAAACGTCATTTCGGATTTCTGAATGCCTTTTCTTTTTACGCATTCCAATTAGTCTTGAATACCCTTCCTGATTCGTTGGTAAAATTCATCTTTGGGAATAAATATTTTTCATGAAAGTCCTTCACATTATAGCATCCATAGACGAAAGTGCTGGCGGACCGTCTCGTTCGGTTCCAAAAACTTGTATTGAATTGGCGAAATTGGGCGTTGATATCGAAATTATAACCCAAGCCTCACCAAACCCTGTTAAGATTCCAAAAAACGAAAATCTTAAGCTTGTGTATAAATCAATCAGAGCTCTCAATACACTCGGGTCAAATTTAAAGAAAGCAGACGTTGATTTGATTCACATCCAACACATTTGGAATCCCTATGTAAATGTCATGGCCTATTGGGCTCGAAAAAAAAACATCCCTTATATCATCACCCCAAGAGGCATGTTGGAACCTTGGATTTTGGCTTGCAATCCTTGGAAAAAAAAACTGGGCATGTGGTTGTACCAAAACACAGCCATCCGCAAAGCAAACCACTTGCATGCCACCGCCCAAATGGAGGCAGATAACATCCGAAAATTAGGATACAAAACCCCCATCACCAACATTCCCAATGGCATTGATTTGAGTGAAATCAAAACTGTTAAAACCAATTATGGTACCAAAAAAATGGTGTTTTTGTCTCGAATCCACCCCAAAAAAGGCATCGAATTGCTTTTGGAAGCCTGGCGAACGATGGACTCCAAAGAATGGACTTTGGAAATTGCAGGTGATGGAGACCCCTCTTATGTCGAAACATTGAAAAAGAGCGCATCCGACTTAAAAGAAGTGCGTTTCATAGGCCCCCAATACGGAGAAGCCAAATGGGATTGCATTCGCTCGGCAGATGTGATGGTCTTGCCCACCTTCAGCGAAAACTTTGGCATTGTGGTCGCAGAAGCCTTGGCAGTTGGAGTTCCGGTCTTAACGACCATGGGAACACCGTGGGAAGATCTAGAAACCCACAGATGCGGTTGGTGGATTGAACTGTCAGTTGCCAATTTAAAAAACACCCTTGAAAAGGTTGTCAAAAGTCCCCAAGAGGAATTTGAAGCCATGGGCAAGCGCGGAACAGTATTGGTCAAAGAAAAATACGATACCAAGGCAGTAGCTGAACATATGAGCGCATTGTACAATAAAATAATTCTAAAATAATGAGTGCATTGGAATTGTCAAATTACAACCACAGTTTTGGATTTAAAAACAAAATAAAAAGAGTGCTTTGGAATGTGACATCACTTTTATTATTTCGACCCTTTGCAAGTCGTTTTTTCAAAAAATGGCGCATATTGGTATTGAAATGTTTTGGTGCAAAGTTGGCCTGGTCCTCACATGTCTATGCTTCAACAAAAATATGGGCACCTTGGAATTTAGAAATGGGAGTTAACACCTGTTTAGGCCCTAAGGTGGATTGTTACAATCAAGGAAAAATAAGTATTGGCAGCAACACCGTTATTTCCCAAAAAAGCTACTTGTGTGCCTCCTCACACGATTTCAACAAAAAAGAATTTCCTTTGGTTTTAAAACCCATCATAATCGGAACAGGTGTTTGGGTGGCAGCGGAAACTTTTGTGGGGCCTGGAGTTGCAATCGAAAAAAATGCCGTAATTGCCGCAAGAAGCGTTGTTGTCAAAAACGTTGCAAAAAATACTATTGTAGGAGGAAATCCCGCAAAATTAATTAAAAACAGAAATCTTGAATAAAATACCAATTACTGTTGTGGTTTCCGTAAAAAACGAAGAGCTCAACCTCCCTTCTTGTCTTGAAAAACTCGTTCGCTTTGATCAAATAATTGTAGTCGACTCTCAAAGCACAGACAAAACAATAGCGATCGCTAATGATATGGGTGCCGAAATACTGCAGTTCCAATGGAACGGAAAATTCCCGAAAAAACGGAATTGGACTCTTCAAAACGCAGACATCAAACACGAATGGGTGTTGTTTTTAGATGCGGATGAATTTGTATCGGAGGCTTTTGTGTCTGAAATAGCAACAAAGACAGCAAATACAAACTGCAATGGATTTACTCTTCAGTTTGAAAATTATTTTATGGAAAAAAAACTGCGTTATGGTTATGGTTTTTACAAAAATGCCTTGTTTAAAAAAACAAAGGGAGCTTATGAAAAAGTAAAGGAAGATTTGTGGAGTCATTTGGACATGGAAATCCATGAACACCCTATTATTAAGGGTGAAATAGGTTTGATAAAATCCAAAATAACGCACAAAGATTTCAAATCTTTGGAACATTATATTCAAAAACACAATGCCTATTCAAGCTGGGAAGCAAAAAGATACTTTCAACTCAAACAAGAAGAAAACAGAGTCTTGTCTTTAAATCAAAAAATCAAATACGGACTGCTTGCTACAGGATTGTTACCGATGGTTTACTTTATAGGTGCTTACATTGTAAAATTGGGGTTTTTAGATGGGAGAGCCGGCTTTTATTTGGCGCGCTTCAAAGCTCATTACTTTTTCCAAATTCAAACAAAAATCAAAGAAATTTCGAATAAATAATAACTCCTTATGAAAAAAATACTGATTACTGGAGGTGCTGGATTTGTAGGTTCCCATTTATGCAAACGCTTATTAAACGAAGGCAATGAAGTGGTCTGCTTGGACAATTACTTTACAGGTGCCAAAAAAAACATCGTAGAACTACTAGACAATCCCTATTTTGAAATGGTACGCCATGACATCACCGAACCTTTTTATGCAGAGGTAGATGAAATTTACAACATGGCCTGTCCGGCTTCACCCATCCACTACCAATACAATCCCATTAAAACCATCAAAACCTCTGTCATGGGGGCCATCAATGTGTTGGGCTTGGCAAAACGTGTAAAAGCAAAAGTCTTACAAGCTAGTACGAGTGAAGTTTACGGCGATCCGCATGTTCACCCACAAACAGAAGATTATTGGGGGCATGTCAACCCGATTGGAATTCGCTCTTGTTACGACGAAGGAAAACGCTGCGCGGAAACTTTGTTTATGGACTACCACACTCAAAATGAGGTTGCCATCAAAATTATACGTATTTTCAACACTTACGGACCAAACATGAATCCCAATGACGGTCGTGTGGTCTCCAATTTTATTGTGCAAGCCCTCAAAGGAAAAGACATCACCATTTTTGGAGATGGTTTGCAAACACGTTCGTTTCAATACGTAGATGATTTGGTGGAAGGAACCATTCGTATGATGAACTCAACCCCTGATTTTTTAGGTCCTGTAAACATCGGAAATCCGCATGAATTTAGCATGCTCGAACTGGCAAAAACAGTCCTGAGACTCACTGAATCCAAATCCAAATTGCGCTACATGCCCATGCCGCAAGACGACCCCAAACAACGACAACCCAACATAGACTTGGCTTATGAAAAATTGGATGGTTGGATGCCGACCACCCAACTCAACGAAGGATTGACCAAAACCATTGCCTATTTTGAATCGGTACTCTAAACAACAAAAAAAGCTTGAAAATCTCCATCATCACCATTGTTTACAATAACAAGGCCTGTATTGCAGCTTGCATAGAATCCGTTCTTGCACAAACCCATCACAATATAGAACATGTGGTCATCGATGGAGGTTCCACTGACGGAACCCAAGAAGTGATTGCTCCCTACGTTGAAAAATTGGGCTACTATGTCTCCGAAAAAGACAGCGGCTTGTACAATGCTTTGAACAAGGGAATTCAAAAATGTACTGGAGATGTCATTGGGATTTTGCATTCAGACGATCTCTTTTACGAAACTTCCACGCTTGTAAAAATAACCACCCAATTTCAAAACAGCCAAGCCGATTTGGTCTATGCCAACGGGCTGTATGTACAGCGCAAAAACACCGATTGCATTCGTCGTATTTACAAAGCAAAGCCCTTTCAATATCAATCCTTACGAATGGGATGGATTCCTTTGCACACCACCATCTATGTGAAAAAAGAAGTATTTCAAGACTTTGGATTGTACAACGAAGACTATGAAATAGCCAGCGATTACGACATCTCCTTGCGGTGGTTTTTAGAACCAAAAATCAAGAAATCATTTCTAAACAATTGGGTTGTCAAAATGCGCTTGGGAGGCAAAAGCACCACCGCCAAATTGCAGAAAAAAAAATCTATGGAAGATTTAAAAATCATCAAAAGACACAACCTGCTTGGTCAAATTACGCTTGTTTTTAAGATTTTAAACAAAATCCCTCAGTACTTAATTCCAAGATTCGCCCCATCAAAAAGCTTTAGATAATTCCATTTGATTTGTGAATTATCCATATATTTACAACGGTTAAAACAACAAAGTGTTGACCAGCTGCTTCTGATAGCGAGTTCATCCCCCGCCCCAAATGAACACAAGAAAAATAGATCTGATTCTTTATTACCTCGTTTTAGAACTCTTTGTTTTAAACCTCTCCTATTACTTAATCATCAGTTATGAGCTAATCAGTGAATCTACAACGGATTTTCAATATCGAAATTTCATCCAAGAAAATTTTGCGTATCTCATTACCTACATTCTTATTTCCAAAAAAAACCTCTACCTTAGAGATGGTTTTTACAACCGTGCGTGGCGCATCACCTATCGAACAGTCGCCTATGCCTTGGTCTCTATCATGGTCAATGTTTTAATCGTGGACAAACCTTTTCTCTTAAGGGAGGATTACACTGTCTTTTTGCTCCTTTTTTACGGCTTGTGCCTCATCGCTTATTACATGGTCTACAAGTATGTACGCAGTTCGCGTTCCAAGGGTCGCTATGTCAAAAGCACCCTGATCGTGGGCTCTGATGAAACGGCCAAATCCTTGGCAGCCATCTTGTCCAACAACAAGATTTTGGGGTATCATTTTTTGGGACATGTTTCGAAGGAAGCAGAAAGCGGTGCTTTGGGAAAAATTGAAGAATTGGAAGAACTCATTGAAAAACTAAAAATACAGGTCTTTTTTGTGACCTTTTCTGTTTTTAAAGAACAGCCCCATCTAAAAAACATGTTGCAGTTGTCCATCAAAAAAGGAATTCGCATCAAATTGGTGCC
>Ga0209374_1002697_pt1 | contig 14926 bp, 13 predicted proteins | sample SaaInlLV_DNA_10m_FD_184683 | JGI IMG/M metagenome (GOLD analysis project Ga0209374, IMG submission 184683) | Marine microbial communities from expanding oxygen minimum zones in the Saanich Inlet - SI075_LV_DNA_10m (SPAdes) (version 2) | ecosystem: Environmental > Aquatic > Marine > Unclassified ...
AGATTCGAACTCCCGACCTCCTGCTCCCAAAGCAGGCTGAAAATCCTCTATAAATGAAACTTTACCAGTGTATCTGTAGTGGAAATTGAGCCATTATATAAACAAAAAACCCCACGAATGTGGGGCTTTAATAATTGTTCTAGTATTATGTTAAGAACTCTAGGCAGGTTTTTCTGAGGAATCGTTTTTCTTATGTTTAGTTACTTTATAAACTGTCTTTTGTTCCTGATTATGATATGATTTCTTTTTTTTAATATTTTCTAATTCTGAATGCCTCTCACAATGTTTAGTAATTGACTTATTTTGTTTAAGGTAAAAAATATCTTTATAATCCTCATCACTATAATGATGTAGTTTGAAATTAGAACTTACTATATGACCACCATTAATAAATAGTGCTAAACCTAATATAGTTTTTAAAATCATTTTTTAACTCCTAGTCCTAAATAAATATACAAATCTATCCATCATCCCACAAACAAGAAACCCCACGAATGTGGGATATATTCTTATTTTTTTGGTTTTACTTTTAGTATCATATCATACCTGTCTAATTCTACTCCATACCCATTTGTTGTAATTTTTTTAACAACAAATCCAAACTTTTCAAAAAACTTATAAGTCTTTTGACTCGTGTCTAAATAAATATCAACTCCTGAAAAATTATTTTTTATGTGCTCTATTCTATATTTAAGTAATTCACTACCATATCCTTGATTATGGTATTTACTATTAACTAATCCCCAAGATAAACCAGCTTTTGTTTGTGACTTATTTAAACCATAGCCACCACAAGCAACAAGGTTAAAATCATTGAATAAAACAAAATATGTTTTATCATCTCTTAATAAATAACCTCTATAATCTGAATGCTCACTTCGGTCAATATATTTTGGAGTATTACTTTGAATTATTTCTATACAATTTTCAAAGTATTTTGAATCATATGGTTCTATTCTCATATAGAGAAATCTACAAATAATTACCCTACAATATGTGCGAGACTATAAACAAAAAACCCCACTGATGTGGGGATATACCTTAAATATTAGTTCTATTCATCATCATATAATTGAAAAAATAAGCCCCCTCTTATTATCATGCCTTTATATAATTGTTCACCAATTGCATAACCATTTGATTTATAACCTACCTGAAGTGTCAATCCATAAAGATGTTTATTTTTAATCATGTCATAATTAATAGTGGTTATTAATTTGCCTCCCAATCCATCAACATTTATTAATTTATCATTCTGGTAAAATTGAATTTCTGGTTGATGCCAAATTTGTCCTGAAAAATTAAAAGATAGTTTATCCATTGGTTTTATTTCCCAAATATTTGCAGCAATTCTCCAAGAGTCTGGTAATTTAGAATCTGAATGGCTAAAACTAAACTGCAAGAGTGTAGAATCAAATTTAAAGTAATTCTGATATACTAATTCTGGGCCATATGGAGTGTACTCAAACCTGAATCTTGGTAAATATTTAAGCCTACTATTAAGGTTTATCATCTCTACTTTAGAACTATTTTCTCCTTTTATTACATAATCATAAAAGACAGATTTTAAAGCATAAAAATTCATAGGGTCAGTGAAAAGCGCTAAATAAGAATAATTTCTTATCTTTGCTCGAGTTAATACATTTTTATCCCCACCATAAAGTGTATTTAAATTTCTTCTATACTGATTAGGGTCACTGGCTGGTCGTGTAACAAATGCAGTATATCCAGGCATATCGTTACTACTATATAAATAAGAAAAACTATAGTTATACTTGAACTTATTATCTAGTAAAATATTTTTTCGCATAACATCTGAGAATACCAGGTTACTTTCAGAACCACCAAGATTTATCATTAACCCCTGCTGTTGTGTGAAATTTGTTGGCCAATTTAAATTTATATATGAGAATTCATTTGTAAATGGTGGTGGCATATTGTAAACAATTTTTTCAATTGCGCCACCGGCTTCTATCATTCTAAAGCCATGACCAAGTTCATGATTAATTGTTAGGGCATAGTCAGTTATTAGATAATTTGTAAAAAATAACTTACTTAATCGGAAAATAGGATTAATGATATTGCCAAAATTATTTTGGGGAAGGGGAATTATTTTTGGTATGAGTAGTGAATCTAAATAATCAATTAAATGGAATCCTGTATTAAGATTATCGGCTACAATATTCTGATGAAATTGTTTTTCATAAACTATGTTGTATGTGGATTGAGCATTGCTTGAACTCTTAACAATAAATAACAGAATAATAAAAACTATTTTATTCTTTGTCATAATCATAAATAAAATTACTAATAATTACAAAAAATTGACCAGTGTATTACCAGTGCATTTAGTGCTTTTTAGGGTATTTCTTAAGAAATAAGACTAAAACAGACTACAAAGTAAAAAGCCCTATTTCTTCTCGAGAAATAAGGCTTTAAGGTGTCGGGGTGGAGAGATTCGAACTCCCGACCTCCTGCTCCCAAAGCAGGCGCGATAACCGGACTACGCTACACCCCGAATTTTTTTGGGTGAGTGATGGGACTTGAACCCACGGCCTCCTGGGCCACAACCAGGTGCTCTAACCAGCTGAGCTACACCCACCATACAGCTCATGATTGGATTTCCAAATATAGAGCGACAGAAGTTAAACGAATTATTCGTTCACTGAAAGGAATTCAATCGATATAATTATATTCCTATTTGTAACTTATACCGTGAGACTTTTATATAGATACTTTTTAAAAGAGCTTATTTTGCCATTCATTTTTTCTCTTTTAATGATAACTTTCGTATTATTTGTAAATTTTTTACTCAGGGCGATTGATAGATTCCTGGGAAAGGGTTTGGATTTATTAACAATCCTTGAATACCTATTTTTAAACCTTGCCTGGATATTAGCTCTTTCAGTCCCCATGGCAGTTTTACTTGCAACATTAATGACTTTCGGTAGACTATCTGAGGATAATGAAATAAATGCAATGAGAGCTTCAGGCATTGGTTTTCTCACAATAATGCGTGCTCCAATTTTATTTGGGGTAATAATTACTACTGTCTTGATCTATTTTAATAACTTTATTCTTCCAGAAATGAACTTCAAAGCTAGGTTATTATCAGGTGATATATATCGAAAAAGACCTGACATGAGTATTGAACCAGGTGTTTTTCTAGATAACTTACCAGACTACAGTATGATTGTTGGTGGCAAACTAGGTGACGGCACAATGAAAGATGTAAGAATTTTTTCAAAAGGCAATAAAGAAGCTCAAACAAGTATACATGCAAGCTCAGGGAATTTAAACACGCTTGAAGATGCATTCCTTCTGACGTTGTATGATGGTGAAATTCATGAGCTCGGCCAAAAAGATTATACAAACTACAGAAGAATAATATTTGATAAGCATCAAATAAATATTCCAGCAAAAGACCTTTTGCTAAATAGGCGTGATTCGACAAATAGATCGGATAGAGAAATGACAGTGCCTATGATACAAAATAAAATTAATAGTTATGAAAAGCGTCTTCGAATTGTATACAAACGATTGTCAGGAAATTTTTATAGAACTATTGGTGACAGCGCAGTTCCGAATACTGTTGAAGAAGGGGAAATAATGATTTTAAATGCTTTAGATAGCATAAAAAATCAAAATTCATTATCAAAAGCTCAAATAATTAAAAAAGAAAAAAGGATAAAAAATCTAGATAGACAATTGAAGAACGAATTTAATTTGATTAGGAGTTATAAAAAAAGCCAAAACAAATATGGTGTTGAAATACATAAAAAGTTCTCTATCCCTGTAGCCTGTATTTTATTTGTTTTACTTGGAGCACCATTGGGTGTGATGAGTAAAAAAGGAGGTTTCGCAATAAGTACTGGGTTGAGTTTTGGGTTTTTTCTTATTTATTACGTTCTTTTAATAGGCGGTGAAGAAATGGCAGATAGAGCATTTCTATCTCCAGCTGTAGGGATGTGGTCTCCAAACTTAATTATTCTATTAATCGCTGTATATTTATTAATCCATACTGTTAGAGAGAATGCCCCAATCGGAATAAAACTGCCAACCATATTCAAAAAGAAAAAAGACAAAGAATGATACCTGCAAAATTAATAGAAAAAAAACGAGACGGATTTGAACTCAGTGCAGAAGAAATTGAATGGTTCGTCGAAGGAACAGTAGAGAATAAAATTGATGATTGCCAGCTATCTGCGATGTTAATGGCAATTTATTTTAATGGGATGAGTGATTCAGAAACTTTTTCTTTAGTGAGCTCAATGATTAATTCTGGGGAAAAGTTTAAATTCAATAACTTTGGTAAATATGTTGCTGATAAACACAGCACTGGTGGTATTGGCGATAAAATTTCTTTTATTTTATCTCCCATATTATCATCTCTGGGTATCATAGTTCCGATGATTGCAGGCAGAGGGTTAGCATATACTGGTGGTACAATTGATAAGCTAGAATCGATACCCAATTTCCAAACATCCATAAATGTAAAAAATTTCAAAATCCAAATTCAAAACATTGGCTGTGGTATTATAAGTCAATCTTCAGAAATTTGTCCTGCGGATAAAAAAATATATTCAATACGAGACTTAACGGGGACGATACCATCGATGCCACTTATTTGCAGCTCCATAATGAGTAAGAAAATAGCTGAAGGCCTTGATGGACTTATAATGGATATAAAAGTTGGGAATGGCGCTTTTATGAAAACGATTTCTGAGGCAAAAACACTAGCGACTGAACTTAAAAAAATAGGAAGCGCTTTTGAAATAAAAACAGATATAACCTTTTCAAATATGTCGCAACCGTTAGGTCGGTATGCTGGGCTGGGATGTGAAATTATTGAATCTATAAATTGCTTAAAAGGTGATGGCCCAAACGATTTAATCGAACTTAGCTTAGAGCTTGGATCAAAAATTTTACTTCAAAGTAAAAAAGCTAATAACGAAAATGAAGCGAAAAAGAAAATGCTCAAAACTATTGATGATGGAAGTGCTTTAAAAAAGTTTGAGGAGATGATCATAGCACAAGGTGGAAATTTTGAACAATTACAAATGAGTCAATCCAATATTAAAAATGAGCTTTATATTTGTTCAGATAGAGGTGGATATATTAGTTCTATGGATACTGAAAAAATAGGGTGGGCTCTTGTCGAAATGGGATGCGGAAGGCGAAGAGATAAAGACCCTCTAGACTTTACTGCAGGAATTAGATTTAATGTAAAGGTCGGAGAAACTGTAAAAAAAGGTGAGAAAGTTTATACATTATTTGGTGAAAACATTAAAAAGCTAGAAAGTGCAAAATCGATGCTTCACAAAACTTTCAAGGTCTCTAGTGAAACAATTTTAAAACCTAAATTAATATTGTCTTAGCTAATCTAATTTCTATGTATCCTACATTTTTGCCCAGGTTCTGATCCAGACTTATAAACTTCTTTCTCAATTGGACATGCTTTTCTTGCCCCCATTTTTGAGACTGAACATATCTCAGATACGATTACTCCGCTAGGCCTTTGGAAATTTACTCTGGGCATTTCCAGTATATCATGTCCATCTCGCATGAATCTTGCCCATGTTGGCAACGCTGCTTTAGACCCATCTTGCCCCATACCTAAACTAACTTGATAGTCGTCGACTCCGAACCACACTCCCGTTGCTAATTGAGGCGTAAAACCGACAAACCAAGCATCACTCCAGCCTTGAGTTGTTCCGGTTTTACCGGCGGCAGGCCTTGTAAATTTATATTTCCACCTTGCACTTCCTGCAGTTCCGCGATCCATAACAGTCTGCATTAAATTTGTCATAAGAAATGCAATTTCCTCACTTAATACTTCATACTGAACAGCACCATACTCTCTTATTGTATTCCCATAGCGATCTTCTATTTTTGTGATCGCAAAAGGTTTAGAATAAACACCTTTATTGGCATAAGCCGCATAAGCAGATACCATTTCTAAAGGAATCACCTCACTTGTTCCAAGAGCAATTGCATCTACGGCTCTAATATCTGTCGATATACCCATTCTTTGTGCCGTTCGCTTAACCTGTTCTGCCGGAGCATAATCCTGTTGAACAATTCTAACAGAAATTAAATTTAATGATTTTCTTAACCCTTCTCTAAGGGTGGTTAGTCCGCCTGTACTGCCTCCATAGTTTTGAGGCTTCCATTTTACCCATGACCCATCTGTATTTTGGACATTTAACACTACTGGCTGATTCAAAAGTTGCTGAGAAACAGTGTAACCATTTTCTAATGCAGTAGTATAAACAAAAGGTTTAAATACAGATCCTGGCTGCCTTTTTGCTTGTACAGCTCTATTATATTGATCATGATAATCCGGGCGACCCCCAATCATTGCCATAATGCCTCCCGTTTTTGGATCAATAGCAACAAACGCTGTTTGAACCAATAATTTTGATCGAAGGTCTTTATATAACTGAGCTTCTCCCTGCATCATCATTTTAACAGAATCCTCATCATAAATTGTAAGGTGTCCTAAAAGTTCAAACTCTTCTTTATTATTCATGATTCTATTATTTAATTTGGATTGCGAAATATTTATCGCATCTAAAACAACTTTTTCTGCAAGGGCCTGTAACCTTGAATCAAGAGTAGTATATATTTTTAATCCATCACGATATATATTGATATCTAGTGCTTCATCTTCTTTTTCTAAAAGTCTTCTAACATATTCTGTGAAGTATGGAGCTAATCCTCTAATCGGTAGTTCTTTAACTGATTCTAATGTCATTGCTCGGTACTGAGCATGCTCATTGTGTGTTATGTAGTTTTGATCTCTCATTAGCCTAAGAACTGTATTTCTTCTTTTCCTCGCTCTTTCTGGGTGACGAATTGGCGAATAACTTGCTGGAGATGGCAGCAAGCCTACAAGCAAGGCCGACTCATCCACACTAAGCTGATTTGATTCTTTGCCAAAAAATCTTTTAGTAGCTGCCTCCACTCCATATGTTCCATGACCAAAATGAACAGTGTTAAGATACATTTCTAAAATTTCATCTTTTGTATATGTTCTTTCTATCTGGACCGCTGTAATAACCTCTTTAATTTTTCTCAAAATACTATCTTCAAAACCAATTGTTTTATACAAATTTCTCGCTAGCTGCTGAGTAAGAGTACTAAACCCTTGGCGATAGCTTAACGATAGAATATTAATACTAATCGCTCTTGCAACACTACGTAATGATAAACCCCAATGGTCATAAAACCTTCTGTCTTCCGATGCGATAACCGCATCATGCATGTGTTTCGGAATATTATTTAGTTCGACAAAAACTCTTTTTTGAAGGAATAATTCACTTAATATTTTCCCATCAGATGAGTAAATCCTTGTCACTAAATCAGGATCATAATTTTCTAATTGCTCTAGGGAAGGTAAATTACGAGACAAAAACAATACAAATAAGAGGACGAAAATTGCCCCAGAGAAAACAATCCCTAGAGATACCCAGAAAACTTTTGCTATTCCAGTTATGGGTTTTGTATTTGACATATATAAATTTACAAGCTTTCTTGAAATTTAGTTCAAATTGCTAAAACAAAAAAAAGGGTAAAAATCAATTCTACTTTTTTAAAGGACTAATCATCTTGCTTGGTTTAACCAGCTTGTCAAACTCGCCAATCTTCAGATAGCCAAGTCTCTCTGCTGATTCTTTTAAAGAAATATTATTTTTATATGAATGTTTTGCAACCTCTGCAGCTTTATCATAACCAATATGAGGATTCAAAGCTGTAACAAGCATGAGCGAGTTATATAAGTTTTGATTAATTTTTTCAATGTTTGGCTGTATCCCATCAACCGCATTTTCAGCAAATGACTTTGAAGAGTCAGCTAATAATTTTATAGACTCTAAAATATTATGGGCTATCACAGGTCTAAAAACGTTTAACTCAAAATTTCCACTAGCTCCTGCCATGGTAATTGTAACATCATTCCCAAAAACTTGAGTACAAACCATTGTTAATGCTTCACATTGCGTAGGATTAACCTTTCCGGGCATGATTGAAGATCCGGGTTCATTTGCAGGAAGAATAATTTCACCTATACCAGACCTAGGACCACAACCTAACCATCGTATATCATTTGCAATCTTGAACAATGAAGTTGCTACAACTTTAAGAGCACCAGATAGTTCAACTATGCAATCTTGGCCACCAAGTGCTTCAAATTTGTTAATGGCTGTCTTAAAATTTAAACCGGTAATTTTTTTAATTTCTTCAGCCATTTCAACGTCATAGCCTTCGATTGTATTTATGCCAGTTCCTACCGCAGTACCTCCTACTGCAAGTTCATAGCAATTATCAACAGCCTTATCTAACCGATCAATTCCATGTTCGATGGCTGAAACATATCCAGAGAACTCTTGCCCTAAACTCAGAGGAGTCGCATCCTGCAAATGGGTTCGACCTACTTTAATAATATCTTCAAAGTCTTTGGCTTTTTTTTGGAATGAACTTTTTAATTTTTCGAGCGCTGGTTTAAGGTTATGTACTACGCTCTCGACCGCAGCAATATTAATAGCCGTGGGAAAAGTATCGTTTGTTGATTGGCTCATATTTACATGGTCATTCGGATGAACGGGGCTCTTGCTTCCTAGTTTTCCGCCAACAATCTCAATAGCCCGATTAGAAATCACTTCATTAAAATTCATATTTGTCTGCGTTCCACTTCCAGTCTGCCAAACAACTAGCGGGAAATGATCATCTAATTTTCCATCAATCACCTCATCAGCCGCTTTATGAATAACAGATTTTATATCTTCTTTTAACTTCCCACTATTATGATTAACAGTAGCTGCGGATTTTTTTATAATACCATAAGCCCGTATGAACTCTCTAGGAAAACGATGATCACCGATTTTAAAATTCTCTAATGATCTCTGCGTTTGCGCTCCATAATACTTTTCAGCAGGAACATCTATTGGACCAAGACTGTCACTCTCAGTACGGAATGTCATTAATTTATTTTACCGTCCAAATATCGCCTGCGTTTAACAAGTCTTGGACTTTACCAGCACCTTTTGCTTTAATTGCCGAATCAACTTGGGAAACCATTTCAGAATTATAAGTAGGCTTATCTACAGAATAAATAACTCCAATTGGTTCTGGCAAAACTGGATGTGATGTCCAATTTGCAATAATATGAGCCAAGTCAAGATTTGTTTCATCATGTACCAGGAGGTCATCTAAACTATGCTTTTCCATATCAACGACAGTCGCTTTAAAGCCATCGAGTTTTATACCTTTAGTCCCTTTTGAAAAAACCATTGGCTCTCCATGCTTAACCTCGATTACATTATCAAACTTATCAGCAGAAGTATATTCTTCAAAAGCATTATCATTAAAAATATTACAATTTTGATATATTTCAATTAATGAACCACCATCATGATGATAAGACCTTTCTAACATTTGAGATAAATGAGCTTGCCAACGATCTATTGTTCTAGCAACAAATGTGGCTTGGGCTCCTAGAGCAAGAGAAGGTGGATTTAAAGGAATATCTAATGAGCCATAAGGCGTTGCTTTTGTAACTTTCCCCACCTCAGAAGTAGGAGAATACTGTCCTTTTGTTAGGCCATAAATTCTGTTATTAAACAGCAAAATATTCAAATCCATGTTTCGTCTTAATGCATGCATGAAGTGATTTCCGCCAATTGAAAGACCATCGCCATCGCCAGTCACAACCCAAACAGATAAGTCTGGATTTGCAATTTTTACACCGGAAGCGACTGCTGGGGCTCGACCATGAATTGTATGAAAGCCATAGGCATTCATGTAATAAGGAAACCTGCTTGAGCATCCTATACCTGAAACAAATACGAAATCTTCCTTTTTTCTACCAAATGTCGGCATCGTTTTTTGAGTTTGAGCTAAAATTCCATAATCACCACATCCAGGACACCACCTGACCGACTGGTCGGATTCAAAATCTTTTTTTGTATAAGTTGGAGTATTTACATCTGACATATAATTATTAACCTATCATTTCGTTTACAGTTTCTACAATTTTCGACGCGCTAATTGGTTTCCCATTTACTTGATTAAGCCCTTTAGCGTCTACTAAATATTCTGATCTTATTAATTTAATGAATTGCCCCATATTAATTTCGGGAACCAAAACATTTTTAAACTTAATTATGATTTCACCTAGATCTTTTGGCAATGGACTAATCCACCTAATGTGGACATGTGAAACACTCTTGTTATGCTCATGCAATGTTTCAACTGCTGATCTACAGGAACCAAATGTACCACCCCAACTTAAAATTAAGACATCTCCATTTTCTTCACCAAAGACTTCTGTCTCCGCAATATCATTTTGGATTCTATTGACTTTTTCTTGCCTTAATTCAACCATTCGATGATGGTTGTCTGGATCATAACTTACGTGTCCCGTATTTTCTGCTTTTTCAAGACCACCGACTCTATGTTCTAATCCAGGAACGCCAGGAATTGCCCATGGTCTTGACAAGGTTTCTTCATCCCTTTTGTAAGGCATAAACTCCTCGCCATCCTTAACTCCTTTAATAAATTCAACATCAATAGAGTCTAAATTATCTACATCAGGTATCTTCCAGGGCTCAGAACCATTTGCTAAATACCCATCTGTCAAAAGCACAACTGGTGTCATATACTTAAGCGCAATTCTTGACGCTTCATAAGCAGCATAAAAGCAATCGCCTGGAGTAGCTGCCGCAATTACGGGTAATGGTGCTTCACCATTTCTTCCATATAGCGCCTGATTTAAATCAGATTGCTCTGTCTTTGTAGGTAAGCCAGTACTTGGGCCTCCTCTCTGAACATTTATAATAACCATAGGAAGCTCAGTCATTACTGCTAAACCCATAGCTTCACCTTTTAACGCAATTCCAGGACCTGAAGTAGACGTAACAGCAAGGTTTCCTGTAAAAGAAGCTCCTATAATAGAACAAATACCTGCTATTTCATCTTCAGCTTGAAATGTTTGAACCCCAAAGTGTTTCCAAGCAGCGAGTGTATGCAAAATATCACTAGCCGGCGTAATTGGATATCCTCCAAAAAATAGCTTTAGACCAGATTTTTCGGAAGCAGCAAGGAGACCTAGAGAAGTAGCATGGTTACCATTTATATTTCTGTAAGTACCATTAGGAAGTACAGCTTTTTCTACTTTAAACCTTGTTGTAAATAATTCTGTTGTGTCTGCATAATTATAACCAGCATACATCGCTTTTTTATTTGCTTCAATAATTACATCTTTACCCGCAAATTTTTTCTCGAGCCATTTTTCCGTAGCTTCTAAGGGTCTATCATACATGTAGTATAGAACGCCCAATGCAAAAAAGTTTTTTGTCCTTATAACAAACTTAGGTGATAACTCAACACCTTCACAAGCAGCTGTAACAAGCTTATTCATCTCAATTGGAATTACTGTAAAATAATCATCGAGAGTCCCATCATCTAATGGATTACTATCGTAACCAGCAAAATTAAGATTTTTCTTTGTAAAGGAATCTGTATTAATAATTATTGTCCCGCCTGGGGTAATTTCTTTTTGATGAACCTTCAGGGCAGCTGGGTTCATAGCAACTAATACATCCGGGTCATCACCAGGAGTATGAATATCTTTTGAACTAAAGTGAATTTGAAATGCACTAACGCCAGCTAATGAGCCAGCAGGAGCTCTAATCTCAGCTGGAAAATCTGGTAACGTACTTAAATCATTACCAATAGATGCAGTTGTTTCCGTAAAGCGCCCTCCAGTAAGCTGCATCCCATCTCCTGAGTCTCCGGCGAATCGAATAACAGCATCATCAATTGTTTTAAATGTTTTTCCCATGGTTCCGTTCTACTTTAAATTTTAAAATATATATAATACAATGTTACAAATTTGTTGCTATAATTACAAAAATTCCAAAACATTTTAGATCTTAATTTACCAATAGAGCTTTGATGTCAAAAGGTATTCTAAAGATTTCAAAATTTTTTTGAATTGGTTTTTTATAGGCTTTAAAATCTTTAAATTTGTCCAATGAATACTAGAGATAAAGTTAGGCTGACAACCCTCAGTCATGGCGCGGGCTGAGCTTGTAAAATCGGTCCTGCGGACTTAGCCCAGGTTCTGGGTAATGTAAAAATGAATACAAATGACTCTGTCATTACGGACTATACTAGTACGGATGATGCGGCCGTAGTGCGCCTTAGTGATGGTAAGATAATATTACAGACTGTTGATTTTTTCACCCCTATCGTTGATGACCCATACACATTTGGTCAAATATCCGCAGCAAATTCACTTTCAGATATTTATGCTATGGGCGGTAAACCTCTTTTTGCATTAAATATTGTCGCTTTTCCTATCCAAAAATTATCCAACACCATACTCTCCGAAATTATGCAAGGCGGCGCTGATAAAGCGGCAGAAGCCGGCATTCCGATAGTGGGTGGTCATTCTATTGATGATAATGAGCCAAAATATGGATTGGTAGTAACAGGAGAAGCAATTGAAAAAAACATATGGACAAATGCAGGCGCTAAGCCAGGAGATCATTTAATACTTACCAAACCAATCGGCACTGGCATTATTTCGACTGCCATAAAGAAAGAGAAAGCATCGAAGTCCATTACCGACGCGGCCTCAGATTCAATGAAAGAACTAAATAAAAAAGCTTCAGAGATTGCTAAAAATTTTCAACCGAATGCGGTGACAGACATCACTGGATTTGGTCTTATTGGACATCTAATTGAAGTTTGTAATGCAAGCAATGTATCTGCTAATATATATTTTAAAGAAATCGAATTTTTACATGGAGCAATAGACTTAGTTAATGAAGGTATTATGCCAGGAGGGTCAAAACGAAATTTAGACCATGCAGAAAATTTTACTACTTTTAGTTCTAAACTCTCTTTTAATCAAAAATTACTGGTTTGCGATGCTCAAACTTCTGGAGGTTTATTAATCTCATTACCACCAAAAGATGCAAAAAAATTTATAACTCATTTCGGTGAAAAAGCAAAAATAATTGGAGAAATTCAACCTAGGAAAATCAAACCCATCACGGTTAAATTCTAGAAACCACTACAGTTAGTCTTATATACGATTATATTTGTCGTATATAGTGTTTGGTTTTATCTACGTACTTATTCTATACTTTCAGTTCAAAAATGTTGAAAATTACAAAAAGAGTAGAATACGCATTAATTGCAATAAGACATCTTCAAGAAAATCAGGATGTTCTTGTTTCTGTTTCTGATATATCGGCTGCATACGGCATTCCAAAAGAAATTTTAGCTAAGACATTACAAAAGCTTGCTAGTTCAAATATTGTTAAGTCGTACAAAGGGCCAACCGGCGGTTATAAAGCAACAAAAAAGATAGCGGAAACAACTTTAAATGATTTTTTTGAAATTTTAGAGGGCCCGACTGCGATAATGGATTGTTACTTTCAAGATGGCTGTGATCATTTGAATAGTTGCAATATTCGTACTCCGATAAACAAAATAAATGATTCTATAAGAAACCTTTTTAATAACCTAACACTAGCAGATATTGCACAATGAACTTAAAAAATAAGATAATTGATATTTTAAAACAATGTTATGACCCAGAAATCCCAATTGACTTATGGAACCTCGGTCTCATTTACGACATTGATATTATTCAAAAAGAAAATGAGGTGTCAGACGTTAACGTTGTAATGTCTTTGACAACTCCGGGCTGTACAATGGGTCAAGGTATGGCAGATGATATAAAAGCAAAAGTTTCTTCAATGCCAGAAATTAATGAGGTAACTGTTAAAGTGACATTTGATCCTCCTTGGGAACCTGAGATGATGACTCAGGAGGCACGAGAAAAATTAGGTTTTGATAATGAAATACAGAAGGTCAAAAAAGAGGAGCTTGAAACGACATGGGAATAAATAATATTAAAGAGCAAAAAGTATCCATAGAAAAAGAGCAAAATGATTTTAAAGATGCTCAAATCTATGTTTCAAAAAAAGCTGTAACAAGATTGAAAGCCGTAATGTCATCAGAAGGAAAAAGTGATTATTTTTTAAGAATGTCCGTTGATAGCGGTGGGTGTTCAGGTATGAACTATAAAATGGATTTTGATAAAGAACAAGATACCTTTGATAAAGTTTTCAACCAAAATGGCTTAAATGTGATATGTGATTTAAAAAGCTGGCTGTATCTAAAAAACATTACAATTGATTATTCTGATGATATGCTCAATGGTGGGTTCAAAATTGAAAACCCGAATGCTGAAAGAACCTGTGGCTGTGGCACCTCTTTTTCAGCATAAAAGACTAATTTGATGGAGATTAGAATATGAATCAAAGTAAAAATGCAGTAATCGATCAAAGAGTAAAAGAAGATTATAAATATGGCTTTGTTACCGACATAGAGTCAGATACACTCGCACCCGGAATCAGTGAAAAAACAATTCACTTTATATCAGAAAAAAAGAAAGAACCTTCTTGGTTGCTTGCTTGGCGCTTGAAGGCTTATCGAAAATGGCTAGAAATGAAAGAACCTAACTGGCAAAATGTCAAATATGCAAATATTGATTATCAGGATATAAGTTACTTCTCTGCTCCAAAAAAAAATGAATTGAAAAGTTTAGACGAACTAGATCCAGAACTTTTAAACACTTACAACAAGTTGGGTATTCCATTAGATGAACAAAAAATGATGAATGGAATCGCTGTTGATGCCGTTTTTGACAGTGTTTCTATCGCAACTACTTTTCGAGAAGAGCTAAAGAGTCATGGTGTGATATTCTGTAGTTTTTCAGAAGCAGCTGTTGATTATCCAGAAATAGTGAAAAAATATTTAGGCAGTGTTATTCCACATACTGATAATTATTTTGCCTGTCTTAATTCTGCAGTATTTACTGACGGTTCTTTTGTGTTTATTCCAAAAG
>Ga0209374_1002699_pt1 | contig 14921 bp, 13 predicted proteins | sample SaaInlLV_DNA_10m_FD_184683 | JGI IMG/M metagenome (GOLD analysis project Ga0209374, IMG submission 184683) | Marine microbial communities from expanding oxygen minimum zones in the Saanich Inlet - SI075_LV_DNA_10m (SPAdes) (version 2) | ecosystem: Environmental > Aquatic > Marine > Unclassified ...
GTATAAAAGAGCACAACCACCACCAACTACTATTCCTTCTTCAGCAGCAGCTCTAGTTGCATTAAGAGCATCTTCAACTCTATCTTTTCTTTCTTTAACCTCTACTTCAGTAGCACCACCAACTTTAATCACAGCAACTCCACCAGCAAGTTTTGCCAGTCTTTCTTGAAGTTTTTCTCTATCATAATCAGAAGTTGTTTCACTAGCTTGTTGTTTAATTTGTGTACATCTAGCTTCAATCTCAGATTTTTTACCATTTCCGCTAATAATAGTACTGTTATCTTTGTCAACTTTTACCCTCTTACAAGATCCAAGATCTGTAAGTTTAACATTTTCAAGCTTAACACCAATGTCCTCAGAAATAACCTGACCACCAGTTAAGATTGCAATATCATCAAGCATTGCTTTTCTTCTATCACCAAAACCTGGAGCTTTAACAGCAACAACTTTTAAACCACCTCTAAGTTTATTTACAACAAGAGTTGCAAGAGCTTCCCCCTCAACATCTTCAGAAATAATCATTAGCGGTCTACCAGCTTGTACAACAGCTTCTAAAAGTGGTACCATTGGTTGTAGGTTAGTTAATTTTTTTTCATGCAATAAAATAAAAGGATTTTCTAATTCAGTAGTCATTTTATCAGCATTAGTTATAAAGTATGGTGATAAATACCCTCTATCAAACTGCATACCCTCAACAACATCTAACTCAGTTTCTACTCCTTTTGCTTCTTCAACGGTTATAACACCTTCATTACCAACTTTTTGCATTGCTTTTGCAATCATGTTACCAATTTCCTTGTCTCCATTAGCAGAAATAGTTCCAACTTGAGAAATCTCATCAGTATCTTTTACTTTTTTAGCTGAAGCAATTAAGTTAGCTTTAACATGTTCTACTGCCGCGTCTATTCCTCTTTTAACATCCATAGGGTTCATGCCTGCTGTAACATATTTAACACCTTCTTTTACAATAGCTTGAGCTAAAATAGTTGCAGTAGTTGTTCCATCGCCAGCCTCTTCATTTGTTTTACTGGCAACTTCTTTAACCATTTGAGCACCCATGTTTTCAAATTTATCTTCTAAGTCAATTTCTTTTGCAACTGAAACACCATCCTTAGTAATTCTTGGTGCACCATAAGATTTGTCAATAACAACATTTCTTCCTTTTGGTCCAAGAGTAACTTTTACTGTGTTTGCAAGAATATCAACACCTTTTATCATTGCTGCTCTTGCTTCAGAGTCGAATTTTACAATTTTTGCCATTTTATTTTCTCCTTTAAATTAAATTATTTACCTGAAATACCCATAATGTCAGATTCTTTCATTATGCTGTATTCTTTACCATCGATTTTGATTTCAGTTCCTGACCATTTGCCAAAAAGAACTTTATCTCCAACTTTTACATCCATTGGAATTAGTTTTCCATCTTCAGTCTTTGCTCCACCACCTACAGCAATAACTTTACCTTCTTGAGGTTTTTCTTGTGCTGTATCAGGGATAATTATTCCTCCAGCAGTTTTTTCACTACTGTCTAAAACTTCAATTAAAACTCTGTCGTGTAACGGTTTAAATTTCATAAATTCTCCTTTTAATATGCGACTCATATAGCTATTAGGCAAACTTTTTCAAGGTTAGTAAAAAAATATATATCAAGCAAAAAACCCGAGAAATTGTTGTTTTTATGAGCTATACCTCCAATAATGACTAAGAATTTGGATAAAGAAGGATTAGGTTCAATTGTAGCTAATTATGACATCTTTTATATTGATTTATGGGGAGTGGTTCATAATGGAATAGCTCTACACAAAAATGCAATCGAAACTTTAGAGCAAATAAGTAAATCTAATAAAGACTATGTTCTCTTAACTAATGCTCCAAGACCAAGTAAAACAGTAAAATCATTTTTAGAAAAAATGGGAATGAACATTCAAATTAGAGAAAAAGTATATTCCTCAGGAGAGGCAGCCCTAAGTTATCTAAATAAAAACTATTCAAGTGAAAAATTTTATCATATTGGACCCCCTCGAGATTTTGATTTATTTTTAGATTTTAGAAAAAATAAAGAAGAAAAAATTTCAAAAAGTTCATATTTATTATGCACAGGTTTGTTCGATGATGAAAGTATGGATTTAAATTATTATAAAGATTTGCTTAAGGATCAAATAAAAAAAACGATGATATGCACTAACCCCGATTTGATCGTTGATAGAGGCAATAAAAGAGAATTGTGCGCTGGATCAGTAGCATTAATTTTTGAAAAAATGGGAGGTAAAGTCGTATACTTTGGAAAACCATTTCCTGAGGTTTACAATCAGTCAATAAATAATAAGAATAAAAAAGTTTTGTCAATAGGCGATAATTTGAATACTGACATAAAAGGAGCTAATCTTTTAAACTTTGATTCATTGCTTATTTCTAATGGCGTACATAAAAAAGAAATTGAGGATGAGGGAATTGAAGCAGTATCAAAGAAATATGAAGCTATAGTTAATTTTACTCAAACAGAACTTAAATGGTAAAAATGAAATTCTATAAGAATTTTAACATTTTAAAAAAACATAAAAGGTCAATCATATTAATAGGAAATTTTGACGGAGTACATCTAGGTCATCAAAAACTTTTAAGAGAAGCCAATATTTATAAAAAAAAATATAAATTGAAAATTGGTGTTGTCACTTTTGATCCTATGCCAAAAATGTATTTTAACAAAAAAATAAAAAACTTTAAAATTTCTAATATTTATCAAAAAAATAAAATATTAGAAAGTTATGGTGTTGATTTTATAATCACTAAAGAATTTAATAAAAAATTTTCTAAAATTAAGTCTGACTTTTTTATCAAAGAATTTTTATTCAAAAAACTCAAAGTAAAATATTTATTTGTAAGTAATAATTTTAAGTTTGGAAATAATAGAGAAGGAGATGTTAAAAAATTAATACAAAATGAAGTAAACTATAATTATAAAATAATAAAACCAAACCCTCTTGTCTTAAATAAAAAGATAGTATCTTCTACTTTCATCAGGGCTCTTTTGGAAAGAGGCAATTTAAAATTGGCTAACAAATTATTAAATCGAAATTGGACAATAGATGGAGTGGTTCAAAAGGGTAGACAGCAGGGAAAAAAAATTGGTTTTCCAACATGTAATATTGATATTAAAAATTATGTCGTTGCAATGCCAGGTGTGTATGCGGTTAAAGTAAAAAGAAAAAACTCAAATAAATACCTAAAAGGAATTGCTAATCTTGGCTATAGGCCTACTTTTAACCAAAAAAAAATCTTATTAGAGGTTCATATTTTTAATTTTTCTGGAAATCTTTATAATAAGTATCTATCAGTTGAGTTTACAAAGTTTATAAGAAAAGAAAAAAAATTTAAAAATGTAAATCAACTAAGACTACAAATTCGAAGTGATCTAAAAGTTGCAAGAAAAAGTTAAAATGAGCAAAGAAAACTTAAACTTACCCAAAACAGCTTTTTCAATGAAAGCTAATTTGCAAAATAAAGAACCAGAAATTCTAGATTACTGGAATAAGATTGATCTTTATAAGGAATTAAGAGCCTCTAACAAAGGTAAAGAAAAATTTATTCTTCATGATGGCCCTCCTTATGCAAATGGAAATATTCACATGGGAACAGCCCTTAATAAAATTTTGAAAGATATAATTGTCAAGTTTCACCAGATGGATGGAAAAGATTCAGTTTATGTTCCAGGTTGGGATTGTCATGGATTGCCAATTGAATGGAAAATTGAAGAACAATACAAAAAAAATAAAAAAAACAAGAATGAAGTACCGATTAAAGAATTTAGAAGAGAGTGCAGAGATTTTGCAGAAAAATGGATTAATGTTCATAAAACACAATTCAAGAGATTAGGTGTTGTAGGAGATTGGGACAATCATTATGCCACTATGAGCTTTGAGGCAGAAGCTCAAATCGTAAGAGAGCTTGGTAAATTTCTTAAAGAAGGAAGTTTGTACAGAGGTTTCAAACCTGTTCTTTGGTCTACAGTTGAAAAAACAGCCTTAGCTGATGCTGAGGTTGAATATCAAGATCATAAATCTGATACAATTTATGCAGCGTTTTTAGTTAAAAAAACAAATCTTAAAGAGCTAGAGGGTACAGAAGTTGTTATATGGACAACTACGCCGTGGACAATACCTGCAAACAAAGCTCTGGCCTATAATGAAGCATTAGATTATTTGATTATTCAATTAAATGATGAGGGTGATTTTAAAGATAAAAAAATAGTTGTTGCTGAAGCTTTGCTAGAATCAGTTATTAAAGACTGTGATATTAAAAAATATAAACTAATTAAAAAGTTTAAGGGTAAAGAGTTTGAGGGCACGATTTGTAACCATCCATTTTTTGAAATTGGTTACGACTATGAAATTCCAATGCTTGAAGCAAGGTTTGTAACCACTGAGCAAGGAACTGGTATTGTTCACTGTGCGCCTAGTCACGGTCCTGATGATTTTAATCTTTGTTTAAAAAACGGGATTAAAGCACTAGAAACTGTAGATGATGATGGTAAATATACTAAAAACCTTCCATTATTTGAAGGAACTCATATTTTTAAAGCAAATCCAATTGTTATTCAAAAACTCAAAGAACAAAAAAAATTATTATCTAATGGAGAATTAATTCATTCATATCCACATTCATGGAGATCAAAAGCTCCGCTGGTTCATAGAGCTACACCGCAATGGTTTATTTCGATGGAAAGTCATGGCCTTAGACAAAAAGCATTAAAAGCTCTTGATGACACTGTGTTTTATCCAAACAAAGGTAGAGAAAGAATTAAAGCAATGATTGAAACAAGACCTGATTGGTGTGTATCAAGACAAAGGGTTTGGGGAGTTCCGTTACCAATATTTGTACATAAGGTTACAAAAGAAATCTTAGTTGACGATAATGTAAATGAAAATATTGCACGCATTTATGAAAAAGAAGGCTCAGATTGTTGGTTCTCTGATGACCCTCAAAGATTTTTGGGAAATAATTATGACGCAAAAGATTATGAAAAAATTAGCGATATTGTTGAAGTTTGGTTTGACAGCGGATGTACGCACGCATTTGTTTTAGAAAAAAGAGAAGATCTTAAATGGCCAGCATCAATGTATTTAGAGGGATCTGATCAACATAGAGGATGGTTCCATTCATCATTATTAGAGTCTTGCGGAACCAGAGGTAAAGCTCCCTATGAGTCAATATTATCACATGGATTCGTTGTAGATGGTAAAGGCTTGAAAATGTCCAAATCTCTTGGAAATGTAATGGCACCTGAAGATATTTTAAAAAAATATGGTGCAGATATTTTAAGAATTTGGGTTGCCTCATCCAATTATGCAGAAGATTTAAGAATAGATCATTCAATTTTAGAACAACACGCAGATTCGTATAGAAAAATTAGAAATACGTTTAGATATTTATTGGGCAATTTAAATGATGAGTTTGAGGAAATAGATATGAATAAATTAGAATTAAGTCAGTTGCCAGAACTAGAACAATATATGCTTAATAAAATATATGAATTAAATGAAAGTTATAAAAATTATTTCAAAACATATGATTTTCACAATCTTTACAAGGAGCTTTTAAATTTCTGTACAGTTGATTTATCAGCTTTTTATTTTGATATAAGAAAAGATAGTTTGTATTGTGATGACAAAAATTCCACAAAAAGAAAAAGTTGTATAAAATTATTAAACATTATTCTTAATTCATTACTTAAGTGGTTTGCACCAATATTATCATTTACGACGGAAGAGATTTTTAGATTAATAAATGATAAAAAAAAAAGTATCCATTTAGAAAAATTCATTGAATTTCCAGAAACTTTTTTGAACGAAAAACTTAATAAAAAATGGATAGATTTAAAGATAATCAGAGATGTTTGTAATATTAGCATTGAGGCAAAAAGAGCGAGCAAGGAAATCGGCTCAAGTCTTGAAGCAAGTTTAGAAATAAATTTGAATGAAAAATTGTACGAAGTTTCAAAAGACATAGATTTTTCAGAGTTGTGCATTACCTCTATAGCAACAATTAAGAAAGTTAAAACTGATGAAATATCTGCATTAACAACAAAAGCACAAGGAAACAAATGTCCAGTGTGTTGGAAAATAAGTAAAGCAAAATGTGAAAGACATTCAGTTTAGTTTTTAAAAATGATTAAAAGTGAAAAAAAAAATATAATATTTAATTTTTTAACTGTTATTGTGGTTTTTTTTTTAGATAGGTCATCAAAAATTTATATTTTAAAGTTGGCTGAATTTGAAAGTTCACTAGATATATATGTGTTACCAAATTTAAATTTTTATCTTATATGGAATAAAGGTATATCATTTGGCTTATTACCTTTTAGTGACAGTTTTGGGTATATGGCTCTAAGTTTCCTAATATCATTTTTAATTTTGATTATTTTAATAATGGTGATTAAAGAAGAGAATAATTTTAAAAAATATAGCCTTTTACTGATACTGGGTGGAGCTCTAGGTAATCTATATGATAGAATTAAATATTCAGCAGTGCCAGATTTTATAGATCTTCATATAGGAAATATTCACTGGTTTATTTTTAATGTAGCAGATATATTTATTTCTCTAGGGGTAGTTTGCCTTATTTATGCTGAATTATTTTTTAAAAAAGAAGAATGAAAAATTTTTATAAATTTATAATTTTATCTTTGATGGTTTTAATCTTAACAAGCTGCCAAAGTGTAGTTGATGGGATTAGTATGAAAAAAAAAAATAATACAGATCAATTCTTAATTGAAAAAAAAAGTCCTTTAGTCTTGCCACCTGACTTTGATGAATTGCCAGAACCAGCAAGTGAAGCTAAAAGCAGCGAGGAAGATGAATTTGATATAAAGAATGTTTTAGGCCAAACCTCCACAAGTGATGAAAATAAAAAAACAGATTCATCATCTATTAAAAACACAATTATGAAAAAAATCAAATAAAGATTGATGTTTACAAAGAAAATTAATTTTAAAAACTTTATAATAAAAAAATTCAACAAAGAAATTTCAAAAGATTTAAATTTAATACTTAAAGAAAAAAATAAGGTTATAGAGTCTTTATCAACTTTTTATAAATATAGTTATAATAAAAAAATTATCTCAAAAATAAAAAAATACAAAGATGTAAGAGTCATTGGTATGGGAGGTTCTATATTAGGAACAGAAGCTATATATGACTTTTTAAGAGAGAAAATAAAAAAAAATTTTTATTTTATTAATAACCTTCAATCGTCTACTAAAATTTCAAAAAAAAAATATATTAATTTAATTGTTTCAAAGTCAGGAAATACTCTTGAAACGATTTCTAATGCAAATATTTTAATAAAAAAAAATGAAAAAAATTTTTTTATTACAGAAAATAAAAATAGTTATTTATATTCAATTGCGAATAAATTAAAATCTGAAATCATTCATCATAATAATTTTATAGGTGGTAGATACTCAGTTTTATCTGAGGTGGGAATGCTGCCAGCACAATTAATGGGTTTAGATGAAAAAAAATTTAAGCAACTAAATAGCCTCATTATAAATAAAAATTTTATTAGGTCATTAGTATCAAATGTGAGTAGCATTCTTTATTTTATAAAAAAAAAAAAATCTAATTCAGTTATCTTAAATTACGACGAGTGCTCAGATAATTTTTTTAAATGGTACCAACAATTAATGGCTGAAAGTCTGGGAAAAAAAGGCAAAGGTATTCTTCCTATTATTTCCACAATGCCAAAAGACAATCATAGTCTGATGCAACTGTACTTAGATGGACCAAAAAATAATTTTTACACTTTTTTCTTTACTCATGAAAAAAATAGTATGCATGTTAAAAGTAATGACATACTTTTTTCACATAAATATTTAAAGAATAAAAGTTTAAACCAAATAATTTTATCTCAAAAAAAAGCAACTGAAAAAGTTTTTATAAAAAAGAATATACCTTTTAGAAGTTTTGAAGTTATGCAGAGAGATGAAAAAACTTTAGGTGAATTATTTTGTTTTTTTATATTAGAAACGATACTTCTTGGTAGAGCGTTAAAGGTTAATCCTTATGACCAGCCATCAGTTGAATTGATAAAAAAAGAAACTAAAAAAATTTTAATTTAAAGAAAATTTCCAAATATAACTTTTGAAATTCCATATATTTTTTCTTCAATTATATTAAAGTTATCTATAAAATTTTCATTTTCTTTTTTATGTCTGTGAATGATGATTATAGATTTATCATTAAGTATTTTTGCATCAAAAATTTTTTGTAAAAGCATATCTACACGTTTTTCTTTGTATGGTGCATCAATAAAAATAATGTCAAATTTTTTGAGTGTTTTAAAATCAAGACTATCGTAGATATCTTGTTCTATTATTGTGGAAGAATTAACATAATTAAGATTTTCTATATTTTTTTTTAAGATATCTAAAACCTCCTTATAACTCTCTATAAAAACTGCATTTAAAGCTCCTCTTGAAAGACACTCAAGACCAAATGAACCAACACCTGAAAATAAATCTAAAATTTTGGAACCTTCAATTTTAGTCTCAAATTTATTTGAATGCATAATTATGTTAAATATAGATTCTTTAGTTAAATCTTTTAGAGGTCTAGTTAATTGATCTTTTGGCTGTAGTATTTTTTTACCCTTCGAAGCTCCGGCAATTATTCTCATTTATTTATTACTTTATAGCCAATATCTTTTCGAAAAAAACCATCTTTCCAATTAAGAAGCTCTAACAATTTGTGAATATTATTTCTACATTCATTAAAATCAGAAGATAGACTAACAAAATTTAATACACGTCCTCCTATTGAATATATCTTATTATCAACAATTTTTGTACCTGCGTGATAACAATATTCATTTTTATTTAGTTTTAATTTATTTAAATCTTTGATTAATATGTTTTTTTGAAAGTTTTCTGGATAACCCTTGCTACATAATACAACACACAAACTCTTTTTGTCTTGCCATTTTATTTCAGTTTTATCTAATGTGCCATTACAGCAGGCTAAAAAAATATCTAACAAATCTGTTTCAAGCTTTGGTAAGATAGTCTGACATTCTGGATCACCCATTCGAACATTGTACTCAATCAAATATGGCTCATTATTTACAATCATTAATCCAACATACAGGAAGCCTTTATAGACTGTATTAATTTCATTAAGACCATGAATTGTAGGTAAGATAATTTTTTTTAATATTTTAGCTTCTAAGTCTTTATTAATTAATCTTGATGGTGAATAAGCGCCCATACCCCCTGTATTTTTACCCTTATCACCCTCGTATACTCTCTTGTGGTCCTGCGCTGTTTCAAAATTTTTTATTGTTTTACCATCAGTAATTACAAAGAAACTCATTTCTTCACCTTTAAGAAATTCTTCTATTAGAATATTTTTAGCTTTTCCAAATTTTCCATCAAACACTTCTTTAATTGCATTTTTAGCTTCATTTGTGTTATCACAAATAAAAACGCCTTTTCCAGAAGCCAACCCATCAGCTTTAATAACCAATGGATATTTAGCCTTATTTGTAAAAATTTCTGCATCATGAAGATTTTCAAAAATTCCAAATTTAGCTGTAGGGATGTTATATTTTTTACAAAGATTTTTAGTAAAAATTTTTGAACCTTCAAGCTGAGATGCTATTTTATTAGGGCCAAACACTTTGATATTATTTTCCTCAAGAAAGTCCACAATACCATCTACTAGAGGTTTTTCAGGTCCAACTACAATTAAATCAATATTGTTTTGTATAATAATTTTTTTTAATTCATCAAAATCGTCAAGATTAATAATGATATTTTTAGCAATTTTTGATGTACCAGCATTTCCAGGGAAACAATACAATTGGGTAATTTTTTTTGATTTATTAAGTGCGTGACATATTGAATGTTCACGACCACCACTTCCAATTATACCAACTCTCATGTAATAATATATAAACTATAAATGATAAAAAAATTAGCTAAATTAAAATATTTACCAAATAATTTTGAAGTTGTTGAGCATGGAGATTTTGTAATTTGTGCTATATCTGGCAAAGAAATTAAGCTTGAGGAGCTCAACTATTGGAATGTTGATCTTCAAGAGCCATACTATTCGTATGTTGAAGCATCAAAAAAAAGAGAAGATAGCCACTAATAATTAAACTTTCCATCTATTGTGAGACCATATCCATTGTTCAGGATTTTTTAAAATCATCTTTTCTAAAATTTTATTAAGATCAGAGGTTATGTTATGAATAGTTTCATCTTTTGAATAGCTTATTGGCTCATAAACTTTAAGAGCGAAATTAAATTTATTTATTCTTTCAATATAAATAGGCACGATTTTACAATTAAATTTTTTAACAAACTGTGCGGGTATAGTTGTAGTCAGTGCTTCTTGATTAAAAAAATTTGTTTTAATGCCTTGAGATAATCTTTGGTCTATCATTAAAGCAATAGATGTTCCATTTTTGAAATGATTTAGAATTTTCTTTGTTCCAGAAATTCCTTTTTTAATTTGGTGTTTGCAAATAAATTTTTTTCTTATTTTTTCCATAAAAAAATTCAAAAACTTATTATTAAGAGGTCTATAGATTGCTGCCACCTCTAGTCCAGACTTTTCTATATGCATTGCCATCAATTCAAAGTTATTAAAATGACCTGAAATAAATATCACAGGTTTATTTTCACTTTTAATTTTATCAAGAATTTCTTGACCTTTAATTATTATATTATCACTTAGTTTTGAATTTCTAAAATTTTTCATAAAAACATATTCAGACAATATTCTTCCATAATTTCCCCACATGCCATTTATAATTTTTTTTAAATCTTTATTTTCTATTTTTGGATATGCCTTGATAATATTTTCTTTTATTAAATTTTTTGATCTGAAAAGTGGACCAATATAAGTGAAAATTTTAGAAGATATATTTGAAGCAATTTTAAAACCAAGCATCCTAAACAATACTAATAAAAAAGAAATTGTAATAAATTGTATTAAATATTTTATCAAACTCATATTCTTGATTTTAAAAAGTTAATAAAATTTTTTTTATTTTTAATTTCTAGCTTCATTTTTAAAAATTTTATTTGATTACTTTTATCATTTTTTAATTGATTATTGTTTTTAATTCTTAAAAAATCTTTCTCTGTAGTTAAAATTTTCGCTTTAAATGATTTTGCAATTTGTTTTATTTTTTTAATATCTAAATCTGAATAATTATAATGATCAGGATAAGATAAAAATTTTGTAACATTGAAACCATGGCTATCAAGAGTTTTCTTAAAATTATCCGGAGTTCCAATTCCCGCAAAAGCAACAAACCTATCTTTTTTATTCACCTTTTTTTCTTTGACAAGATGATAAGTTGTTTCGAATATTTTTATTTCTTTATTTATTTTTTTAATTCTAGAAATCTTTTTTTTAACATTATTTCCATACCCGTTTAAAAAAACAACATCATAATCTTTTAAACTTGTTATATGTTCCCTTAATGGTCCAGCAGGTATTAAAAAACCATTTCCAACAAAGTTTTGTTTATTAAAACAAACTATTCTTAAATTATAATCTATTGATTTATCTTGAAGACCATCGTCAAAAATAGCTAGATTGAACTTTTTTGTTATTGCCTTTTTTAAAGCATTAAGCCTTCCATTTTTTGCAGATATGTAATGACCTTCTTTTTTTAGTAAAATTTCTTCGTCAATAGACTCATTGTAAAATTTTTTTATAAAGACAGTTTTTCGCCTAAGTTTTTTGAATATTCTGTAAAGCTCTATAGCTAAAGGAGTTTTACCTGTACCACCCACATAAATATTACCAACACAAATAGCCTTTATATGTTTTGATTGGTCATGCTGATTTTGAAGTTTTTTTAGAATGTTGCTAAGAATTATAAATATTGTGAAAGGAAATAATAAAATGGACAAAAAACTTAATCTTTCTTTATCCCAAAAGAGTGGTTTTTTAATTTTCATTTTTATTTAATAAAAGACTTTATTTCTTTAAATGTAGAGTTCAATATTTTGTCTCCGATACTTTTTATTTTTGTTTTTATTTTTAATGAATTACCTTTTTTATTAAAGTCTTTATTTGTTTGTTTGATTAATTGATCTATGTTGTTAACTTTTGATGATACATTGTATTCTTTTAAAAGTTGATATATTTCACCAAAATTCCAAACATGCGGTCCGTGTAAAATTTTACAACCATATTTGGCTGGCTCTAAAGGGTTTTGACCACCGTGTCTTATAATTGAACCACCTAAAAAGACAATTTTACATATTCTATAGAAAGATTTTGTTTTGCCGTAAGCATCAACTAAATAAATATCAGTATTTTTTTTAATTTGATCTCCATAACTATGACAGTGTACATTTAAATTCAGTTCTTCTAATTGATTAATAATCACAGTTGTTCTTTCTATGTGTCTTGGAATTATTATTGTAATCAAATTTTTGTATTTTTTTTTTAATTTTTTATGAGCAGTGCCTATCAATATTTCCTCAGAATTATGTGTACTGGAAGCGCACCAAATATTTTTTGAGCGAAAAAATTTTTTTTGTTTAATAGAAATTTGATTTTCTTCTTTTTCAGTTTGAGAGAATTTTAAATTGCCCAAATATTTATTTTTTTTTATTCCTAGCGACTTTAAATGAATGTTTGACTCTTTACTTGATGGGTAACATATATCAAATTTACTAAATAGAAATTGTGCGGTCTGGTTAATTTTTTTCCATTTACGAAAAGATTTCTTATTTATACGTCCATTTAATAAAATTAAAGGAATTTTTTTCTTTTTAATATCCAAAATCATATTAGGCCAAATTTCCGAGTCAATAAAAATTGCAATTTTTGGCCTCCAATATTCAAGAAATTTTTTTGAAAAATAAGCACTATCGATAGGAAAAAATTGATGAATTGTTTTTTTTAGTCCTAAATTACTAATTATTTTAGATGAACTTAAGGTATTTGATGTTATTAAGATTTGATGAATATTTTTGTCTTTTTCAAATTTTTCTATTAGTGGTATTACACTTAATATCTCACCTACACTAGCACCATGAAACCAGATTAAATTCTTTTTGATTTTTTTTTTTGAAAAAAAACAAAACTTTTCTTTAAATCTTGAGGGGTGTTCTTTTTTTTTTATTATTCTCAACAAAATGATAAATGGAGAAATTAATAATACTATGTTTATTAGAATCCTGTAAAAAACTATCATTCTTTTCTAATTTGTTTTTCATAAAAATTTTTATAAACAGAAGAATTTTTTAACAAATCATCATGACTTCCTTCAGAAACAACTTTGCCATTATCTATCACAAATATTTTTTTTGAATTCAAAATTGTTGAAAGTCTATGTGCAATTACTAGAGTTGTTTTATTTTTAGTTAAATAGCTTAACCCTTTTTGAATTTTATTTTCAGTTTCAGCATCTAGTGATGAAGTTGCTTCGTCAAGCAAGATAATTGGGGTTTTCTTTAAAATAGCTCTCGCTATTGAAAGTCTTTGTTTTTCACCACCAGACAACCTTACACCATCTTCACCTATGATAGTGTCATATTTATTGGGTAGTTTTTCAATAAATTCATCTGCAAAAGCATTTTTTGCTGCCGAAATCACTTCTTCATCAGACGCATTTGGATTTGCATATTTTATATTAAATTTAATTGTATCGTCAAAAAGAGTGGTGTTTTGGCTCACAAGAGAGATATTATTTCTTAGAGAAAATATAGAAGAATTATAAATTGATTGGTTATCAATCAAGATATCACCTTCACTGCAGTCAAAAAATCTTGGTATTAGGTTTAATATTGTGGACTTTCCAGCACCGCTGTGACCAACTAAAGCGTTCATTTCACCACCTATAATTTTTAGATTTACTGACTTTAAAACCTCAGTATTACCTTTTTCATATTTAAAAATTACATTTTTAAATTCTATATTACCTTTTTCTATTAAAAGTTTAGTTACCGTATCTTTTTCTTTAATTTTATTTTCAACATCTACTATAGGTAATATTCTGCTTGCAGCAGAAAGTCCTTGGCTAATACCCATGTTCAAAGTTGCCAGTGATCTTACAGGTTGGTATGCAAGCATCATAGCTGCTAAAAATGAAAAGAAATTATTTACAGCTAATTCATCTGACATAACCAATTTACCTGCAAAATATATTAAGGCTGCAATCATAATACCTGTAAGAGTTTCCATGATTGGAGTGGCTCTAACAAAAATAAAACCAATTTTTTTTGTCTTATCTCTTAATTTGTTTATTATTTTTGTTAGCTTAGAATTCTCATTTTCTTCTTGTTGAAAAATTTTAATTAATTGGTGATTTTTAAAAATTTCAATTAAATGTGTATTAAAAAATCCAGACTCAAGCTGAGCTTCAGTAGAGACTTTACCTATTCTTTTTCCTAAATTTTTAGCTGCAAAAGTCGCTAAGGGTATCATTATAATTGCTATTAAAGAAAGTTTCCAGTTTTGATAAAACATCACAGATAACAATCCAATTAAAGTTAAGCTATCTTTAAATAAATTTAATATTGTTGTACTAACTAAGCTTGTAATTAAAGACACGTCATAAGTTAAGTTAGATATAAATTTACCAGTATGTTTGTCATCTATATAGTCCGTATCAGCTGAAATTAAAGAACGAGACATATCTTGCTGCATGATTGCTTTTATATCTTCGGCAACAGACAACATAGTTGTTCTTGCCAAATAAAGAGAAAGACCCTTCGAAGCAAAAACAATAATTATTAAAGCAGGAATAACCATTAATAAAGTTTGATCTTTTTCTATGAATATTTTATTAATTGCTGGATCGAGTAACCACGCAATTGAAGAAGTACTACCTGCCACAATTAAACTAAAAAAAAGAGACAATAATATTTTGTATCTAAAATTTTTTGTGTAACT
>Ga0209374_1002721_pt1 | contig 14827 bp, 10 predicted proteins | sample SaaInlLV_DNA_10m_FD_184683 | JGI IMG/M metagenome (GOLD analysis project Ga0209374, IMG submission 184683) | Marine microbial communities from expanding oxygen minimum zones in the Saanich Inlet - SI075_LV_DNA_10m (SPAdes) (version 2) | ecosystem: Environmental > Aquatic > Marine > Unclassified ...
AATCCTTTTTGAAAAAACATCTAAAGTTCTATCTAAGGTTAAAGTTTCTGGTGGAGGTCGTTGTAATGTTACTCATAACTGTTCAGATATATCAGATCTTTGTAATGCATACCCTCGAGGTGGCAAGAAATTAAAATCACTTTTTTATCAATTTAGTACTAATGATACAATTGATTGGTTTGAAAGTAGGGGAGTTCCATTAAAAACAGAAAAAGATGGTAGGGTATTTCCAGTATCTAATAATTCACAAAGCATAACAGACTGTTTGATAAATGAAATTAATCGTTTAAATGTTAAATTAGAATTAGGTCAGACCATTGAAAACATAGAACAAGAAAAAATAGGATGGAAGCTTAAATTTAAAGATCAACCCAATCAAAATTTTGATGCAGTTATTATTGCAACAGGAGGAAGTCCTAAACTTAAAGGGTTTGAATGGTTACATAACTTAGGACACAATATTATTCATCCAATCCCCTCATTATTTACTTTTAATATGCCAAATGAATCTATTATAGAACTTATGGGATTGGTTGTTGAAAAGGCGCGTGTAAAGATTAAAAACAGCAAAATTCAAACTCAAGGACCTTTGTTGGTAACTCACTGGGGTATGAGTGGACCTGCAATTTTAAAAGCATCTGCATTTGGGGCAAGATTTTTAAGTGAACATGAATATCAATTTGAAATTGAAGTTAACTGGATTAATGAAACAAACACGGATTTACTATTTGACCAACTCCAACATTTTAGTCAATTGAATCCTCATAAGAGAATAGGTAATCACAAAGTATTTTTGATCCCTAACCGTCTTTGGATTTTTTTATTATCAAAAGTAGAGATACCCGTTGAAAAGAAGTGGAATGAGATTGGAAAAAAGAAATTTAGAAAATTAATAACCATTTTAACCCAAGACAATTACAAAGTTTCCGGCAAGACAACCTTTAAAGAAGAGTTTGTTACCTGTGGAGGAATTGATTTGAATGATATAAACTTTAAGACCATGGGAAGTAAAAAAGTAAATAATTTATATTTTGCAGGTGAGGTTATAGATGTTGATGCCATTACAGGAGGCTATAATTTTCAGGCTGCTTGGAGCGGAGGTTTTGTGGCTGGAAAATTAGGGAGTAAGTAATAATATTTTTCTTTAAATAATTATAAAAAACCCCTTCTAAAAGAAGGGGTTTAAAAGTATTAAGCGGAGAAAGAGGGATTCGAACCCCCGGAGGTATGACCCTCAACAGTTTTCAAGACTGCCGCATTCGACCACTCTGCCATTTCTCCAAATGCAGATGCAAATATACACGATTTTAGGTATAAAAAAATATTTTAACCCAAGGTGGAATCAAAAAATAATTGTCTTACTTTTAATATCGTGCTGTTAGACATTAATACAATCTTATTACTTGTTGGAATTGGACTATTTGCTGGTGTTGTAAATACTTTAGCAGGTGGAGGTTCATTAGTAACTTTACCTGTACTAATTCTTTTTATGGGACTAGATGAAGCCACTGCAAATGGTACTAATAGGCTTATGGTTATTTCAGCTGCTCTAGTTGCAAGTTATGGTTACAGAAGTAAAAAGATTGTAACTCATCCCTATGGACTATATTTTGGAATAGTAGCTACATTTGGAGCAATAATTGGAGCTAAAATTGCTATTGATATTGATGGAGACACCTTTAAAAGATTTCTAGCTATTATAATGATTACCGTAGGTATTATAATTGTATTTAGATCAAAGTCAATTGCTTCTTTAGATCTTCCTGAAAGACTTTCAGGTAAATTTTTAATAGGAGGTTTAGTAGGTTTCTTTTTTATTGGTATATATGGAGGGTTTCTTCAGGCTGGAGTAGGTATTGTTATTATGCTCCTTCTTACTCAATTAAATAGAATTAATCTTTTAAGAACTAATTCAATTAAAGCTTTCTCTGTATTTGTTTATTCTATTGCTGCTGTGGCAATTTTTGCTTTAGATGGTAAAATATTATGGATTGTAGGTCTTTGGATGGTTCTTGGTTCTATAATAGGAGCATGGCTATCTAGCAGATGGTCAGTCAAAAAAGGTGATAAAGTAATAAGAGTTACACTTCTAATAATGGTTTCTTATATGGCTGTAAAACTCTGGTTAGATACATTTAATAGCTAGTATAATCTACTATGCTTAATCCATAACCAGAAAGTCCTACACGATGTTTTTGTTCCGAATTACTCATTAGTTTAACTTTAGAAATATCCAAATCGTGTAAAATTTGAGCACCAATTCCAAAATCTCTAAAATCAATTTTAGGTTTTTCAGAATCTTGAATCATAGAGTTAAGTTTGTTTAATATATTTTCAGATGATTGATTTTGATTAATAAATATTACAGCACCTTTCCCTTCTTTATTAATCTGATCAAAAATTTTATCATATTTTTTTTCATTAGTCCCTGACAATATCTTAGTAACATCATTGTCAGCTACTGATGAATTTATTCTTGTTAAAATAATATCATCTTTATTCCATTTGCCAAGAGTTAATGCTATATGAACTTGATCATTATTAGTTTGTTTATAGGCTCTTAATCTATAAGTTCCAAAATTAGTCTCGACATCTTTGTCAAAGCTTTTGCTAATTAAGCTATCGTTTTTCATTCTATATGCGACAAGATCTTCTATTGAAACTAATCTTAAATTAAATTTTTTAGCAACTTCTGCTAATTCAGGCAATCTAGACATAGATCCATCATCGTTCATTATTTCAACTATAACTCCTGCGGATTTAAAACCTGCAAGTCGTGCAAAATCTATAGCTGCTTCTGTATGTCCTGTTCGTCTTAGTACACCTCCATTTTTTGCAATTAAAGGAAAAATATGTCCAGGTCTTTGAAGATCCTGAGGTTTTGTGTTTTCATCAACTAATGCTTTTACTGTTTTGGATCTATCTGAGGCAGATATTCCAGAAGTTACACCATTTCCTTTAAAATCAACAGAAACCGTGAATGCTGTTTCAAGAGGGTCAGTATTGTTAGGCACCATCTTTTCAAGACTTAGTTTGGAACATAATTTCTCTGACATTGGAACACATATTAATCCTCTCCCATTTTTTGCCATAAAATTTATCTTTGAGGAATCAATGGTTTCTGCAGCAGTAACAAAATCTCCTTCATTTTCTCTGTTTTCATCATCAACTACAATAATAATTTCACCTTTTTTTATTGCAGAAATTGCATCTTCTATTTTATCTAACTTAATCTTACTCATTTTTTGAACTTAAGTTTATTAATTAATTGAATTGCCTTATCATACAGAGTGAAACTAAATCCTCTGTCCGCTGATACAATTTTAGTGAGATAAATAGCAAAAGGTGCTATAACAAATGTAGATATCCAACTTCCTATAAAAGGACTTATTGTACTATCCTCTGCAGCATTTTTTCCAAAAACTCCTATATAATGATAGGTTAAAAATATTACAATTGATAAAACTAGAGGAAGACCTAACCCTCCTTTTCTTATTATAGCTCCTAATGATGCTCCAATAAGAAATAAAAATATACATGCAAAGACTAAGCTATATCTTTCATTTATAGTAAGCTGATGAAGGTTTATAAGTTTTTGCTGTAAGAAATACACCTTCTTTTTATTATTTAATTGCCTTAGGTAAACATCTACTTCTTGCTCTGCCTTACTTAAGACACCATTTATTTCATAAATCTCAGGATCATTAATTAGGTTCAGAAAAGAACCGCTTAAATTAAAATTATTTAACGCAATTTGATTAGAATTAATATTTGGAAGTTTTCTTAAAGTGTGACCATTCATGAAAACTTCTCCAAATGAAGATTTGTCATTATTAAATTTAATTTCTAGAGTGTCTGAGTTATATTTTAGTTGATTCACTCTTTGCATTTTATATGTTGATCTATAATTCTCTTCATCCAGATCAATATTATTAAATTCCGATACATCAATGTTCAAAATATACTCATCAAATGAAGCTCTAGAATGAGGGTATTTTTGTTTTTCAGCTTGAGTAGATGCAACTAATTCTTCATATCTATTTCCATTTCTCAAAATTAATTGTAGATATGAGTCATTTTCATTTCTTACTTCTCCTTTTTTTGCTTTAATTACAATCCTATTTATATTATCATCTGATATGCTATGGAGAATAATATCTTCAAGATATTGATCATTATCCCCATACTTTCTAGCAACTTTAATATTCATATTACCAATATCATTGAATATCCCTTCACGAATACTTAAAGTAGGCTTTAGCTTAGCTAAATTTTTTCTCAAATTATAGGATTTTAATTCTCCATATGTTACTAAATTATCTGAAAAATAGAATGATCCAATTCCAAGAAAAATATGAAATACTAATAAAGCTATCATACTTCTGACTATTGATATTCCATTTGATTTCATTGCAATGAATTCATAGTTTTCAGATAGTGTTCCATAAGTAGTTAAGGATGCAAGAAGTATTGATAGAGGTAAAACTAGAGGAACTAGTTTTGGAGAAAAATACATGAAAAATTTACCAATTGTAAATATATCTAAACCTTTACCTGCAAGTTCATCAATATAAAGCCAGAATGTTTGTATGATAAATATTAAAAAACATATGACAAAAACACCAATGAATCTTGTTAAATATGATTTTAATATGTATTTATCTAATATTTTCAATTTTCTGTAACTATTAAATAATCTTCATAATCATTTATGTCAAATTTAAATAAAGACAAGGGAACGTTTAAATTATAATCATAAGTTAATGTTAAAAACTTATTAATTTCTTCACCTGTTTCTTTTTCAATCATTTCAATTTTTTCAATTGAAAGATTAGAATTTATAAATAGATTATAAATTATTTCTTCTTCTTCAATACTCTCCGCAGCAATCAAATATATGTCATTAGATATATTTTGTTTTTTTAAATCAAATCCTTTCAAAAAAAATTTAAATATCTGGTTTGGTGAGAAATTAAAAAATGAAGTGTTCTCAGTACTTATTATTACCTCTTTATTTTCATGAATAATTGTGTAAAATTTTTCACCATCATAAATCTGATCAATTTCATTTGTGTCTATTAAATAGCTTTCTTGCTTAATATAAAATTCTCCTCTGATTGGTAAAATATTATTTTCAAATTTTGAAGAAATCTCAAATTTATAGTAAACATTATCTAATGATAATACATTTTTATTGACTCTTTTAAGGAGTTCAACTGCAGACTCTTGAGCTGATAGATTTGAAAAACCTAAAAGAATTATAATAAATTTTATAAGTATTTTATTTTTGTCCACCACTTAACAGAGTTTCTAATGAATTTAAATCTGATATTAAAACTTGTCTTGGTTTACTTCCTTCAAATGGGCCCACTATACCAGCATCTTCCATCTGATCAATTAATCTTCCTGCTCTATTATATCCTAGTTTAAGTTTTCTTTGAAGTAAAGACGCTGAACCTTGTTGGTTTGAAACTATTACTCTTGCTGCTTCATTAAACATTGAATCTCTATCTTCTATTGATATGTCTGAAGACGCTCCACTTTCATCTTTAGAAAATTCAGGAAGTTCATATGCAGTTGGATATCCCATTTGAGATCCAATAAACTCAGATAATTTTTCAACTTCTGGAGTGTCAATAAAACCACATTGTATTCTTGTTAGATCATTTGATTGAGAGTATAATAAATCTCCTCTTCCAATCAATTGTTCTGCTCCGCCTGTATCTAAAATTGTTCTTGAATCAATTTTAGAGGTAACTCTAAAAGCGATTCTAGCAGGAAAATTTGCTTTAATTAAACCTGTTATTACATTTACTGAGGGTCTCTGCGTAGCAATTATTAAATGAATACCAACAGCTCTTGAAAGTTGCGCTAATCTTGCTAAAGGAGTCTCCACTTCTTTTCCAGCTGTCATTATCAAATCTGCAAACTCATCTATTACAAGGACTATATAAGGTAGAAATGTATGTCCATTTTCTGGATTTAATTTTCTAGATATAAACTTCGTATTATATTCTTTAATATTTCTAGTCATGGCATCCTTAAGTAATTCATATCTCTTATCCATTTCCATACATAATGAATTAAGTGTGTTAATTACTTTATCATTATCTATAATAATTGCATCTTCTGATTCAGGAAGTTTTGCTAGATAGTGTCTTTCAATCTTGTTATAAATTGATAATTCAATTTTTTTTGGATCGACTAAAACAAACTTTACTTGAGCTGGATGTTTTTTATAAAGAATTGATGTAAGAATAGCATTAATTCCTACTGACTTACCCTGACCTGTTGCCCCTGCCATTAAAAGATGTGGCATCTTAGTTAAATCAACAATAAATGTTTCATTGCTAATTGTTTTTCCAATTGCAATTGGAAGCTCCATTTCAGATTCAATATATTTTTTTGAAGAAATAAGAGATTTCATTGAAACAATAGATTTCTTTTTATTAGGAACTTCAATACCAATAGTTCCCTTCCCAGGAATTGGAGCAATTATTCTAATGCCGAGTGCTGAAAGAGATAAAGCAATATCATCTTCAAGATTTTTAATTTTTGAAATTCTAACTCCTGCATCAGGAATTATTTCATATAGTGTAACAGTAGGTCCTATGGTAGCTTTAATTTGCTTTATGCCAATGTTATAATTCTTTAGAGTATCAACTATTTTATTTTTATTGGTTTCAAGTTCATCTTGATCGATTTTGATTGTACCATCTCCATAATCTTTCAAAAGATCAATACTTGGATTTTTAAAATTACTTAAATCTAGAGTAGGATCGAACTTCTTAAGATCAGCTTTATTAAAGCTAATATTTTTAGTGCTCTTTTCCTCAAAATTTATTTCTTCAACCTCCATTGATATGCTATCATCATTTTCTTCAGTAGGCTCTGATTGTATCTCATTTTCATCATTAACCTTTGACTCTAGATCAACTTCTAGATCTGAGTCTTCAACTTTAATGTCCTCAAATATTTCATCATTAAGCTTATCTTCTTGAAGATTCTCTTCTGATTTTTTTGTAAGAGAAAAATTACCTAATAATGTAACTATTGAATTGGGAGTGATATTCCATAAGACTGCAATTGATAAAATGAAAATGAAACTTATAATTAGTAATATTCCTGTCATTCCAATGTAAGTCTTAAGAAATGAATTTATTTCAAACCCAACAATTCCAGTTTGAATTGGAAAATAATTACTAAGATATCCAGTTAATAGAGTTGTCCAGATAGTTAGTATTAGCAGCCAATTAATCCTTTTGAATAACTCAAGTATTTTTTTATTAAAAAGTAAATAATAGGATGAAATAAAAAGAATTACAGGGAATATAAAACTAGAAATTCCAAATAGATTGTAAATAAAAAAGTGACTTATTGATGCGCCTATTTTTCCTAATATGTTTTCAACTTCAATATTTCTGTCAAAAAGACTTCCAATACTACTTTGATCAACCTTCCAATTATACATATATGATATAAATGAAGTGAAAAGTGTTACAGAGAGAAACAGAAAAATATAGCCAAGTATAACTTTAAATTTGTTTACATCGGCTTTTTTCTTGCTTCTCATAAATAAACAGTATTATACAAAAATACAAAGATGAGTTTAGATAATTAATTTTTATTTCCTAAAGTCCTAATTTTAATTCTAAATGCAGCATAGATTAATGTCATGAATGGACTAATCCAATTAAAAATTGCATAAATAAAATATTCTCCAACTCCAACTCCTAGAACAGAAGAGTGGTATGCACCACATGAGTTCCATGGAATTAAAGCAGATGTAACCGTTGCAGAATCTTCAAGAGTTCTACTTAAATTTTCAGGTGCAAGATTTTTGTCTTTAAAAGCTTTTTCAAACATTTTTCCTGAAACTACAATTGAAAGATATTGATCTGATGCACTAACATTTAATGCTAAACAAGATGCTACTGTACTTGCAAATAATTTAAATGTTGTGTCAGCCCATTGTAATAGTGTCTTGCTAATGGTTTTAAGTGCTCCAATAGCCTCCATCACCCCTCCAAATACCATTGTCCCAATTACTAAAAATATTGTATTCATCATACCTAGCATTCCTCCTGTTGAAAATAAATCATTTAATATCACATTATTTGTTTCAATGTTTACAGGTCCAGTAATTGTATCCATAATTACAACATAAGTATTAGTAAGTTTAGAATAACTTCCAGAAGAAAGTTCTGATATAATTTGTGGTTGAAATATAACAGCAAATACAGCACCTGCTAATGTTCCAATTACTAACGCAATTAAAGGAGGTGTTTTTTTTATAATCATAATTAAAACTAATATTGGAACAATAAATAGGATTAACGTAATATTAAACTTTTCAGTAATAGTGGTAAGTAAATAAGTATTATCAGTTGAGCCATCTGATACTTGCAAAAATCCAAGAATGATAAAAACAATTAGAGTTATCGATATACTGGGGATGGTAGTATACGTTAAATATTTAATGTGTTTAAATAAATCAACTTTAGTAACAGCCGCAGCAAGATTAGTTGTATCACTAAGTGGAGAAAGTTTGTCTCCAAAGTAAGCACCAGCAATTACTGCCCCTCCAACCATTCCTGGGGGAATGCCTAGAGCTTTACCAATTCCTACTAATGCAATACCAACTGTTGCAGATGTAGTCCAACTGCTTCCTGTAGCAACTGATATAATAGAGCATATTATAACACAAGCTGGAAGAAAGACATTAGGGTCTAATATTTTAAGACCATAATAAACCATTGCAGGTATAATCCCACTGATCATCCAAGTACCTGCTAGCGCTCCAACAAATAATAATATTAATAATGCTCCAGTTACTGATTTTACACTATTAGATATGTTTTTAAGTATTTCTTTGTATGATACTTTGTAAATAAAACCTATAGATGCACCAAATAGTCCAGATAAAATTAGAATAAACTGATTGGTTCCGTTTAAAGAATCATCACCATAAATAAAAACGTTAATACTTAGAAGTAAGACAAGAAATAAAATAGGAAGCAGGGCTATTCCAATCGGTAAACTTACATTAGAAGAGTTTTTCAAATTATAAAATATCTTACAAGTTCAGAATTTTTTTTTTAATCATAAATATATTATGATACTTATTTAATTAAACCTTATTTATTTTAGCCAGGTTATCGCATAACTAAAAAAATGAACAAATTAATCCTTCATTATAAGACTTATATCATCATAATAATTAAAAGTGAATTATTGAAATTTGTATAAATTAAACATACATTTATTTAAATTTGCAGAATTAAATATGGATGAAAACAAAAAATTATGTAGGTTGGGAAGAATGGGTTAGTTTGCCAAAACTAAATCTTCCTGCTCTTATTGCCAAGACTGATACAGGTGCTGATACATCAGCACTTCATGCTTTTAATATTCAAACATTTGGTAAAAATAATCAAATGGTCAGGTTTGGAATTAATCCAATAGATACAGATGAAAGATTTTCAATATTTTGCTCAGCAAAAATTATTGATCAAAGAAATATTACTTCTTCAAACGGTATAGCTGAATTAAGGTATGTAATTGAAACAGATTTAATAATTGGTGATGTTAAGAAAAAAATACCTATTACATTAACCAACCGTGAAAACATGAAATATAAGATGATAATAGGTAGAAGTGCTCTTGATGGTTTTCAGATTTCAGTTGATAAAAGTTTTTTGCAAACGGTTTTAACCTATGATCTTTACAAGAAATTAAAAAACAGTAGTTACAGGAGAGCTTTAAGGATTGGTATATTAAGTTTAGAGCCTAATAATTACTCTAATCTAAAGATTATAAATGCAGCTGAAGAAAATGGTCATTTTTGTGAAATTTTAAATACTAAAAGATGTTATTTAAATATTGAATCTGATAATCCTGAGGTTCATTATGATGGTAAAGTTTTACCTCATTATGACGTAATTATTCCAAGAATTGGTCCTTCAATAACTAAATATGGTATGGCTGTTGTAAGGCAATTTGAAGCTATGGGTACATTTTGTTTAAATTCATCAATATCAATTGGTACCTCAAGAGATAAGTTAGCTGCACATCAAGCCCTAGCCATTAATAGAATTCCTATGCCTGATACAGCTTTTGCAAATTCACCTCATGATACCAAAAATATTATTGATTTATCTACTGGTGCTCCACTGGTTGTTAAATTACTTGAGAGTTCTCAAGGTAAAGGAGTAATTTTAGCTGAAACAAAAAAAGCTGCATCAAGTGTGATAAGTGCTTTTCAAAAACTTAATGCCCCATTTATAATTCAAGATTTTATAAAAGATGCAAATGGTTCAGATTTAAGATTATTTGTGATAGGAGGAAAGGTAATTGCTAGTATGATGAGGTCTTCCTCTGATGACGATTTTCGTTCAAATCTTCATGCTGGTGGAAAAGCTAATACAGTCAAGATAACTCAAGAAGAGAGGAGGATAGCAAAGCAAGCTGTCAAAGCCATGGGGTTAAATATAGCAGGTGTAGATATTTTACGTTCTAATGAAGGTCCAAAAGTTCTTGAGGTTAACAGTTCCCCAGGTCTTCAAGGGATTGAATCAATAAATGATATTAATATTGCATCTTTGATAATTGACTATGTAGAGAAACGTCTTGGATTATCAAAAATTACATAATGTTGGAACATAAATTAGATAAAATTTTTGAAGAGAAAATTAATACTCTTAAGAGTTCGAATTTCCTAGTTGCTCTAAGTGGTGGAGTTGACAGTATGGTTCTAGCAAACTTATTTTTAAAAAATAATCTAAAATTTGCTGTAGCTCATTGTAACTTTAATTTACGTTCTGAAGAAAGTGATGATGATGAAATATTTGTTTCTAATTGGTCACAAAAAAATAACATTAAATATTTTAGTTCAAAATTCAGTACAACTGACTATTGTGAAAAGTTTAAACTTGGTATACAAGAGGGAGCGAGAAACTTGAGGTATGAATGGTTTTATGATTTAAAACGTATATATGAATTTGATTTTGTTATTACTGCACATAATTTAGATGATCAAATTGAGACTTATTTAATAAACTCAATGAGAGGAACAGGTTTAAATGGGCTTGTTGGTATTACAGAGAAAACAGAAAGTTTATATAGACCTCTTCTTAATATTTTAAAAGACGATATTGTTGAATATGCAACTCTTAATAGTATTGATTTTAGGGAGGACTCATCAAATTTAAGTAATGATTATTTTAGAAATAAAATACGAAATACGATCATTTCTGAATTTAAAAATTTTGATGATAATGTTATGTTAAAGTTCAAGACCACTATGAATAATCTAAATTCTACAAAGATATTTGTAGACTCAATTATTGGCAATGTTAAAGATAAATATTTCAATACTGAAAATAAATCTACAATAATTGAAATAAGTGAAATAAAAAAATTGCACCCGTTAGAATTTTATATACATAATTTATTTTTACATTATGGTTTTGATTTTAAAGAAGTAATTAAGTTATTTAACTCAGATTCAGGTAAGTATATTGAATCGGAAAAATTTAAATTGACAAAAAATAATAAACACTTAATAATCACTAAAAATGATTAAAAATTTACTGTTTGGAATTATTACTCTTCTGCCACTTAGTGCTCAGGAAACCGAACCTGTTTCTTGGTCATACGAGTTAACAAAGCTAAACAGTCTAGAATATCAAATTTCTTTTAATGCAGAAATAATTGATGGCTGGAAACTATATTCTCAGTTTTCACCTGAAGAAGGATCTGTAGCAACTAGTTTTGAATTTTTAGATAATGATAATAAATATTTGGCTGATGAAATTTTTAATGAAGATCCATACATAATTGGATATGACAATGTATTCAAGATGGATTTGTATTATTTTGAAGGAAAAGCAAATTTTAATCAATCTATTAAGCTAAATAATAAAGATGTTAACCAGATAAAGATTGAAGTTGAATATTCGTCATGTGATGATGAGTTATGTATTTTTCGAAATGAAACATTTAATATAGTTCTTGATAAAAGCAAGAAAATTGTTCAAGATGACAATGTTACTTTAGATGATATTAAGAAATATAATTCATTGGAACTACAGCTTGATAAATCCAACTACAATAGCTTAGATGTTGTTCAATCATCTAATTATTTTGAGATATTTATTTTTGGACTTTTAGCAGGTTTTTTAGCTTTATTAACACCTTGTATTTTCCCAATGATACCATTAACTGTATCATATTTCATTGATCAAAAAAAGTTAAAATATAATAGTTTAACATCGGCTTCTTTATATGGTTTCTTTATTGTGCTGATTTATATTTTATTAAGTGTCCCATTCCATTTATTTGATAGTTTGAACCCAAATATTTTAAATACTATTTCAACTAATGTTTATGTAAATATTACCTTTTTTTTAGTCTTTATATTTTTTGCAATTTCATTTTTTGGATACTTTGATATTGTAATTCCGAGTAATATTATTTCAGGTTCAGAAAAAAAATCTGAAAAGGGTGGGGTGGTTGGAATATTCTTTATGTCATTAACATTAGCATTAGTTTCATTTTCTTGTACAGGCCCTATATTAGGCTCTTTGCTAGCTGGTTCTTTATCATCTGCTGAATCGGGTGCTATGCAGCTTTCTTCAGGTATGCTTGGATTTGGTTTTGCTTTAGCTCTACCATTTACTTTTTTAGCATTTTATCCCAAATACTTATCATTGATTCCTAAATCTGGGATTTGGTTAAAAAAATTAAAGGTTTCTTTGGGTTTTATTGAATTAGCATTAGCATTTAAGTTTTTATCAAACGCTGATTTAGTAGAGGGTTGGGGTATTTTAAAAAGAGAAGTATTTTTAATTATTTGGATACTAATTTTCTTAACAATGTCTATGTACTTGTTTGGTTCATACTTTGGTAAATTAAAATTTAATTTTAAGAGCTTGTCAGGCTGGTTTTTTATGTTTTTCTCATTCTATCTGATCAGTGGACTTTATGATAGTAGAAATGTAAGATTCTTGAGTGGTATTTTGCCTCCAGAGTTTTACTCTATTGAAGAAAAAGTTAATGATTGTCCTCTTGGACTAAAATGTTTTAAAGACTTTCAAGATGGTAAAAATTATGCTATCGAAAATGAAAAAATCATTCTTCTAGATTTTACTGGTTGGGCTTGTGCTAATTGCAGAAGGATGGAAGAAAATGTGTGGTCAAAACCAGCAATATTTAATCTTTTAGATAATAATTTTGTTATTATCTCCCTTTACGTTGATGATAGAACAAAACTTTCAATAGAAGAAGAGTTTAAATTTTTAAATAATTCTGGAAATATTCAATACGTTAACAATATAGGAAGAAAGTGGTCTCTTTTTCAGCGTATAAATTTCAATAATGCATCACAGCCTTATTATGTTGCTATGCTTCCTTCAGGTAAGGTTTTAACTGAACCTATTCAATTCACATCAGAGAAAAATTTTAAAAACTGGTTAGATTCATCGATTGAAGAATCAATGAAGTGATTTATTTTTGAATATATACTTCTTCAAAAGGAACTCTAAATCTTTCACCGTAAACCCCTTCTTTTAATCTAATTCCACACCCAATTATCATATTAATTTCAGACTTTTTATTTAGGTTCAACAAACTTTTAATTTTAAGTGAGTCAAAGCCTTCCATAGGACAGGTGTCATAGCCAAATCCAGCCATGCTTATCATGAAATTTTGAGATGCTAATGCAGCACTTTTATGAGCAACTATCCTAATATCAGAAGCTCTTAGTTGCCTATACATTACTCTAAATAGTCCTATTACAGAAGCAAATATATATTTAAGGAAACTTATTATACCTAAAAAATCTCTATATACAAAAGGTATAGCTCTTTTGTAATATTTTTGTGTTAATTCGTAATTTCTATCACTAAGACTTTTCTTAGATAAATTAAAAAAATCAATATTTTGAGAAGCTCTTGTTTTCCATAAATCTTTCCTAACCACAGTAATTACAATTTGCTTTGCTGTTGAAGCGGCAGGTTGATTAAAGCATATTTTTGAAATTTTATTTAATAATTCTTGGTTAGTAATATGATAAAACTCCCAAAGTTGAAGATTGCTACTAGTAGGGGCTAATACCCCATTTTCAATGCATTTTTTTACAATATCTGAGTTTAATTCTTTATTAGGATCAAACTTTCTGACAGATCTTCTATATTTTATGGCCTCACTTACAGTCTTCTCCATTTTATAGTTTCTCCAATAATTTCTTAATTAATTTAAATGAGTTAGGGTAGGGTCCATATCTAAATGGAATATCAATCATTGATTTTTTCTTAAGAACAGGTTTATAGTGACTAAAAGTGTCAAAACTAAATTTACCCCTGTATGCACCCATTCCGCTTTCTCCAATACCACCAAATGGCAGATTTGAATTCACATAATGTATTAGAGTATCATTTACTACACATCCTCCAAACTTATTAGAGTCAATTAATTTATCAATAAATTTTTGATTATTTGAAAATATATAGAATGCGAGTGGAGTTGGATTTAAGTTTAGTATTTTATTTAAATCATTTTCATTTTCATAAGATATAATTGGTAAAATAGGGCCAAAAATTTCTTCTTTCATGATTTCTGAATTTATATCAGGATCAATCACTAATGTAGGCTCGATATAAAGGTTATTTTCATCAATTCTCCCCCCAAATTCAATATCTTGATTATTAAGGTTTTCTTTAAGCCTTAATAGGTTTGCTTTATTAATAATCCTTCCATAACTATCAGAATCATGAGGAGTGCTTCCAAAAGTTAAAATTATATTTTTTTTGAGCATTGAAATCAGTTC
>Ga0209374_1002731_pt1 | contig 14787 bp, 10 predicted proteins | sample SaaInlLV_DNA_10m_FD_184683 | JGI IMG/M metagenome (GOLD analysis project Ga0209374, IMG submission 184683) | Marine microbial communities from expanding oxygen minimum zones in the Saanich Inlet - SI075_LV_DNA_10m (SPAdes) (version 2) | ecosystem: Environmental > Aquatic > Marine > Unclassified ...
TAATGGGAGAGGAGATAGTTAGTGAAAAGACAGAACAGTTTATTGGTGAGTACACAAAGAAAATCACACTAGAGAATCAATCTAAAGGAATTTACTTCTTAGAAATTAAAACTAAAAATGAAATAATTAAAAAGAAGATTATTCTACAATAGCTTTTCTTATTTTAATAAGTTTTTCAAGTAAATTTTCAAGATTATCTAATTTTAACATATTCATTCCATCTGATTTAGCATTTTTAGGATCTGAATGTGTTTCTATAAATATTCCGTCAACTCCTGTTGCTATTCCTGCTTTAGCAATAGTTTCAATCATATCTGGATCTCCACCAGTTATTCCTTGCTCTTGATTTGGTTTTTGTAACGAATGTGTAATGTCTAAAACTACAGGTACGTTAAAATCCTGCATTTTGGGAATACCTCTGTAGTCAACAATTAGATCTTGATAACCAAACATAGTACCACGATCAGTTAGCATTATTTTATTATTACCACTTTCTCTAACTTTATCTACAGCATATATCATATTTTCAGCTGAAAGGAATTGTCCTTTCTTAATGTTTATAATTTTCCCTGTTTTTGCTGCTGCGACAAGTATATCTGTCTGACGACAAAGAAATGCGGGTATTTGTAATATATCAACATATTTAGATGCTAATAAAGCTTCATCTGCAGAATGAATATCAGTTGTAGTAGGAATATTTAATGATGTACCAATTTTTTTAATGATTTCTAATGCTTTTAAATCACCTATTCCTGTAAATGAATCTATTCTACTTCTATTTGCCTTACGGTAACTTCCTTTAAAAATAAATGGTATTTTTAAATTGTTAGAAATAGTTAATATTTTTTCTGCTATTTCTATTGACATTTTATCGCCTTCTATTGCACAAGGCCCAGCAATTAAAAAGAAGTTCCCACTATCTTTATGGTTAATGTTTTGAATGTTATTTAACATATTAAAAGTGTTTGGTCAAATTTATATATATACTTAGTGAATTTGCATCATTATTATTTATTAAATCAAGTAAGTTATATGTGCCTAAAATAAGTTTATTTTTTTTGCCCTTAGCTAATGCGAGACCAAGATTTGTATCTTGGCTATATCCACCATAACTAAGTTTTGGAATCAAGTCGTAATATTTAGTTTTGATAATTGAATTGATAAAATAAAGATTTTTGAAATTTGATTGCTTAAAGCCTTGCTTGATTTTTAAAAATGACAGTGGTGTATCGTCTATATAGGGATACCACTTTGCAATTATACCAAATGAATAGTTTTTAAAATATTTATATTTGGATATACTATTTATTGTTAAGTTTACAGTAGCAGGTATATATGATTTAAATGTATTCTTTTTTGTATTAGGTAAATCTGTATTAAATGTATTCTCTAATATAGAATCATTGAAATTGAAAATATCATTAATTAATATTCCACTAAAATTAAAAGTACTGTCAGTATCTAATATGACAGAAGATTTATTCCAATTAATAAATCCTAGATCAGATATTGAGAATAATATATTGCTTTTTTGAATCTTGAATTCTGCACTAAAATCAAATGCAAAACCATTTCCATTATTAGCAAATAAAGTAAAGTCTGATGTATCTGTTACAAATGCATTCATATTATATAAGATGTCTAAATGACTTCCATATGGAGCTGTAAATAAAGTACCTTCATTTATTATGTAAGATAAATGGTGGTTTCCAGACAGATAAGATATACCACTACTTATTATATAGTTGTTAAATTTTTTACCAAAAATAAATTTATACTGCTGAAATCTACTAGCTCTAAAATTTGAACCTCCAAAATCTAACTTCTGATCTTGGTAAAAATAATTTCCTTTAAAAGCTAACTTAATTAAATCATCAGTAAACTTTGTATTAAGGATATTGTTGTCAGAAATACTAATCCCAAAATGCATTTTTTTTACAAAGAATTTATAATCAAGACTATTTAGGATCTCTGAATGAATTATGTTGTATTCACTTGTAGAACTATTAAGCCAGTCATCAATCATTTGATTTGTTATTATGTTGTCATCTAATAAATTACTTATAATGTTTCTATTAATGCTATTACTTTCAAAGTGAAAGTTACTATTCCAAAATATTTTATTATCAGTAGCTTGAGAGAAGACACTAAGTGGAACAAATAATAATAGAATTATTTTCTTCATTAATTACTTACTTAATAATTTATTAATCTTCGCACTTATAGCAATATCAATTTCATAATTTGAATACAAACTAATATATTCGTTATTTGGTATTGTATTTAATGATGAAATTAAAATAGCTTTTTTAACATTAGTAAAGTCTTGGTAATCTACTTCAACTGTTGTCATTTGATTATTTACAACAATATTATTTACATCAACTTGAGCAGCATCAATATTAATATCTTGAACTAATGTATCAATAATAATATCGTTCACATCCAAAAGCAAGATTTTTAATTTAATATCTAAAGGAAATCCATTCTCTATATTAAAGAAAACTTTTTGAATCTCATAATTAGAAATTTCGTTAATTTCTATTTCTGAAGTATCTACTAAAGTGAGATTATTTGCATTTACTTTTAGCGGAACTTCAATATTTATGTTTGCATCTAAAGTAAACTCTGGATATAGAAAATCCTCAATTACATTTTGACCATATGGGTTAAGGTAAAAGGTGGCTGAAGTATTAAATTTATTAGGGAATATTTCTAATAATTTATCTCCTTCAAAGTTAATTTGGGTAAGTGTTGAATTTATTTGATTGTCAATATTTTGTGCTCTATTTATTTCGTAAATAAAATTGTTATCAATGGATGCATTTACTTCAGTATTCTCATTTGTTGAACTTAAATTGGTAATCTGTAAACCCATATCTGCTCCAATAAAATTGTTAATATTAATACTCATATCAGCCTGTTCAAAGTCAATACTTCCTGATTGAATAAAATCAAAAATATCTGATTCTATAATTTCAGGACCAAAGCTTATTGTATCAGTACCTAAAAATCCAGTTGCATATTCAGGTGTAAGATCAAATTCAATATATGAATAGAAACTATCTGTAGCATTAATTGTTTCTAATGTTCCTGTATAATCAATAAAGGTAAATGATTCAGTATAAATTGTATTTATAGTATCGCCACCATTTCTATTTTCTTCTCCTGTAAGGTCTAACTTGTATCCTTCAAAATTAAATTCGAAAGTTGTTAATTCAGTTCCTGTGGCTTGAGGAATAATGATATCACCACTAGAGAATGACACTCCGTTCTTTTTTAAAGATGGTATGTTATATATCATCTTCCCATTTGGTAGGGTGCTCAAAACATTTACTGTTACGGTACCGCTTTTTATTCCTACTTCATTTAGCTGAACCCCGCCTAAATCAAATGTATGTTCTTTAAGTGTTTCGGTTAATTGTTGTTCCGGAAAAATCGCAGTTGCCTCAGTGATTCCAATGTCTGAAATTGTAATTGTAGTTATAATTGCATCAGAATAATCTATTAATACAGCACCATTACTTGCATTTACATCCATATTATCTAAAATAGCAAAAAGGTTCTCATCTAATATTTGACCTGCTATTGAGACACTATCTGATACCGTAGTACCGGTTGGTATAAGAGGGAATAAAAAAGTGGCAATTATGTTTTGATTGGTTGCATTAATTAATGTTAGACTAATATTAGATATATCAGTAGGATATTCATTTTTGATGTCAAGTTTTAGTGTTCCTTGATAAAGGTTCATAGTTTCAAAATATTCACTTGCATTTATACTTATTGTATCATTACTAGCAATACTTGGTATTGCTGGAATAATATTACTACTTCCATTTGGAAGAACTAAAGATAATAATGGTATTTTATTTATTGATTCTCCTAATGTAGCAGTGTCAGAAATAATAACATCAGCAAAACTAGCGGAATCTAAAGTATGAGTTTGCTCATCAGCTATTGCATCGATTTTAATTAATGTGTCTAGATTAATATTAATTAGTTCTTCTTTAAAGATAAGAGATATTATTCCAGATTCGTTTTGGTCAATATTTGTTGTTGAATCAGAAATAAGATTATTTATACTTAATCTAGAATGTACTACAGGGATAACTAAATCGATGTTCCATGAAGGTAATTCTAATTCATGCTTACAAGAAAATAGAGCTGAAATTCCTAGAAATATATAAATTATTTTTTTCATTAAACAAAGATAATCTAATAATTATACTTTCCTTTCCATTTCTTTTGAAGGTAATCTTTATTTTTATTTTCTCTGAAGTTATTTGAGGGTTGATAAAATATTTTTGAACTTATTTCTTCAGGTAAAAAATCATGTATAATTTTTGTATCAATATGAGAGTTTATATAATCTTTTCCATATCCTAATTCCTTGAGCAATTTAGTTGGTGCGTTGCGTAAATGTAGAGGAACTGATAGGTTTCCACTTTGTTCAACTTCTTCCATAGCTTCATTTATTGCTTTGTAAGATGAATTACTTTTCTCAGAACATGCGAGATATATAACAGTTTGGGAAAGTGTTATTTTTGCTTCTGGGTAACCTATCACATTAATTGCTTGAAAACAATTATTAGCAATTACTAAAGCTGTAGGGTTTGCATTGCCAATATCTTCAGAAGCTGAAATAAGTAATCTTCTTGCAATAAACTTTGGGTCTTCACCACCAGTAATCATTCTTGCTAACCAATATAATGCTGCATTTGGGTCGCTTCCTCTTATTGATTTAATAAATGCAGAAATTATGTCATAATGTAGCTCTCCATTTTTATCATATCTAATAATATTCTGCTGAGCCTTTTCAATAGTTATTTTATTAGTTATATTTTTTTCTTTATCCTCAATTGAATTTACAACAATTTCTAATAGATTTAATAGTTTTCTAGCATCACCACCAGATAGTTGTATTAATTTATCTGTTTCAATTAGGTTAATATTAATCTTTTTAAGATACACATCTTCAGTTATTGCTCTTTCTAAAAGATCCTGTAATTCATTTTTAGACAAACTTTCTAATGTATATACTTGACATCTAGAAAGAAGTGCTGCAATTACTTCAAATGAAGGATTTTCAGTTGTAGCTCCAATTAAAGTAATTATTCCTTTTTCTACAGCTCCTAAAAGGGAATCTTGTTGAGCTTTACTAAATCTATGAATCTCATCTATAAATAGAATTGGATTTTTATGCTCAAATAATCCATGAGACGAAGCTTTTTCAATTACTTCTCTAACATCTTTTACACCAGAATTGATTGCAGACAAAGTATAGAATTTTCTCTCAAGTTGTTTTGCAATTAAGTTTGATAGTGTTGTTTTTCCCACTCCAGGTGGTCCCCATAAGATTATAGAGGGAATTAGCTTATTTTTTAGTGTAATTTGAAGTGAACCTTTTTTTCCTATCAGATGTTTCTGTCCAATTATTTCTGTAATTTTTTTAGGTCTTAGTCGTTCAGCTAATGGAATCTCAAGCATTCTAACAGATGCTTTTAATTAATCTGAGCTTGTGAGTATGACAGCCTAGTTCAGTGTTAAAAATTCCTTGTTGATCTATTCTATCAATTCTAACCATTCCTGAGGCATGAAGGATATGATTATTTTTTAAAATTATTCCAACATGTATAACCTTTCCCTCTGAATCATCAAAAAATGCAAGATCTCCTGGTTCGCTTTCCTCAATAAAACTTAATGTTGTACCCACCTTTGCTTGCATATATGCATCCCTTGGAAGGTCAACCCCTTGCAAGCGATATACTATTTGTGTTAATCCTGAACAATCAATTCCAAGCGGGGATCTGCCACCCCATAGATAAGGTGCTTTAAGAAATATTAATGCATTCTCTACTAATTTCTGTTTTTTAACAAAACCAGGAGTGGTTAGCCCGTTAAATTCATACATTTCACTATTAATATTAGCATGACCACTTTTATAAAAGGGTAATATACTACCAATCACAATTGGTTGGTGCTGATCTTTTTTAATAATATCTAAAATATCAGTTGTTATTGTTGATATATCTTTATCTAATTGTTTATAATCATCTTCTGATATTTCGAGAACTTGTTTGTTACATATCCATCCTTCATAGCTATCATGTGCAAGACGGATTCTACTCCACTTTTTTCTGGCTTCTAAAATCTTGAAGTGTTCACCAAATAAGATTTGATTAATCATTTCTGATTTATCAGATGGATCATCCCTCATAGGAACTATAGAAAGTTGTGAAATACCGTAATTCATTACATTAATTCAATTATCATTGCTGAAGCACCACCACCACCATTACAAATTCCTGCAGCACCTATTTTTCCATTATTTTGTTTTAATACATTTATTAAAGACACAATAATTCTTGATCCTGAGTTTCCCAGCGGATGACCTAAAGAAATTGCTCCACCATTAACATTTACAATCTTAGGATTAAGATCTAATATTTTCATATTTGCTAATCCAACTACAGAAAAAGCTTCATTTAGTTCATAAAAATCAATATTATCTTTTGTTAGTCCAGATTTTGAAATAGCTATTGGTAATGCCTTCGATGGTGCAGTTGTAAACCATTCTGGCTCCTGAGCAGCATCAGCATAACTAATAATCTTTGCTAGAGGCTTTACTCCAAGTTCGTTTGCTTTTTCTAGGCTCATAAGTATAAGAGCAGAGGCACCATCATTTAATGTTGATGCATTTGCAGCTGTGATAGTGCCCTCTTTGTCAAACACAGGTCTTAAGTTTGGTATTTTTTCTAACTTGACATTTTTATATTCCTCATCTTCTGAAATAATTATGTTTTCACCTCTTCTTTGAGGAACTTCAACTGGAATAACTTCATTTTTGAATTTGCCATTTGCCCATGATTCAGCACTTCTTTTGTAGGACTCAATAGCAAAAGCATCTTGTTCTTCTCTACTAATATTATTGTCAGTAGCACATTTTTCTGCACATAAGCCCATGTGTACATTCCCATATACATCAGTAAGTCCATCTTTTACCATACCATCTACAAGCTTCATGTCACCTAATTTCTGACCATATCTTCCCTTCGCAAAGTAATGAGGTACATTTGACATGTTTTCCATCCCTCCAGCAACTACAACATCATTGTCACCACACATAATTGTTTGAGAAGCAAGGATTATTGATTTTAATCCTGATGAACATACTTTATTTACAGTTGTACATGGTACATTCTCAGATAGACCGGCAAATATTGATGATTGTCTAGCTGGAGCTTGGCCTAAGTTAGCTTGTAATACATTCCCCATAAATACTTCATCGACTATATTTTTATCAATACCTGCTTTTTCAATAGCTCCTTTAATTGCAATGGAACCAAGCTTTGTAGCAGAAATAGTTGAAAGGCTTCCTCCAAAACTTCCTATTGGAGTTCTTACTGCTGATACAATTACTACTTCTTTCATTTTAATGATTTTTAAGATTATAATTACTTTGGCGAATTTAGTTAAATAATACTTATTTTAGCTCCTATTTAAAAACCTAATATTGTGATTAATTTTTTGTCTACTATAAGAAATAAACATGAGTCAATCTTTAGATTGTTTTTGTTCTTTTTTAGTTTAATTTTAATATTGTATTTATTTCCTAGGCAGGCTAAGTTTAAATATGAATTTACAAAGGGAAAACCTTGGCTTCACGAGACTATAATTGCCCCATTTGACTTTTCTATATTAAAATCTGAAAGTGATTTAGATAAAGAAAAAGAGATTGTCAAATCACAGCATCTTTCTTTATATAATTTTAATAAAAATATCTTTGATATTAAAGCTGAAGATTTTATAAACGACTTTGAAGAAAAATGGTCTGAAAATAAAGGAACAAATAAAGACTTAAGATTTACATTTAAAAATTTATTTAAGAACAGAAAAAAGCTTGCAAACAACAAAAAAAATAACCTTGCATCTTTTGGTTATAATTTTTTAAATGAAATTTATTCAGTAGGTATTATTCAACTAAATAGTAGCGTTGATAATCAAAATTATGATCGAATTCTTCTTAAAAATGATTTAATTGCTGAAAAAAGAGATGTGAAAGATTTTTATACTGTTAGTACAGCTGCAAATAAGATTAATTTAATTTCTAAATTAACTAACGATGAATATAATTTCCTTGTTCCTCTTTTATTGTCATCTATAGAACAGAATATTTTATATGATAAATATTCTTCTGATGAATTGTTGAGTAATGATTTATCTAATATTAATTCTGAAAGAGGATTAATTGTTTCTGGTCAAATTATCATTAATAAAGGAGAACTTATTGATTTTGAAAAATATCAGATCTTATTAAGTTTAAAAAAGAAATATGAGGGAAAAACATGGAAAAAAAGTTCTTTCTTCTTAGTACTATTTGGTCAATTCATTTTGGTTGGAATTTCACTTTTGATTCTATGGCTATTTCTAAGACAATATAGAAGTACAGTATTAGAAAATACTACTAAAATTAGTATGATTTTATTTCTGATTATTTTGATGGTTTTTAGTTCTACAATTGTATTGTCTTTTGCGCCTAGCTGGATCTACTTAATTCCATTTTGTATATCTCCAATTATTCTTAAAGCTTTCTTTGATAATAGAATAGCACTCTTTGTTCATCTGATTACAATTCTAATACTTGGATTTATTATGCCAAATGGATTTGAATTTGTCTTTTTACAATTTATTGCGGGAATTATCTCAATTTTAACCGTTCTTAAAATGTATACAAGAGCACAATTATTTACATCTGTTATTAAAATTATGGGAGCTTATCTTCTTGTGTATGTTGCACTATCAATAACACATGCGGCTTCTTTTAATGAAATTGAAGGATTAAAATTATTACAATTTACAATTAGTGGAGCTCTTACAATTTTTGCCTATCCTATTGTATTTCTATTTGAAAAATTATTTTTATTAGTTTCTGATGTTTCTTTACTAGAGCTTACTGATACTAATAGTCCTCTACTAAGAAGGCTATCAGATGAAGCACCTGGAACATTTCAACATTCTTTACAAGTTGCAAATTTAGCTGAAATGGGTGCCTTGGAGATTGGTGCAAATGCACTTTTAATTAGAGCTGGTGCAATTTATCATGATATTGGTAAACTTAAAAATCCTTTATTTTTTATTGAAAATCAAAGTAGCAAATTTAACCCACATGACGAAATTGAATATGTCGAGAGTGCACAAATTATTATTGATCATGTCTTAGACGGTATAGAAATAGCAAAAGAAAATAATTTACCTGATGAATTAATAGATTTTATTAGAACACATCATGGAACTACCACAGTTGAATATTTTCACAAGCAATTTATAAATAATCTTACTGAAGAGAATTTAGACGAGAGCATGTTTACTTATCCTGGTCCCAAACCTTTTTCAAAAGAAACAGCAATATTAATGATGGCAGATGCTTCTGAGGCATCAGCAAGAAGTTTAAAAAATCCAACGTCAGATAATATTGATGATTTAATAGAATCAGTAATAAACAAACAAATTTCAAATGAGCAATTTGTAAATGCAGATATCACTTTTAAGGAGATTACTCAACTTAAAAAACTTTTTAAAAATAAATTAGTAAATATTCATCATGCTAGAATTGAATATTAAAACCCTAATATTTCATTTATCTTATCACTTACTTTCTCTTCATTTGGAAGCATCGTAGCTTCAAGAGTAGAGTTTAATGGAATTGCAGGTAAATTTTCAGCTCCAATAGTACCGACAGGTGCATCTAAATTCCTGAAACATTTTTCTTGAATTCTTCCTCCCAGAGCTTGGGCGAATGAATTATTTAAGGGCTCTTCAGTTATAATTAAACATTTACCATGTACATTTACTCTTTCAAAAATTAATTTTTCATCAATAGGGTTAATAGTTCTAAGATCTATGATTTCTACTTTTCCAATATGATTTTTAGCTGCTCCTATTGCCCAATGCACTCCCATTCCATATGTAATTACACATATTGTATTTAATCCGTTAGTATCTGTTTCTAAAATAATATTAGCTTTTCCAAATGGGATTAAGTAATCATTTGATGGTTCTATTGTTTTAGCTGTTTCTGTACCTTTTATCTTACTCCAGTAAAGACCTTTATGTTCAAGTATTACAACTGGATTTGGGTCATAATAAGCTGACTTCATTAAGCCTTTTAAATCTGCTCCGTTTGATGGGTAGGCTATTTTAATTCCTCTTATTTGAGCTAAAACAGATTCTATTGAAGATGAGTGGTATGGCCCTCCACTGCCGTATGCTCCAATAGGTACTCTAATGATACAACTTACAGGCCATTTCCCATTAGATAAATAGTTGGATCGACTAACTTCTGTAAAAAGCTGGTTAAGCCCCGGCCAGATATAATCCGCAAATTGTACTTCAACTATGGGCTTTAGGCCAACTGCTGACATTCCAACTGTACTTCCAATAATAAATGCTTCTTGAATTGGTGTATTAAAAACACGATTATCTCCAAATGTTTCAGCTAATGTAGCAGCTTCTCTAAATACTCCACCTAAGCGTTTTCCAACGTCTTGACCATACAGTAAACATTCCTTGTTTTCTGACATCAGTTCTCTTATTGCATATAATGCCGAGTCAACCATTAGTGTGTCTTTATTTTCTTTTGGTGATCTAACACCAATTTCTTCTATAACAGTAGAAGGAGCATAATCATGTGTAAATAAATCTTCGGGTTTAGGATCTTCTGCTTTTAGTGCATTTTTATAATCTATATCAACTTTTTTCTTTGCTGAAGATTCAATGTCCTTTATTTCACTATTTGTAAATCCAATTTCTAATAATAATAATCTAAGTTTAGGTAGTGGATCTCTTGATTTAGCATCTTCTAAATCGTCTCGATACCATTCCATTCTTACTCCAGAAGTATGATGATTAAGTAAAGGGACTTTAGCATGTACCAAAATTGGAGTTCTCTTTTCTCTAATTTCTTTAAAAGCTTTACGAATACAGCTATAAGATTCATTAAAATTAGTACCATCAATCGTGTATGTTTTTAATCCAAATCCTCTCGCATAATGTGTTGCATCTACTGCTCTAGTTTCTGTAGCATGAGCAGAGATATCCCACTCATTATCTTGAACTAAATAAAGAATAGGTAACTGTTTAAGAGAAGCCATTTGAAATGCTTCAGCTACTTCTCCTTCAGTTATTGAGGCATCACCAAAAGAACATACAGTTACAGGCTCTTCTCCTTTGTTATATTTAGAAAGTCCTTCCTTTTCTTTATATTGAATACCCATTGCAACTCCAGTGGTTGGTATTCCTTGCATGCCTGTCGCAGATGATTGATGTGGAATTTTAGGAAATCCTTCTCTTTTTAATGAAGGATGTGAATAATAGGTTCTTCCTGCTGAAAATGGATCATCTTTCTTGCAAAGAAGTTGTAGCATAAGTTCATAAGGAGTTATTCCAATAGAAAGAAGCATTGCGTCATCTCTGTAATATGGTGCTAACCAATCATTTTTTGTTAGTTGAAGTCCAACTGCAATTTGAATAGTTTCATGACCTTTTGATGTAGCATGTACATACTTTGATGTTATCTCTTTATTTTTTTCGTAAAGATCGCTTAAAGCTCTAGCAGTACACATTAGTGTATAGCTTTTTTTTAAGATATCTTTATTAATCTTTTTACCCATTATTTAGATTTAAACTTTGCTATGGCTTTACGAGTGAAATCTGAAATCACTAATATTCCACTGCTCTCTGCTCTTTTATCTAAAAGTCTATCCCAATCTTCTGTACCATTCCACATAATCTTTTTTAACTTTTCCATTGCCTCTGGATTTGATTTAGATAGGGTAGAAGCAAGTTTATCTATTTCATCATCTAATTCTTCTACTGAATCAAAGACATCTGTATATAGTCCCTTCTCTCTAGACCAATTAGCATCAAACCATTTTGTCGCATTTATTGTCATGGCAGAAAAGGCAGATGTTCCTATTTTTCTCTCTACAGCAGGACCAACAACAAAAGGACCTATTCCTATTGCTAGCTCTGATAATTTTGATGAAGAATATTTTGTTGCAAAGCAATAGTCAGTTGCTGCTGCCATACCAACTCCTCCTCCAACTGCTTTTCCTTGAACTCGCCCAAGAATAAATTTGGGACATTTTCGAGCTGCATTTATAACATTCGCAAATCCTAAGAAGAATTTTTTTCCCTGCTCAGGATTATCTATTGCTATTAGATCGTCAAATGATGCTCCTGCGCAAAAAGCTCTCTCTCCTGCACTTTTTAATATTATTACTTTAATCTTTTTATCATTTCCAGCATCAGTTATTGTTGTGGCCAATTTTGCTAGAATGTTTCCAGGCAATGAGTTTGATTGTGGATGATAAAATTCAATAGTTCCAATCCCATTTATAGTTGTTATTTTTACGTATTCACTCATTTTTTATTTTTGGTTTAATTTTCTAACCATTGTTAAAATAGTTGCCATCATGACAGTCTCTCCATCATCATCATACACATCAACTAAGAATTTCACAATCCCTTTTGCTATATCTTCTTCATCTCTTTTTTCTTGACTAATCTTTTCTTTAACTGTAAATCTAACTCCAACGCTCATTCCTGGATATACGGGCTTTGTAAATCTACACTCGTCAATACCATAATTTAATAAGACTGGACCTTTTTCAGCATCAACAAATAGTCCTGCAGCTTTACTCATTATAAAATATCCATGTGCAACTCGTTCTGTAAAGATGGTTCCTTCAAGTGCATTTTCGTCCATGTGAGCATAGAATTTATCTCCACTAAGTTCTGCAAAATCTTCAATATTATCTAAGGTTACTAGATGTCTATCTGTGATGACTGTATCACCTATATTAATTTCTTCGAAATGTTTTCTAAAAACATGAGGGCCATCTGTATTTTGGCTAGCACCAACTTGATATTGCTTTGTAATAGCTGTTATAGTTGTAGGGTGCCCTTGTATTGCTGTTCTTTGTAAATAGTGTTTTATACCTCTTATACCACCCATTTCTTCTCCGCCTCCTGCTCTTCCTGGACCTCCATGGGTTAGAAGAGGCATTGGTGATCCATGACCAGTACTTTCTTTACTACAAGCTTCGTTTAAGACTAATATTCTCCCATGCATTGATGCTGCACCAAGAACAAATTGCTCAGCAATTTTCATGTCATTTGTTATTATAGAACATACTAAAGATCCTTTACCCATTTTAGCTAATTCTATAGCGTCTTCAATATTTTTATAAGGTAATATTGTTGAAACAGGTCCAAACGCTTCTATATTATGGCAATCAATTTTGTTAAATGGGTCGTCATTTAAGAAAAGGATAGGAGAGATGAAAGCTCCCTTGTCCTTATCTGCACCTACGACATCAAAATTATCAAGACTCCCAAAAACAATTTCTTGTGATTTAGAAAGTTCCTTCACCTTTTCTCTTACTTCCATTTTTTGTTCATTACCTGCAAGAGAACCCATTCTTACACCATCTACTGAAGGGTTACCAATAGTTGTTTTAGATAATCTTTTTCCTAGTGCAATTTGAACATCTTCTACCAAATTTTCAGGAACTATGATTCGTCTAACTGCAGTACATTTTTGACCTGCTTTAACAGTCATTTCTTTTTGAACTTCTTTAATGAATAAATCAAATTCAACTGTTCCAGGTACTGCATCTGTACCAAGAACAGAACAATTTAAAGAGTCAGCTTCCATATTAAACGGTACTGCTTTATCTATCAATCTGGGATGTGATTTTAACATTTTACCAGTATCTGCAGATCCTGTAAAAGTTACAATGTCTCCAGTTTCTACACTGTCAATTATTCCTCTTGCACTACCACATATTAGCTGAAGGCTCCCTTCAGGTAGTATCCCAGAATCCACTATCTCACGAACCATATACTCAGTTAGAAATGATGTTAGTGTTGCAGGTTTAACAATTGCTGGTACGCCTGCCATTAAATTAACTGCAATTTTTTCTAGCATCCCCCAAATTGGAAAATTAAATGCATTTATATGAATAGCAACACCTTCTTTTGGAGTCATAATATGATGACCAATAAATGATCCATTTTTTGACAATGGGGCCATATCTCCATCTATATGATAAGGAAGGTCAGCGAAGTTTTTTCTTAATGATGCATTAGCAAATACATTTCCTATTCCACCTTCAATGTCTATCCATGAGTCAATTTTTGTAGCTCCAGTTTCAGCGCTTACTGCATAGAATTTATTTTTGACAGAATGTAAATGTAATGCTAGGGATTTTAGCATTAAACCTCTTTCTTGAAAGGTCATTTTTCTTAGTGCAGGTCCGCCAGTTTTTCTAGCATAATTCATCATTTCTGCAAAATCAAGACCTTTAGAAGATGCAGTACCAATTTGATTACCAGAAATTGAATTGAAAAGTGCTGTACCTTCTCCTTCTCCTTTAACCCAACTCCCTAATGCATAATTTTTATAATTTTTCATTAAATTTTATTGAAATATTAGTTTCTTATTAATTATACCATTTTTAGTTTCTATTTCTAAGAAGTAGACTCCCTTTGCATTTTTATCTAAAGATACTTTCTTAGTGTATTCACCAACGAACTGCTCTAACTTTTCAACTATTAATTCTTCTCCAACAATACTTAGTACTCTAACTCTTAAATCTTGTATTGATTCAGAAGTGAAGCTAATGTTAAATACATCTCTCGATGGGTTAGGGTAAACATCTAAGTTAGCAATAGATATACCACCTTCAATTCTTACAGTTGGCTGTGTCCAGAATACAAGCG
>Ga0209374_1002732_pt1 | contig 14787 bp, 14 predicted proteins | sample SaaInlLV_DNA_10m_FD_184683 | JGI IMG/M metagenome (GOLD analysis project Ga0209374, IMG submission 184683) | Marine microbial communities from expanding oxygen minimum zones in the Saanich Inlet - SI075_LV_DNA_10m (SPAdes) (version 2) | ecosystem: Environmental > Aquatic > Marine > Unclassified ...
AAAGACAAAGGTTATACCGTAGAGTTGATTGGTAACGAAACTATTGAAGGAACCGATACCTTTAAAATAAAATTGACACAAGAACCACTCTTAGTTGATGGTATAGAGGAAGCAAATGTTACTTATTACTATTTTGAAACTGAAAATTTTGTACCCATTGTCACTGAAACAAAAATTAGTCAAGGACCAATGAAAGGACAGATGAGTATGACTACATTAAGTGATTATGAGGAAGTGGATGGACTGTATTTTCCTTTTTCAATGAATATGGGAGGACAAACCATAACGATAAAAAATATAGTGTTAAATCCAGAGGTAACGGATGCTATGTTTGCATTTCCAGCGACTCCTTCCTCTACTGAAGGAGATAAATAAAAAACATTTTTAAATCTATACCCCCAATAATTGTTTTTTACAACTATTGGGGTTTTTTAATCAAAAAAAATATGAAAAAATTATTTTATGCAATTGTTTTAACAGCACTAGTACCTTTCCACCATTTTGGTCAAGAAATTTCCTTAAAAGGAAAGGAACTCTTTGGAGGGCTTGAAGCCCGACAAATAGGACCTGCGCTAATGAGTGGTCGTATTATCGATGTAGAAAATCATCCTACCAACGCAAGAATTATTTATCTGGGATCTGCTGGTGGTGGCGTTTGGAAATCCAACGATAGCGGAACTACATTTAACCCCATATTTGATGACTATGCACAATCGATAGGTGTGGTAAAATTAGATCCAAAAAATCCAGATGATGTTATTTGGGTAGGAACTGGAGAAATTTGGACTCGTAATTCGGTGTCTATCGGTGATGGACTCTATAAGTCTGAAGACGGAGGGAGTAATTGGAAAAAAATAGGTTTTGAAAAGTCAGAGCGTATTTCATCGATTGTAATAAACCCTAATAATACCGATGAAATGTATGTAGGGGTTTTAGGTGCGCTTTGGAGCGATAGCGAAGAACGAGGAGTTTACAAATCTAGTGACGGAGGAAAGACTTGGGAAAATATTTTGTATAAAGGTTTAGCTACAGGAGCAGCTGATCTGATTATGGATCCTAATGATCCTTCCACCTTGTATGCATCGATGTGGGAGTTTAGACGTTCGGGATGGGGCTTTACCTCTGGTGGAAAAACAAGTGCTCTATATAAATCTGTGGATAGTGGGAAAACATGGAATAAAATCCATAATGGTTTTCCAAAGGGAGCGCTGGGAAGAATTGCAATCGCAATTGCTCCGAATAATAGCAATATTCTTTATTCTGTATTAGAAACAGGTGAGAAAGCCACCAACGGTTTGTGGAAATCTTCAGATGCTGGCGAAAGTTGGGAACATTTAAACAATGATTTTGGACTTACGGTTCGTCCTTTTTATTTTTCAAGAATAACCGTTGATCCAAAAAACTCAGACGTAATTATAAAAGGTGGATTAAATGGGTCTATTAGTAGAGATGGAGGTAAAACTTTTAAATCTTTAGGAAACATGCATAGTGATATTCACGATGTAGTTTTTGATATTAATAATTCAGATATTTTATACTCAGGTACCGACGGCGGAATCTATAGATCATGGAATGGGGGTACTACTTTTGAAATTGTAGAAAATTTACCGTTATCACAATTTTATCATATCAGCGTAGATAACGAAACACCCTATAACGTGTATGGAGGTCTGCAAGATAATGGTTCTTGGTATGGCCCCTCCTCTTCACCAGGAGGAGTCAATGCTCGTGACTGGAATAGCGTTGGCTATGGTGACGGTTTTAGAGTATTGAAGCATCCAACTAAAAATATTGTGTACTCAGAAATGCAAGGTGCGGAAAATGTTTGGAGATACGACATCGATAAAAATAGAACCCGAACGGTACAGCCCATGAAAAGAAAAGGAGATCCTGATTTGCGTTTTAATTGGAATGCTCCAATGGCTGTGAGTAGCCACGTTCCGGATCGTTTTTATATGGGGAGTCAATTTGTCCACAAATCAGATGATATGGGCGAATCTTGGGATATAATTTCACCAGACCTAACAACCAACGATCCTTCAAAGCAAGACCAATCGAAGTCTGGAGGTTTATCAGTAGATAATAGTGGTGCCGAAAATCACACCACCATTTTTACCATTGCCGAGTCGCCGCTCGATGAAAATATTTTATGGGTAGGTACAGACGATGGTAATGTTCAAGTTACCAAAGATGGAGGTAAAAACTGGATAAATGTGACTTCAAATTTAAAAGGTATTCCTGAGAATACTTGGGTATATCATATAGAAGCTAGTGTGCATGGTAAAGGAACTGCGTATGCAGTTTTTGAGGGGCATACTACCGGAGATCTAAAACCCTATACACTAAAAACAACGGATTATGGAGCCACATGGGAAAATATTATTTCCAGCGATGTTATCGGGTTTGTAAGAAATATCCAAGAGGATTATGTAAGTGAAAATTTATTATTTCTTGGAACAGAGTTTGGTTTATTTGTGACGATTGATGGTGGAAAAAACTGGTCGAAATTTGAAAATAATATGCCTGCGACTGCAGTGCATTTTATCGATTTACAAAAAGCCACGAATGATTTAGTTATGGGAACTCATGGACGTGGAGTAATTATTATTGACGATATAAGCCCACTAAGAGAATTAACACAAGAAGTATTGGCAAAGGACGTTCATTTTTTTAAAAACAAGCCTTTTACCATGACTGAAGAAAGTGGTTTTAGTGGTAGTTTTGGAACTGAAACTCAATTTGTTGGTCAGAGTAAAAACAGATCGGCCAGAATTGTCTATTACCTTAAAAAACGACATACGTTTGGAAAAATGCAAATGGAAGTTCAAGATATGGATGGTAATAAAGTTTCAAGCCTATCTCCAGGAAAATCTAAAGGGATCAATGTGATTAATTGGGGATTTAATAAGAGGGTACCAAAAATGGCTCAGGGTAAAACCTTATCTTTTGGAGGCTTCACTTCACCAAGAGTAGCTGCAGGCACTTATAAAATTATATTGACCAAGGGGAAAAAAAACTATGAGCACTTAATTGAAGTGGAGTATGATAAAAATTCTATGACTTCTTTAGAAGAACGAAAGGAACAGGAAGCCTTAACAGAAACATTATTTAATATGGTTGAAGATTTAGCGTATATGGTCTATGAAATCAATACTATACTAGATAAGGCACAGGAAATTATCGAAGAACAACCTAAGGCCAATAAAAAAGCAACACAAGTGTACACTGCATTAAACGAACTCTTAAAAGAATTAGTGATCACTACTGGTGATAACTATGTAGCTGCTGCTAAACCTGAACTCAGAGAAAAAATGGGTGATTTATACAGCAATATCGCAGAAACTTATGATAAAGTGTCTGGAGCAAATAAGGATAATTTTGAACTAATTTATGAAGAATTTGAAGACGCTAAAATAAAATACCAGTCCATCCAAGATAAAGAGGTGAAACGATTTTATACATTCCTTGAAAAAAATCAACTAGACTTACCGAAATTATTATCTAAAAAGGATTTCTTAAAAAAATAATATTCAAAAAATAATAAAGCCTAGCCATGCTAGGCTTTATTATAAATACAATTGTTAAAAGAACGTTTATAACTATTCTAGTCCCGTGAACTTGATACGGGTATATATTATAAATTTAATAAAAACATTCACCTATGATTTCAAGAGACGAGTTTTTGTTAAAAATACGACCTGTTATTTCGAAAGCTAAAGTTACTCCTTTAATGTCCAAAGAAGAAATTTTTCAAAATAGAACTATACGACCCATAGCCTTACTTCAAAATGATATATTGGTAGAGGTATTTAAGCATTACATAAAAAAGCATAAAAATGTTTTTTATGATTTATCAGTCGAAAAGCGTATCGATTATATAGAAAATGCCATTCACAAAGACATGAAATTTAGAAATTCATTAAAAGGAATTATGATTGGCCAATTTACGTTTGCAGAACACCAAGATTATGTTTCTAATTCATCTGCTTTAAACAAGCGCATGATGCAAATTGTAAAAGAAAGACTTAAAAGCAACATCCAATTATTAGAACTTAACTTCGCGAGTTAATTAAAGTAATGAAACACCGTTTAAATCGGTTGTTAGCACCTCACTCATGTAGTTAAATAATGGCCTTAACAATAGATAATGGTCCATTAATTTTTTTTCAAAATCTTCTGAGAGCACCTCTTTATCCGTAAATTTACATCCAACAAAATAGTTCTTTAGTTTTATGAGATCTATATTTTTATCGTCTTTACTAAAATTTCTGGGAGCTGTTTTTACCTGATATGATTGGTTAAAACCACCAAAGGCTTTTTTGAATTTTTTATGATTAAGGATTTCTCTAATTTCAGTAGCATCTACTTCAAATTCTTTACGAATCCTAAATAAATCAGAAGCCTCGGGCGAAAAAAAACCTCCTGCCATTGCTGAGTTTCCCGGTTCTATTCTTAAATAATAACCGCCTCTTCTATGGGCACCTGCTCTACTAAAACTAACACTACGATGAACATTATAGGGTGTTTTGTTTTTACTAAATCTTACATCTCTATTAATTCGAAAGACCTTTACGTTAGCAATTTCATCTTCGATATTCAACTTGCTCTCGATCGATTTATAAAATGTTTTCAAAACCTTTTCGTTGGCTAAATATTCTTTCTTATGAAGTGTCATCCAATCTCTATTGTTATTTTTTTTTAGAGTTTCTAAGAAGTTAAAATTGGATTTTAAAATAGTTGCCATAGTTAATATATTAGAATATAAATATAAGATTCTCGAATTTAACAAAAATCAATTATTTGTTAATTATTACTTTTTAACTTAAATTGAAGCAACTAAATCAATAAAAAATGATCTCAACTAACAAACCTAAAATTGGATTTTGGGCGATTGCTTTAAGTGCTCTTATTTGGAATACCATGGGGGCTTATATGTATATCATACAAAAATATAAGACTGAAGCTTTTGAAAGTCAATATTCTCCACAACAGTTAGAAATAATCTATAATATGCCCGCTTGGGCCACTGCTGCTTTTGCTTTAGCTGTATTTGCAGGGGTTGTAGGTTCTATTGCATTAGCATGTAGAAAAAAAATAGCATTTCCCGCCTATTTTATATCTCTTTTAGGAATTGTTATTCATATGATCTATACCGTTTTTATGAGCGCTACTTTGGAAGCTGATGGCTTAACATCTTTACTTATGCCAATTATGGTTTTAATTATTGGTCTTTTTTTAAATAGTTACAGTAAAAACGCGATACTAAAAGGATGGTTAAATTAAAAAAGCCACTTAAAGTGGCTTTTTTTTTAATATTTTAATTCATTGTCTTTAGTTATTTCCTAAAATTAAAGGCATTCCACTATCTCCGGATCCAATTACAATTACTTTTGAATTTGGGGATTCCGAAAGCTTGATGGTGGCATCAATACCTTTGTCCTGGAGAATTTTGTCCGTTAAAGAGGCGCTTAATATTTTATTTGCATCGGCTTTACCTTGCGCTTCAATTCGTACCTTTTCGGCTTCTTTTTCTGCTGTTACCAATCTAAATTCATACTCTAAAGATTCTTGCTCTTGTTTAAGTTTACGCTCGATAGCATCTTTAATGGTCGGAGGCAAAGTAACATCTCTTACCAATACTTCATTTAATTGAACATACTGTTTGTCAAGAATTTTCTTGGTTTCTTCGAAAATTTCTACTTGAATCGCATCTCGTTTGGTAGAATACAAATCATCCGGCGTATATCTTCCAATAACACTCCTTGCTGCACTTCGTATTGCGGGTTGAATTACACGTTGTAAATAACCTTTACCTAACGATTGATGTAGATTACCTAATTCTTTGTAAACAGGTTCGTACCAAGCAGAAGCATCTATTTGAATTTCTAATCCGTTAGATGATAACACTTTCATTTTTTCAAATAATTCCTGTTGACGAACCTCATAAACAAAAACTTTGTTCCAAGGAGCAACAATATGAAAACCTTCGCCCATTGGCGGTTCATCAGTGACTACACCGTTACCAAATGTTTTAAACAACACCCCTGCTTCTCCAGAGTCAATCGTAATTGCTGATTTTGAAATCAATACTATCACTAAGGTGAATAATACGATTACAGGTATTCCTATTTTTGGTAATTTTTCCATGTTTTTATAAAAATTTAAGTTAGTCCGTTATATTTTCTAATAAACCATTCCAAAGACAAAGATATAATTATTAACATCAATATATATTCGAATTCAATTAAAGGTTTAATTTTTTCTGATTTTTTTTGAATAGGTTTAAAGCTTTCGTCATCAACTAAGTTTTCTAAAATTTGAGCAGCTTCTGATAAGAAAGAAATATTCCCACTAGTATTAGTTGCCAACTTTGATAGTTTTGTTACATCTGGGTTTAAAAATTGTTGTTCAACATTGTAATCAAAAACTGTAAAAGAGCCGGTCCTAGTCAATTTAACGTCCTCTTCTGCAGTTACACTGAATGAATAATCACCGGCATTCAAAGTACTTAAATCAACTTCATAATAATTTCTTTTTAATATCAATGGGCTGGTAAATTGCTCTCTTGTGTCAAGGTTTGTAGCTACAATAGTAATCGTTGTATTGGGATTAAAAACAAAATTTTTATCAAAGTATTGAGCAGATATTTTTATTGAATTGTTATTGTAATAAATATTCTTAAAATTAATTTCAAATCTGCTTCTATTTTTATTGGTGGCTAAATATTGTATTAGAGCACCCATAAAATTGTCAAAACTTTCATGATTCTTGGTTTCCAAAAATGATTGTGCTCGCCATTTCCACAACCCTTCAGCATCCCAAATTGCTTCCCGTTGTAAATTTGATTCAATAATCGCTAAAAGAGGAGATTCTGAACGATATCCATTAATATATTGGTCTAAAATTACTTCATTTTTATTTAAAATTGTTAAATCACCAAATAGTGTTTTTAAGGGTCTAAAGTTTGAAAAACCGAGATCCTCTAAAAAGAAATAATCGAAATTTGGATTTAATTCACCACCTGCGAGCTCTGTTTGATTCGTAACCTCTTTTGAAAAATTTGATTGATTTTTATTTAAAAAATTCCAGTCGGTTTGAAGACCCGTAAAAGTAAACGTGTTTTTATTTAATTTTTTAATCTCTTGTAATAATTCGGAAAAACTACTATTAGGCTGAAAGAGGATGATTAATTGAGCTTCTTCGATATTTCTTAAAGCTTCCTTTGGTTTATAAACAGTTACTATTCGTTGTTCATTGGTTTCTATTGATTTTTTTAGGACACCCATATCTGGATGTTTAATATCACTTACTAGAAAAATATCTGTAGATTCGTCAATAACTTCAATAGCGAATTCTTTCCGATTATTTTGAATATTTCTCTCGTTATTCAATGGTGCTATTTTAACTGAATATTTTTGTAATCCAACTTCTTCAGAAGGTAAGGTAAATGCTATGATCTTTGTGCTATTATCCTCAGAAAAGGTTATGTTTTTTCGGTATACAACGGTACGACCCCTTGTAATTTCTAAATTTGTTTTTACTGGCAAAAGCCCTTCATAAGCGACGGTTAATTCGACAGGAAATTGATTGTTTAAAAAAGAATAACGGTTGGTTAGTACCGAAGTTATTTTTAAATCTGAGTATCTAATTGAATCCCCTACAATTATAGGATAGATCGCATTACGATATTGTGAAGCAATATATTTATAATCACTACCCAGGGTTTGATTACCGTCAGTAATCAGTAATGTTGGAGCTACTTCATGATCATAAACCGAATTTGTTAAATTCAACGCATTATAAATATTGGTGTTTTTTTCACTAAAAGTTAAAGAATCTAGTAATTTAAATTCGTTTCCAAAGGTGTAATAATGAATATCAAATTTGTCATTTAATGCTTTATTTACTTTTATGGATGTTACAAATTCAGTAACCATTTTTCCATAATTAAAGTGATTGATAGATTCGGAGTTATCAATTAATATGGGCAGATTGGGTTTAACTAGGAAATAATTATGAGTCTTGAATTTAGGGTTAATCAGTAATATTAATATTGAAAAAAAAGTAATAAACCGTAAACTTCCATAAACCCATTTGGCTTGTATAGTGAGTTTTGTTTTATAGGCGTATTGATATGTCGCCAACACGACGGAAATTAAAAGTGCAAAAAAAATAAATAATAGGGTCTGTATCGTCATTACTACCTGTTAATACGGAGCCAACAAAAAAAAATAGACTATTGATTTAAGTTAACATACCTCCATCCACATTTAACACTTGTCCAGTTATGTATGAGGACATATCGCTTCCTAGAAAAACACAGGTATTAGCAATTTCCTCAGGAGTACCACCGCGTTTAAGTGGAATCGCTTCAAAATATTGTTTGATGGTATCTTCGCCAAGTTGATCCGTCATTTCGGTAACAATAAATCCGGGGGCAATGGCATTGCTTCGAATATTTCTGGACCCTAGTTCAATCGCCATAGATTTTGTAAAACCTAAAATACCTGCTTTAGAAGCAGCATAATTACTTTGTCCTGCATTTCCTTTGACACCTATAACTGAGCTCATATTGATGATCGAGCCTTTACGTTGTTTCAACATGGTTCGCTGTACTGCTTTTGTCATGTTAAAAACAGATTTTAAATTTACTTGAATTACCCGATCAAAATCTTCTTCACTCATTCGCATTAAAAGATTGTCTTTTGTAATGCCAGCATTATTGATAAGAATATCTATAGAACCAAATTCCTCTAAAACTGCTGCCGCAAGCTCTTGAGCCTCCTCAAAATTTGAAGCATCACTCTTATAACTTTTTACCTTTACATTAGAGGTTGACAATTCACTTTCAATAATCTTTGCAGCTTCTGAGGACGAACTATACGTAAAAGCAACATTGGCACCTTGTTTTACAAAAACTTCAACAATTGCTTTTCCTATACCTCTACTCCCACCAGTAATGATTGCTGTTTTACCTTCTAATAAATTCATCATAATGTTGTTTTAATAAGTGTCAATATTTAGTATTGTCGCTAAACAGGAATTATAAAAATTAACCTAATATTTCTTTTACCTTTTTTCCAATTTCAGCAGGAGAATCTACCACATGAATACCATGTGCTCTCATAATTTTCTTTTTTGCTTGAGCAGTATCATCACTACCACCAACAATGGCTCCGGCATGACCCATGGTTCTTCCTGCAGGTGCAGTTTCACCAGCAATAAATCCAACAACTGGTTTTTTACTACCGCTTTCTTTATACCATTTAGCGGCATCAGCCTCTAAATTACCTCCAATTTCACCAATCATTACTACACAGTTCGTTTCATCGTCTTTAATTAACATCTCTACCGCTTCTTTTGTCGTTGTTCCAATAATTGGGTCACCTCCAATACCAATAGCGGTTGATATACCAAATCCTTGTTTAACCACTTGATCGGCTGCTTCATAAGTGAGTGTGCCAGATTTTGAAACGACCCCAACATTTCCTTTTTTAAATACAAATCCTGGCATGATACCTACCTTAGCTTCCCCCGGAGTTATAACACCCGGACAGTTAGGTCCAATCAGTCTGCAATTTTTATTTTTTATATAATCGGAGGCTCTGATCATGTCGGCTACTGGTATTCCTTCTGTAATTGTAATAATTACTTTTATTCCAGCTTCTGCTGCCTCCATAATTGCATCCGCAGCAAATGCAGGGGGTACAAATATAATAGAGGTATCCGCTCCTACTTTATCAACTGCTTCTAAAACAGTATTAAAGACTGGCCTTTCTAGATGAATTTGCCCTCCTTTACCAGGAGTAACACCACCTACAATATTGGTCCCATACGCTATCATTTGACCAGCGTGAAAAGTTCCTTCTCCACCAGTAAAACCTTGAACAATAATTTTTGAATCTTTATTTACTAAAACACTCATTTATATGTAATATTAATTGATTTTTTCTAGGCGCAAAGATAGGGGTATTTGTAAAAATTCTTGAGGCTTTTATACTTTAACTTTGTGATACGATTCTGTTGTGTCGTCTTGAGCTGTAACAGGTTGACTTATAAGGTGACCCCGATACATTTTTTCATCTTTTATTTCCCAAATACCGATAAAATGGGAAATACCCAATTCTTCTTCAGGATTTTCTATAGTTCTAACATAATACTTGTATCGAATCGTAACGTGGTTTCCGTCCATAAGTACATGGCTTATTTCTATTCTTAAGTCCTCATAGGATCTTCTAATTTCTAAAAAAAAAGCGACCAGATCGTCGTAATTCATAATTGACAAACCATCTGCACTGTTCCATATTAAAACTAACTCTTCATGGAAGTAGTCCTTAAAATCTAATGCAGCGTCAGTAATATTTGCTTGATGAAATTCTTTAACTAGTTGTTTTGGGGATTTACTCATTTAATTTTATCTAATTTTTCTAATATTTCTGGAATTAATTTAATAGATGCAATTTCTTTATATTTTTTTCTAAAATCATCGGCAGGAGTTCCAAAATAAGATTTATGTCCCTCTAAAGATTTACTGACTCCACTTTGGGCAGAAATAACTGCTTTTTGACCTATAGTAATACCACTAGTGATCCCTACTTGTCCCCATATTGTTACAAAATCCTCGATGATAACACAACCAGAAATTCCTACCTGGGAGGCAATTAAACACCTTTTTCCAATAACGGTATCATGACCGACATGAACTTGATTGTCAATTTTTGACCCTTCGCCAATAATAGTGGATGCGGTAACCCCTTTATCTATCGTACATAATGCACCAATATCAACATTATTATGAATAACTACATTACCACCACTCACCAATTTATCAAACTTTTCTGGTCTATTCTTATAATAAAAGGCATCAGCTCCTAAAATGGTACCACTATGAATAGTTACGTTATCGCCCACAATTGTATGATCATAAAGACATACATTGGAGTGAATTAAACAATTTTTACCTATTTTCACATGATTCCCAACAAATACATTGGGTTGAATAATCGTATTTTCTCCTATTTCTGAAGAAGCAGAAATTACTGCTGTAGCAGCTATAAAGGGATTAAAGTGTTGTGTTAATTTGTTAAAATCTTTAAATGGATCCTCAGAAATTAACAATGCTTTTCCAGGGGGGCAATTAACTTCTTTATTGATTAAAATAATTGTTGCTTTAGAATCGAGCGCTTTGTCATAATATTTTGGATGATCAACAAAAACAATATCGCCTTGCTCTACTACATGGATTTCGTTCATACCTAATACAGGAAATTCAGCATCTCCAATAAAATCACAATCCAATATATTTGCAATTTTTGATAAGGTTTGTTCTGCCGTAAATTTCATGATTTAAGTATTTAATCTTTTATACGCTCTTGGTAATTACCTTTATCCGTATCGATTCTAATTTTATCACCTTCATTAATAAACAATGGCACATTTATTTTTGCACCTGTCTCTACAATAGCAGGTTTCGTAGCGTTTGTAGCCGTATTTCCTTTTACTCCCGGTTCGGTGCTAGTCACTTCTAGAATTACATGAGCTGGCAAATCTACAGAAAGTGGCATACTATCTTCAGTATTGATTTGAATAGTAACTGTTTCACCTTCTTTCATCAATTCTGGTGTATCCAAAGAGTCTTTCTCTAGTTGAATTTGAGAATAATCTTCATTGTTCATAAAATGATAGGTATCTCCATCATTGTATAAAAATTGAAATTTATGTGTTTCAACTCTTATATCTTCTATTTTATGACCTGCAGAGAAAGTATTATCTATTACTTTTCCTGACGTTACACTTTTAAGTTTTGTTCTCACAAAAGCTGGACCTTTTCCTGGTTTTACGTGTAAAAACTCAATGATTTTATAAATATCATGATTGTATTTAATACACAATCCTTTTCTTATGTCTGAAGTACTTACCATAATTTGTTTTTTAGTTTGAAAAATAACCTTTCATTATTCCTTTTAAAAGCGTAACTAATTGTTATTTAATATATTAACCTAAATAGTAAAAAAAGTTAGTCTATAAGTAATCTTAAATCCACTATTTTAGGTTGTGATCACAAATTTACAAACATTAATAGAATAAAAAAAAGGCTAATGCTTTTCTATTAAACTATATAGTCTTTTAAAAAACGAAGTTGCAAGTAAATAAAAAAGGCACTATAATTAAATAGTACCTTTCAAAACCCCTAAAAAAACAAGGGTGGTATCAATTTAGATAGTTAAAGTATTTTAATCTTGATATGTGTAAAGAACATTACGGTAACTTCCAGTTAGGCTAACTGTTTCATCATTAAATTGAGATGAATAAGTTCCAGAAAAATCACCCTCAATACTCCAAATGGTTTCGTTATTAGATGAACTAATTTGATTGATACTTGTCACATTGTGAGTGCCATTAGATAAGACTGGTAATGAACCATAGTCAGAAAGAGTAACACTCAACGTTAAATTACAATCGTTATCAAGATAGTCTCCTTTAATTGGATAGCTACCTACCGAAGTACCGTCAAAGTCTGAGGTTAAATTATTATGTAAAATATCTGCTGAATAAAAACGAGTAGCAGTATCTATTTCTGGGAAATATGCTTCAAATGCTGCCGTTTCATTACAGTCACTTGAGAAAAATCCACTTCCACTAAGTGATGAATTTTCATATGTTTGCCCTCCGACAGTAACCTGCCAAGACACTTCCAAACTGTTTGAATTGTTTGCTTCGTCATCACTACAAGCAACGATTAGTATAGCTAAAAACAGGTATGATAGTTTTTTCATTGTGTTGATTTTTTTAAAATTATTAGTCTTGATAAGTAGCTATTACAGATCTGTAGCTGCCAGTTAGACTTACCGTTTCTCCGGTGTTGTTGTATGTATAAGTTCCAGAAAAATTACCTTCAATACTCCAGAGGGTTTCATTATTAGATGAACTAATTTGATTGATACTTGTCACATTATGTGTACCATTTGAAAAACTATCGTTTTCAAACGAATCGGAAAGAGTAACACTCAACGTTAAATTACAATCGTTATCGAGATAATCTCCTTTAATTGGATAGCTACCTAATGAAGTGCTATTAAAATCTGATGTTAACCAATAATGAGAAATATCTGCAGAGTAAAAACGAGTAGCAGTATCTATCTCTGGAAAGAATTGATAAAAAGCCAAATCTCCGTTACAATCATTTAAAGGCCCAGATCCTCCCGAATATATAGGTATAGGTGGAGATTCTTGGTATGTTTGCCCGTCAACAGTAATTTGCCAAGACGAAAGTAAACTATTCGAATCACCATCATCACTGCTGCAAGCAACGATTAATAAAGCTAAAAATAAATAGATAAGTTTTTTCATTTTGTTTGATTTAGTTGAGGTGCTAAAATAGTCAATTTTTAAAAAACCATTTAGCAAAAAAAAAACACCCTAAATTAATAGAGTGGCTTTGTAATCTGTTAAATTGATTGGTTAATCAAGGCAAATATTAGGTAAATTAGGTTTTGGCAATGACCAAGTACCAATACCTGCCTTAAACCCAAAACAATATGTGACATTTGCAACATTCCAACTACTAAGGTCCTGATCAAAACTTCGAGCACAACATCCCCCATCACTTGAAAACATTTCACTCATATCAGTAACATTACCCACATCCCAATTACCAATTGGTTGATTAAAACTATAAGATTTTCTGAACATATTAGACATATTAGTAACATTACTCACATCCCAATCACCAATAGCTTGGTTGAAAGAAGCTCTTTGAAACATACCAGACATATCAGTCACATTACTCACATCCCAATAACTAATATCTTGGTTAAAAGCTCCATTACCACTTTTAAACATATCTCGCATAGAAGTCACATTGCTTACATCCCAATTATTTATATCTTGGTTAGACACATTTGCGTTTAGAAACAAAGAACTCATATTATCTACTTGTGTCGTTACAAATCTATCCAAATCACCAGAGTCATTATTTACATAGTCTCGTAGTTGTTGTTCAGAAACAACAGTATATGTAAATCCGTCAATATTACCCGTATCACCAATTTGTGCCCATTCACAAGCCTTTATAGTTACTCCATTAGAAGCTAGATAAACAGGGTTATCTCCGTTACAAGTATTTGATTCATTATCATTACTACCATCATCACTACTACAAGCAACGATTAATAAAGCTAAAAATAAATAAGTTAGTTTTTTCATTTTGTTTTTCTAATTACACGGGAATTCATCTGGAGCAATAGTATAAGTTTCGGGTTGTTGTTGTTCATCTTGATTTGAAATAAAAGGTTCAAGCAACAAAGAATTTCCACCACTACTTACAGTACTAGTTATTGTTAAGGTATTTGGGTCTAAATTTCCCTCAATATCAACAAACTGCCCAAGGAGGACTATGCTATTCTCTACTTCACTTTGAATTGTATAAGTAATTTCTCCTACTACAACTCCGTCATCTGTAAAAGGATAAGGTTCTCCAAAAATAACAGTATCACAAGACCCATCATCAAATACGTTAAGACTGGAAGGGTCACTGTAAAAAGTCAGTTTGTCACCCCAATTGCCCGTAGATTCTGGGTCTATTTGCCAAACTACACCATCATAAATATCCAAAAATAGTTGATTTGCTGGGTCTTCATTTGAGTTATCATCAGATGAACAAGCAACGATTATTAAAGCTAAAAATAAATAAGTTAGTTTTTTCATTTTGTTTGATTTAGTTGAGGTGCTAAAATAGTCAATTTTTAAAAAACCATAAGACAAAAAAAACACCCTAATTAAAGGGTG